>Ga0182226_1000173_pt1 | contig 11978 bp, 11 predicted proteins | sample G6R1MG_27_FD_129658 | JGI IMG/M metagenome (GOLD analysis project Ga0182226, IMG submission 129658) | Miscanthus phyllosphere microbial communities from Michigan, USA - G6R1_MAIN_07NOV2016_LD1 MG | ecosystem: Host-associated > Plants > Phyllosphere > Phylloplane/Leaf | place: USA: Michigan...
CGGGGCGCCGAGCAGGCGATGCTCGAACAGGCCGAGGAGGATCGCCACGATGGCCGCCGCCGCCGTGCCGACGGGCAGGAGGTAGAGGTTGGCCGAGCGCATCCGCTCCGGCAGGGCGAGATAGCCCGCGAAGGTGAGCAGGATGGTGGCGATGAGATTGAGTAGGCGCTCCGTCGCCAGCTCGGGGAACGGCGTCCACACCAGGGATAGGGCCGCCCACAGGACGAGGAGGAGACCGGCGAGCCAGGCGGGCCGGCGCAGAAGGCGCAGGGCGACGGGACGCCAGGGACCGGACTTGCCGTCGATGGCGCTGGCCAGAACGAGGAGCACCACGGCGATGGGCGCCAGGATCACCGCCGCACGGCGGCCCATCTGCGCCGTCACCGGCACGATGACGAACAGGCCGAGGAAGCCCACGCGCCGCAGGAGGGCTGCGGCATCGAGGGCCGGATCGACGGGAGGGTTGGACGCACGCGCCATGATTGCGACTGTCAGCCGTGAACCGGCGCCACGAATTCGCCCGGCGCTTCGCCGCCAGTCGTAGTGCAGCCGCATCGGTCGGGCTGTAGAGCTTGGGCAACACCTGTACCCCATCGGACACGCCTCGGCCGGTCGGCGCAGCGGATCATGCCCCCCACGAGAACCGCGGGAATGCCGTCGCAGCCGGCTTGACAGTCACGTCGGCCGAACCTAAACCCCCGACACCGCAGCGGAGACGCCGCGGGACGCCACGCGGGCGTAGCTCAGTTGGTTAGAGTGCCGGCCTGTCACGCCGGAGGTCGCGGGTTCGAGCCCCGTCGCCCGCGCCACTACACAGCACAATTTCGAAGATCCGGCTCCGTTCGACGGGGCCGCCCGTCCGGAGCGGACGATCTTCCACGCCACGCGGGCGTAGCTCAGTTGGTTAGAGTGCCGGCCTGTCACGCCGGAGGTCGCGGGTTCGAGCCCCGTCGCCCGCGCCATTTTGATTTTATCAGATTCTTCTTATCCTGCCGCGGCTTGAAGCCGATCCACTGGCACGCGCCTTCCGTGGCGACGTTGCGCCGGCTCGCTTTCGTGCCTGCGACTCCTAGATTTTCCCCTGCGCATCCGGCTGGAGGACGCCCGTGTCCTGCCCTCGCGGTTGCGGAGGATAGCCGATGCCGGGATTCTTCTTCCTCTACTTCACCGCGTGCATGACCCAGGCGCCCGACACGTGCGAAGCGCGGCGCCTCGCCCTCGACGTCGCCGATGCGCGGGCCTGCCAGCACGTGGCGCAGCCGCAACTCGCGCGCTGGATCGAGACCCACCCCACCTACCGCATCACCGGCTGGCGCTGCGGGGCCCCCCTGCGCGATCCCGGCACCCGCATCTGATCCGACGGCCGCTCGAGCGAAGCGATCACCGGATCCGCAAGCCCGCGCGGCGCCCCGAGGACGACCGAACGCCGCCATTCCGAAGGACTCGGAACGGAGTTCTTCGGATCGGTTCACGTCGTACGGGTCTCCGAACCCAAGGACGGCGCCGCGTTTTCGCCGCATCGAGCCACGAAGGGCTGAGGCGATCCCGCCCACACCCCATCGAGCCGATGCCTCCGATCCCGTTTCGCTCCGCTGCCTTCGGCTGTGCCACCCTGCTGGCGCTCGCCGGCTGCGGCGGGCCGACCCTGCTTGCACCCGACACGCCGACCAGCGTCGTCATCCTCGACGAACAGGCCGCCGCCGCCGCCATCTCGCGCTACCGGGCCCAGCATGGCCTCGGACCGGTGGTGATCGACACGAGCCTCATCCGGGCCGCGTCCTATCAGGCCGCCTCGAACGCGAAGGCGGGCCGCCTCAGCCACGAGATCGGGGGCACGTTCGACGCGCGCATGGCGGAGGCCGGGTTCGGACGCGCCTACGCGGCCGAGAACCTCAGCGCCGGTTCGAACACCTTCGACGAAGTGCTGGCCCGGTGGAAGGCCTCGCCGGAGCACAACAAGAACATGCTGATCCCACAGCTCAAACGCGTCGGTATCGCCCGCGTCGATGCGCCGGGCACGCGCTACAAGCGGTTCTGGGCCCTGGTCCTGGCCGGCGGCTGAGCCATCAATCGTCCGAGGCATCGGCCTCGGCCAAACCGTCCTGAAGGCTGCGGATGATGGTGCGCATTTCAGGGATCATCGCCACCGCCTTGGCGATGCGATGCGCCTCGTCACGCGTCATCGATCCCGTCGCCGCCCGAGCGGCCTCGTCGTGCGAGAAGTAGGTCCAGGCCACGGCGGCGCCCGACGCGTCCTCGATACAGAAGCTCTCCGCCTTCTCGACGACGAGCCATGGGGTTGGAAAGCCACGCGGCTCGGTCATGTCGTCGATCCGGTATCGCGCCGTCAGGTGGCGCCCGGACGGAGCGGTACCCTCGGCAGGCGCGCGCCGCAATCGCCACGGCTCGCCCCTGGCGCCGCCGCGCGGGTCCGGGAGGCGTGAGCGGCGTGCCGTTCCGGCAAGCGGTCGCCTTGGGCAAAAGGCCTGCGGCCCGGTCGCGCCGGACCGCCCCGTCGTCCCAGACTCCCGAGCTCAAGTTGCCGTCACAGGGCGCCGTACCGGGGCGGAAGCCGGCCGTTGAGGTGGTAGGCGCCGATCCAGTGGTGCTTCCAGCGCACGGGATCGTGCAGGGTATGGGTGCGGACGTTGCGCCAGTAACGGTCGAGGGCCTCGGCGCGGTCGGTGGCCCCAGGGCCGCCGAGTTCGAGGAGCTTGTTGGCGGCCAGGAGCCCGGCCCGGTGGCTGGCGGAACGCGCTTCCGCCACTGCGATGGACGCCGCCGCGACGGTTTCCGCATCCGGCGCCTCCCGCGCGGCATCGACGAAGCGCCCGGCCCGCTCCAGCAGGGCGTCGGCCGCCGTGAGGCGCACCCGCACGTCGCCGATGGCGTGCCGCGTCAGGGGATCGTCCCTCGCCGTGGCGACGCCGGAATCGATCCAGGATTGGGCACGGTCGCGCACGAAGGACAGCGTTTCGGCGAATGCCCCCCGGCCGATGCCGAGGTCGATCCCCGCATGGAGGATCTGCGCGAAGGGACCGATGGCGGTGGGACGGTCCAGGGAGGCGCTGAACGGTACGACCCAGTCGGGCTCGACGCGTACGCCCTCGAACAGGACCGAACCGGAGCCCGTGAGCCGCTGGCCGAACCCGTCCCAATCGTCCACCAGGGTGACACCCGGCGCATCGCGGGGAACGAAGACCAGGAAGGCAACCGTGCGCCCCTCCTCCTCGGCCTCCGCCAGGGTCGGGATGCGGTGGGCGAACAGGGAGCCGGTGCAGTAATATTTGCGCCCCTCGACGAACCAGCCGTCCGCTTCACGCACGAGTCGGGTGCGGCGAACGTGGTCGCGTTGACCGATCTCGGCGAGTGCGTTGCCGAAGCGCTCGCCCGCCAGCACGCGGCCGTAGAGCGCTCGCTTCTGTGCCTCGCTGCCGCCGTTGCGCAGCACTTCGAGGGCATGGAAATGGTTCTGCGGAATCTGACCGAGGGAGCCGTCCGCCGCCGACACGATTGCGATGACCTGCGCCACGGTGGCACTGCCGACACCGGTGCCGCCGTATGCCTTCGGGACCGTGATGGCCCAGAGGCCGGATTCGGTGAACCGCTCGATTTCCTCGAAGGGCAGATCCCGGTCGAGGTCGCGGGCGGCTGCGGAGGCGGTGAACGTCGCCGCCAGGGTACGGGCAACGGCCAGCGCCGCCGCGTCGTCGGGGATCACGGGCACCGGGCGGGGCGGGGCCGGCGAGCGGAGGAAAGCGGTCTCGTGGGGCTGGAGCGGCATGATCAGGTCCACGGATGCCGGGCCGGCAGCGCGCCGTTCAGCGTGTCGGTGCCGAGGCGGTGATATTGCCACCGCACGGGATCGTGCAGGGTATGCACCCGCGCGTCGCGCCAGAAGCGGCCGAGATTGGGCCCGGCCCGCGTCGCCGACGTGCCGGCGAGTTCGAGGAGACGTTCGGAGGCTTCGAGGGCGAGTTCGGTGGTGAGGATCCTGGCCTCGGCCACCGCCCCGCAGGCCTCCGCCGCGCTCTCGGTCGTGACGGGAGCGGCGGCGACGCGGTCGAGGGTTCGGCCCGCGCGGGCGAGGACTTCCTCGGCGGCGTGCAGGTCGATCGCGAGGCGGCCGATCTCGGCGAGGATGTAGGGGTCCTCCGTCGCCTCCGCGACGGTGAAGGGGGCGGCCCGCGTCTTCGTGCGGACGAAATCGAGGGCCGCCGTCACCGCGCCCCGGCCGATGCCCGCATCGATGGCCGCGTCGATGAGCTGGGAGGCGGCGCCGAACAGGCCCGGACGCTCGGCCAGCCCCGTGAGGTCGAGGGTGAGGCTTTCCTCCACGGGGGCGTCGGTGAACACCACGGTCCCGCTCGCCGTGGTGCGCTGGCCGAAGCCCTGCCCCTCGTCGACCACCCGCACGCCGAGAGCATCCCGCCGGACCCAGACCAGGAGGGGCCGCCCGTCGCCATCCTGGGCACGGGTCGGGATCCAGTGGGCGAACAGGGCGCCCGTCGAATCGATGCGCTCGCCCGAGAGGCGCGCCCCCTCGGGCCCGGGGGTGAGGCGCGTTTCGGCCGGCGTGATGGCCATTCCGTCGCGGGCGGGGCCGGCATGGCCGATCCGGTGGCCCGCCAAGACGTCGGAGACGATCCGCTCGGCCTGCGCCGGGCTCGCCGCCGCGCGCACCAGGGCGAGCACGCCGAACTGGTTCTGGTGGATCTGCACCGCCGAGGCGTCGGCGGCGGCCAGAATCGCGAAGACTTCCGCGAGGGTCGCGTGCGAGACCTCCGCGCCGCCCTGCGCGCGCGGCACCGTGATGCCGCCGAGGCCGCTCTCCGTGAAGGCCTCGACCTCGTCCCAGGGCAGGCGCCGGGCACGGTCGCGTTCCGCCGCGCCCTCGGCGAACAGCCGGGCGACGGCGTGGGCCGCCGCGATGGCTTCGGCGTCGGAGCGGATTCGGTGCGGGCGCGTGGGCGGCGGCGGATGCCGGTCCACGGCATCCGGATCGAAGCGTGCTGTCATGCTGGGCGAATCCGTCCACGGGCGAGGCCGACCCGCCGCTCCTGCCCCCCGAAGAGGCGCGAGGGATCGGCGTCGGCTTTGGGCATTCCGGCGACGGCGAGCGGCAGCGACGCGTTCTGGCGCGCGGTTCGGGCCGACAGCAGGTCGAGGTGTTGAACGATCATGCCGATGCGTCCGCGAAGGGTGACGAGGCCCGCCGCGTCGACGCCGCCGGAGGTCGGCTCCTCCGGGCGGTCGATGGTGCGCGGCAGGCTCGACGCGCCGACGACCGGGCGACCGATGATGCCGAAGATCGTCCCGGCCGGGATCGTGAGAGCGATGCCCTCGGCCTTCGCCTCGGGCAGGACGGCAGGGACCACGTCGGCATGCAGGCCCGGCACCACGCCGATCTTCGGGCTCGCGGCCATCGTGCCCAGGGCCAGGGCGGCAACGGCGAACAATCGCAGGATGCACATCGGCGTGGAACTCGAACGGAAAGATCTGCCGGGATCGAAGCCCGTCAAGGCGGTGCCGGTCCGAACTTTGTACAGGACCGACATAGATGATCACACCAGTCCCGCTTGCCTGATCAAGATTAGGGGAAATCTACCCGGGCGCATATTCCAAAGATCGGTCTCGAACGGCCCAAACGATCTCCAGAAGGCCGCGGCTTCGAGAAACCCTTTCTTCGTCCCCTCTGCCGTCGCTGCCGAGTGGCAAACGGCTGCCCGCCCCGGGGCGGCGCCTCGACACCGGCGCGCCGCTCCGGAACAGGACGGGCGACCCGTCGCTTTCCTCAGACAGGGAGACGGTAGGCCATGGTCAAAGCGGTGATTTTCGATGTCGACGGAACGTTGATCGACTCCGTGCCCCAGCACGCGGAGGCGTGGCAGGATGCGTTTCGCGACTTCGGACACGATTTCCCCCTGGAGGACATTCGGCGCCAGATCGGCAAGGGCGGCGACCACCTGCTCCCGGTGTTCCTGTCCGAGGCCGAGATCGAGGAGCGCGGCGAAGCCCTCGAGAAGCACCGGGCGGAGATCCTGAAGACCCGCTACCTGCCGACGATCGAAGGCTTGCCGGGAGTCCGTGCCCTCGTCGAGCGCCTGCAAGCCGATGGCCGGCAACTCGCGCTGGCGTCGTCGGCCAAGTCCGACGAACTCCAGACCTACAAGGAGATCGCCGGGATCGCGGACCTCATCGGAACGGAGACGTCGTCGGACGATGCGGAGTCCAGCAAGCCCAGCCCGGACATTTTCGAGGCCGCCCTGAAACGGCTCGATGGGATCGCCCCCGAGGACGTCCTCGTCATCGGCGATACGCCCTATGACGCCGAGGCGGCGCATAAGGCGGGCCTGCGTACCATCGGCCTGCTCAGCGGCGGCTGGACGGCGGAAGAGCTGACGCGGGCCGGCTGCATCGCCACCTATCGCGACCCGGCCGACCTCCTCGCCGCCTACGAGACCTCGCCCCTGCGCCTGCCCGCGTCCTGATGCGCTCCGCCTCGAGGGACCTCCCGGCCACGGTCGCCACGACGCCGGAGCGTTTCCTCCCGCCGATGTCCCGGAGCCGAGCCCCGTCCCCGCGATTCGAAGACCCGCCGCCGGGCAACATCGCCTCCGAAGTCCGAGCGCCCGACGACGTTCATGCCGCAGGCCGGCATCGACAGGGGGTCGGCCCGGTGACGGGGTCGGCCGTGACGATCCGGGCCTGTCGCAGTTCGGAACCGACGAGGCGGCCGGCCGCACGCCCACGCACGACCGCATCGCGTCGACACGAAACAACGAAGCGGCGCGGGCGCGAGGCAGCGAACCCCCGAGGCCGCGATGCCTGGTCATGCCGCTGTTCGCCGGGTTCTTTCTTATGGGCCCGGCCGACATCGGCGGGCCGTTGTCCGCCCTGAACCGTCAGCGCCACGCGCGGGCCTGAGCCCCTGGATCCAAGGATGACAGGCTTGCAGCATTCGCTTCGCAGATCCGGGGCCTCAGGATCGTATTCGCGCGTGCCCGCGTTGCAGTCAGGCGTCGCCATGCAAACGGGCCCGGATCCAAAAGGCAATTGAGAGCCTGCCCCCGAGTCGGCTAGAGATTTTCGACGTGATCGCGGCGGACGTTGCGCCGATTGACTCTAGCCGACGGCTGAAAACCCCGATGGTCGACGAGCGAGAGCGCGCCGAGGCGCAGGGTTGTCATGCGAAAGCCCGCGTGACTCTGGACGCGGTGCAGATCACCGATGCCCTGGCGACGCGTCCCGCCCGCGCACCCGATTTCGAGGCCGAGGCCTGGATTCTGTCCGAGTTGGCCAATGCGCTGGCCATCGCTCCGGGCACGGTCCTGCAGCGCCTCGTCGATCTCATCGTGGCGACGGGCGATCGCGCCGGATCGGCCGGAATCAGCCTCCTCGAACGCAGCGAGGGCGAGGACCGGTTCCGCTGGCACGCCGTTGCGGGAATCTGGGCCTCGCATCTCGGCGGAACCATGCCGTTCGACCGGAGCCCGTGCGGGGTCGTGGTGACCCGCGATGCCCCCCTGCTCCTCGCGCAGCCGGCCCGATGCTTCCCGGACGCCGCGTTCGACCCGCCGATCCACGAATTGCTGCTGGTGCCGTTCCACGCGGGCGATGAGCCCGTGGGTACGCTCTGGGTCGCAACCCACGCGGTGGAGATCGGCTTCGACGGCGAGGATCTGCGGTTGCTCGAGCGGCTGACCCGCTTTGCCGCCGCCGCCTTCGTGATGACGGGCGCCCTACAAGACGCGCAGGCCGCACGGGACGGACTGGAGCGGCGGGTCATCGAGCGTACCAACGCCCTCACGGAGGCTCACGAGCGGCTCCACGCCATCGAGGCACGCCATCGCCTCGACCTCGAACGACTGGTGCGGGAGCGGACGGGCGAATTGCGGGCGAGCCGCGACCTGCTCCAGGCGACCCTCGACAGTTCCATGGACCTGATCCAGGTGTTCGAGGCCGTCCGCGACGCCTCAGGCACCATCGTGGATTTTCGCTGGCGCTTGAACAACCACACCTCCGAGCGCCTCTACGGCGAAGTGCGCGGACAGAGCCTGCTCGAACGCAATCCGGGGGTGGTGCAGGAGGGAATCTTCGAAACCTTCAAGCGCGTGGTGGAGACGGGACGCTCCTCCAGCGACGAGCGTCGCTACATCCACGAACAGTTCGATGGCTGGTTCTTCCAGTCCGTCGTGAAGCTCGATGACGGTGTCGCGACCACGACCAAGGACATCACGGCCTGGAAGGCGGCGCAGGACGAGATCCTGCGCCTGCGGGATGCGGTGGCGCAGGCCAAGGTGGTGGCCAACGAGGCGAAGTACCGAAACCTGTTCGATTCCATCGACGAGGGATTCTGTATCGTCGAGATGCTGTTCGACGAATGGCAACGGCCGATCGATTACCGCTTCCTCTCCGTGAACCGGGCGTTCGAGAGCCAGACCGGGCTCAGCAACGCGACGGGCATGACCGTGAGCGGGCTGTTGGCCGGGAACGAACCGCATTGGTTCGAGATCTACGGTCGCATCGCCCTCAGCGGACAGCCCGAGCGCTTCGAGGCGCGGGCCGACGCCCTCGGGCGCTGGTACGAGGTGTTCGCCTTCCGCATCGGCGCGCCCGAACAGCGGCAGGTCGCGATCCTGTTCAAGGATATCCTGCCGCGCAAGAAGGCCGAAGCGGCCTTGCGCGAGAGCGAGGAGCGATTCCGGGCCTTCGTCACCGCGAGTTCCGACATGGTCTACCGGATGAACCCGGACTGGACCGAAATCCGGCGCCTGGAGGAGGGCGCCTTCCTCGGCGCCGGCAATGGACTGTGCGGCCTTTGGCTGGACGACACCCTGCACCCCGACGACCGGGCGACGGTTCACGCAGCCATCGCGGCGGCCATCGCGGCCCGCTCGACCTTCGAACTGGAGTATCGCCTGATCCGTCCCGATGGCTCCCTCGGCTGGATCCTGTCTCGGGCAGTGCCGATCCTGTCGGAGACGGGCGAGATCCGCGAGTGGCTGGGGACCGCCAGCGACGTAACGGCGCGCAAGACCGCCGAGACCGCCCTGCGGGCCAGCGAGGAACGCCTGACCCAATTCGGCGAAGCGTCCTCCGACGTGCTGTGGATCCGCGACGCCGCGACCCTGCAGTGGATGTATCTCACGCCGGCCTTCGAGACCATCTACGGCCTCGACCGGGCGACAGCCCTGTCCGACGACAACATGCTGTGGTGGATCGAGATGATCGTCCCCGAGGATCGCGAGCACGCGATGGCGAGCCTGCAGCGCGTGCGCCTGGGCGAGCGCGTCACCTTCGAGTACCGCGTCAGGCAGCCCCTTGACGGCGCCATCCGCTGGCTGCGCAACACCGATTTCCCCATGCGCGACGCCACGGGCGCCATCTGCTGGATCGGCGGCGTCGGCCGCGACATCACGGAGGAGAGGGAGACGGCGGAACGCATGAGCGTTCTCATCGCCGAACTCCAGCACCGCACCCGCAACCTCCTGAGCGTCGTGCGGGCCATGTCCGACAAGGCCCTGCGGCGCAGCACCGATCTCACGGACTTCAAGGCCCGCTTCGAAACGCGCCTTGCCGCTCTGTCCCGCGTACAGAGTCTGCTGTCCCGCCTCGGCGAAGGCGAGCGCGTCACCCTCGACGACCTGATCCGCAGCGAGGTGGCCGCCCTCGACGGCGAGAGCGGCCGGGTCACGCTCGTCGGGCCGTCCGGCGTGGCCCTGCGCTCTTCGACCCTGCAGACCTTCGCCCTGGCGCTGCACGAGCTGGCGACGAACGCCGTCAAGCACGGCGCCTTCGCCCAGCCGCAGGCCTCCCTCGAAATCCGGTGGTCCGTGGAATCCCTGGAGCCGAAGAGCGGCCCGTGGCTGCATATGGATTGGCGCGAGCGCGGCGTCGTCATGCCGACGGATCGCGACGGGCGCGAGAGCGGCTCGGGGCGCGAACTCATCGAACGCGCCCTGCCCTACCAGCTCGGCGCCCGAACGACTTACGAGCTGAAGGCGGACGGTGTCCACTGCACCATCGCCCTGCCCGTCTCGGAGCGCACGGCCAGGGTCAGGCCGACCGCCTCCTGACCGCGCCGCGGTGAAAGGATGCGGAGGCCGGATCAGCCCGCCGGCGCGCTCGGCACCATCTTGCCCACGAACGGCGTCCTCTGGTCGCGCGTGGCGGGCATAGGCTTGCGTGCCCTTATCGGAATCTGGATCTTCGGCACGCCCTGCCCGTTCGCCTCGACGAGGCAGCCCTTCTCGCTTGCCACGTGGACGAGGGTGACGGGTCCGTTCGCCTTGCCGGCGATGCAGAAGAAAAGACATGCCGCCGCGCGGAAGCCCGAGCGCACCGCAACTGCGTGACCCCGCCGGTCGGCGGCGCGATCGCGACGGGGAAGGGCGTCCTCCTGCGAGGACGCCCCTTGATCGGATCAGTAATAGAACCGGCGCGGCCGTGCGTAATAGCCGTAGACGGGCGGCGGGACGGGGCGATACCCGTAATACCCACGGCCCCAATAGGGCGGCGGCCGGCGATTGGGGCGGCATTCGCCCCAGGGATTGGGGTGCCAACCGGGGCCGCAGCCGCCTGCGACCCGCTCGATGGTCGCGTCGCCGTCGGCCAGACCGAGGGGGCCGGCCGGGAAGGGCGCGGCCTGCGCCGCGGTTGCGAGACCAAGGCTGCCGGCGAGCACCGCAGCCATTCCAAGCACCTTCGCGTGCTTCATGACGGGATTCTCCAAGGTCGCCTCACCCGACCCATCGGGTGGGACGGGTGGAGATTGGTCCCGCCCGCGTGAATGGACCCTGACCGGATTGCGGCGAGGGCGCGGCACGGTCCCCGCGCGAGGGCCGGTCGCCGGGCGTATCAGACCCCGCTGCCGGACGAGCGCGGTGCCTTCACGTGGGCATTGGCCCCGAAGCGCCCGATCTCCAGATGGATGTGATGGAGCGGAACCACCCGCGCGGCGGCGCCGCGCTCGATGGCTTCCTTCGGCATGCCGAACACGACGCAGGTCTCCTCGTCCTGGGCGACGGTGAGCGCTCCGGCGCGACGCATCTCGAGGAGCCCCGTGGCGCCGTCGTCTCCCATGCCCGTCATGATGATGCCCAGCGCATTCCCACCGGCGCATTGTGCGGCCGAGCGGAACAGGACATCGACGGACGGGCGGTGACGCGAGACCAGGGGGCCGTCCTTCACCGCCACGGTGTAACGGCCGCCGTTGCGCTGGAGCAGCATGTGGCGCCCACCCGGCGCGATGAGGGCGCGGCCGGGGCACACGACGTCGCCGTCCTCCGCCTCCTTGACCTCGACGGCGCAGAGCCCGTTCAGCCGCCGCGCGAAGGCCGCCGTGAAATGCTCGGGCATGTGCTGCACGATGACGAGGCCCGGCGTCTCCACCGGCAGCACTTCGAGGACATCGCGCAACGATTCCGTTCCGCCCGTCGAGGCACCGATGCAGATGACGGGATCCGTCGCCGCCACGGGACGCCCCACGAGCGGCGGCGGTATCATGGCATCCGCCGACAGCTTCGCCTCGATGGCGCGCGCCGGTGGACGCTGGCCCCGGAGCCGGGCGCGGGCCGCCCCGCGCACGGCGTCGCAGACCCTTACGGAGGATTCCATGAGGAACTGGCGGGTGTCGACCCGGGGTTTCGGCAGCACGTCGATGGCGCCCGCCTCGAGCACCTCGAACAGCATCCGCGACCCCTCCTCCGTCAGGGTGGAGCAGATGATCACCGGGATCGGCTTCTGGGCCATGATCTTGCGCAGGAAGGTCAGGCCGTCCATGCGCGGCATCTCGAGATCGAGGATGATCACGTCGGGCACGTCGTCCTGAATGCGCCGCGCCGCCACGAAGGGATCGGCGGCACTGCCCAACACCTCGATGTCGGGGGCGGCGGTGAGGATCGACGTCAGCGTCTGCCGCACGGAGGCAGAATCGTCGACGATCAGGACACGAATCGGTCTCGTGGCTGGCATGA
>Ga0182226_1000175_pt1 | contig 11961 bp, 11 predicted proteins | sample G6R1MG_27_FD_129658 | JGI IMG/M metagenome (GOLD analysis project Ga0182226, IMG submission 129658) | Miscanthus phyllosphere microbial communities from Michigan, USA - G6R1_MAIN_07NOV2016_LD1 MG | ecosystem: Host-associated > Plants > Phyllosphere > Phylloplane/Leaf | place: USA: Michigan...
TACGGCGGCGAGATGAAGCCGACCTGGGGCGTGCCGGTGGAGGAGATCCAGCGCGGCATCAAGCACGGCGTGCGCAAGATCAACATCGATACCGACAACCGCATGGCGATGACGGGTCAGATCCGGAAGATCCTGGCCGAGAACAAGGCCGAGTTCGATCCGCGCAAGTACCTCAAGCCCGCCATGGAGGCGATGACAAAGCTCTGCCGCCAGCGTTTCGAGGAGTTCGGCACCGCCGGCCAGGGCTCGAAGATCCGCCCGGTCTCCGTCGCCAACATGGCCAAGCGTTACGCCAACGGCTCCCTCGATCCGAAGATCGGCGCGGCGCGCTGAGCGCCGGTTCGCACCGGAAGACGCCCATGTCCGAGCCCCGCACCCGCCTCGCCCTCCTGACCCCGCACCGGGTCGAGGCGGGGGACGCCGACGCCCTCGCGGCGGCCCTGGCCGAGGCCTGCGCGGCCGGCGATGTCGCCGCCGTGATCCTGAGGCTGGCGCCGTCCGACGAACGCAGCCTCGTGAACCTCGTCAAGCGTGTGGCCCCGGCCGCGCAGGGCACCGGCGCGGCCCTCGTGGTCGCCTGCGCCGGCTTTGCCGGCGACCTCGTCAGCGTCGCGGCGCGGGGCGGCGCCGATGGCGTCCATCTCGACAAGCCCCGCGACGGGGCTCTCGCCGAACTGCGCGAACGCCTCGACGACGGCCGGATCCTCGGCACGGGCGGCCACGAGCAGAAGCACGCCGCCATGGAAGCCGGCGAAGCGGGCGTCGACTACGTGATGTTCGGCGGCCTCTACGCCGACGGGGCCGCTCCCGAGGCCGCGACGGTTCTGGAACGGGCCGCGTGGTGGACGGAGATCTTCGAGACGCCCTGCATCGCCGTGGCGCACGCGAGGGGCGAGGTGGCGGCCCTGGTCGAGACCGGGGCCGAGTTCCTCGGGTTGGAAAGCGCCCTCTGGATGGGCGACGGGGCCGACGTCGCCGCGATTCAGGCGATGGTGGACGCGGCGGGGAACGCCGCGTGAGAGCCGTTGCCGTTCCGATCGCCGCGAGCCTGATGCTCGCGGCGGGCGCGGCCGGTGCGCAAGGGCCGAGCCCGGCGACGGCGGTGGCGCCCGGCGCGAGCACGCAGGCCCCCCTGCCGAAGACGGCCACGAAGGAGATCTTCACCGCGCCGCTGAAGGAGTTGCCGACGCCCTACACCCCCGGCTTCATCGGCGCGCGTCCGCGCACGACGAACCGGGACGCCGACCTCGCCTTCGGCGCCTACCAGCGCGGCCAGTACACCACGGCGTTCCGCGAGGCGACGAAGCGGCTGGCGGCGAACTCCAAGGACGCCGCCGCGATGACCCTGCTGGGCGAACTCTACAACCAGGGTCTCGGCATCAAGCAGGATCCCGTGAAGGCGGCCGAATGGTATCGCCTCGCCGCGGCCCAGGGCGACATCAACGCCATGGCTTCGCTCGGCCTCATGTCCATCGACGGGCGCGGCGGTCCGAAGGATCTGAAGGCCGGCCGGCATTGGCTGGAGCAGGCCTCCGCCAAGGGCGACGCCACCGCCTCGTACAACCTCGCCCTGATCCTGCTCGGCACCGGCAAGGAGGCCGATCAGGCCCGGGCCGCGACCCTGTTCCAGAAGGCCGCAGACGGCGAGATCGGCGCCGCCCAGCACGACCTCGGCGTACTCTACCTCCAGGGCCGCGGGGTGCCGAAGGATCCGGCGAAGGCCGCCGGCCTGTTTCGCCGGGCCGCCGACAACGGCGACCTCGCCGGCGAGGTCGAGTTCGCCATCCTGCTGTTCAACGGCACCGGCGTCGAGAAGGACGAGGGCCGGGCGGCGCGCTACTTCCTGCATGCGGCTTCGCGCGGCAACGCCATCGCGCAGAACCGCGTCGCCCGTCTCTACGCCTCCGGGCGCGGCTTGCCGAAGAACACCGTCGAGGCCGCCGCCTGGAATCTCGCCGCCGCCGCGCAGGGGCTGTCCGACGGCTGGCTCGACCAGAATCTCACGGACCTGAGCCCGGACGAACGCAAGCGCGCCGAGCAGATGGCCTCCGAGCGGGCCAACGTGAAGTAGACGCCAACGCGCCGTAGGCCTGGACCGCATTCCTCGGCCTGCATTGCAGAGGGGATGAGACCCGCGCCAAACGTGCTATGGCCGCAGCCAGACCCCTCGTCCCCGACGTTCTTTGAATCGACCCGGACCCTTCAAGCGATGATCAGCTCACCCCTCATGACCGTCATGGTCGACGCCGTCCGCAAGGCCGCCCGCGGCCTCAAGCGCGACTACGGCGAGATCGAGAACCTTCAGGTCTCGCGCAAAGGGCCGGGCAACTTCGTCTCGGCCGCCGACCGCAAGGCCGAGGAAGTGCTGCGCGACGCCCTCATGAAGGCCCGGCCCGGCTACGGCCTCGTGCTGGAGGAATCCGGCATCATCGAAGGGGCCGACAAGAGCCACGTCTGGCACGTCGATCCGCTCGACGGCACCACCAACTTCCTCCACGGCATTCCGCACTTCGCCATCTCGGTGGGCCTCGAGCGCGAGGGCCAGATCGTGGCCGGCGTGATCTACGATCCGGCCAAGGACGAACTGTTCGTGGCCGAGCGCGGCAAGGGCGCCTACCTGAACAACCGCCGCCTGCGCGTCTCGGGTCGGGTGGACATGGCCGATGCCCTCGTGGCCTACGGCTCGCCCTATCTCGGGCGCGGCGACCATCCGAAACTCCTGCGCGAGGTCGCGGCCGTCATGGCGGTGAGCGGCGGGATCCGCCGCTTCGGTTCGGCAGCCCTCGACCTCGCCTACGTCGCGTGCGGCCGTTCGGACCTGTACTGGGAGCGCGACCTGCAGACCTGGGACATCGCGGCGGGCATCATCCTCGTGCGCGAGGCCGGCGGCTTCGTCTCCAGCGCCGATGGCGGGGCCGAACCCCTCGCCGCCCGCTCCGTCGCAGCCGGCAACGAGCACCTTCACGGCGACCTCGTGAAGCTCCTGCGCCGCGCCAACGCCTAATCCCCCCGCATCACAGCCCCGACGAAGGCCGCCGCCATGGACTCACGCCGCCACATCGCCCTGAAGGAGTCGATCCGCTCGATTCCCGATTACCCGAAGCCCGGCATCGTGTTCCGCGACATCACCACCCTGCTCAGCGATCCGCGCGCTTTCCGGCGGGCGGTGGATGCCCTGGTGCATCCGTTCGCGGGCGGGCGGATCGATCAGGTCGCCGGCATCGAGGCGCGCGGCTTCATCCTCGGCGGCGCGGTGGCGCATCAGCTGTCGTCGGGCTTCGTCCCCATCCGCAAGAAGGGCAAGCTGCCGCACAAGACCGTCTCCATCGCGTATGCCCTCGAATACGGCACCGACGAGATGGAAATCCATGTCGACGCCATCAAGCCGGGAGACCGGGTGCTGTTGGTGGACGATCTCATCGCCACGGGCGGCACCGCCTGCGCGGCGGTGAACCTGCTGCGCCAGATCGGCGCCGAGGTGGTCGCGGCCTGCTTCGTCATCGACCTGCCGGAGATCGGTGGCGCGCAGAAACTGCGCGACCTCGACGTGCCGGTGCGGACCCTGATGGAGTTCGAGGGGCACTAAGAAGCCCCGTCGACGCGGGGAAGACGACCATCCCTCCGAAGATACCGGGGCGACGAAGGCTACGGACGATCATCTACGCCTCCGGCCGGATCGCGCCCGGATGCCCCGCCGGTCACGCGGTCCGCTTCCCCGTCACCCTCGCGTTCCCGTGTGGGAACGCGATGAGGGTCTATTCGCCTCAGGCGAGGTCGTTCTGTTCCTCGGGATCGTCGGGCAGAACGTCGGCCGGGTCGGCCGTCTCCCGCGTGTGGCTGTCGGCGACCCCGGAATCCTGCGTGATCACGTGATCCATGGGCACGGCCAACGGGTCCTGCGGATCCGGAGAAGGCGTCGCTTCCGCGGGCGGTGATCCGGTCCGTGCCATGGTGTCCTTCCTGGGGTCTCGTCCGAGACCAACGGTCGGATGACACGGACGTTGCAACGTCGCAGCTTCATCGCGCCCGTCCCGGGCGACACGGAAGACATCGTGGCCCCGTTTCCTTGAAGGGGACGGCTCGAACCTCGGTGCTTCGCGCAGAGATCCGAATCCCCCAAGACCACCCTGTCGTTCCTGCGACAGCGGATCCGCGAACGATCTCTCCCCTCGGCGGTTCACCTGCCGACCGAACGCAAAAGAGATCCGCATGACATCACGCGACCCTTCGCCCCTTTCCCGCCGACAGCTCGTGAGCGCCGTGGGAGCGGGCGTCGTGGGGAGCGGGGTCGCCGCCATGGCGCCCGGCGCCGCGCGGGCGCAGGAACCATCGGCTGCGACGAACCAGCCCCTGACCGATCCCATCGGCAAGTTCCCCAAACCGCCGTTCAAGCGCCAGTCGCAGCCCTGGCCCGGTCTCGCCGGCCGCATGGACCCGCGGCCCGATCACGGCGAGACGAGCTATCGCGGGTCGGGCCGGCTCGCCGGGCGCAAGGCGCTCATCACCGGGGGCGATTCCGGCATGGGCCGGGCGGCGGCCATCGCCTTCGCCCGCGAGGGCGCGGACGTCGCCATCAACTACCATCCCGACGAGGAGCCCGACGCCCGCGAGGTCATCGACCTCATCGAGGCGGCCGGTCGCAAGGGCCTCGCCCTCCCGGGCGATCTCCGCGACGAAGCCTTCTGCCGCGACCTCGTCGCCCGGGCCGTCCAGGGTCTCGACGGTCTCGACATCCTCGTGAGCAACGCCGCGCGCCAGCAGGCCCACGACTCGATCCTCGACATCTCCAACGAGCAGTTCGACTGGACGATGAAGACGAACATCTACGCGCCGTTCTGGCTCATCAAGGCGGCCCTGCCGCACCTGAAGCCCGGTTCCGCGATCATCGCCTCCACCTCCGAACAGGCGACGGACCCCACGCCCGACCTCTACGATTACGCCCAGACCAAAGCCGCGACGACGAACTTCGTGCGCTCCCTCGCCAAGCAGCTCGCCGCGAAGGGCATCCGCGTCAACGGCGTGGCGCCGGGTCCGATCTGGACGCCGCTCCAGGTCTCGGGCGGCGCCTCCATGGAGAAGCTGGAGAAGTTCGGCGGGCAGACGCCGTTCGGTCGCCCCGGCCAGCCCGTGGAGCTCGCCGGGATCTACGTGCAGCTCGCCTCCTCGGAGAACAGCTACGCCACCGGGCAGGTCTACGGCGCGGCGGGCGGCAACGGCCTGCCGTGACCGGCGCCCCCGCCGGGACGGAGTCCTGAACGGATCGTTGCCGCCCGCCTGTCGGGCGGGAACGGATGTCGGCCGCGACAACTTGGCCGGCAAAGCCGGTGCGTCAGGTCAGCAGATCGTCCCCGCCCCGGCGCTGCTGATGACCGGCGGTGATCTTCTTCATCAGGCGGACCAGGGTCGCCCGCTCCTCGGCCGAGAGCGGCTCGAGGGTCGCGTCATGGGCCTGCCGGGCCGCCTCCTCCATGCGATGGAGCAGGGCGCGCCCCGCCGGGGTCGGCCGGCAACTCTGCGAGCGCCGATCGTTGAGCGCCGGCGCGCGTTCGACGAGGCCGCGGGCGGCGAGGCGTTTGAGGGCGCCCGTCGTCGTCGTTCGATCGAGGGCCACGGCATTCGCCAAGGTGGTCTGGTCCGCCTCGCCCCGGTCCGCCAGCAACGAGAGCAGGCTGTACTGCAACGGGGTGACGCCGAATGCGCCACACCGCTCTGAAAACAGGCTGACATGGATCTGATGCAGGCGCCGCATCAGGAAACCCGGCCGCTCCGGCAGGGGCCAGGGCGCCTCCGCCGCGTCGATGCGTTCCCCGCCAGTCGCGGTCAGGGGCGCCGCCCCTGCGATCTCGTCCATTCGCTCCCCTCCGCCCTCGACCCGCCCCTCGGGCGACCCGTGGCACGCACCATGCTTGTATGCCAGATGCGAAGCATACTTCGCATTCGGGCGTAACGGCTAGAGCCGGGGAATGCGGGGTCACACGATGTCGCGAGAGTTCGAGGGGACCGGAATGGACGAGGGACGCTACGACCTGCTCCTGCGCGGCGGCCGGGTGATCTGCCCGGCCTCGGGCATCGACGGGCTCAAGGATGTCGCCATCCGCGACGGGCGGATCGCGGCGGTGGCGGACAGCATCATCCCGTCGGCCGCCACCGAGGTGGTGAACGTCGCCGGCAAGCTCGTCCTGCCGGGGATGATCGACACCCACGGCCACGTCTACCAGTACGTCACCGGCCGGTTCGGGTTGCCCCCCGACATGGTCGGCGTGCGCTCGGGCGTGACCACGGTCATCGATCAGGGCGGTGCCTCCTGCATGACCCTGCCGGGCTTCCGCCACTTCGTCGCCGAGCCGGCCGCAACACGGATCTACGCCTTCCTGTCCGCCTATCTCGTGGGCGGCCTCGAAGGGCACTTCTACCCGAACCTCTACAGCCCGGACGGCGTCGACATCGACGCGACGGTGAAAGCGGCGGTCGAGAACCGCGACCTCGTGCGCGGCATCAAGGGGCACGCCGAGATCGGGGGCTTCGCCCGCTGGGGCATCAAGGTGATGGAGATGGCGGCCGAGATCAGCCGCCGGGCCGACCTGCCGCTCTACGTGCATTTCGGCCAGCTCTGGGGCCTGCCCGAGAGCGGCGCCAACGGCGAGGACGCCAACACCATCATGGAGCGGGTGATCCCGCTGCTGCGCCCCGGCGATTTCCTCGCCCACCCGTTCACCCGCCATCCCGGCGGCTTCATCAACGAGGAAGGCGTCGTCCACCCGATCATCCGGGCGGCCATGGATGCGGGCCTGCGGGTCGATGTCGGCCACGGCAGCCACTTCTCCTACCGGGTCGCCCGCGCCTCCCTGCCGGCGGGCGTCGTGCCCTACACGCTCGGCGCCGACATGCACGGCTACAACACCGAGGTGCCCCGGCCCGCCGGTACCCCCGAGGAGCATCACGACGACGAGAACCACCCCTTCCTCGGTCAGGCCCGCTTCAGCCTGACCCAGGCCATGAGTTCGATGATGGCGCTGGGCTTAAGCCTCGAAGAGGTCGTCCCCATGGTGACGAAGCACCCGGCCGAGATGCTCGGGCTGTCCGACCGGATCGGCGCCCTGACGCCTGGCTTCGCCGCCGACGTCTCGGTGCTGCACGACCATCGCGGCCGCTTCCTGCTGCGGGACAACGAGGACACGCAGGTCATCGCCCAGCGCCTGCTTCAGCCGGCCTTCTGCCTGCGCGGCGGCCGCCGCTTCGACGCCGATTCGCCGATCCTGCCCAGCGCCATCGCGGCCTGACCCAACCCCAAGGAGACGACCGCATGGGCGTCGATGATCCTTCGGCCCTTCCGCCCGATCCCCGCCGCGACTGGTCCCGCCTCGACCGGGCGGCGCGGGACGCCGCCTACGACAACAACGCGGCGGTGCCGGACAGCGCCGCCCGGGCGGCAGCCCGCAACGCGGCGTCCGCCGCCTACCGGGCCGCGCATCCGGGCGCCCTCGACATTCCCTACGGGACAGCGCCGAGGGAAGCCTTCGACCTCTACCCCGCCGCGGACCCGGCGGCGCCCTGCCTCGTCTTCATCCATGGCGGCTACTGGCAGCGCAATTCCCGCGAGCTGTTCGCGTGCTTCGCCGAAGGCCCCGCCGCCGCCGGCTGGTCCGTGGCGATGCCGGGCTACACCCTGGCGCCCGAGGCGAGCCTCACGACGATTTCCGCCGAGATCGGTCGCGCCCTCGACTGGCTGGGCCGACACGGCCCGGCCCACGGCATCGCCGGTCCCCTCGTCCTCGCCGGCTGGTCGGCGGGGGCGCAGCTCGCCGCGATACACCTGTCCCACCCGGCCGTGGCGGCGGGCCTCGCCATCTCGGGCGTCTACGAACTCGCGCCCATCCGCGACACCGGGCTGAACGACGCCCTCAAACTCACGGATGATGAGGTCGCGACGCTCTCCCCCTTGCGCCTGCCCATCACGAGAAAACTCCTCGCCATCGCGTACGGCACCGCCGAGCGCCCGGCCCTCGTCCACGATGCCCGCGCCTTTCACGCCCGGCGCAGCGCCGACCACGCGCCGGGGCCGCTGATCCCGATCGCGGGGGCCGATCACTTCTCGATCCTCGACGAACTGCGACGCCCCGGCGGCGTGCTGGTGCGCGCCGCCATCGATCTCGTGAAGGGACTCTCCGCATGAGCGACGCGACGCGGCTTTCCGAAGGGGTCGGCGCCCCCCTGCCCCGCAAGGAGGACGACCGCCTCATGCGCGGGCGCGGCCAGTATGTCGGCGACCTGCGCCTGCCCGGCCTGCAGGACGTCGCCTTCGTGCGCAGCCCCCTGGCGCATGCCCGCATCCGGGCGATCCACGTGCCGGAGGCGTATCGCGGACAGGTCTTCACCGCCGCCGACCTCACGGACGTGCAGCCGATCCGTGCCGTCTCGGGCCTTCCCGGCTTCAAGGTCTCCGAGCAGCCGATCCTGGCTCACGACAAGGTGCGGCAGGTCGGCGAACTCCTGGCGATCTGCCTCGCGCCGACGCGGGCGGAAGCCGAGGACATCGCCGCCGCAATCGTCCTCGACCTGGAGGAACTGCCGGCGGTCCACTGCATGCTCGCCGCCCGCGAGCCGGGCTCGGCCCTCGTCCACGACCATTGGGGCGACAACGTCTTCCTCGAAACCTTCGTGGACGTGAACTTTTCCGCCACCCTCGATGCCCCCATCAAGGTCTCGCGCACCATCTCGACGGGCCGGCAATGCATGGCGCCCATCGAGGGCCGGGGCACGGTGGTGCATCTCGACCACCGCCTCGACCAGCTCGTGGTCCACACGGCGAGCCAGATGCCGCACATCGTGCGCAACGGCCTCTCGGAATGTCTCGGCATCGAGCAGGGGCGCCTGCGCATCGTCTCGCCCGATGTCGGCGGCGGCTTCGGCTACAAGGCGATCCTGCTCGCCGAGGATGTCTGCCTCGCTTGGCTGGCCTTACGTGTCGGCCATCCCGTGCGCTGGCTGGAGGATCGGCGCGAGCACCTCACCGCCAACGCCAATTGCCGCGAGCACCATTACCGCATCACCGCCTATGCCGAGCGCGACGGCCGGTTGCGGGGCATCGACTGCGAGGCCACCGTCGATTCCGGGGCCTATTCCGCCTACCCGTTCTCCGCCTGCCTCGAAGCGGCGCAGGTAGCGAGCATCCTGCCCGGTCCCTACGACTTCCCGGCCTATCGCTGCCGGACGTGGTCGGTCGCCACCAACAAGTGCGGAATCCTGCCTTATCGCGGCGTCGCCCGCACGGGCGTGTGCTTTGCTTTGGAACTCGTCCTCGACGCCGTCGCGGCGGAGGCCGGGCTGGAACCCTGGGTGATCCGCGAGAAGAACCTCGTGCGCGCCGAGCAGATGCCGTTCGACAACATCACGCACAAGCATTTCGACAGCGGCGACTATCCGCAGGCCCTGAGCCGGGCGCTTGGCGCCATCGACGTCGCGGCCGTGCGGGCGCGCCAGGCGGCCGGCGAACCCGACGGGCGACGCATCGGCCTCGGGCTCTCGATCTATTGCGAGCAGGCGGCGCACGGCACCTCGGTCTATTCCGGCTGGGGCATTCCCATGGTGCCGGGCCACGAGCAGGCCGGCGCCCGCCTCACCCCCGATGGCGGCCTTGAACTGCGCATCGGCGCTCATTCCCACGGCCAGGGCCTGGAGACCACCCTGGCGCAGGTGGCGCACGAGATCCTCGGCGTGCCGGTGGCGCGCACGCGGCTGGTGCACGGCGACACCGCCATGACGCCCTATTCCACGGGTTCCTGGGGCTCACGCGTGATGGTGATGGCCGGCGGCGCCGTGGCGGCGGCCTGCCGCGAACTCGAGGCGCGGGCGCTGCGCATCGGCGCCCACCTGCTCCAGGCCGATCCCGCCGCCTGCCGCTTCGAAGCCGGCCGCGTCGTCGGCCCCTCGGGCGATGTCGGCCTCGAACAGATCGCCCACACCTGGTACCGGCGCCCGCAGGATCTGAGCCTCGACGTCGATCCCGGCGGGCTCGAAGTCACCGCCGGTTACAAGCCGGTGCGCGATTCCGGCACCTTCTCGTACGCGGCCCACGCCGTGGTGGTGGCCGTGGACCCCGACCTCGGGGCGGTGGAGATCCTCGATTACGGCATCGCCGAGGATGGCGGCACCCTGGTGAATCCCCTGGTGGTGGACGGCCAGATCTACGGCGGCCTCGCGCAGGGGATCGGCACGGCCCTCTACGAGGAGATGCGGTTCGATGCCCGCGGCCAGCCCCTGGCCTCGACCTTCGCCGACTACCTCCTGCCCGGCCCGGCCGAGGTGCCCGAACCCCGCATCGACCACATGGCGACGCCCTCGCCCTACACGCAGTTCGGCGTGAAGGGGATCGGCGAGGGTGGGGCCATCGCGCCCCCGGCGGCCATCGCCAACGCCATCAACGACGCGCTCAGGCCCCTCGGCATCGCGATGCTGCATTCGCCCGTGAGCCAGCACAGCATCGTCGAGGCCGTGCTGGCCGCCCGCGCCGCCACCCCGGACCGCACGCGGGAGGCCGCATGAAACCCGCCCCCTTCGCGTACGAGCGCCCCGGCGACCTGCCGACCCTCCTGAGGCGGCTCGCCGAGGCCGGCCCGCAAGTGAAGCTCATGGCCGGCGGCCAGTCCCTCGGCCCGATGCTGAATCTCCGCCTCGTCGAGCCTGACCGCGTCCTCGACATCACGGGCGTGCCCGAACTGCGCCGGGCCAGCGTCGAGGGCGACACCCTGGTGCTGGGGGCCTGCATCACCCACGCGGATATCGAGGACGGGCGGGTGCCCGACCTGACGGACGGCGCCATGGCCCGCATCGCCACGGCCATCGCCTACCGGCCCGTGCGCAATCGCGGCACCATCGGCGGCTCCCTGGTCCATGCCGATCCGGCCGCCGACTGGGTGACGGCCCTGATTGCTCTCGGCGCCGAAGTCGAACTCGCCTCGGCCTCCGGCCGGCGCCGCCTCGCCCTGGACGCCTTCATCACGGGAGCCCTCGCCGTGGCGCTGGAAAAAGGCGAGATGCTGGTGGCCGTGCGCATCCCCGCAACCGGACCCGGCATCGCCTGGGGGTACGTCAAGCACTGCTCCAAGATCGGCGAGTTCGCCCATGCCATCGGGGCCGTGCGGATCGATCCGGCGGCGGGACGCGGCCGGGTGGTGATCGGCGCCGTCGAGGGCACGCCCGTGCTGGTCGCGGAGGCGCAAACCCTGTTCGGCGGGCGGATCGGCCCCGACTTCGCCGACCGCTTCGAGCCCGCCGCCGCCGACGCCCGCCTGCGGGAGGCCGGCATGACCGACGCCGTGGCGCGCCACGTCCACGTCACCGTGCTGGCGCGGGCCGTCGCCCAGGCGGCGGCGAGCCGCCCCACCCGAACCGTCAGCGAGGCCGCATGAGCGCCGCATCGACCGCCCGGCGGGACGCCGCCCCGCGGCTCGACCTCACGGTGAACGGCCACGCCCGCACCGTGCAGGCCGAGCCGCGCACGCACCTCGCCGATGTCCTGCGCGACGGCCTCGACCTCACGGGCACGCATCTCGGTTGCGAGCACGGCGTCTGCGGCGCCTGCACGGTGCTCCTCGACGGCGAGCCGGCGCGGGCCTGCCTCACCTTCTCGGGAGCCTGCGCGGGTGCCGAGGTCACCACCATCGAGGGCCTCGACGACGACGCGATCGCCGCCGAGTTGCGGGCCGCGTTCAACCGCGAGCACGCCCTCCAGTGCGGCTATTGCACCCCCGGCATGCTCATCGCGGCCCGCGACTTGGTTCTGCGTTTGCCCGAGGCCGACGAGCGCCGCATCCGCGCCGGCCTTTCGGGCAATCTGTGCCGTTGCACCGGCTATGTCGGCATCGTCCGGGCGGTGCGCGGGGTCATCGCGGAGCGCCGCGCCCGGGGCATCGGCCCGACCACGGGCGGACGGCGCGGCCTCGGCCCCGTCGGCGCCCGCGA
>Ga0182226_1000176_pt1 | contig 11874 bp, 11 predicted proteins | sample G6R1MG_27_FD_129658 | JGI IMG/M metagenome (GOLD analysis project Ga0182226, IMG submission 129658) | Miscanthus phyllosphere microbial communities from Michigan, USA - G6R1_MAIN_07NOV2016_LD1 MG | ecosystem: Host-associated > Plants > Phyllosphere > Phylloplane/Leaf | place: USA: Michigan...
CCAGAGGGCGCTCTGCCAGCCGAGCCGTTCGGCGATCCACAGCCCGGCCGGCACGCCGATGACCGTCCCGGTGCTCATGCCCCCGAGGGTCAGCGCAAGGGCGCGGCCCTTGCGGTCCGGCTCCACCAGAGTGGCCGCGGACGCGATCGCTACCGGCGCGTACAGACCGGCCGCAAGGCCGGCGAGCGCCCGGGCCAGGAGCAGCCCCAACAGGCCGGTGGCGAGGGCGCTCAGCATGTTCGCGATGGTGAAGACCGCGAGCGCCAGCCCCAGGATCCGCCGCACTGGCTTGCCGGCCAACAGGGTGGCACAGACCGGGGCCGCCAGCGCGTAGGCCAGGGTGAAGACCGTGACCGCCTGCCCGGCCTCGCCGGGCTCGACCTGGAACGCGGCGCCGATCCCCGGCAGCAGCCCCGCGACCACATACGCATCCAAGCCCAGGGCGAACATCCCGAGCGCCAGAACCGCGATTCGTCTCATGTCTCGCCGCCTCTTTACGATGTACGACGAAAATCGTACATAAACGGCGCCATGAGCTCTCGCAAGTTCTTCCATCCGGACGTTTCCGAGCTGACCCTGCACCGGATCCTGTTCGCCCTGAGCGATCCGACTCGCCTGGCGGTGGTATTGGATCTGCTGAAGGACGGTGAGCGCGCATCGGGCGATCTCCTGGCCGAGAGCGTGCCGCGCTCGACCATGACGCACCATCTCAAGATCCTACGGGAGGCCGGCGTGACGCGCACCCGGACGGAGGGGATGCGCTGCCTGATCTCGCTGCGCCGGGAGGATGTCGACGCGCGCTTCCCCGGGCTCCTCGACGCGATCATGGCTCATGGCGGGGCCGAGGCGTCAGCGCCGTAAGGAACGGGTTTCCGAAGGGCATGCCCTTCGGCGGGTTATCAGGGCCGAGCCCTGATGCTGCAGGGCTCGGCCCTGCACCCGCAAAAAGTCGAAGACCTTTTGAAACCAGGGTTTTTCAAGCGTCGGGCAGGCCGCTAGGCCTTGCGGATCGCTTTCGCCAGATCGGCTGCCTGGTCGCGGTCGCGGCAGACCAGCCAGAGGTCGTCGTGGGCCGACAACTCGGCGTCGAACAGGTCGATGAAGGCGGCCGGCGGGGCGGCGAGGTTCGGCCAGTGGTAGAGGCGAAAGCCCAGCGCCTCGAAAAGCGGCAGGATCGGCGCCAGGTCCCACAACATGCTGTTGACGACCGTCGCGTCGAGCCGCCCGGTGGCCAGGAGCGCGGCGTCCGAGATCGATCCGCCCTCGCTCCAGGGGAACCAGGCCCGCCCATAATCCAGGGTGAAGCGCTGCGCCGCGACGGCGAGCCAGCCGACATGGCCCGTGCGGCTGGTGGAGGGTTTCAGCGCGCGCAGGGCCTCCGTCCGGCGGCCGCCCCGGGTCGGCGCCCAGAACGCCCGGCCTTCATAGGCCGCAAATAGGATACCCCGGGCCGCCTCCGCGGGTTCGATGCGGGCGGGGCCGGACCGGTCCTCGTTCCAGGCCGGCAGGTTCATCACGCCCGCCCGGGGCCAGCCGGCGCGGCAGGCCGCCACCATGACACCCCAGCCCGACAGGCCGCCCGCGAAGGGCCGCGTGCCGTCGATCGGGTCGCCCACGAAGGTCCAGGCATCCCGGGCGAGCATCGCTTTCGCGGCCGCGGGGCCCAGATCGCCGGCGGTCTCCTCCTCGATCAGATCGGGCCCGAAGCGGGCTTGCAGCAGACGGCTGACCGCGAGATCGGCCTCGGTGAGCGCCTGCCCGAGATCCGGTCCCTTGTTGGTCATGTCGAGCCCGGATGCGCGCATCGTGAGGGCCAGCAGGGCGGCCTCCTCGGTGAAAGCCAGCATCTCGGCCAGGACGGCATCGATCGAAGCGTCGGGTTGGATCATGCGGCGAACAAATCCGGGCGGCGCAGCATCAGCGCTTGGACCAGCACCAGGGTCTTGAGGTCGACCAGGCGGCCTGAACGGGCCTGCTCCGCCAGGACGGACAGGGGCAGCTCCAGCACCGCGACCTGCTCGCCCTCGCCGGGCAGGCCGCCGCCGGGGCCGACCCGGTCGGTTTCGGCATAGGGTGCGAGGTAGAGCCATAGCCGCTCGGAGGAGACGCTCGGCATACTGTAGGCGTGCGCCACGGGTTCGAGCCGCTCGAGCCGCACGCCCGCCTCTTCCATCGCCTCACGGATCGCAGTCTCTGCCGGCTTGCCGCCGTCGAGGCCGCCTGCGGGCGCCTCGTCGAGGGACGCGGGCTCGCCCCAGAAGGCGGGCCCGACCCGGTTCTGCCGGACCAGCAGGGCGACCCGGCGCCCGGGATCGTAGGGCAGCACGCAGGCCGCCTCGCCGTGGTCCTCCAGGGCCCGCGGCACGGTGCTGCCGTCGGGCTGGGTGAGCGTGGCGATGCCGAAGGTGTTCCAGCCTTTGTGGATCACCTGCAGGGGGAGGGCGGTCTGCGTGTCAGTCATGGACGCGGATCAGCGCTGGGTGGTGGTGGCGGTCTGGCCGAACATCACCTTCTTGGCGTCCTCGCTCATGGTCTTTCCGTGATCGGGATTGACCTCCGGCGCCCGGGCATACGCCGCCTTGGTGGCAGGCCGCTCCGCGATGGCGGTGAACCAGCGCTTGAGATGGGGGTGCTCGTCGAGGTTCTGGCCCTGCTTCTCCCACGGCACGATCCACGGGTAGCTGGCCATGTCGGCGATCGAGTACTCGGAACCCGCGATGTAGGGGCGGTCGGCTAAGCGCCGGTCGAGCACACCGTAGAGCCGGTTGGTCTCGTTGACGTAGCGCTTGATCGCGTAATCGATCTTTTCGGGGGCGTATTGCGAGAAGTGATGGTTCTGGCCGAGCATCGGCCCCAATCCGCCCATCTGCCAGAACAGCCATTGCAGGACCTCAGCCCGGCCACGCAGATCGCTCGAAATGAAGCGCCCGGTCTTCTCAGCGAGATACAACAGGATCGCGCCTGATTCGAACAGAGAAACCGGCGCGCCACCGCCGACTGGCTCATCATCGACGATCGCTGGCATGCGATTGTTCGGCGCGATCTTGAGAAAATCCGGGTTAAATTGTTCGCCTTTGCCGATGTTGACCGGCTTGATCCGGTACGGAATGCCGGTCTCTTCGAGGAACATCGTGATCTTGTGGCCGTTCGGCGTCGGCCAATAGTACAGATCGATCATCGGATTGTGTCCTGCTGGCGCATCATCCCTGACGGCGATGCCGGCTTTCGGAAAAGATGATGCCAAAACAAAGCTCGCGCGCCGCCTCGTGGATGCACGATCCGGCGGAGGCCCCGAGCCCCTGTTCCGGGGAGGTGGGCCCGCGACGCGCCTCGGTCAAGCATGGCCCGGGCCAGCTGATCCATCGCGGCCTCACCTGCCGGCGCAGCCCTGAACGTCCACGTAGAGGGCGTAGAGCGACTGGCTCGCCGCCATGAACAGACGGTTCCGGCGCCGACCGCCGAAGCAGAGATTGGCGCAGCGTTCCGGCAGGCGGATGCGGCCGATCAGGCGGCCGTCCGGGTTGAACACCATCACGCCGTCCAGCGCGTCGTCGCCCATACCCCAGCCGCACCACAGATTGCCGTCGGTATCGCAGCGGATCCCATCCGGGGTGCCCGGCCCGGCATCGATCAGAACCCGGCGGTCGCCTAGGGTACGGCCGCCGACCACGTCGAACGCGACGATGCGCCGGTTCGGCAGCCCGCGGGACTCGACAAGGTAGAGCTTCGATTCGTCGGGTGAGAAGCACAGGCCGTTCGGACCGGCAATGTCGTGCGCGACCACCGCGAGCGCGCCGGTCTCGGCGTCCACCCGGTAGACGTTCTGCGGCAGCTCCGACTCGGCCCGCTCACCCTCGTAGAACCCGGCGATGCCGAAGGTCGGATCGGTGAACCAGACCGAGCCGTCGCGGGCGGTGACGACATCGTTCGGCGAATTAAGGCGCTTGCCCTCGAACGCCTCCGCCAGCACCGTGATGGCCCCGTCATACGCGGTCCGCACCACCCGGCGGCCGCCATGCTCACAGGTGATGAGCCGCCCCTGCCGGTCGCGGGTGTTGCCGTTGGCGAAACCCGACGGCTTGCGGAACGCGCCCACCGCGCCGGTCTCCTCGTCCCAGCGCAGGATCCGGTTGTTGGGGATGTCGCTCCACAAGAGGTAGCGCCCGTCCCCGAACCAGACCGGGCCCTCGCACCAACGGAAGCCGGTCGCCAGACGCTCGACCGCCGCGCTGAACACCCGATAGCGGGCGAAGGACGCATCGAGGATCTCGATGGCCGGATCCGGATAGCGGGTGCTCGGTATCCACACGGATCTGATCTCCCCCATCGGCGCGCAATTCGGCGCGCGGCGCCCGCGATACAGAATCGCCGAAGAGATGCCAGAGGAGGAAAGGCTACCACGTTGCCGAAGGCATGGTCGCCGCGCAAACGCTAGCTTGGGCGCTTGCGGTTTAAGACAAGAAACCCGCAGCGCGACCTCGCGGGCGCGACGAGGACCAAGATCCCCCACCGCCTGATTCCGAGCCGCACCTCCACCGCCCCCCAATGGACATGCAGCCGGTTCGTCGGTGCGAGAATCAGCCCTCGCCGTCCCGATGAAGAGCTTAGTCGCAGTAGAATTGTCTGACAAGTGATCGACGCGTTTGTCGATCGGCCCTTGCCCGATGCGGTTAATCGGCCCGGCGGGTCAGCTGGTGCCGGCTGCCCCGTTGCGTCAGACCCCCCGAAACGCTAGGGCTTACGTGCCGTAACGGGCAGTCGGGGTGTGGCGCAGTCTGGTAGCGCACCTGGTTTGGGACCAGGGGGTCGTAGGTTCGAATCCTATCGCCCCGACCATTCGATCAGGAGCTTGTCGAGTTCAGATGCCGAGTGCTCGCATCTTCCGTCCATCCCGGGACGCCACGCAGTCGGGGTTGGCCCGCACCAAGCAGTGGATCCTGGAGTTCGATCAGACCAGCCCGCGCGAGATCGATCCGCTGATGGGCTGGAACGGATCGGCCGACATGATGCAGCAGGTGCGTCTGGAATTCGACACCGAGGAGGAAGCGGTGGCCTACGCCAAGCGCGAGGGCATCGCCTATCGGGTCGAACAGCCGGCCAAGCCGGTGTTCCGCAAGGGTTTGTCCTACTCGGACAACTTCAAGTTCAACCGTACGGCACCCTGGACCCACTGAGCCGTTCCGGCATCGTCGGGTGAAGCGACCGCTTCTTTTCAAGCCTTCCGGCGCGCTTCCCATGCGGCGTAGGGTGCCTCGCCAGAGGGCCGGATCTGCCTGAGGCGCATCGGCTGCTCCTCCAGGGGACGGCACAGTTCCGCATAGATCGTTGCGCTGCCCGCGCCATGCTCTTCAGCCTCCTCGGCCGAGAAGGCGAAGTACCCCTCGCGAAAGCCTGCAAGCCGCATCGCGGCGTGACACATCGGGCAGGGGCGTCCGCTCGCATACATCACACAATCGGAGAGGTCGCGCCGCGCCAGCATCTGGCTGGCCTCTCGCAGCGCCACCATTTCGGCATGCGCGCTCGGGTCGTTGGTGGCATGGACCGTGTTGGCCGCTCGGACCAGCACGGCACCGTCGCGCACGATGACCGCACCGTAGGGGGAGCCGCCGGCCTGCACATTCGCCTCGGCCAGCGCGACTGCCTCGCGGATATAGGTCTCGTGATCCGACATTGCTGCGACACTCCCGAACTGCCCGCGCCAACGCGCCGTGGGCCCGAGGGTTCAGAACGCGTAGCGGACGGTGCAATAGGGCATGGTCTCGGCCAGCAGGGCCTTGAACCGGGTGAGCCATTGGCCTTTCCAGCCGGTTCGGTAGCGCAGGTTGGTGCCGCCCCCCTCGGAGATCTTCGCCTCCTGGATGTCGGGCCGCCATAGCAGCTCCTCGGCCTTCGGGTGCCAGCCGAGATTCACGTCGTGCAGGCCCGCATTGTGGGTCAGCATGATGATCTCGCATTTGAGCTGCGCCTTTGCAGCGTCCGACAGCGTGCCGTCGATCTCTGAGAACAGCGCACGCCAATCCGCCTCCCAACCCTCGTAAAGGATCACCGGCGAGAAATTGGCGTGGACCTCGTATCCGGCGGCCACGAAGTCGTCGATCGCGGCGATCCGCTCCGGGATCGGCGTCGTGCGGACGTCGACGATCTTGGCGATCCGGGCCGGCATCAGCGAGAACCGGATCCGCGTCTTGCGTTGTGGATCGTAGGCCAGCAGGTCGCGATTGACCGCCTTGGTGGCGAAGGAGGCCTTCGCGTTTGGCAGGGTGCGGAATTGCTCGATGAAAGTGCGGACGCCACGGCTCACAGCAGCGTCCACCGAAAGGTCGCCGTTCTCGCCGATATCGTAGATCCAGTACATCGGGTCGATCGAATCGGGTTCCGGTAACGGCCCCTGGCGTCCGGCATGGCGGGCGATCGCTGCGCAGGCCTCGTCGATATTCACGAACAGCGAGATCGGATTCGAGAAACCCTTGCGCCGCGGCACGTAGCAATAGGCGCAGGCCATGGCGCAGCCGTTCGAGGTGGAGGGCGCGATGAAGTGCGCGCTGCGGCCGTTCGGGCGCATCGTCAGGCTCTTTTTCACGCCGAGGACCAGGGTTGAGCGCTTGATCCGCACCCAATCCTCAACAGAGCCCGCATTTCCGTGGAGCGCCGGGATGTTCCAGTGCGATGGCACCGGGATGCGTTCCGCGTCGGGAAAGCGCGTCAGGATCTCTCGGCCGATCGGGAAATCGCCCACCGACGGCTCGTGATAGATGGTCTGGATATCAAGGAGGTCACTGGTCAGGGCCATGAAGGATCCGGGGCCCGGTGGCGGCCCTGGATCGAATATGGCGCGGGGCGGCGCGACCGGAATGGCTTGCGACGCGCCGCCCCAAGGCCGCGCGCCAAGTCAGGAGAGTGTGCGGATCTCCTAATTCAACACTCTCTTACGACTCTTGGTTGATTATCGTGTGCCTCTGATTGGACGCACGATGACGATTCACCACCTGGTGGAAACGGCCCCCGGGACGGCAGCCTCCGGCGACGCGGGACGGCTGCAGGCTCTGGTCCGTCGGGATCAGCTCGAGGCCGTACGCGGCAGCGTCCTCACCGCGATCCCGGTCAACATGCTACTCGGGTTGGCCAGCGTCCTGGTGGCGTTCCAGAGCGGTCATGGCCGCGCCGGGATGATCTGGTACGCGGCCTCGACCGGGGCCAACCTCCTGCGCATCGGCCTGTGCCGGGCCGCATGTCCGGGTCTCGTGCTGACGGCCGAGACGGCACCGGCTATGGCCGCGGCCGCGTCGCGTTCGGTCGAGGGGCATCTGCGCGCCAGCACGCTGGCGGCTTTGCTGTCGGGACTGGTCTGGGCGTTTCTGCCGCTGCTCTGTGCCGGCTACACGTCCCCACAGACCTTGTTCTATCTCACCATAACCTGTGGGATCACCGCTGGCGCGGTCACGCATGGGACCGCGTATGCCCGGATCCCGTTGAGCTTCATTGTGCTGCCGTTGCTCTCGGTGGCCTTCTGCCTGTTCGCCGCCGGCGGGTTCGACCGCGTCTGCCTGTCGGCCTGCGTGCTGCTCTACCTGGCCGCTCTGTCACGAACCGCGTTCCAGAGCGAGGCCGGCTTCCGCGAGGCGAGCCGGCTGAAGAACGACGCCACCGCGTTGGCCCGCTCCCGGGCCGAGGCTCAGGCCAGCGCCAACGCCTTGGTCGATGAGATGCGCTGGCGCGCGACCCATGACGACCTCACCGGGCTGCTCAACCGGGCCGGCTTCATTCAGCAAGCGGAAACGCGCCTGGACGCCGGGACCGCCAGCCTGCTGCTCCTCGACCTTGACGGCTTCAAGTCGGTCAACGACGTCTACGGCCACCAGACCGGCGACCGGGTGCTGGTCGAAGTGGCGCGCCGTCTGCGCGCCGCCTTGCCGCCCGGTGGCTTGGCCGCTCGGCTCGGCGGCGACGAGTTCGCGGTGCTGTACGATCCGGCGGCCACCGGCCTGCCCTACGAGACCCTGGCGGCCGCCCTGATCGCCGCGGTGGCGCAGCCCTTCGACGGCTTCGACGAGGCGCGGCTCGGTGTCAGCATCGGCGTCCATGCGGAGCCCGAGCCCGACCTGATGGCCATGCTCAGCTGCGCCGATGAGGCGCTCTACGCCTCCAAGGCTGCCGGGCGGAACCGCTTCCGGCTGTTCGACGTGGGACTGCGCGATCGCCTGGAGATGCGGCGGGACCTCGAGCGCGACCTCTCGCACGCCCTGGTCGAGAATGCCCTCGAAGTCTGGTTCCAGCCGATCTACGCGCTCGATGCCCGGACTTTGGTCGGGCTTGAGGCGCTGGTGCGCTGGCACCACCCGCGACTCGGCTGGATCGCGCCCCCGGACCTGATCGCCGCGGCTGCAATGGCAGGCCTCACCGAGTCGCTCTTGCGCTTCATCCTCGATCAGGTCTGCCGGATGATGCAGATCCTGAGCGTCCAGGGTCGCGGAACGGTCCGGGTGGCGATGAATGTCTCGCCCCGGGAAATGGCGCAGATCCCGGTGGACGAGATCGTCATCGCGCGCCTCGGGGCGCTCGGCCTGCCGTCAGCCCAACTGGAGATCGAGATCACCGAAGAGACCGCCCTCGATCTCGGTGCGGTGCAGGGCAAGCTCCAGGCGCTCTCACGCGCCGGCATCCGGGTGGCGCTCGACGATTTCGGCATCGGCTACTCGTCACTGTCGTCCCTGCGCCAGCTCCGGGCCGACCGGATCAAGATCGACCGGAGCTTCGTCACTGGCCTCAGCACCTGTGACGACAAGCGCGGGCTGGTCCTGGCGGTGCTCGGCCTCGGCAACCTGCTCGGGCTCGAGGTGGTGGCCGAAGGGGTCGAGTCGCAGGAGGATCTGCAGACGCTGCAGGCGATGGGCTGCCCGTTCCTGCAGGGCTACCATCTCGGCCGGCCGATGCCGGTGCAGGCCCTGGAGACTACGGTGCTCGTCGCGCCGCAGGCGGCAGTCGCTTAACCCAGCCGGTAATCCGTCATCCGGGCGCGCCGGGCGCTGCGGCGGTAGGCCATGACCGAGTCCGGCCACAAGGTCGCGTTGCGGCCCTCGGCGTCAAGATACCAGCTGCGGCAGCCGCCCGCCTGCCAGATGCTGTCGGCGAGCCGGGTCCGGATTCGGTCCAGGAAACGAGCCTGCGCTTCCGGGCGGACATCGATCGCCCGGGCGCCGCGGCGCAGGGCCGCCAGGCAGTCCAGCACGTGGTGCACCTGAACCTCGATCATCGCGATGATCGAGTTGTGCCCCAGCCCGGTATTGGGGCCGAGCAGCATGAAGTAGTTTGGAAATCCAGCGACGGTGATACCCTGAAAGGCGCCCATCCCGCCGCCGGCCCAGGCATCGGCCAGGCGCAGGCCGCCGCGCCCGACGAGGTCCATCCGGGCGAAGCTCCCGGTGACGTCGAAGCCGGTGGCGTAGACGATCACGTCGAGATCGTGGGCGGTGCCGTCCGCCGTGGTCACGCCGGACTCCGTGATCCGGGCGATGTCGCCGGTCTCCAGGGTGACGTTCGAGCGCTGCAGGGCCGGGTAGTAATCGTCGGATATGAGCACGCGCTTGCAGCCGAGGCGGTAGTTCGGCGTCAGCTTCGCGCGCAGGGCCCGGTCCTTCACCGCCTTGGCGAGGTGGTGTCGTGCCAGGCCTTCCGCCTGCTTGGTCAGCTTCGAGACCTTGGTGAAGCCGAACAAGGCGCGCAGCTCGTGCAGCCAGAACAGCCGCGCCCGCTCGATCCGCCGGAGCAGCGGCAGGCGCCGGTAGCGCGCCTTGGTGGCCTCCGCGATGGTGTGATCGTGCTTGGGCATGATCCAGGGCGGGGTGCGCTGGAACAGTGTGAGGTGGCCGGCGACCTTTGCGAGTTCCGGCACGACCTGGATCGCGCTCGCGCCGGTGCCGATCACCCCGATGCGCTTGCCCGCGAGAGCGACGGAATGGTCCCAGGCCGCGGTGTGGAAGGCCGGACCCGCGAAGCTGTCCCGCCCCGGCAGGTCGGGATAGGCCGGATGGTGCAGGCCGCCCATGCCGGAGACGATCACCCGGGCGGTCAACGGCCCGCGATCGGTCTCCACGTGCCAGAGGGCGCGGGCCTCGTCCCAGGTCGCGCCGGTGAAGGTGGTCTTGAGCTGGATTAGCGGCATCAGCCCGTTGCGCTCGGCGGTCTCGCGCAGATAGGCGTGGATCTCGGCTTGCGGCGCATACATCCGCGTCCAGTCGGCCTTGGGGGCAAACGACAGCGAGTAGAGGTGCGAGGGCACGTCGCAGGCCGCGCCCGGATAGGTGTTCTCGTGCCAGGTCCCGCCGATGTCCGCGGCCTTCTCGATCACCCGCAGGGGACCGATCCCGGATTGCTTGCAGCGGATCGCCATGGCGAGACCGGAGAATCCGGCGCCGACGATGAGCACCTCCAGGATTTCGGCCTGAGCTTGATGCGCGGTCATCGCGAGGAACTACCCGATGCGGCACCGCCTTGCGGGGCGTGCGCCTTCAGGAAGGCGGCGGCCTCGTCGAGGGAGGTCCGCGCCTCCGGCAGGATATGGGCGGCGAACTGCCAGGCATGGGACACGACCGGAAAGACCTTCAGCTCGGTCACGACCCCGGCAGCCCGGGCGCGCTCGGCCATGCGGATGGAATCGTCGCGCAGGACCTCCCGCTCGCCGACATGGAACAGCAGGGGCGGGTAGCCGGTCGGATCGGCGTTGATCGGCGAGATCCGGGGATCGGCCGGGTGGGCCTTACCGAGATACATCGTGCGGATAACGGCGAGCGCCCCGGGGTCGAACATGGCGTCGCGCCACGCATTGCTGCGCCGGGAGCCGTCCTCGGAGACGAAGTCGGTGGCGGGTGAGAACAGGGCCGCGGCCCAGGGCATCGGCAGACCGCGGGCCCGCGCCTCGCCGATCAGAACCAGGGCCAGGTTGGCGCCCGCCGACTCGCCGGCGACGCAAGCCGCTCCCTCGGCGCTGAACGCCTGCCAGACGGCGACCGCGTCCTCGACCGCCGCCGGGAAGGGGTGCTCGGGAGCGAGGCGGTAATCGGGGACGAACAGGGAGAACCCGCGGAGGGCCAGCGCCCCGGTCACCGGCCGGTGAGTTTTCGGCGAGCAGGCGATAAAGCCGCCGCCGTGGATGTAGAGCATCCGCTGCTGTCCGGCCCCTGATTTCGGCCGGACCCATTCCCCCCGGATCCCGCCGACCGTGCCGGGCTCGTAGGTCACGCCCTTCGGATCGAGGAAGGCCGGGGCCTCGAAGATCCGGCGGAATGCGGCCGCGTCCCGGGCCTTCGCCAGGGGACCGCGGACCTTGTTGCGGACCATCCAGGTGCCGAGATACGCGCGCAGGCTTGCCATCTCAGACCTTCCCGCCGGACAGGCGCACGATCGTCTTCCAGTAGCCTGCCGGCATCAGGCGCTGGATTAGGGCCGCGCTCTTGGCATCCTTGCCGATCAGGATGCGGGGCTGTCGGCGCTCGATCCCCTGGATGATCGCGGCTGCGGCGTCCTCGGGCGAGAGGGTGAGCAGCTTGCCGAACGCCTCCCGGGCCTTCTCGTCCTCCACCCGAGCGCGCTCGGCCGAATCCGGATCGGTGGGCGGGCGCGTGCCGCGGGCGCTGCGGGCGATGGCGGTGGCGACGCCGCCGGGATGGACCACCGTGACCCCGAGACCGGTGCCGGCATATTCGTGCCGCAGGGCCTCGGTGAAGCCGCGCACCGCGAACTTGCTGGTGGCGTAGGCGACCTGGCCGGGCGGGGCGATCAGCCCGAACAGGCTCGACAGGTTGACGATCTGGGCCGCCGGCCGGGCCCGCAGCATCGGCAGGAAGGCGTGGCACATCCGCACGACGGCGCGCAGGTTGA
>Ga0182226_1000177_pt1 | contig 11676 bp, 6 predicted proteins | sample G6R1MG_27_FD_129658 | JGI IMG/M metagenome (GOLD analysis project Ga0182226, IMG submission 129658) | Miscanthus phyllosphere microbial communities from Michigan, USA - G6R1_MAIN_07NOV2016_LD1 MG | ecosystem: Host-associated > Plants > Phyllosphere > Phylloplane/Leaf | place: USA: Michigan...
GAGGAGCAGCATCAGGAGCTCGAGGATGACGGTCGGAGCCGTCCGTCCGACCGTCGATGCTTGGATCGACGCGATGACCATCCAGCAGCCGAGGGCCGTGGCGCCAATCTCGGCGACATCGCGCCAAGGCACGGGCATGCGGATTCCGGTTCGGTCGCCGATCATGAAGACGAGGCAGGCGAGGGCTTGGCCGAGGACGACGGCCGTGGCCGCTCCGGCGATGCCGTAGGGGGGAATGAGAATGGCCGAGAGGCCGGCGATACCGACGAGAAGCGTGATGGATGCCACGGCATCGAGACGGCTCGACGCGGAGAAATAGATCACCTGTCCGAAATAATACGAGCGCAGCATGAGGAAGACGCTGGCGGCGATGAGCAGGGGTGCCACATTGAGGGCGGCCTTGCGGTAATCGGGCCCGAGCAGCACGGCGACCAGAAGATCGTCGAAAGCCAGGAAGAACACGCCACCGAACGCCGCGATGAGCGCCAGCAGCCGAGCCGCTCCTTCCAGAACCGGCCGGGCGGCCTCCATGCCGCCGACCCGCGCCTCCCGCTTGGCGATGGAAACAAGGGCGAGGGCGATGCTGTCGCCGAACACCACGAAGCTCTGGCGCAGGAAGTCGAAGAAGGCGCCGTAGGCCCCGAGTTCGGCGACGCCGACGCTCTGACCGATGATGAGGCGATCGATGGTCTGTGCGAGGGCTGCGGCCGCGAACGACAGGATCAGGGGCCAGCCATAGGCAAGAAGACGCCGCGCCTCCATCCAGCTGCCGCGTCCGCGCAGGAGCGGCCCGATGGCACGCAGGGGAGGCAGGGCGGCAAGAACGTTGGCGAGGGCCGTCGCCAGGAGGAGATCGACGGCGTGCCCGGTCCACAGCAGAACGCTGCTTCCAAGTCCGAGTACGAAAACGGCACGCAGGACGATGGCAGTGGCGACGGCACCGGCTTCGAGGCGCGTCCGCGCGATCTCACAGGCCCCCTCGAACACCATCATGCCGACGACGGCCGCCAGGACGGCGGCCGCGGCTGCAGGAGCTACCACGCCGAGCCACGCCCCAAGGGCGGCGGCCAGCCCGGCGAGGCCGATCATCGCCGCGAGGAGACGGATCACGGTGCCGACCTGATCCGCCGCCCGCGCCTCCTCATAGAGGGCGAAGAACGAGAATTTCGGCCATTGGCAAGTGGCACCGTAGAGCACAAGGGCCCACGACAGGATCAGCAGATAACTGCCATAGGCCTCCGCCGGTGCGAGGCGGGTGAAGACAGCCAGCGAGGCCATGTTGAGGGCTGCGCCGACGCCGCGCGAGCCGACATACGTCAGGGTGTGACGAGCAATCATCGCCGCCCCTCTCGCCCGGCGCCATCGAGGGGAATCTGAGAGAGTCGCATCGCCGTCACGTGCGCCTTCCGTTTGCACCTGCTGGACGAAGTGCCTAGCACGGCGATCTTGCCGAGGCGTCAACGGTGGCGCCGGGCGAGAAGGCGGCTGCGTGTCCAGCCTATTTCCGATGGCCTTCGGTTTGACCGGGGGGTCCCCTTCCGTCGTCGCCTTCGCTACACAGCCGGGGTCAGCGCCGACCCGTTCCCAGGGCAAGGAGACCGCGAATCATATGCAGGATGCGCCGCGATCCGATCCCGCTTCCCCGCTCGTCGATCCGGACGTGCAGGTCGAGAGTTTTCGCCAGGCGCGCGAGGCGCGACGCCTCGAACTGGTCGAGGATTACGTGGAACTGATCGCCGACCTGCTCGGTGATGGTGGTGAGGCGCGGCAGGTCGATATCGCCGCTCGCCTCGGCGTTGCCCAACCCACCGTCGCCAAGATGCTCAAGCGGCTGGTGGAAGACGGCCTCGTTCAGCAGCGGCCCTACCGGGGCGTTTTCCTGACGGCGGCCGGCCAAGCCCTCGCAACGCAAAGTCGCGAGCGTCATCGCATCGTCGAGAAGTTCCTTCGCGTCCTCGGTGTCAGCGCCGAAACGGCGCGACGGGACGCCGAGGGCATCGAGCATCACGTGAGTGTGGAGACCCTCGCGGCGTTCCGCCTGTTCTGTGAAGGCAAATCGTAGGCGCGATGCCTCGCCGTTCAGGATGCTATCGACCGATCAACGTCGCCCTGCCGCTTTCGACGAGGATTTCCGCCGGCAACGGATGGCTGAGAAATCCGGTGGGACTCGCCGTCAGGCCGTAGGCCCCCGATTGCAGCACGGCGACGAGGTCGCCGGGCACGAGGTCGGGCAGGAGAGCCGCGCGGGCCAGGATGTCGAGGGGGGTGCAAAGGGGGCCCACCACCGTCCAGGGCATGGAGACGGCTCCCTCGGCCTCCACCACGGCGGCGACCGGATAGTCGCGTTTGACGATCTGTCCGAGGTTGCCTGAAGCAGCGAGGTGGTGGTGCATGCCCCCGTCGGTGATGGCGAAGAGCTGTCCCCGCGAGCGCTTCACGGCGCGGACCTGCGAAACGTAAAGCCCCGCCGGGCCGGTAAGGTAGCGCCCTGGCTCGAGGACGATGCGAGCCGTCGCGAGCCCTGGATCTTCCATGACCGCCCGACGCAAAGCCGGGATGCCCGCGCGGATCGCGTCGAGGTCGAGGGGCGCATCACCGGCGAAATAGGGAATGCCGAGGCCGCCGCCAAGATCGATTGTCTCAAGGGGGCGAGCGATCCTGGCCGTGAGCCGTGCCGCCAGTCGCAGGCCATAGGCCCATTGCGCGAGGAGAACGGAGGCCGACAGGCCCTGCGTTCCCGCGAAGAGGTGAAGGCCCGTGAGATGCAGATGGGCTTCGGCCTCGACGCGATCGACGACGGCGTCCAGTTCTTCCTCGTCGAAGCCGAACGGCGAGGGCTTTCCTCCCATCCGCATGGCGCCGCCCTGGGCGTCCGACCCGGGATTCACTCGGATCGCTACGGACGCGCGACGTCCGTGGCGCGCGGCCGCCGCAGCGACGCGCCCCATCTCCTCGAAATTTTCCAGATGAATCTCGCCGATGCCTCCGGCGACGACCCGTTCGATGTCAGCGTCGCTCTTGCCCGGTCCGGCGAAAAGGATCCGCTGCGGTGGGAGTCCGGCGGCCAAAGCCGCTTCGTATTCAGCACCGGACGCGATCTCGGCGCCCGCCCCCTCCTCGGCGAAAACCCGGATGACAGCCGGGTGCGGGTTCGCCTTGACGGAGTAGTCGACCTCGGCGAAATCCGCGACCGCTTGCGACAGGGCGCGATAGGCACGGCGCATCAGGGCGGCGTCGTAGACGAAGAGCGGCGTCCCGTAGGTCCGCGCCAAGTCCGCGAGATCGAGCCCCCCGATCTGCATCCTCCCGTCATGCCGGGGAAAATCGGCGTCGATCAGGCGTTGGGCGAGACTGTTCTCGTCAGCCATTTGGGCGCTCTGCGACAAGGCGCTTGTAATCGACCTTGCCGTTGGGGGTGACGGGCAGAGCCGACACCGTCTCGACGGTGCGGGGGACCATGTGCGGCGCGACGGATTCGCGGACCGCGCGCAAAATCGCATCGAGGGGCGGACTGTTCGGGACTGGGATGCCGACGGCATGGAGGCGTTGCCCCAGACTGGGATCGGGCAGACCGATGACGGCCACGGCGCTGAACGCTCCCGTCGCCATCAGGGCCGCTTCGACCTCGCCCGGGCTCACGCGGAACCCCGAAGTCTTGATCATCGCATCGTCACGGCCGACGAAGGTGAAGTACCCCTCCGCATCCTCGATGACGAGATCGCCCGAGCGGCACAGGGGCGGACCGAGGGGAGCCAAGGGATCGGGCACCAGCACCTTGGCGGTTTCATCCGGCCGGTTCCAGTAGCCGAGCGACACCGTAGGGCCACGATGCATGAGGATACCGGTTTCACCCGGCCGGGTGCGGCGTCCATCGGCCGTGACGGCGAAGATCTCGGTCTCGGGAATGGCCCTTCCCATGGAGCCCGGCCGAGCGTCGAGTTCCTCGGGTGGAAGCCAGGTGGAGCGGAAGGCCTCCGTCAATCCGTACATCAGGACGATGCGCGTGTGCGGCAGGGCCTGCCGCAGGCGCGCCACCGTCTCCCTGGGCACGCCGCCGCCGGAATTGGTGATGTACCGCAGGCTCGAGAGATCCGCCTTCGCGAGACGCGGTGCCGCGCGGGTGAGAAGCGTCCACAGGGTCGGCACCCCGGCCAGCCCGGTGATCCGATGGGTTTCGATGGCACGCACCACCTCGTCGCCGAACCGGACGTCGAGGAGAACGAGGCAGGCGCCCTGCTCCACGGTGGTGAGGAGCTGGTTCAGCCCGTAATCGAACGCGAGGGGCAGCACCGACAGGATGCGTTCCTCCGGCGTGATACCGAGATAGGTTCGGACGATCCGGGTGCCGGCGATCAGGTTGGCATGGGAGAGCATGACGCCCTTGGGCAACCCCGTCGAACCCGACGTGTAGAGGATCGCCGCGAGGTCTTCCGGCGGAGACGGCCCGTCCCAGTCCGGCAGGGTGAGCAGAATGCTCTCGGCCGCCGTCTCGGCGCTCACCGCGAGCGTGTCGCCGAGGATGCTCCGCAGAGCCGGCTCCGTCACGAGGATGCGCGCGCCGCAATCCTCGACGATGTGCCGAACCTGGGACGGGCGCAAACTCGGGTGGATCGGCACGAAGGCGGCCCCGGCCTGCGCGATGGCGAACAGGGCGACGCATTCGCCGATGGATTTCGGGAGTAGGACCGCGACACGGTCGCCTCGCGCCAGCCCCGCTTCCACGAGGCGGGTGGACAGGGCAGTGACACGGTCGCGAAACGCGGAATAGGTCAGCCGCTCGTCACCCGCCACGAGGGCGATCCGATCGTCGGCCGGCCCCGCGAGGAGTTGGTGGACATGCGTCGGACCGGACATCGCGTCAGGCTTGGGCGCGTTTCGTCGCGACGTAGGCCGCCAGGGCGTCGATGCTCTCGAAATGGGCGAGGGCGAACGCGTCTTCTTCGATCTCGAAACCGAAGCGCTCGCCCAGCTCCATCATCAGATCGAGCACCCCGATGGAATCGAGGGCATCGCTGGTCACCAGGGAAGTCTGCGCCGTGATGCTGTCGGGAGAAAGACCCGGATTGCGTCCGAGGATGAAGGCACGGATCGCCTCGCGCGCCGCGTCCCGTGTCTCGATGTCGTGTCTCTCGACCAAGGCTCGCGCTCCACCGGCCGTCCTGCAATGGACGTTGCCGCGCTTAAGCCATGGGAGGCGCGCGTGTCCATGCTACCACTCCGTTCCTCGGCGGTCGTCAGACCCTTTCCGCTTCGGACATGGTGATCGCTTCCGGCATCGGCTCGCCGTCCGGCACCACATCGACCTCGACCTTGAGCTTCTGGGCGCCCGACGACGAGACGATGCCGTCGATGGGTGAGACATCCGTGTAATCCCGCCCGCGGGCCACGACGATATGATCGTCGCACATGACGATCCCGTTGGTCGGGTCGAGCCCGATCCATCCGTCCCCGCACCAGACGGAGACCCAGGCATGGCTGGCATCGGCGCCGCGCAGGCGCGGCTGTCCGACCGGGGGAATGGTCCGCAGGTACCCGCTGACATAGGCCGAGGGGATGCCGAGACCGCGCAGGCCCGCGATCATGATGTGGGCGAAATCCTGACAGACGCCAGCCCGCAGGGTGAACGCCTCCTCCAGGGGGGTACGCACGGACGTCGCCTTGGCATCGAAACGAAAGTCCCGGCGGATGCGCTGCATGAGGTCATGCGCCCCGCCGAGCGCGCTGCGTCCGGACGGAAAGCTCGAACGCGCATAATCCGTGACATCCGGAACCAGCGATACGCGTGGGCTCGGGAACATGAAATGGACGGGGGCGTCGGGCGCGAGGGCGCGTGAAGCGAGGGCCTCGTCGCGAACCCGTTCCCATGAGGGCCCCGTTTCAGGCGCGGGCACCGGCGGACGCTCCACCCGGACCCGGGACAGGGCTTCGACCCGGAGTTCCGTATGCGGCGTGTCGATGATGACGGATATCACGTCGAGCCCGAAGAAATCGCGTCGCACCGCGCGTCGGCGGGGTTCGGGCGAGATCGTGAGCGTGCTTTCGAGCACCGTCTGGCCTTCGCCCTCCGCCGGCCGAAGGCGCAAGCCGCAGCGGGCGAAGTGAACCGGCCTCGCGTAGCGATACGTGGTGAGGTGGCGCAGCGTGTAGATCACCCGAGACCCACGAGCTTTTCCGGCCGCAGGGCGTTCGGAGCGTTGGGAAAGTAGCGCGTCGCGATGGCGTCGGCCAAGCGTTCGAAGTCGTGGCCGTGGCGCGCGATGGCGGCACCATCGAACTCCGACGCTTCCGCGGTTGAGAACGCCGACGCAAGCTTCGCGGCGAGCCGCTGATGCGGCTCCGGCAAGCCATCGGCCCGCAAGGTCGGAAGACGGGCGAGATGCCGCCCGATGGCTTCGATCTGGAACGCGACGGAACGCGGATTGAATGGATCGAGGAGGACCATGTCGCGCACGGGATCGAGGGCTGCGCCCTGCATGTAGCGCGCGCCGAACGCGATGTGCGAATCGCAGAGCGACAGCATCACGCCCAGATCCTCGGCGGTCGCGGCATCCCCGGCGAAATGGGTCGCGAAGGTACAGGTGTTGATGACGCGTTCGATGCGCCGGCCGAGATCGACGAAGTGCCAGCCCGTGGTCCGGATCATGTTCTCCTTCGCCAGTCCCGCGAGGGCCGCCATGAGGCCGAGCCCTCGTTCGACCAAGCCGACGAGTTCGGCTTCCGAATAAGCACGTCCTTCACCGATATCGAGGAGGTCGGTGAGGTCGGCGAGAACGCGCCACGCCTCGCCGGACAGGCGCTCGCGCAGGATCGCCGCGTTGGCGCGAGCCGAGAGCGCGTGACGCAACGCCGAGCCGTAAGCCCCATGCCCGCTCAACGCTTCCCGCGCCAGGGTCGCGGTGGAAAGATTGGGATCGGAGATGGCGCCCCAATCATCGAGGAGGGAGCGGATTCGCAGGGATGTCGGCGATCGCGCATCGCTGACGAGATAAGCGTTCACGGCGGCTCCGACACCGCCGAGATGCGCCCCCGCCAAGCGGATCACCGCCTCGGCCCGCTCGACGTAGCGGCCGAACCAGAACAGGTTGTCGGCCGCCCGCGACGGCAGGTGACCGGCGATCCGGCGAACCTTCTGGTCGGCCGGCTGGATGAGCGGAACCGCTTCGACGGGCCCTTCGGACATGATCCAGACATCGGCGGCCTTGATGCCGGCGCGCATCTCGCTGGGGTCGAGGTCCGGGCGTTCCGAGATCCGGCAGAAGCCGCCGGGCATTACCCGCCAGCCGTCCGGCGTCATGGCGGCGAACACCCGGAGGGCGAACGGGCGTGGCACGAGGCGCAACGTTCCGCCCGTCCGATCCCAACCGGGCGTCGTCGCGAGGGGCATGCGCTCCTGGGCGACGTAATCGAACGGCCGGTCGCGCAGGGCCGCGACCAGCCGCTCTCGGTCGGCCCCGAAGGTGAGGGGCCCCATGATCGCGTCACGCGCCTCGCCCTTCGGTGGCGTCGCCACGGGTCTCAAGGCGAGGGCATCAAGGTGATCGCGGACGTGGACGAGGCTATCAGGATCACCGCACCAGAACGTACGCGGACCCGACAGGCGCAGTTCGCGGCCGCTGAGCTTGCGGGCGATACCCGGCAGATAGGCGGCGAGCGCGCCCGATTCGAGGATGCCGGATCCCGGCATGTTGCCGACGACGAGGCTGCCGTTGCGCAGGGCCTCGACGAGGCCGGGCACGCCGAGGCGCGAGGCGGGATTCAGCTCGAGGGGATCGACATAATCGGAATCGATCCGGCGCCACAGGGCATCGGCCCGTTTCAATCCGGACACCGTCCGGACATGCAGCGCCCCGTCCTGCATCACGAGGTCGTCGCCCTCGACGAGGAGCAGCCCGAGATAACGCGCCAGCACGGCCTGCTCGACATAGGTCGAGCTGAATGGCCCTGAGGTCAGGAGACAGATGCGCGGATCGCTGCGCTGGGCGCCCATGGCCAGCCCCTGGCGGAGGGCCTGGAAGAACGGCGCCAAGCGCTCGACATGAAGATCGGTGTAGAGATCCGGAAAGGCGCGGGTCAGCACCATCCGGTTTTCGAGGGCGTAGCCGGGGCCGGACGGAGACTGCGTCCGGTCGGCCAGCACCTGCCAACGCCCGTCCGGACCGCGGGTCACGTCGGCAGCGTAGAGTTTGAGGAAGCGGCCGCCGGGAGGCACGACGCCCACCAGGGGGCGCATGAACTCCGGACTGCCGGCCACCACGGCGGCGGGCAACAGGCCCTCGGCGACGAGGCGGTTGGGGCCGTAGATGTCGGCGAGGATCGCCTCCATCAGCTCGGCCCGCTCGACGATCCCGGCACTCAGGGCCTGCCAATCGTCCGCCTCCACCACGAAGGGGAGGGAGCCGAGCGGCCAGGCGTGGTCGCGCTTATCGCCGTAGATGCGGTACGAGATGCCCGTGTCGCGGATGTGGCGCACGGCGGAGACGAAGCGGGCGGCGATGTCGACTTCGGTGAGGTCGCCGAGGCGGTCGAGGACGCGCGTCCAGGCGACCCGCGGCGTGCCCGCCTCGTCCAGGAATGCGTCGGGCACGCCGGGATGCGGCCGGTACCCGGAGGTCCAACGCGCCAGCCGTTCCGCTCGCCCGGAAACCTCCGCCTCGGCCGCATCGGTCATCGCGGAACGGGGCTCCGCAGGTCAAGGGTCATGGGGAACTCACGATTCGTTTCCTCGGGCGGCATCGCGACCCGTCCCGGGGTGTGGCCGTGGGCCTGGAAGCGGGCGAGGCGGCGCCCTTCCGCCTCGTAGGTGTTGACCGGGAAGGTTTCGTAGTTCCGCCCACCCGGATGACTGACATGATACCGGCATCCGCCCAGGGATCGGTCGCTCCAGGCATCGAGGATGTCGATGGTGAGGGGCGCCTGCGCCGGAATCGTCGGGTGCAGGGAGGAGGCCGGCTGCCACGCCTTAAAGCGAAGGCCCGCCACCGCTTCGCCCACCGTGCCCGTCCCGGTCATGGGTAGGCGGCGGCCGTTGCAGGCGATCACGTGCCGGCCGGGCACGAAACCCTCGACCTTCACCTGCAGCCGCTCCACCGAACTGTCCACGTAGCGCACGGTCCCCCCGATGGCCCCTTCTTCGCCCAGCACGTGCCAGGGCTCCAGGGCCTGCCGCACTTCCAGCTTCACGCCGCCCTGCTCCACCGTCCCGAACACGGGAAAACGGAACTCGCGCTGCGCCACGAATGCGGCCGGATCGAAAGCGTAGCCCGCCCCCGCGAGATCATCCAGCACGCTGAGGAAGTCGGCCCACAGGAAGTGGGGGAGCATGAAGCGATCGTGCAGCCCCGTGCCCCAGCGGACACAGCCACCCTCCTGCGGTTCGCGCCAGAGCCAAGCGACGATGGCGCGCAGCAGGAGTTGCTGAGCGAGGCTCATGCGCGGGTCCGGCGGCATCTCGAACGAGCGGAACTCGAGGAGACCGAGCCGCCCCGTCGGGCCGTCGGGCGAGTAGAGCTTGTCGATGCAGATCTCGGAACGGTGGGTGTTGCCCGTCACGTCCACGAGGATGTTGCGGAAGATGCGGTCGACCAGCCAGCGCGGAATGTTCGGCTCGTCCGGCTTCGGGACCTGCGCCATGGCGATCTCGAGTTCGTAGAGGCCGTCATGGCGCGCTTCGTCCATGCGGGGGGCCTGACTCGTGGGGCCGATGTAGAGGCCGGAGAACAGGTACGACAGGGCCGGATGGCGCTGCCAATACAGCACAAGGCTCTTCAGGAGGTCGGGGCGGCGCAGGAACGGTGAATCGTCGGGGGTCGCCCCACCCATCACCACGTGGTTGCCGCCGCCGGTGCCGGTGTGGCGCCCGTCCGTCATGAACTTCTGTGCCCCCAGCCGAACCTGGCGGGCATCCTCGTAGAGGTCGGTGGTGATCCGCACGGCGTCGCGCCACGTGGGGGCGGGATGCACGTTGACCTCGATGACACCGGGATCGGGCGTGACCTTGATGACGTTCAGGCGCGGATCGAACGGCGGCTCGTAGCCCTCGATGTGCAGCGTCTTCTTCAGCTCCGAGGCCGCCTCCTCGATATGCCCGAGGAGTTCGAGGTATTCGTCCGCTCGTTCGAGGGGCGGCATGAACACGTGCAGCACGCCATTGCGCGGCTCGACGGCGAGGGCCGTGCGCACGGCGACGCCCGTGATGCCGGAGCCGTTCACCGTCTTCGAGCCGGCGGGCTTCTCGGGCAGGGCGCCCCGTGCCTCTAGGGGGTCCTGCGGCTGGTAGTAGGGGTAGTGTGCGGGCGGCACGTAGGGCAACGAGGACAGCGGCAGGCGGTAGCCGACGGGCGAATCCCCGGGCGTGAGGAAGGCGTGGCCGCGCCGGAACTCCCAGGCCTCCGAAACCCAGACCCGGTCGGACGCACCGTCCTTGCTCGTGGGCGGGTTCACTTTTCCCGTGGGCAGGCTCGCGAGGGGAAGGGCGTACCCGGCGGCGACGCCGAGACCGCGCTCGAACACCCGAGCCATGCGGGCGCTGGTCTCGGGGTTCGGGAACCGGGGTTCGGAGGTGGTGACGTTGACGGGAAGCTCGTCGCGCTTCTCCGTCCAGTAGACCGGATCCTCGAAGGCGGGAAACACGTAGGCGCCGAGGCCGAGGCGCTTGGCGATGCCATCGGCGAGGGCCTTCGCATCCGTGGCGTTGGCGTCGCGCGGCCCGTCTTCGGCGGCGATGAGATCGGCGTTCTTCCACACCGGCACGCCGTCACGGCGCCAGTACAGGGCAAAGGCCCAGCGCGGCAGGCTCTCGCCCGGATACCACTTGCCCTGACCGTAATGCAGCATTCCGCCCGGAGCGAAGCGGGTGCGCAGGCGGCGAATCAGCTTGTCGGCGAGCCCCCGCTTCGTCGGCCCCACGGCGGCGGCATTCCACTCGGCCGATTCGAAATCGTCGATGGACACGAAGGTCGGCTCGCCGCCCATGGTCAGGCGTACGTCCTGTGCGACGAGATCCGCGTCGATGCGGTCGCCCAGCGCATCCATGGCAGCCCAGACGTTGTCCGAGAACGGCTTGGTGATGCGCGGAGCCTCGGCCACGCGCGTCACCGTCATCTCGAAGCCGAACTCGACCTCCGCCGCCTCGGCGAGGCCCGAGATGGGCGCGGCGGAATTGTAATGTGGCGTGGCGGCGAGCGGGATATGACCCTCGCCGCAGAGGAGACCGGAGGTGGCATCGAGGCCGATCCAGCCGGCACCGGGAAGGTACACCTCGGCCCAGGCATGCAGGTCGGTGAAGTCCGTGGACGTGCCCGCCGGACCGTCGACGGCCGTGGTGTCGGGCACGAGCTGGATGAGGTAGCCGGAGACGAACCGGGCGGCGAGTCCGAGACGGCGCAGGATCTGCACCATCAGCCAGGCGGAATCCCGGCAGGACCCGCTCTTCAGGGTCAGGGTCTCGGCGGCGGTCTGGACGCCCGGCTCCATGCGGACGCCGTAGGTGATCTCGCCCGCCACCTGGGCGTTGAGGGCCACGAGGAACAGCACCGTGTTCCGCTCGGCCGGAAGACGGGTCAGGAAGTCGTCGACCTCGGGCGCCATGGCGTCATCGAGGACGAGGTAGGGCTTGAGTTCGGCCGTCAGGTCTTCGGCGTAGGTGAAGCCGCGCGCCTGGGCATAGTCTTCCACGAA
>Ga0182226_1000178_pt1 | contig 11658 bp, 13 predicted proteins | sample G6R1MG_27_FD_129658 | JGI IMG/M metagenome (GOLD analysis project Ga0182226, IMG submission 129658) | Miscanthus phyllosphere microbial communities from Michigan, USA - G6R1_MAIN_07NOV2016_LD1 MG | ecosystem: Host-associated > Plants > Phyllosphere > Phylloplane/Leaf | place: USA: Michigan...
CGAGAGGCGATCAGCGTGACCAAGACCGACATCACCAAGGTGCAGGACTACCTTCGCCGGACGTTCGCGAACACCAACATCCGCCTCGTCCCCCGCCCCAAGAAGGACGATTCGGCCGAGGTCTACATCGGTGAGGAGTTCCTCGGTGTCGTGTCCGTCGACGACGAGGATGGCGACCGCTCGTTCAATTTCGCCATGGCGATCCTCGACATCGACCTCGAGGACTGAAGCCGAAGGCCTGCTTGTGCCCCCGCACGGGCGATCGACCGATGGCCCGTGCACAGGCTTAACCCTACGGTCAAGAAAGCCTTAACGTTTCGTAAACGACAGGGCAGAGTGGGCTTCACGGTTTCTTAAGCCTGGATGCTCGCGTGATGACCCTCAGCCCATCGGCCCTCGACTCCCTCCAGACCCTCTGCATCGGTCTCGCCTTGTCGGGGCTGCTCGCGAGCGCGTTCGAGTTGTTCACCGAGCGGCGCGCCAGCTTCAGCCTGCTTGAGCGCGGCGGCGTCACCGCCGTGGCGGCCCTGCCGATGCTGGCCTTCGGTGCCCCCTTCATCATCCTGCGCAACACCCTGCGCGGACGCCGTTTTGAGCGCCGGCCGATCCCGTTCGTGATGATCGCCACGATGATCGCCTGCGGCTGGAGCCTGATGTCGGGTCGCGTCGCCCTCGACCTCGCCCACATGATCGCGGGGGCGTGACGCCGCCGCGCACGTCGCCTCGTCTCGCTCCGAAAGCCCGAGGCGGCTTTCGGGCGATCGTAGCGGAACTCAGCGGTTGGCCGTCGCCACCGGGGACTCGCCGCCGTTGAGGGTCACCCAGGCGAGGCCGTCCTGCCCCTCGCGCTTGACGAAGGTGTAGCCCGTACCCTGGGCGGACAGGATCGCGCTGGTCTTGTTGTCGAGGATGAGGTCGCCGCGATCCGTGCGGACCATGAGAACCGCATGCCCCTCGCCGATGTCGTCGATCACCACGGTCATCCGCAGGGCACGCCGGGGCAGGCCGCGCGCCACGAGCATCCGCCGTTTGAGAAGCTGAAAATCCTCGCAGTCGCCCGTCCCGTCGTCGGGGAAGTCCCAGCGATCGACCACGCCCCAATGGTCCATGTCGGTGATCGGCCGGATGCGCGCGTTGACCCGACGGTTGACGCTGTCCAGGGTCGCGCGGACGGACGGCGTCAGGATGATGCGGGCCGGTTCCCGGAGGTTGACGGCGCATTCACCCGGGTGGCGTGCACAGAAATCGGTCCAGGCGGCCACCGGCCGGGCTTCGGTTCCGGTCCGTAGGGCAGGGGCCTCGGGCAGCGCCGCCACGGGACGGGCCTGCGTGCCGGCCCCTCCGAAGAGCAGGATCGCTCCGGTGAGGGCGAGGCGACTGGCACGGTCCAGGCGTGTGGAGAGACCACGCCTCCTGCCCACCGCCGGTTCGCCGAGCCTCTGCAGAATCGCGTGCCGCATTCGGGTCGCCCTGCCGTCCATTGCTGACGCGGCAAAGTTGGCACGGCGGCAGCCGGCGCTCAATCGGAAAGTTAAACCTTTTTTAATCCTTGGGGTCGGGCTTGGTTCCACGCGCGAAGGAAAGTTTTTCGGCCCCCGGAATCGTGTCCGGCCTCAGCGGTTGGCCGTGGTGGTCGGCGAGGTGACGCCGCCGAGTGAGACCCACGCCACGGCCTCGGTGCCCTCGCGCTTGATGAACACGTAGCCGGTCCGGTGCCAGGCCAGGACATGGTTGGTCTTGTTGTCGAGGATGAAGTCGCCCCGGTCGGTGATCAGGGTGAGCACCGCGTGGCCCTCGCCCTTCTCGTCGATGACCACGGTCATCCGCATGGCCCGGCGCGGCAGGCCGGCTTCGGCCAGGAGCTTGCGCTTGAGGAGCTGGAAATCCTCGCAATCGCCCGAGCCGTCCTCGGCGAGATCCCAGCGGTCCGCCACCCCCCAGTGATCGAGGTCGGTGATCGGCTTGATCTTCGTGTTCACCCGGGTGTTCACGCCGACGATGAGGTTCCAGACGGCCGGGGTGAGGACGATCCGCGCCGGCTCGTTGGCGTTGATGGCGCACTCGGCCCGGTACTGATCGCAGAACGTGCTCCAGGCCGCCATCGGCCGGGCGGGCCCGACGGGCGACGCGAGGGTCGCCGGAGCGGGCAAGGCCGCCAGGGTCGTCTGTGCCGTCTGGGCGTTGAGCACGGTCGTCCCGAACGCCGTCGCCAGAAGTGCCAAGGCCCCTGCGGCAACCGATTTCATCCCACGCATCGCAACCCCCGTCCTTCGATGAGGTCACGATGGGGTGCGGGCCACTGCACCGCGCTGAAGTCGATCCGCGCAATTTTATCGAATCGGCCGCCGCATCCGGTTCATCCGAGACAGCCCCAATCCGCCGCTTCCCCGATCGTTCACACTTGGTCGAAGGAATTCACGAAGCGGACACCATCACGGTTCGCCGATACCTCCGGCCGGTCCGGCCCGGCGGGGCCCGCCGAGATCGCGCAAACGACAAAGGCCTGGAGCCATCCCCCGATCCGAAGATCGGCAGATGGCTCCAGGCCTTTGCAGGGCCGTGCTTTTCCGGCCCGAAGGCGGGACTTCAACCGAAGCCGGGCTAGAGGCGGATGCCCTCGTGGAACAGGTCCGCCGAGATCGGCAGGAGGAAGCTCACGCCGATCCCGCCCTCGAAGTGGCGCACCACCCGTCCGGGAGTCCGCCCGACCCCGACGACGCTGCCGAGGGGGGGAGCGATGCCGCACTTGATGGCCGCACCCGACATGGACACGTCGATGAGCAGGGCCGGGATCTCGCGGCCGTTCTCGAACCGCAGGGTCACGCCCGGCGCGGTGGGCTTGAGGCGTTCGTGGGTACGGCCCTCGGGCAGCCCGAGGCTTTCGCGGTTGGCGAGCCAGGTGAGCTGGGAGGCGATCTTCTCACGCTTGCGGGAGGTCGAACTCAAGCGGACGGCGAAGCCCTCGGGCACGAGGCGCGCGATGACCCCTTCGAGGCGCCCGATCTGTTCGAGATACAGCACCACACGCTCGTCGACCTGTCCCGCTTCGGCGCAGGTCAGGCGCACGCCGCCCGGAGACATGTCCACGGTCTGACACGGAAATTCCCGACGATCCGCCAGCATGTAGCGGCCCAGCAGAGCGACCTTGACCCGCTGGTGCCGGCGCCTGTCCGTCACGCGGATACCGCGCGCAGGCTTCGCCTCGGGGCGAACGAGGTCTTCGAGCATGATCGATCAGGGTCCAGCTTTCTGAAAGCCTGACACCCTAAGCTTCGCTTGGTTACGAAACCCTTCCGCGACCGAAGTCGCTCGCGGGCGCAGGAGCTCTCTTCGTTCGACCGAATGCCGAATCAGGGGAGAGACGGGATGAAACCATCCTCTCCCCCCGCGGCGATTTCCCAGTCCCCGGGGGGACGGCTCGCCGTCACCCCCGACCGCCGGGATGGACGAGAAGATGGCCGCGCCGGAACGGCAGGGCGTCGTTGGCCGGAACGGGTAGGTTGCGAAGGGTCGCCTCGGCGTCGTCGAGGCGACGCAATTCCGGACCGAGGACACGCAGGGACGTGGTGCGCAGGCGCGTGACAGGCCGCAACCCGAGCCAATGCGGCACCGCGTGGGGGCTCAAGGCCCCGAGGATACGCGTCTGGGTCTGGCCCCGGTGGCGAAGGGGCAGGAGGATGAGCTCGAGATCGATGGTCTCGTTCCGGGCCGTCGTTCCCGTCAGTCCGGCCACCATCCCGAGGGTGTCCACCGCCACGGTCTCGATGAGACGCCACGGATCGGCATCCGGGGCGCCCCAGAGATCCGCGAAGGCGTTGGCGCGCAGTTCGCGGCCGAACAGGGCGCAGACGCGGGTGCCCGCGAGCCGGATCGCCGCGCCGCTGGCGGGGACGTCGACTTCGAGGATCAGGCTGTCGGCGAGCAGGTTGCGGATCGCGCCGGGCTCGATCTCGCTGCGGTCGGGGGCGGCCCGCTCCCGGCGGAGACCGTCCCAGTAGGTGTGGAGCAGGCGACTGGTCGAATGCTTCATGATGTCCTGCGGTGGCATGGCCCTGACGGGTCCGGCGCGATGCGTCTCGTTTCGGGACACGGCAGACCGTGCAACGAAAGGATTTCGAAAGGCGCAGCACACCCTATGCCGCCTTCGAAACGGTCGCGCGCTTAACCTTTGTTTAAGGTTAATAGCCTTAAGGTTAACGGGGTCTGCCCGACGAGGCCTGGAACTTTCGCGGGTCCGGGGCTTGCCGCATGCGCGAAAGCCCCGACATGGTGGCGCCATGGATGCCATGCCCGACCTGCCGCGCCAGAACCGCGTTCCGATGTTCAACATGCCGGGCGTGGTCACCGCGTCCATCGCGGTGCTGCTGGCGATCCACGCCCTGCGCGAGTTCGTCCTGCCCGATGCCTGGGATATCTGGACCCTCATCCATCTCGCCCTGATTCCCGGACGCTGGACCGTGGCCATCGATCCGTCGCGGATCGCCGACCTCCTGACGGCGGCCGGGGCCGCCGGCGATCCGGACGTGGTGGGCGCGCGCCAGGCCTTCGCCCGCTACATCGCCGCCGAACCGTCGGCGAGCCCCTGGACCTTCGCGACCTACGCGCTCCTGCACGGGTCGTGGACCCATGTGATCTTCAACACCGTGTGGCTCGCCGCCTTCGGCTCGCCCGTGGCGCGCCGCTACGGCGCCCTGCGCTACGGCGTCATCGCGCTCGCCGGGGCCGTCGCGGGCGGCGCCCTGCACGTGCTCCTTGATCCCCTGAGCACCGCCCCCCTCATCGGTGCCTCGGCGGGGGTCTCGGCCCTCATGGCGGCGGCCGCCCGCTTCGTGTTCCAGCCTCCGCCGGCCTATCGGTCCGCCCAGCCCTGGCAGTTGCCGCCCCCCCAGCGCCTCCAGACGATTCCGGAACTCCTGCGCAACCGCACGGCGGTGATGTTCCTCGCGATCTGGCTCGTGACCAACTTCCTGTTCGGCGTCATCAGCCTGCCCCTCGGCGCCGAGGCGACGGCCGTGGCCTGGGACGCGCATCTCGGCGGCTTCGTCGTCGGGTTCTTCCTGCTGCCGCTCCTCGACCGTCACCGGGGGTGAGGAGAGCGGAGGCGTAACTCCGCGCCCCGCCAAGGCTTATCGCATCCCACTGGCCGGATCGGCTTGCCGGATCCCGCTTGCCAGATCCCGCTTGCAAGGACGGCGCGACGGCCACACTATTGCCACAGACGGCTTCGGAGCCGAAGGGGGCACGGGCCGTTCGACCTCAGAACCGCGAGCCGGGATCAACCCGGCCGCAGCACCGCCCGTATCTGGAAGGGAACACGCCCATGACCGTCGCCCGCATCCTCGCCGAGAAAGGCCGCTCCGTCGTCACCGTGGAGCCGCAGCGCACCCTCGACGAGGCGATCCATCTGCTCGCCGAGAAGCGCATCGGCGCCGTCGTCGTCAGCGATGCCGAGGGCGCGGTTCTCGGCATCCTGTCCGAGCGCGACATCATGCGGGCACTCGCCCGCCAGGGGGCCGGCGCCCTCGACGCCCGGGTCTCCGAGCACATGACCGGCACCGTCGTCACCTGCGCCCGCGACGCGAGCGTCGAGGACGTGATGCACCTCATGACCGATGGCCGCTTCCGCCACGTTCCCGTGCTGGAGGGCGGACGCCTCGCCGGCCTCATCTCCATCGGTGACGTGGTCAAGCGCCGGATCGCGGCCGTGGAGGCCGAGCATCAGGCCATGCGCGACTACATCACCATGGCGTAAGTCTTCGGGGCGGCAGGGTCTCTGTATCAGACCCTGGCCGCTGCCGAGGCGACGGTGGCGCGGATGGCGGGCAGCGCGGCGCGCGCCGCCTCGCGCCCGAGGGCGATCCCCTCCGCCGCCCGGTGGAACTCGAACAGACCCATGTCGGCGAGACGGGGCGAGATCGTCGCATCCGGCGGATCGCCCGCGAGGCGTGCCCGCGAGATCTTGTCCTGGGTGATGTTGAAGGCGTCGAGCATCACCCGGGCGAGGCCGGGACTCGGCGCGGCGGGCGGCAGACGGCGCGTGGACGGGGGACTGGACCGCAGGAGGTTCCACGGCCGCCGCCGCTGGGGGGCCGCGGGTGCCTTCGTGGCGGGTTCGGCGGGGTCGAGGACCACCGGTCCGCCGGCTTCGCCGGGATCGCCGTTGAGGTTGATGCAGATCACCACATCCGCCCCCAGCGCGCGCGCGAGGGTGACGGGAACGGGATTGACTAGAGTGCCGTCCATGAGCAGCCGCTCACCGAGCCGCACGGGTGGGAACACACCCGGCAGGGCGTAGGAGGCCCGCAGGGCATCGACGAGATTGCCCCGGGTGAGCCAGACCTCCTCGCCGGTGCCGAGGCAGGTCGCCACGCTCGCGAAACGGATGGGCAGGCCCTCGATCCGGCGGTCGGCGAGGTCGCGTTCCAGGCGTCGGTGCAGGCGGGCCCCCGCGATGAGACCGGAGCCGAGGCGGAGATCCAGGAGCCCGACGACGCGGCGCTTGGTCAGGGACAGGGCGAAGGCCTTGAGCAGGCCGAGCTGACCCGCCGCGTAGCAGCCGCCGACGACGGCGCCGATGGAGCAGCCGGTGACCACTTCCGGGGGGAAGCCCGCCTCGTCCAGCACCTCGATGGCGCCGATATGCGACCAGCCCCGGGCCGAGCCGCCGCCTAGGGCAAGACCGATGCGGGGATGGCGGGGTGCCGGGGGAGCCACGGGCTCGACGGTGCCGGCCCCGATGCGGCTCCAGTCGGACACCGACCCGTCCCAGGTCATGCAGACCGAGTCATGCGGAGGCGGGTGGAAGCGAGACGGCGGGGTGGAGGCGTACCGGTCCCGCCTTGGCCCCGAGTTCGACGCCGCGATAGAAGCAGGCGCGCCGACCCGTGTGACAGCAGCCGCCGTCGCCGCCGACCGCGACACGAATCAGCACGGCATCCTGGTCGCAATCGACCCGCATCTCGACGACGCGCTGGATCTGCCCGGAGGTGGCGCCCTTGTGCCAGAGCTCACCGCGCGAGCGCGACCAGTACCAGGCCTCGCCCGTCTCCAGGGTGCGGGCGAGGGACTCGGCGTTCATATGGGCGAGCATGAGCACCTGCCCATCCGTCGCGTCGACGGCGATGCAGGCGATGAGGCCGCTGGCGTCGAAGCGAGGCGTGAAGACGGCGCCCTCCTCGAGTTCGGCCTTCGGACCCGGAGGGTCGAAAGAGATCGCCATCGGCGTCAGGGCTTGTTGCGCACGAGGGTGAGGAAGCGGACCTGCTCGTTCGCGTCGTTCCGGAAGGCGCCCCGGAACTGGGTGGTGATGGTGGAGACGCCGGCCTTCTGGACCCCGCGCATGGCCATGCACAGGTGCTCGGCCTCCAGCATCACGGCGATGCCACGGGGCTTGAGGATGCTCTCGATCACGTCGGCGATCTGGGCCGTCATGGTCTCCTGCGTCTGCAGGCGGCGGGCGAAGGTGTCGACCACGCGGGCGAGCTTCGACAGGCCGACGACGCCCTTGGTCGGGTAGTAGGCGATGTGGGCGAGCCCCATGAACGGCACCATGTGGTGCTCGCAATGGGAGTAGAACGGGATGTCGCGCACGAGGACGATGTCGGAATAGCCCTCGACCTCCTCGAACACCCGCTCGAGGAGCGCGTCGGCATCCTGCTCGTAGCCGCCGAACAGCTGGCCGTAGGCCTTGGCCACGCGGGCGGGGGTGTCGCGCAGGCCCTCGCGGTTCGGGTCGTCCCCGGCCCAGCGCAGGAGGGTGCGCACGGCGGCCTCGGCCTCCTCGCGGCTCGGACGGCCCGTGGCGATGGCATCGGGCACGCGCTTGGCGGAGGCCGGCAGGGGCGCGATCTCGGCCGGTGCGGCCGGTACCGGCGCGTTGTCGTTGCGCAGGCCGTTCAGGGGCGTAGGCACGGCGGCCGGGCGGGCCGAATCGGGAATCTTTTGAGCCATCCGCGAATCCTCCGTCTCGGTCAGGCGGTAGGAAAGGGATTTGAGCGCGGCATCCATGGCATCTTCCGCCCGAGCGATCCGGGTCGTCATCGTGTTGCTGTCGGGCTTGGCGTACATCGTCGAACCACTGCCGTTTCGGGGCTTCGGCCAACGGAGACACCCAGGCCGCAGGCGCGATCCAGGCCGTGGGCGCAGCCCGGATCAACGATCCGCCTCCTCGCGAAACGGTGCGTGGGCGCCTATATCGTCGTTATCGCGTCGCTGCGCAATGCGGGCAGCGCGGATCGGCCAACCGGGACCGTAAGCCGGCTTCGCATGACGTTGCGCACGCCACAAGGACACGGCGCCTCCAAGGACACCGCCCATGCTCGACGACATCTACAATCGACGCATCCTGGAACTCGCCGCCGACATTCCCCGCCTCGGGCGTCTGCCGGCGCCGGATGCCAGCGCCACGGCCCATTCCCGACTGTGCGGCTCCACCGTGACGGTGGATCTCTGCGTCGCCGACGGCGTGGTCACGGATTTCGCCCACGAGGTGAAGGCCTGTGCGCTGGGCCAAGCCTCGTCCTCCCTCATGGCCCGGCACGTGGTCGGCTCGACGGTCGAGGAATTGCGCAGCGTGCGCGAGGCCGTGCGGGGCATGCTGAAGGAGAACGGCCCCGCCCCGGAGGGCGTATGGGCTGATCTGGCGGTTCTCGAACCCGTGCGCGACTTCAAGGCCCGCCACGCCTCGACGCTCCTGACCTTCGACGCCGTAGTGAACGCCCTCGACGAGACGGCGAAGTCGCGGGACGCCGCCTGAACGTGCTGCGGGCCGCCGCTCATGGGGCGATCCGCGCCTATCAGCTCACCCTGTCGAGCCTCGTCGGCCGCCAGTGCCGGCACTGGCCGTCCTGCTCGACCTATACGGACGAGGCGATCGGACGGTACGGGGTCTGGGCCGGCGGCTGGATCGGCTTTTCCCGGATCTGCCGCTGCGGGCCCCTCGGCACCCACGGGATCGACCTCGTGCCGGACGCCTTGCCGAACCGGGCGCGCTGGTTCCTGCCCTGGCGCTACGGGCGCTGGCGCGGGGTCAACGCGCCGCCCTCGCCGTTCGCCTGCGAGGGGATCGAGGCGGCCGGCGCCCCTAGCTCACGCCGATCCACCGCATTACCACCAGGGTCCCCGTCACCGTGAGCGCCCCGCCGATGCGGGTGGCGATCTGCGCGAAGGGCATCAGCGACATCCGGTTGGCGGCCGTCAGAATGGCGACGTCGCCGGTGCCGCCCTGGCCGCTGTGGCAGGCGTTCACGATGGCGGTCTCGATGGGATACATCCCGAGCTTGCGCCCGACCACGAAGCCCGTCGCCATGAGGGTCATGACCGTCGCCATGATGGTGATGAGGTTCGGAAGGGTGAAGGCCGCCACAAGCTTGTCCCAGGGGGTCATGGACACGCCCACCGCGAAGAGCAGCGGGTAGGTCATGCTGACCTGCACGAACTTGTAGGCGACGAAGCCCCCCGCCTGGAGGCGCGGCGACACGGCACTGGCGAGCTTGGCCAACACGGCGAGGAACAGCATCGCCACGGGGGCGGGCAGACCCGTGAGGTGGTGCGCCATGACGCCGAGGAGGTAGAGCGTCACCGCCGTCAGCGCCGCCGCGCCCACGGTGGCCGCGTCCACGGGAATGTCCTCGGCCTTGGCGGCCGCGACGTCGTTGTCCCGGTCGGGTTGCAGCCGGCCCTCGCCGGTGAGGTAGGGCAGGCGCTTGCCGACCGCGTTGAGGGTGCCGGCGAGGATGATCGCCGTGAGGCTGCCGAGCATCACCGGCGGCAGCACCTGGGCGAACACCTCGCCCTGGCCCTGGCCCAGGATCGCCGCGTAGCCGATGGAGAGGGGAATCGCGCCCTCGCCGACGCCCCCGGCCATGATCGGCACCACGAGGAAGAAGAAGGTGTGGTAGGCGCCGAGCCCCAGGAGCGTGCCGACCAGGGTACCGACGATCCCGGCCGCCACCGACCCCACGGCCAGGGGCACGAAGATCTTGAGGAAGCCCTTGATCAGCACCTCGCGGTCCATGCCCAGGATGCTGCCGACGATGATGGTGGCGATGTAGAGGTAGAGGAAGTTGGTAAACTTCGTGAAATCCGTGATGGCCTTGAAGATCTGCGGCGGGATCAGGCCGTAGAACACCAGGGCGGAGGGGATGAAGGTCGCGAAGATCGCCCCGGCGCCGATGCTGCGCAAGACGGGCAGCCGCTTGCCGATCTCCGCGCAGGTGAAGCCGCCCAGCACCAGCACGGCGATCATCGTCGGCGCGTCGGGCTTGATCTCGCCTTCCTGGGTCAGGATCGCCAGCAGGACCACGAGAATCGCGTAGACCGGCAGCGGGATGATGCCGATCTTGAAATCCACCAGCCGCCACCAGCCCTGCGGCCAGAACTTCCGCGTCGGAATTTGCGCACCCGGCAGGTGGGCCGTCGTCGTGAGGGCGATCCCCTCGGGATGCGCCGTCGGTACGGGGCTCGGCATGGTGTCTCTCCCGGCGAAGCCCTTGCGCCACACGGCCCGGACTCCCGTTTATCGTTGTGGCGTGGACTTTTTTTCGACCTGAACCGTATTCGGCCCGGCCCTCCGCCAGCATCAGTCGGTTCGCATCCGGGTTGTCAATTGATCCGACACCACCGTGAAACGGGGTGCCTTGAGGATCGACCGGAATTGTCAGTCCGTCCCCTGCCGCGGACGCGGCCGGTTTCACGTTCCTTCGCGCTGCGAATGGGTCTAAACGGCACGGCGCGCCCCGGCGCCGCCCCCGAACACGACCCGCTTACCTGCCGCGTACGCAGGAGTGAGCGCCCAAGGAGCCCCTCGGCCATGCCGATCCTGACCTTCCCCGACGGCAATACCCGCAGCTACGACGAGGCGATCACCGGCCGCGCCATCGTCGAGGGCATCGCCAAGAGTCTCGCCAAGCGCACCGTCGCCATGGCCCTCGACGGCCAGGTGCGCGACCTGTCCGACCTCGTCACGCACGACGCCCGCATCGAGTTCCTCGACCGCACGGACCCGCGCAGCCTGGAGCTGATCCGGCACGATTGCGCCCACGTGCTGGCCGAGGCCGTGCAGGCCCTGTGGCCGGGCACGCAGGTCACCATCGGCCCGGTGATCGAGAACGGCTTCTACTACGACTTCGCCCGCGACCAGCCGTTCACGCCCGACGATTTCCCCGCCATCGAGGCCAAGATGCGGGAGATCATCGCCCGCGATGCCGCCTTCACGAAGGAGGTCTGGGCGCGCGACGACGTCCGCAATCTGTTCGCCGAGAAGGGCGAGGCCTACAAGGTCGAGCTCGTCGATGCGATTCCGCCGGGCGAAGACCTCAACATCTACCGCCAGGGCGATTGGTTCGACCTGTGCCGCGGCCCGCACATGACCTCCACGGGCAAGGTCGGCACCGCCTTCAAGCTCATGAAGGTGGCCGGCGCCTATTGGCGGGGCGATTCCAACAACCCGATGCTGACGCGCATCTACGGCACCGCCTGGGCCACGAAGGAGGATCTCGACGCCTACCTCCATCGCCTGGAGGAAGCCGAGCGCCGCGACCACCGGCGCCTGGGCCGCGAGATGGACCTGTTCCACTTCCAGGAGGAGGGGCCGGGCGTCGTGTTCTGGCACGCCAAGGGCTGGACGGTGTTCCAGGAGATCATCGCCTACATGCGCCG
>Ga0182226_1000179_pt1 | contig 11645 bp, 10 predicted proteins | sample G6R1MG_27_FD_129658 | JGI IMG/M metagenome (GOLD analysis project Ga0182226, IMG submission 129658) | Miscanthus phyllosphere microbial communities from Michigan, USA - G6R1_MAIN_07NOV2016_LD1 MG | ecosystem: Host-associated > Plants > Phyllosphere > Phylloplane/Leaf | place: USA: Michigan...
AGACGCCGCCGCCCCGCGAGATCAGGCCCGCGTCGTAATCGCGCCAGCTCGACCGCGGCAGGTCGAACAGCCGCCGCCGCTCGGCAAAGCTCGCCGCCGGATCCGGGGCGGGGTCGAGGAAGATGTCGCGGTGGTCGAAGGCCGCGACGAGCCTCAGGCTTTCCGACAGCAGCATGCCGTTGCCGAACACGTCGCCCGACATGTCGCCGACGCCCGCCACGGTGACGGGATCGGTGCTCACGTCGACGTCCATCTCGCGGAAGTGGCGCTTGACCGCCTCCCAGGCGCCGCGCGCGGTGATGCCCATGCGCTTGTGGTCGTAGCCCTGGCTGCCGCCCGACGCGAAGGCGTCGCCGAGCCAGTGGCCGCGCTCCAGGGAGAGGGCGTTGGCGACGTCCGAGAAGGTGGCGGTGCCCTTGTCGGCCGCCACCACGAGGTAGGCGTCGTCGGGATCGTGGCGGACTGTGTCGGCGGGCGGCCGGATCGCGTCGTCGACGATGTTGTCGGTGAGGTCGAGGAGGGTGCGGATGAAGACCCGGTAGCTCTCGGTGCCCTCCGCGAGCCACGCCTCGCGGTCGGAGGCCGGGGGCAGGCGCTTGGGGAAGAACCCACCCTTGGCCCCCACGGGGACGATGACGGCGTTCTTCACCTGCTGGGCCTTCACCAGCCCGAGGATCTCGGTGCGGAAATCCTCCGGCCGGTCGGACCAGCGCAGGCCGCCGCGCGCCACGTAGCCGTAGCGCAGGTGCACGCCCTCCAGACGCGGGGCGTAGACGAAGATCTCGAAGAACGGGCGCGGCAGGGGCATGCCGCTCACCTTGGCGCAGGCGAACTTGAACGCGATGGTCTCGCGCGGGGTCCCGTCGTCGCGGGTCTGGAAGAAGTTGGTCCGCACGGCGGCTTCGACGAGGTTGACGAAGCGGCGCAGGATCCGGTCCTCGTCGAGACTCGTGACGCCGGAGAGCGCCGCCTCGATCTCGGCCCGGATGGCGGCCTCGCGCCCCGTGCGGTCCTGCGTCGCCGGATCGAAGCGGGCGTGGAACAGGGCGACGATGCGGGCGGCGATGGCCGGGTGCTGGGCGAGGGTGGCGGCGAGGTAGCCCTGGCCGTAGCGGACCCGGAGCTGGCGCAGGTAGCGGCCGAGGCCGCGCAGGAGGGCGACGTCGCGCCAGCCGAGATCGGCTTCGAGCACGAGGCGGTTGTAGCCGTCGGATTCCGCCTCCCCCGCCGCGATGGCGAGGAGGGCGGCCTCCAGGGGGGCCTCCAGCCGGTCCCTGTCGATGGCCGCCCCCGTGGCGCGTTCCAGCAGCATGTCGTGGAGCCAGACCTGGGCCGCCTCCGGCCCTTCGCCGACGCGGATGCGGTAAGTCCGCTCGTTGATCACCCGGAACCCGAGGTTCTCCAGGGCGGGCACCCGGTCCGACAGGGACACGGCGGTGCCCCGCGAGAACACCTTGAGGCGGATCTGGTGGGGCCCATCGCTGTCGCGGCGGCCGATATCGACGGCGCGCGGGCGGGCGTCGCCCAAGGATTCGAGGATGGCGATGTCGGCGATGGCGACCTGCGGCGTGAAGCTCTCGCGGTAGGCGGCCGAGAACGCGTCCGCGTAGCGGGTGGCCAGGGCACGTGCCTCCCGGCCGGGCCTCGCCTCGGCCAGGGCGAGGCGCAGGTCGTCGCCCCAATTCCGCACCAGGGCACCGATCTCGGCCTCGAGGCGCGCGGGATCGGGCTCCGGCGCGCCGTCTTCGGACAGGCCGCCGATGATGTAGTGGGTCCGGGCGAGGGAGCCTTCGGGGAAGTCGGGATAGGCCGCCGAGAGCCGGCCGCCATAGGTCCGGGCGAGGTGGAGGCCGATGCGGGTGCGGACGCCCGAATCGTAGCGGTCCTTCGGCACGTAGACGAGGAGGGAGACGAAGCGGCCGAAGCGGTCGAGGCGGGGCAGGACCCGGATGCGCGGCCGCTCGGCGAGGCTGCCGATGGCGAGGGTGAAGCGGTAGAGCCGGTCCGCCTCGATCTGGAACAGGTCGTCCCGGGGGTAGGTCTCCAGCACGTTGAGGAGGCTGCGCCCGGCATGGCTCGTCGGGTCGAGGCCGGCGCAGGCGATGACGGCGGCGACCTTCTCCCGCAGGTACGGGACGTCCCGCGCCAGGGCCGTGTCGGCGCTCGCGGTGAACAGACCGACGAGGCGCACCTCGCCCGCGAGGCGCCCGTCCTCCGAGAACAGCTTGATCCCGATGTAATCGAGGTGCCCCGCCCGGTGGACCCGCGACCGAATGCTCGATTTGGTGACGAGGAGGGCCTGGGGACCTTCGAGGAAGGCGCGGATCTCCGGCGTGTCGTCGGCGACGGCCTGTCCGCCGCGCAGGACCTCCACGGCGGGATCGCGCAGCACGCCGAGGCTCGCCCCCGGCACCGCCGCGTGCCCGCCCTCGGCCAGCGCGTATTCGCGGAGGCCCAGCAGGGTGAAATGGCCGTCGCGCAACCATTCGAGGAAGGCATGGGCCTCCGCCACCTCGGCCGCCGGCAGGGACGGGCGCCCGGCCCGGTACTGCTCCGTCAGGTCGGCGAGGCGCGCCTCCATGGCGTCGTGATCGTCGGTGGCGCGGGCGACGTCGCGGAACACCCGGGTGAGGCCGGTTTCCAGGCGGTCGCGGGTCTCGCCCGCGTCGAGGCGATCGAGGTGGAGGTGGATGAAGCTCTCGCGGGCGAGGGCGCCCTGAATGTCCGCCGTGGTCTCGCCGACCACGCGCACGAGGGCGCCGTCGGCGTCGCGCTCGACGCCGAGGATCGGGTGGGCGACGAGGTACGGGGTGAAGCCCTGCTCGTTGAGTTCGGCCAGAGCCGAGGCGAGGAGGAACGGCCGGTTGTCGTTGACCACCTCGACCACGGTGAGTTCGCGGGGGCGCCCGTCGCGGTCCACCGTCAGGTCGGAGAGGCGCAGGTCGCACGGCGTGCCGGGGAGGCGGGGGGCGGCGAGGTGCTGGCGGGCCGCGAGGGCGAGGTCGGCGAGGGCTTCCGGCGGGTAGGGCGCCAGATCCTCCGGCGGGACGCGCCCGAACAGGTCGCGGACGAAACCGCCGGGGCCGTCGCGGCGGTCGACGAGACTCGCCGCCGCGTTGAGGCGGTCGTTCCGGATCGATCGTGCCTCGGCGCTCGCCAGGACGGTTGCGGCTTCGCTGTCCATGGGTCCCGATCCCTCCGCCTCCGCACGCCCGTCGCCTGCCCGATGATGGACAGGATGCGGTCAAGGCCGTGCGGGCCCGGCCGGGGCCGGGGGGCGGGATGATGCGCAGGGTTGGGAGGCCGTTTCAATCAGTCCCGGCATCGGCCGGCACGGGGCGGGTGACGCCACTGCCAAGGTGTCATCCGACCCCGGACGTGGCCGACGGTTTCGGGGCGTCGCGCCGGCTCAGGGGCGATGCTTGAAATGCTGCCACTCGAAGAAGCCGCAGGCGAACGCGCACGCGACGCCCATCATGACGAAGCTCCAACCCCAATCGCCGGGAACCTGTCCGTCGAAGGGATGACCGACGAGGCCGGAGGTCAGGGCGACCCCCAAACCCGTCAGGGCGGCCGAACACACGAGACCGAGAGTCAGGATGTTGAACATGGAGCGGGTCCCTTCGAAAGCGGCGGATGCAACCGTGCCCTTCGATCCGATGGCCCTCCTCGCGCCGGGGATCGAGGCGGATGCGCCGCCGGGAAACATGAGGGTGGGAAACGGGAGAGTCAGGCGCCGCGCGGTTCGCGCGGGCGCCGGATCGTGGCGGGCTCAGTGCACGGACTTCTGCGCCTGACCCGTGCTGGCGGTGGCGGCGGGCGCCGTCTTCGCGGACGCGGCGTCGGCCTTCGCCTTGTCGGGGACCCCGATGGCATCCACCATGGTGAAGCGGATGCCGTCCTCGGCCTTCTTCAGCACGGCGTTCGCCTCGTAGTACTTGCCCTGGCCGATGAGGCTCGCGGCCTGATCCACGTCGACGGTGGTCTGGGCCAGGGGCACGACCGCCATGGTGAAGTTCACGTCGATGCCGGCGAGCTTGAGCTTGTCGATGGCGGCCTTCTGGTCGCCCTTCTCGAGGCTCTTGTTGGCATCGGTCACGGCGGCCGCCTTGACCGGGGTGGCGACGAAATCCTCGCCCAGGGTCAGTTGCCCGTCGATGGGGAGCCAGGCCACCGGCTGCGTGCCTGGGGCGGCCTTCGCGGGCATCGCGGCGGCCTGGGCGGCCTTGGTCGCCGGGGTCTTGAGGTCCGCCTCGGCCTTCGTGAACAGGGTCTCGTCGGTCTTGGCCTTGGTCAGGGCCGCCTGCGCCTTCTGGATCTCCGCCTTGGCCTGATCGGGCGCCGCGTCGAAGATGGCGATCCGGGCCAGATGCAGATCGCGGAAGGCCTGGGCGCCGTCCTTCGACAGTTTCCCGACATCCCGGTCCACGACCCGCTGGGCGGCCGGGATCTCGGGGGTCCCCAAAGACTTGGCCTGCTCGTTTGCGAGGGCCACGCCGCCGATCATCGTGGTTGCGACGAGGGCGAGGGCAAGAGTTCTTGTTGCTGACATGACGACACCTGTTCTCGACATAGCATCACCATCGGGGAAGATCGAAAGCTTGTAGGTCCTTGGCCTATAGCCTGGTCTTGCCTTGGTGATTGGAGAACGTCCGCTCCTGACCCAGGTTTCATTAAACTTCCGTAGGGATTCCGTAAGGTCCGGTCATCCGTCCGCTCGGGCGCGAGGAACCGGCCGGCTGACGAAGCGCGACCCCGCGACGAGGAAGCGCCACGGCGTCTCGACGGCGCGGGTGAGGCCGATGCGGCGGTCGGCGACCACCGCGCCCTCGGGCGTGCCGAGGCCGAGGGCGAACGGGGCGCGGTCCAGGGGAAGTCCGTCTTCCGCCGCCGTGATGCCGAGGGCCTGGCACAGGCGGCCCGGCCCGGCGCAGAGGCGGCGGGGATCGTCGAGGCCGCGCCGGGCCGCCATGGCGGCGCGGTCGTGGCGGGGCTCAACGGCACGGATCAGCACGGCGCTGCCCGGTTCGCAGACGAGGTTGAGGCACCAGTGCAGGCCGTAGGAGCGGTAGACGTAGGCGTGTCCGGCCGGGCCGAACATGCTGGCGTTGCGCCGGGTCGGGCCACCGAAGGTGTGGGAGGCGGGGTCGGTCCGGTCGTAGGCCTCGGTCTCGACGATGGGGCCGCCGGCGCCGTGGACCCTGAGATCGCAGCCGACGAGGTCGCGCGCGACCAGCGCCGCCGGACGGTCGAAGAACCCCGCCGGCAGCGCCGGGCCGGTCATGGCGCCGGGGTGCCCTTCGCCGCCGCGTGGGCGCGGGCGAACTCCTCGGGGCCGAGGTGGAGGGCGACGCGGATCGCCGCTTCGACATAGGCCGGCGCCGTCAGCCCGGCGGCCTTGGCGGCGCGGGCGATCTCCGGGCCGAGGGCGAGGTCGACGGGAACCGGCGTCGTGCGGGGGGCTGCGGCGAAGCCGGCCGCGAGGGCCGCCGTCCCCTTGAGGCGGGCGGGGGCGGGCGCGGCCGGGGCGGCCGGGTCCGGCGCCGGGCTCGACGCCGCCAGGGCGACCGTGGCGGTGGGAGCCGCCCCGGCCGGGGCCGCCAGGGCCTCGCGGCGCCCCTGCGCGGCGAGGCGGTCGGCCCGCTCGTTGCCGATCTCGCCCGTATGGCCGCGCACCCAGGTCCAGCGCACGTCGCGCTTGGCCGCCAGGGCGTCGAGGCTCTGCATGAGGTCGACGTTCTTGACCGGGCCGGTGCTCGTGCGCCAGCCCTTGGCCTTCCAGCCCTTCATCCATTCCGTCACCGACTTGATGACGTACTGGCTGTCGCAGCGCATCTCGATGGCCGCCCCCTCGGGGAAATGCGCCAGGGCGTTGATGGCGGCGGTCAGTTCCATGCGGTTGTTGGTGGTGGAGCGCTCGCCGCCGCACAGTTCGACGGTGCCGGTCTCGGCCCGGATGACGACGCCCCAGCCGCCGGGGCCGGGATTGGGGTCGCATCCGCCGTCGGCGTAGACGATGGTTCGCATGGGGGAGACTCGATCCGTGGGGCGTCTGTTTGGGGCGCCGCCCATAGCACGGCCGAGCCCCGCTGCGGCACCCCCGGATCGAGGCGCCGCGTCAGCGCGGATTCTGCCACGTGGTCGGTTGCGCGGTCGGCCGGCTCGCCGGCACGGCGGCGGGCTGCCGCACGGGCGCACCGGTTCGGGGCACGGCCGGGCGGACCGCCTCGCGCTCGGCCACGTTCACGGGCCGCGCCCGGACGGTGGCGGCCTGACGCCGGGCCCGCACGCTGCGGGGCCGCCGGACGCGGCGGGGCCGGGCGCGCTCGGAATTCGAGCCGACGACACCGCCCACCACGGCACCGACCACCGCCCCGATGGGGCCGCCGACCACGGCGCCGGCCACGGCCCCCGTTCCGACCCCCACCATGGTGTTGCTCGCGGCCTGCGCCGCCGCCGGCATCGCCAGGGCGCCGAGGAGCAGCGCCCCGAAGGCTAGGTTCTTCATGGTCTCGGACCTCTCTCGCTCGGTCGTCGAAGTCCGACCGGCGGCGCGAGGAGGGCGCGTCGCCGGACGGTCCCGATGCGCCGAGCGCACCGGAGTCGAGGCGCCCGTGTGGCGCCCCACCGTGACCAAATCGGGGCCGGTCCGCCAACCCCGTGACGCGTCCGCTCAGGCGGCGCAGTCGAGGAAGCCGGCGCGGATCGCCTGCGGATCGAGCTTGCGGCCGATGAACACCACCCGCGAGACGCGGGCCTCATCGTCTTTCCACGGCCCCTGGAGATCGCCGTCGAGGATCTGGTGGACGCCCTGGAATACGAAGCGCTGGGGCTCGTCGGGGAAGGCGACGATGCCCTTGCAGCGCAGGATGTCCGGCCCCTGGATCTGGGTCAGGGTCGAGATCCACGGCATGAACTTCTCAGGGTCCACCGGCCCGTCGATCTTGGCCGAGACCGACTGCATCTCGTCGTCGTGATGATGGTGGTGGCCCTCCTCGAGGAAGTCGGGCTCGATGTCGAGGATGCGCGAGAGGTCGAAGGCGTTGCGGTCGAGCACCTGATCGAGGGGAATCTCGCAGCGGCTGGTGCGGTGGACCTTGGCGTAGGGATTGATCGACCGGATCAAGCCCTCGACGCGGTCGAGGTCGGTCGGCTCCACGAGATCGGCCTTGTTGAGCAGGATCACGTCCGCGAAGGCGATCTGATTCTTGGCCTCGGGGGCGTCCTTGAGGCGTTCCGTGAGCCATTTCGCGTCCGCCACCGTCACCACGGCGTCGAGGCGGGCGGCCCCGCCCACATCCTCGTCGATGAAGAAGGTTTGCGCCACGGGGGCCGGGTCGGCCAATCCCGTGGTCTCCACGATGATGGCGTCGAACTTGCCGCGCCGCTTCACCAGCCCGTCCATGATGCGGATGAGGTCGCCGCGCACGGTGCAGCAGACGCAGCCGTTGTTCATCTCGAACACTTCCTCGTCGGCGCCGATGACAAGGTCGTTGTCGATGCCGATCTCGCCGAACTCGTTGACGATCACGGCGTAGCGCTTGCCATGGTTCTCCGTGAGGATGCGGTTGAGGAGCGTGGTCTTGCCGGCCCCGAGATAGCCCGTGAGCACGGTGACGGGAATCTTTTGGGACGCGGCGGTCGGGGTGTCGGACATGGCGATTCTTCTTTAGGTTTCCGCGCACGGGCGGCCGGGGATGCCGATGTCATATTGTATCATCCCCCGGGGATGAAAGCCCGGTCTCAGGCGCCGCGCGGGCTCAGGGCCTCGCACAGGGATTCCAGGGTGCCGCGAAAGCCCGTGGCGCCGGCGAGCACCCGCTCCAAGAGGAGCGCGCCCTCCAGGGTCGCCACCACCAGCCGGGCCGTCGGGCCGGGCGACAATCCCGCCCGCACGCTGCCGTCGGCGAGGCCCTCGGCCAGCACCCGCTCCAGCCACGCGATATGCTTGTCGAAGAATCGCGCGATGGCCGTGCGCACGGCGTCGGGCAGGGCGTCGCGCTCCACCGCCAGCACGGCGCAGAGGCAGCCGAGATCGTCCTCGACGCCGCCGAGATAGAGCCGGCCATAGGCCGCGATCCGCGCGACGCCGCCCGTCGCCTGCGCGAGGATCGCCGCCAGGGCCGCGTCGTAGCGCGCGTCGTAGGCGGCGACCAGGGCGAGGGCGAGGTCGGACTTGGTGGGGAAGTGGTGGTGGATGCTCGCCTTGCGGATGCCCACCACCGCCGCGAGGTCGCCGTAGCTGAAGCCGGAAAATCCCCGGCCCCGAACCAGGATCTCGGCCTGCAGCAGCAATTCCGCGCGGGTGTCTCTCATGATGGGGCCAATGGCGATCCGCGGAGCGGAGAGGACGATCAAGAAAATGTGCCGTTGACGGCGCCGGAAATCTACCTACTAAATGGTAGTCAACAAGACAAGCGGAGGACGTCCGGAATGGTGGCCCAGGTTGGCCTCTCACGCACGGCCCATGGGGGTGTCCGGGCGAGCCGGCGCGAGGCCCTGTTCGGCGGTCTCTGCCTGTGCTGCCTGCCCACCCTCGGGCGCGCGGCGGAGGGATCCACCCTCAACGAGGTCGGGCCGGGCATCTTCATCCGGCGTGGCCCCGACGCCGAGGCGACGGCCGAGAATGCCGACGCCATCGCCAATATCGGCTTCATCGTCGGCGAGCGTTCGGTCCTCGTGACGGAATCCGGCGGGAGTCTGGCCGACGGGCAGTGGCTGCGTTCCGAGATCCGCAAGCGCACGGACAAGCCCATCAGCCACGTGGTGCTCACCCATGTGCATCCGGACCATTGCTTCGGGGCCGAGGCCTTCGCGGCCGACGCGCCGGTGTTCATCGGCCACCACGCCCTGCGGGCCGCCCTCGACGCGCGCGGCGACTACTACCGCACCCGCCTCGTCGAGATCCTGGGCGAGGACCGGGCCGGGAAGGTGGTCTATCCGACCCTGGCGGTGACGGACGGCGCCGAGGTCGATCTCGGCGGGCGCACGCTCCGCTTCCACGCCCACGGGGTCGCGCACACCAATTGCGATCTCTCCATGCGGGATTCGGCGTCCGGCCTGCTGTTTCCCGCCGACCTCCTGTTCGTGACCCGCATCCCGTCCCTCGACGGCAGCCTCGTCGGCTGGCTGAAGGAGGCGGAGGTGCTCAAGGCCATGGGCGCCGCGCAGGCGGTGCCGGGCCACGGCCCGACCCGCGTGGACTTCGCCCCCGCCATGGCCGACCTCACCCGCTACCTCGGCACCCTGCGGGACGAGACCCGCAAGGCCATCGCCGCCGACATGCCCATCGAGAAGGCGGTCGCCACCATCGGGCGTTCGGAAGCCGACAAGTGGGCTCTGTTCGACCTCTACAACGGCCGCAACGTCACGCAGGCCTTCAAGGAACTCGAATGGGAGTGATCCCGCCCCATCTACCCTTCAGAGGAGACACGCCATGAAGCCCTTCGCCGCCGCCCTCGCCCTGTCGCTCGCCGCCGCCTGTCCCACGGTCGCCTTCGCCGCCGGTGCGTCCGACACGGATGCCGAGCGCCTCGCTCGCTGGAACGAGATCCGCACCTCCATCTTCGGCGAAAAGGCGGTGCAGCCGACCGACACCCTGGTGAAGGTCGATGCCCCGGCCCGCGCCCTCGACGCCGCCCTGGTGCCGATTACGCTCACCATGCCGGAGCCGGACAAGATCGCGGGCGTGTCCCTGGTGATCGACGACAACCCGTCGCCCTACGCCGCCAACATCACCTTCGGCCCCGCCGCCGACCCGAGCGAGATCAAGCTCCGGGTGCGGGTGAACAACTACACCAACGTCCACGCCGTGGTGCGCACGAAGGATGGCGGGCTGTTCGAGACGGCGAAGTTCGTCAAGGCGTCGGGCGGCTGCTCGGCTCCCATGGGCATGAGCGACGAGGAGGCCATGAAGGGCATGGGCGACATGCGCATGAAGTTCGCGGAAGGCCACCACGGCGCCAAGTCCACGGAGGCGACCCTGATGATCCGCCATCCGAACTTCTCCGGCATGCAGATGAACCAGATCACCCGCGACTACACCCCGGCCCGCTACATCCAGAAGGTCGTGGTCTCGCAAGGCGCGCGCAACATCCTGACGCTCGACGGCGACATCTCCATCGCGTCGAATCCGGTGATCAATTTCGCGTTCCTGCCCGAGGGGACGGCGCCCGTGACCGTGGTGGCCTCCGACAACCAGAGCGGGAGCTGGGAGCACAGCTTCCCGGTGCCGAGCCCGAGCAACTGAGGCGAGATCCGCATGACACGCTTCGTTCGCCTCGCCACCGCCGCCCTCCTCACCCTCGGGGTGGCGGCGGCGCCCGCCGACTCGCCGGTCAACGTGCCCGAGCCCGAGGGCTTCCACACGGGCCCGCAGCAGGGCTACACGCCGCCGACCCTGAAGGGCGCGACCGTCCTCGACATCGACGGCCTCGACCGGGTCGTGGCGACGGGCAAGGCCGTGCTCATCGACGTGGCGCTCGCCGACCGGCGCCCGGCCGGCATGGCCCCCGACAAGCCCTGGCTGCCGGCCCATCGCAGCGTGCCGGGAGCCGTCTGGATGCCGAATGCCGGGGCGGCGCCCCTCGATCCCGCCCACGAGGCCCTGTTCCTCGCGCGCGTCGCGGAGCTGACGGGCGGCGACAAGGCCCGGCCCATCGTCACCTTCTGCCATCCCGATTGCTGGGGCAGCTGGAACGCGGGCAAGCGCCTCGTCCAGGCCGGCTACAAAGCCGTGCACTGGTTCCCCACGGGGATCGAGGGTTGGCAGGAGCGGCACGAGACCGCCGTGTTGAAGGAGGACCCGGCCTGGGCGGCGCGATCCGCGAACGCGGCGCAACGTTGAGGCGAGTGATCTCGAATCGTTCCAACCTCTCTTCGCGCAGTTGACAGCGGACGGGTTGTGGCGGAAGAAAGGCGCGCACCGGCGGCCCAAGTCTAGGGAGGGAACGCCCATCGAAGAGTGTGGGACGGCGACGCCATCGCCGTCACCGCAGCAGGTGCGATCTTGTGTTGCCCCAGTAATCGCGGTCAATAAGACCTTTCAAAATTCGAACTTCGTTCGGGCCAGACCGCGCGCGCGACGGTTTCGGCGTGTATGACGGACCACCCTATGCCCGCCCCCGTGCTCGCGGGGGCCGCGAGCCCGGTGGAGTTCGATGTCCCAGGTTGTTCAATCGCGCCGCATCCGTGCCGTCGATCTCGCCAAGCGCAAGGCGGCGGGCGTCAAGATCATCGCGCTGACCGCTTATCACGCCCACACCGCCGGTATCCTCGATCCCCATTGCGACTTCATCCTCGTGGGAGATTCCCTCGGCATGGTGATGCACGGCATGGAATCGACCCTGCCGGTGACCCTGGAGATGATGATCGTCCAGGCGCAAGCCGTGATCCGGGGCACCTCCCGCGCCCTCATCGTGGTGGACATGCCGTTCGGCTCCTACGAGGCCAGCCGCGAGCAGGCGTTCCTCAACGCCGCCCGCGTCCTCAAGGAGACGGGGGCCGGCGCCATCAAGATGGAGGGCGGCGCGCAATTCGCCGACACCGTGGCGTTCCTCGTGGCGCGCGGCATCCCGGTCATGGGGCATATCGGCCTCACCCCCCAATCGGTGAACACCATGGGGGGCTTCAAGGTGCAGGGGCGC
>Ga0182226_1000180_pt1 | contig 11644 bp, 11 predicted proteins | sample G6R1MG_27_FD_129658 | JGI IMG/M metagenome (GOLD analysis project Ga0182226, IMG submission 129658) | Miscanthus phyllosphere microbial communities from Michigan, USA - G6R1_MAIN_07NOV2016_LD1 MG | ecosystem: Host-associated > Plants > Phyllosphere > Phylloplane/Leaf | place: USA: Michigan...
ACGAAGTCGAGGGCGGCCTCGGCCGACGGCAGGTTCGGGGCGAAGCCGCCCTCGTCGCCGACATTGGTGTTGTGGCCGGCCTTCTTCAGCTTGCCCTTGAGGGTGTGGAACACCTCCGAGCCCATGCGCACGGCGTCGGCGAGCGACTCCGCACCCACCGGCATGATCATGAATTCCTGGAAATCGATCGGGTTGTCGGCATGCGCCCCGCCGTTGATGATGTTCATCATCGGCACCGGCAGGACCCGGCCCTGCACGCCGCCGACATAGCGGTAGAGCGGCAGGCCGGAGGCCTCGGCCGCCGCCTTGGCGACCGCCAGCGACACGCCCAGGATCGCGTTCGCCCCGAGGCGCGCCTTGTTGGGGGTGCCGTCGAGCTCGATCATCGCCTCGTCGACGGCGACCTGCTCCTCGGCCTCCATGCCGCCGATCGCATCCAGGATCTCGGTCTGGGCGGCTTCGACCGCCTTCAGCACGCCCTTGCCGAGGAAGCGGCTCTGGTCGCCGTCGCGCAGCTCGACCGCCTCGTGGGCGCCCGTGGAGGCGCCCGAGGGAACCGCGGCGCGTCCGAAGGAGCCGTCCTCCAGCAGGACATCGACCTCGACCGTGGGGTTGCCGCGGCTGTCGAGGATCTCGCGGGCGCTGATATTGGTGATCGCGGTCATGGAAGGTCCTCTCGCGGGGCCGCGGGTCGGCGGCGGCAGCCCCGAGCCCGGGGCGTCGCGCATCGCGGCGGCTTATCCGTCAAGCCGCGTTCGGCGGCAAGCACCGGCGTAGGCGCTGCCTGTGCACGTGTTGTGACAGACGGCGCGTCAACCCTACCGTGTTTGCGTCCGGGTAGAAGGGTGGCCGATGGGGGTCGTGGCCAGGGACCGGTTCAATTTGCGCAACTGTCCATCGTTGCGGGCACAGAGGTCGTGGCGGGTCATGGCGTCGAGCATGCGCTGGGTCGCGAGTTCCCCGCTCGCCTGGACCGGCAGGGCCGCGACCGTGATCATTCCAATCAACCCGAGGACGGTGAGACGCATGGTGCCGGGGTCTGCATCGGACCACGCCGACGATCGCCGAAAGCTTAGCTGAGAAGAGTAAAAATTTGGTCGCGGCGCGGATGGGTGCGCTGCACCGCGTGCGGCATTATAGAAGCCTTATGACAACACCTGAGACGCTCCAACTCGGCCAAGCTACGCCGCTGCCCACCTCGCCGGCCGACGCCCGCCTCGACCGGGTGCCGAACCCGCATGCCGATACCGATTACGTGGCGCGCTTCACCGCGCCCGAGTTCACCTCGATCTGCCCGGTCACCGGCCAGCCGGATTTTGCGATCCTGGTGATCGACTACGTGCCGGGCGACTGGCTCGTGGAGTCGAAGTCGCTGAAGCTCTACCTCGGCGCATTCCGCAATCACGGGGCGTTCCACGAGGATTGCACGGTGGCGATCGGCAAGCGGCTGCGCGACCTTCTGGAGCCGCGCTACCTGCGCATCGGCGGTTACTGGTACCCGCGGGGCGGTATCCCAATCGACGTGTTCTGGCAGACCGGCGACCCACCGAAGACGATCTGGCTGCCGGAGACCGGGGTCGCTCCCTATCGCGGGCGCTGACGCCCATACGAAAAAGGCGACCGGCTCGCGCCGGTCGCCCTCTCATCCATTCGGATCGCTGCCCTTAGTAAGGCGCGCCGTAGTAACCGTAGGCCGGGGCGCCGTAGCCGTAAGCCGGAGCACCGTAAGCCGGGGCGTAGCCGTAGCCGCCACCGTAGCCGCCGCCGTTGTAGTAGTTGTTGGCAGCACCGGCGGCGATTGCACCGGCCGCGAGACCGGCAATGCCGAGGCCGATGGCCGCACCGGTGCCGATGCCGCGACGCCCACCCCGATAGCCGTAGCCGTGACCATAGCCATGGCCGTATCCGCCGTGGAAGCCGTACGGACGGGCCTCAGCGCCGGTCGTGGCAGCGACGCTGCCGAGAGCCAGAGCGGCGGCGGTGGCGATGATACCAATCTTGCGCATAATGTTCCTTCTCGATCCTCGATCGAACATGCCCCTCAACGTGGCTGTCAGCCGAAGGGTTCCAAGTTTTCGCTGGCGGTTTCTGAAGGCTATGTCCGGCTGAACAGCGGTTCATCTCAGACGGTGCCGGTGGAGGCGGTCTCTGCTGCCTCGGCGGTCGCCCCCGCCCGTCATTCGTCTTGCGAATATTTTCCGCTACGCGCCCGTCAAGGCGGAAGCTCTTCCGGGGGCACCGGGGGTCGCGCGAGGCTGCGGCGCCCCGGGACGGTATCAGCCGGGATGACGCTGATCCGGGCATCCCGTTCCCGCCGGAAACTGCTTATGTGCGAAAGCGCCCCCGATGGCGCCGTACCGGAGAGCCGCGCGATGGATGCCCTGACGCTGATCCGCGAGACATTCGCGCCGCTTCCGGGCAAGCGCATTCTCGACATCGGCTGTGGACCCGGGACCCTGGCGAAACGCCTCGTCGAGGACGGCGCGGCCGTCACCGGTGTCGATCCGGGCGCGGCCGCTCTGGCGAAGGCCCGGGACGCCGTGCCCGACGCGCGGTTCGAGGCGGCTTCAGCCGAGGCCCTGCCGTTTCCCGAGGCGAGCTTCGACGGCGCCGTGATGCTCAACGCCCTGCATCACGTGCCCGATCCGGCCGCCGCCCTTCGCGAGGCGGCCCGGATCCTGGCGCCGGGCGGGACTTTGGTGGTGGTGGAGCCCCTGGCGGAGGGCAGCTTCTTCGACGCCCTACGGCCGATCGAGGACGAGACGGCGGTCCGGGCCGCCGCGCAGGATGCCATCGCGGCGGCCCTGTCGGGCGGCGCCGTCCTGTGCCGTCAGGACGTGACGGTGGCGCGGCGCGAGGCATTCGCCACGCTCGACGCCTTCCTGGCGCGGGTCAGCGCGGTCGATCCGGCCCGCGAGGCGACGATCCGGGCCCGGCGGCCGATCGTGGAGGCGGCATTCCTGAGCGCGGCCGAGCGCGAGGCAGACGGGCGCTACGCCCTGGTCCAGCCCCTGCGCATCCATGTGCTCCGGCCGGCCTGACCGGGATCAGGCGTAGCGGCGCTTGGCCAGGCGGTCGAAGGCGATCAGCTCTTCGAGCAGCGCCGGCATGTCCCGCAGGGCCACCATGTTGGGGCCGTCCGAGGGCGCATGGTCCGGATCGGGGTGGGTCTCGATGAACACCCCGGCCACGCCGACCGCCACGGCGGCCCGGGCCAGCACGGCGACGAATTCGCGCTGGCCGCCGGAGCTGGCGCCCTGCCCGCCCGGCTGCTGCACCGAATGGGTGGCGTCGAACACCACCGGCGCGCCGTGGGTCACCTGCGCCATGATCGGCAGGCTGCGCATGTCCGAGACCAGGGTATTGTAGCCGAAGGAGGCGCCGCGCTCGGTGACGATCACGTTCGGGTTGCCGGCCTCCGTCACCTTGGCGGCGACGTGCTTCATGTCCCAGGGCGCCAGGAACTGGCCCTTCTTGATGTTGACCGCGCGGCCGGTGGCGGCGGCGGCCAGGAGGAGGTCGGTCTGGCGGCACAGGAAGGCCGGGATCTGCAGCACGTCCACGGCCTCGGCGGCGGGTGCGCAATGCTCGGCGGCGTGCACGTCGGTCAGCACCGGCAGGCTCAAGGATTCCCGGATCTCGGCGAAGACCGGCAGGGCTCCCTCGAGGCCGATGCCCCTTGCCGCGCTGCCGGAGGTCCGGTTGGCCTTGTCGAACGAGGTCTTGAATACCAGGCCGATCCCGAGGCCCGCCGCCATCTCCTTGAGCGCGGCAGCGATCTCCAGGGCGTGATTGCGCCCCTCGAGCTGGCACGGGCCGGCGATCAGGGTCAGCGGCAGATGGTTGGCGAAGCGCGCTTCGCCGACCTGGACGACGGGGCCGGGTGTTTCGAGTGTCGACATGGGCTGCGCTCTACCCCGCGCGGCGGATTCGGGAAACCCCGGGCCGAGGCGCGACCCGGCAGACCGTGAGGTCGTCCCGGAGCCCATCCGTCCGGGGGCCGGTCTCGCACAGCATCAGGGTCCTGCCGGTACCGCCGCGCCGCGGCGCATCGGCCAGCAGGCTGTCCTGGTGCAGGTTGAGCGCCAGCACCTCAACCGCTTGCGGCTCCGCGCCGGTGAGCGCCCGGGCGGCTAGCCCGACCAGGACAAAGTAGGCGATTGCGGGCTCCCGGTCGCGGGAGGCGATCGTGATCCGGGCCGGTGCCCGGCAATCGAGGCTCATCCGCTCGGCATCCTGGGCCCGGAACACCGCGTAGGGCCCCTCCCGCCCGGCGAGCGAGGCGCCGGTGATCCGGATGACCTTCGCGGCGAGCGCATCGCAGGCATCCGCGGCCCGGGCCGGCACCGCGGCGAGGACCAGGGCGCCGATGAGGACGGCCAGGGTGGGAAGGCGCATCGCGGTGGACTCCTGCGCGCCGCGTCGGGGACCGGGCGGGACGTCCCGGAGATAGCGCGGGTCGGCACAGCCGCGAAGATGCACGCGCTCATCGATTGGACAGGACGGCCCCGATGCCCGATCTGAGCGGGAGGCGCGGCGCGTCCCGCCGCCCCCGATCAGGCGCCCAAGGCAGCCCATGCTCCGATCCGTCCTCGCATCCGCCCTCTTGGCCTTGATGCTCCCCGGTGCCGCTTTGGCCGAGCCGACCTACGGCCCGGAACTCGAAGGGTTCGCATATCCCTTCCCGGTCGAGCGCTTCGCCTTCACGTCCCAGCGCCAGCCCGTGCAGATGGCCTATCTCGACGTCCGGCCCGAGAGGCCGAACGGCCGTACCGCCGTTCTGCTCCACGGCAAGAACTTCTGCGCGGCGACCTGGGAGAGCCAGATCCGGGCGCTGACCGGGGCCGGCTATCGGGTGATCGCCCCGGACCAAATCGGCTTCTGCAAGTCGAGCAAGCCGGCCGCCTACCAGTTCACCTTCCGGCAGCTCGCCGAGAACACCCACGCCCTGCTCGACACGCTCGGGATCGCGCAGCCGATCCTGGTCGGGCACTCCACCGGCGGCATGCTGGCCGCACATTACGCCCTGCTCTACCCGAAGGACGTGGCGCAGCTGGTGCTGGTGAACCCGATCGGGCTGGAGGATTGGAGCGCCAAGGGCGTGCCGCCGACCTCTGTGGAGCAATGGTACCAGCGCGAGCTGAAGGTCTCCGCGGAATCGATCCGCGCCTACGAGACCGCGACCTACTATGCCGGCCAGTGGGAGCCGCGCTACGAGCCCTGGGTGACGATGCTGGCGGGGCTCAACGCCGGCCCGGGCAAGGAGGCGGTCGCCTGGGACTCGGCGCTCCTCTACGACATGATCCTGACCCAGCCGGTGGTCTACCGGCTGCCGCAGATCGCGGTGCCGACCCTGCTGATGATCGGCCAGAAGGACAACACGGCGATCGGCAAGGATCTCGCCCCGCCGGAGATGCGGGCTTCGCTCGGGAACTACCCGGCGCTGGGCAAGGCGGCCGCCAAGGCGATTCCGGGGGCCAAGCTCGTGGAGTTCCCGGCACTGGGCCATGCGCCGCAGATGTCCGACCCCGAGGGGTTCAATGCGGCGCTGATCGCGGGGATTTCGGCGCCCTGAATGGCGCCATCACCGCTGACGGTCGTCTTCTCTTCCGCGATGAAGAGGCTGCGTCGGGCTAGGGGGACCCGGTTTGTCATCCCGGGGCCGCGCAGCGGAGCCCGGGATCCAGAAACTCAGATGTTGCAGAGTTTTGCGCCGTCGGCGGCTCCGGATTCCGGGCTCGCCTGCGGCGCCCCGGAATGACACGGTGTTCTATTCGGCAGCCGTCATTGGAAAGACGGCCCACCGCGTGCTCGCCCATCCCCGAGATGGAGACGGGCGAGCAGGTCCTAGAAATACGACTTCAGCACGCCGCGGCGGCGGACGTCGAGGGTGGCGCAGTGGAACGAGCCGCCGAAGGGGCCGTAGCTGAGGAACGGCGCCGGGATCGGGTCGAAGCCCCAATCCTTGAGGGCCTTGATCAGGGTCGGCTGGCTCTGGTCGACGACGATCTTCTTCTCGGTGATCGCCAGGACGTTGATCGAGGTCCAGGGCGAGCACATCGAGATCTTGCTCATGAAGCCCTCGACCGGGTCGGGGCGCGGGGCGATCAGCACGTCCCACTTCTTGAGCACGGCGGGCAGCTTCTCGACGTCGATATAGTCCGGGTTCACCAGCACCTTGCCGGGTGCGAGCGGCATGAACGACGAGTCGATATGCATCGGCTGCGGGCAGCGGCTTTCGATCTCGTGGATGCGGAAGCCCGGGCCCAGGTGGCGGCGCAGCCACTCGATGCCCATCAGGTTGGTGACGTTCGAGCGGGTCACGAACAGGTCGCGGCCGCAGCGGACGAAGTCGGCGGCGTCGAAGACCGGCTCGAACTCGTTGACCGTGAACTGCATGGGCTCGCCGGCTTTCAGGTTCGGCACCCGGTAATCGTAATTGTAGAGGTCGTCCGTCAGCTGCGGCCGCGGGGCCGAGGTCCAGCGGGCGCCGGCGCGGAAATATTCCTTGAACAGCGACCGGTAGGCGTCGCCCTCGAAGTAGCGCGAGCGCCAGCACATCGGGCTCTCGATGATCTCGTCGCCGATGACGAGATACGGGTCGCGCGGGCAGGCGACGCAGAAGCCCCGGGAGGTCCAGCGCGGCGCCTTGAATTTGCGGGAGAAGTCGACCGCGTCGGGGCGGCGGATCTTGACGCCCTCACCGGCGAGGATCTTGATGAAGTTGTCGAGCTCCTGCTGCGCCAGCTTCTTCATGAACTTCGGGTATCTCCAGCCGCTGGCGAAGCGGTAGAACGGCTGGGCCGCCCGCGGCAGGTTGAAGATCACCGTCAGGTGGTGGGTCGGGATGGTGGCGCCGTCGAGGGATCCGACGATCACCTCCTCCAGCGGGTCCCACTCGTTCCAGGCCATGACCGGGGAGTGAGGCGCCGGCACGCCGGGCTCCATTCCGCCCCGGAGGCCGCCGGCATGCGTGTCGTCGCTCACGGCCTCGACGGCCGTGATCGGTGATTCGCGCTCCATGACGTGTGCCCCTTCTGCGACGTGCCGCGGTCTTCTGCGCGGGCTCCTCGGCCCGGCCACCGCTTTGGCTCCCGGTGTGTCAAACGGGTGATAGACACCGGTAATCCGTGCTGCAACGTGGCAGAAACGTTCTTGGTCGCCCGGACCTATTTCTGCCGCGACCGTGACCGATTTCCCGCATCAAGCCATTTGCGAGCTTGAAAGACCATTATGAAGCGCCTGACGACCTTGGCCTCGATCGCCGGTCTCTGCACGGTCGTCGGCCTGTTCATGTCTTCCGGCTTGGAGGACGTGTCGGCCGCCGTCATGAGCGCCGGCTGGGGCGCCGCCCTGGTGGTGGTGGCCCGCCTGGCGGCCGTCGCCTGGGCGGGGCTCGGCTGGCACGTCGTGTTCCCGGCGGGCGCGGCCAGGCTCGCCGACTGCGTGTCGCTGCGGTTCGTGCGCGAGGGAATCAACACGCTGCTGCCGGTGGCGACGGTGGGCGGGGACTTCGTCGGCGCCCGTCTGATGTCCAAGCGCGGCGTGCCCGGCGCGATGGCGGGCGCCAGCATGTTCGTGGACCTGATGACGCAGGCGCTGACGCAGCTCCTGTTCACGGTGATCGGCCTCGGCTTGCTGGTGCTGATCGCCGGCGATGGCCCGATCGCCCGGACTGTCGCCGGCGGCCTGGCTGTCGCGGTGCCGGCGCTGGGCGCCTTCTATCTCATCCAGCGGCGGGCCGGGCACCGGATCATCCAGGGCCTGATGACCCGCTTCGCCTCGGGCCGCGAGTGGCGCGCCTTCGGGGCGATCGACCAGCTCTATGACAGCCTGCGCCGGATGTACGGCAACCACGGCCGCTTCGTCGCCGCGCTGGCGATCCACCTCGTGGGCTGGGTCATCGGCACCCTCGAAGTCTATATCTGCCTGCATTTCATGGGCTACCCGGTGGATTTCGCGCAGGCGCTCGTGATCGAGAGCCTCGCTCAGGCGGTCCGTGGCGCGGCCTTCGCGGTGCCGGGGGCCCTCGGGGCCCAGGAGGGTGGTCTGATCGCGCTCTGCGGCCTGTTCAATATTCCTGCGGAGGCGGCCCTGGCCCTGTCGCTGGTCAAGCGCTTCGCCGATCTCGGCGTCGGCGTGCCGGGTCTGCTGCTCTGGCACCGGATCGAGGCCAAGCTCGCGGTCGAGGCCGCGGCGGAAACCGATCGTGAGCCGGAGGTCGCCCCCGGGCGCACCGCCAAGCTCGTCCCGCAGCCGGCGACGCTCGGCCCGTTTTACAGCTACGCCCCGCCCCGCATGGGTTCGCGGATTGGCGAGGGCGAGGAGTTGAAGAAGTGCGCCTGACCCGTCGGCTCGCGGCCGTCGCCCTGCTGGCCGCCCCCCTCCTCGCTCCGGTCTCCGCCTGGGCTGCGGACGATCCCGCGGTGCAGACCGTGCGCGATCTCTACGCCGCGTTCACCGATGCCCTGAAGGGCGGGCCGAGCCCCCTGCCCGCTCGGGTCGCCGCCATAGGTCCCGCGCTCGAAAAGGCCTTCGATTTTCCCGCCATGGCCCGCGTCGCGGTCGGCTCGAAATGGTCGAGCTTCACCCCGGAGCAGCAGGAGGCGGTCACCGACGCGTTCAAGCGCAGCCTCACCGTAACCTACGCCAATCGCCTCGCCCGGGCGGCCGGCGGCAAGTTCGAGGTGACCCCGACGGTGGAGGAGCGCGGCAGCCAGCGCGTGGTACCCACCCGGGTCACCGCGGCGGACGGAGATGATTCCGCGGTCGACTTCGTGGTCAACGCCGGCAATCGCATCCAGGATGTGCTGCTCAACGGCGACGTGAGCGAGATCGCCGCTCAGCGCAACGCATTGTCGGCGCCCCTGAAGTCCGGCGGTGCCGACGCGGTGGTGAAATTCCTGCGCCAGCGGGCCGACAGCATGCTCGCCGCAAAACCGACACCGTGACTACCGACGTCGTAAATATAGCCGCTATGCGTGCCGCCCCGATCGGCGCGCACGCGGCGATCGCCGCCTGAGGCGGCCGGACGACCGCACGGACCCGACCGGATGGACCTCACCGCCCTGGCGCTCACCGCATTGTCGTGGCTCTCGCTGCTCTGCCTTCTCCTGGCGGCGGCGGGCTGTCTCTATGCGCTGGTCGCCGCTTATCTGGCCGGCCGCTTCGCCGCCCGGCCCGTGCCAGCGCTGGACGTGGGCGCGTCTCGCCCGTCGGTGACGGTGCTCAAGCCGCTCTGCGGCCTGGAGCCCAACCTCTACGAGAATCTCGAGACCGTGCTGCGCCAGGATTATGCCGGCGCGGTCCAGGTCGTGTTCGGCGTCCAGAAAGCCTCCGACCCGGCCATCGCCGTGGTCGAGCGGCTGCAGCAGGCCTACCCGGCCGCTCGCATCGACCTCGTGATCGACGGACGCCAGCACGGCTCGAACCGCAAGGTCTCGAACCTGATCAACATGGCCGAGCGGATCGCCCACGACGTGATCGTGCTGGCCGACAGCGACATGGTGGTCCGGCCGGACTACGTGGAGCGGCTCGTCGCCGAGCTGTCGCAGGAGGGCGTCTCCGGCGTCACCTGCCTGTATCACGGCGTCCCGGCCTTCCGCGGCCTCTACGACCAGCTCTCGGCTCTGGCGATCGACGCGCAGTTCCTGCCCAACGTGGTGATGGGCCTGAGCCTCGGGCTCGCCAAGCCGTGCTTCGGTTCGACCATCGCGTTCACCCGGGTGAGCCTCGAGGCGGTGGGTGGCTTCCGCCGCTTCCGCAACGACCTCGCCGACGATTACGCGATCGGGGCCGCCCTGCGCGGCCTCGGCGGCCGGATCGTGATCCCGAGCTTCACCATCGGCCATACCAGTGTCGACACCGACCTCACTGGCCTCTGGCGGCACGAGCTGCGCTGGAACCGCACGATCCGCAACGTCGACCCGGCCGGCTATGCCGGCTCGATCGTCACCCATGCCTTCCCGCTGGCCCTCGTGGGCGCGCTCCTGCCCGGCGCCGGAACCGGCGCGCTGGTGGTGGCGGGCCTGGCGCTCGCCGGCCGCATCGTCCTGTGCCGGCAGCTGGAGCGGGCCTTCGGCCTCGCCCCGCACCCCTACGGACTGTTGCCGATCCGCGACATCCTCTCGTTCCTGAACTTCTCCTGGGCCTTCGTGTCGGGGGCGGTGACATGGAAAGGTCATGATTATCACGTGGTTGCGGACGGTACTTTGATCCCGGATGCAGACCTCGGCCGCGATGCCGGCGCACCGACACGCTGAACGCGGCTTCCGCTTCCTCACCCCTCCCCCCGGCAACGCCCTGAGGCCTTGAACCCCATGCGCACGCTCTTCCTCCAGGCCCCCACCTTCGACGGTTTCGACGGCGGCGCCGGCTCCCGTTACCAGGCCAAGCGCGAGATCAAGTCGTTCTGGTACCCGACCTGGCTGGCCCAGCCGGCCGCCCTGGTGCCGAACTCGAAGCTGATCGATGCCCCGCCGCACAACATCAAACTTCCCGAGATCGTGGCCCAGGCCAACGACTTCGACCTCGTCGTGCTCCACACCTCGGTGCCGTCGTTCAAGTCCGACGTGAAGACGATCGAGGCTCTCAAGGCCGCGAACCCGAAGCTGATCGCCGGCCTGATCGGTGCCAAGGTGGCGGTCGATGCCGCCGGCGCGATGGCCCAGGCCCCGGTGGTCGATTTCTGCGCGCGCAACGAGTTCGACTTCACCGTCAAGGAAGTCGCCGACGGCGTCCCGATGTCCCAGATCAAGGGACTGTCCTATCGTGATGCGAACGGCGTCGTGGTCCACAACGAGGACCGCGAGATCATGACGGACATGGACCAGCTGCCCTTCGTCACCAGCGTCTACAAGCGCGACCTGGAGATGGAGAAGTACTTCATCGGCTACCTGAAGCACCCCTACATCTCGTTCTACTCGGGCCGCGGCTGCAAGAGCCGCTGCACCTTCTGCCTGTGGCCGCAGACGGTCGGCGGGCACACCTACCGCACCCGCTCGGTCGCCCACGTGATCGAGGAGATCAAGTACTGCCTGAAGGAGTTCCCGCAGACCAAGGAGTTCTTCTTCGACGACGACACCTTCACGGACAACCTCCCGCGGGCGGAAGAGATCGCCCGTGAGCTCGGCAAGCTCGGCGTGACCTGGTCGTGCAACGCCAAGGCGAACGTGCCCCGCGAGACCCTGAAGGTGCTCAAGGAGAACGGCCTGCGCCTGCTGCTCGTCGGCTACGAGTCCGGCAACCAGACCATCCTGCACAACATCAAGAAGGGCATGCGGGTCGAGGTCGCCGAGAAGTTCACCCAGGATTGCCACGAGCTCGGCATCGCCATCCACGGCACCTTCATCCTCGGCCTGCCGGGCGAGACCAAGGAGACGATCCAGGAGACGATCGCTTTCGCCAAGCGGATCAACCCGCACACGATCCAGGTCTCGCTGGCGGCCCCCTACCCGGGCACCTTCCTGTACAAGCAGGCCGTGGAGAACGGCTGGCTCGACATCGAGAACGCCGAGCTCGTCGACGAGAACGGCGTGCAGGTCGCGCCGCTGCACTACCCGCACCTGTCGCACACCGAGATCTTCACGTCGGTGGAGGAGTTCTACAAGAAGTTCTACTTCCGCGCCCCGAAGATCGCCTCCAT
>Ga0182226_1000181_pt1 | contig 11624 bp, 12 predicted proteins | sample G6R1MG_27_FD_129658 | JGI IMG/M metagenome (GOLD analysis project Ga0182226, IMG submission 129658) | Miscanthus phyllosphere microbial communities from Michigan, USA - G6R1_MAIN_07NOV2016_LD1 MG | ecosystem: Host-associated > Plants > Phyllosphere > Phylloplane/Leaf | place: USA: Michigan...
AGAACGCGCCGAGCCCCAGGCGGTAATGCATGATCGGCCAGAGGGCGCGATTGGCGAACCCGCTATAATATTCCCGGTGATCCTGGGGCGAGAGGTCGACCACGGCATACTGAACCCGCCCCCGGTCGATGAGAGTGGGCTCCGTCGAAGGGTTCTCGACGACATTGCCGCTCCAGCCGAACCACAACCCCTCATAGGCCGTGAAGGCTTCCTTGACGGCGACGGCGAGACCACCGGCCGCCACAGCTTTGCCCCCTTCCTCGGGGACTGCAACGCGGTTGGATACGATGACGAGACGTGCCACGAAGCCGGCTCCGGTCCTCAGGGCGGCGCGGGGATCGCGCGCGACCAGACTGTTACAGTGGGTGAACGCGCGGAAGCCGAGCGCGATCCGTTGGTTGCAGCCAAGCGCGTAAGGGGGCCCCCGGTCAAGGGGCGCCCGCGCCGGTCTCACGGCAAAATATGAACGGTCCCGCGCCCCGGATCAGGGCCTGGGCGTTCCCCGCCCGATCGCGAAAGTGTCGTCATGGTCGCGGTCTCCGGCGAAGCTTCCGCTCTGTAGCGGCGCTTGCCTGAACGGTGCGTGACGGCAGGCGCTGGGGCGGAACCTGCCTCGACGCCCGCTGTTGAAGTGCGGCAACAGCGACACCGATGAGCGTCGAGGAGTATCACCGTGACCATGACTCAACCCACAGGATCACAGGGCCCGGAGACATCCGCGAACCGCGAGACGGCCGACTGGAAGGCCCTGCGCGGCGATGTCGAAGGGATCGCCGATGTGGCCGTGGAGCGGGGTCGCGGCTTCGTCGCGGCGGCGCGCGGACACGCGGAGGAGTATGTCGACCGCCGCAAGAGCGACGCCGCGCAGTCGGTGAACGACCTTGCCCGCACCGTGCGGGATTCGAGCAAGACCTTCGAGGACCGGCCGAACATCCGCGCCTTCTTCGACAGCGCGGCGGAGGGCCTGGAGCACCTCGGCACCCAGATCGAGAACAAGAGCTTTTCGGAATTCTACGAGGACGCCGAGGCCATCGCGCGGCGCTCGCCCGTGGCCGTCGCGGTCGCGACCTTCGTGACGGGGTTCGTGGTGGCGCGCTTCATCAAGTCGTCGAGCCTGCCGCAATCGCACGACCTCACCCGCGACCTGCGCGACGGACCGATCCGCGACGGCGGGTTCCGGCAGGGAACGCTCCGCGATGTGCCGCCGCCCGGGTTCCCCCGCGACAACGGTTTCTGAGGGGGGCGACGATGTCGAACACCACTCCCAACGGCCTCCAGGGCCTCATCGGCGACGCCCTGCGGGAGACGAACGAACTCGCCCGCAAGGAGATCGCGCTCTTCCGCAACGAGATGACGAGCAATGTCCGCTCGCTCTTCGTCGGCCTCGGCCTCCTCGTCGGTGCCGCCGTGTTCGGCGTCGTCGCGCTGTTCGTTCTCGTGGACGCCCTCGTGAAGTGGCTCGCCACCGTGGTGCATTCGGAGGCGCTCGCCGCCCTCATCGTCGGCGGCGTGCTCCTCGTCGTGGCGGTGATCCTCGCGCTCGTCGGCCGCAACGCCATGTCGCTCTCGACGCTCGCCCCCGTGCGGACCTCGCGTCAGGTCCGCCAGGATGCCCGTGTCCTGTCTGAGAAGGTGTCCGGATGAGCGAATCGTTGAACGACCTCGAGAAGGACATCGAGGCGAGCCGCGCCCGCCTCGACCAGACCATCGACCAGATCCAAGAGCGCCTCTCGGTGTCGAGCATCGTCGACGAGATGCTCGGCAACGCCCGACGTACTCCCCTGAGCGGCGTCTATGACGGCGCCCTTGACGCCGTGCGCCGCAACCCGGTGCCGGTGCTGCTCATCGCGGCCGGCGTCGGCTGGCTGCTCCACCGGATGTCGTCGGATGCGGCCTCCGCCGTGAACGCCCGCCGCCGGGTTCGCCTGGCCGAGGACGGTGTCCCCGTGGTCCCGACCGGCGCCGACCGGGTCTACGACCCCGACCTTCCGACGCGGCATCCGGCCAAGGATCTCGGCGAGACCACGCAGATCTGAATTCCCGTTTCGGCCCGCACCGGGCCACACCTCTTCAGGAGCCACCCATGAGCTATTCCCCCAAGCCCGGCGACGAGCATCGCTCGCTCCCCGACGAGATCGCCCTCGCCGCCGGCATGCCGCGCGGCCATTACGACGACACCCCGCGTTCGACATACACCGGCGGGTCGCACACGGGGTCCACGGCGGAGGATGTCCGCGCCGGGGCCGAAAGCCTGAAGGACAAGGCGCTCGGAGCCGCCGACGACCTGACCAACCGCGCCGCCGGTGCGGCCCGCGACCTGCGCGACCGCGCCTCCGAAGCCTATGACGACGCGCGGACTTGGGCCTCGGAGGCGCACCACGACGGCCGGCGCCGGATCAACGACCTCAGCGAGCGCGGCACCGAGCGGTTCCGCGACGGGCGCTCGGCGGTGGAGGACTTCGTCACCGACAATCCCCTCCTCGTTGGCGTCGTCGGCCTCGCCGCCGGCCTGCTCATCGGCGCTCTCCTGCCGCGCACCCGTCAGGAGGACGAGACCGTCGGTCCCTGGGCCGACGAGGTTCGCGACCAGGGCCTGCGTTACGCCCGCGACGTGACCCATCGCGGCCGGGAGTTCGTGGCCAGCGCCCTCGACCCGGAGAACCTTCAGGCCGCCGCCCAGCGGGTCGCGGGAACCGAAGGGTCCGCCGCCACCGGTGACCGGCCGGCTTCCCAGACCCATTGAGGGTGACGACACCCTGAGCCGATGGGGTGGCGTCCGGACGGGCGCCGCCCCATTCTCGTCGGGCACACTCTCCCCGACGTGGACAAGCGATGTGACTTCTCCGGCGATCCGCCTGCTCTGGTGCGGCGACACGGCCCTGACCGTGGAGTTCGGCGACCGGATTGACCCCGGCCTCAACGCCCGCGTCCTCGCCCTCGACGCGCGGTTGCGCGATGCGGCGTGCCCCGGCCTCGTCGAGACGGTGCCGACCTACCGCTCCCTCACCCTCCACCTCGATCCCGTCGCGGTCGATCCGGCCCGGCTGGAGGCGACCGTGCGGGATCGCGCCGCCCTCCCCGTTCCCGTCGCGGCGCCCCGCCGGGTCTGGCGCGTGCCCGTGATGTATGGCGGCGCGTTCGGGATCGACCTCGATGATGTCGCCGCGCATCACGGCCTCAGCCCCACCGCCGTCATCGAACGCCATGCCGCGCCGGATTACCGGGTGGTGATGCTCGGCTTCCTGCCCGGCTATGCCTATCTCGACGGCCTCGATCCGGGGCTCGCCCTGTCGCGCCGCTCGACCCCGCGCCCGACGACCCCGGCCGGGACCATCTCCATCGGGGGCGTCCAGGCCCTCATCGCCAGCATCGCGGCTCCGAGCGGCTGGCACCTCCTCGGCCGGACCCCCGTCCGGGCCTTCCTGCCGGGCCGCGACCCGGTGTTCCTGTTCGAGCCCGGCGACGGCATCCGCTTCGTGCCCACCGATCCAGCCCGCTGGGACGCCCTCGACCGCGCGGCGGCGGCGGGCGATCCCGTGGCGGAGGTCGTGCGGTGAGCGGGCGCCTCGCCGTCCTCGCCTGCACGGGCGCCGTGGGCCTGCAGGATGCCGGGCGGCGCGGCCATGGGCGCCACGGCCTGTCCGCCTCCGGCCCCATGGATGCCCTGGCGCTGGCGGCGGCCAACGCCCTCGTGGGCAACCCGGCCGGCACCGTCGCCCTCGAATTCGGCCTCGGCGGCGGGCGCTTCCGGCAGGAGGGCGGCGACGCCTGGATGGCCCTCGCCGGCGCGCCCTCGGTGATCCGGGTCGACGGCGTTGCGGTGGCGGATCACGGGACCTTTCGTCTTCCGGACGGGGCAGGCCTCACCGTCGAGGCGCCGCGACGGGGCGTGTTCGCCTACCTCGCCCGTGCCGGCGGGTTCGCGGTGCCGGAGCGTCTCGGCAGCCGCGCCCTGCATCAGCGCGCGGGAATCGGTGGCCTCGACGGGCGTGGCTTGCGGGCCGGAGATGGGCTGGCGGGAGCGGACGACACGCCGTCCCTGGATCCCGGCTTCCTGGATCCGCTCCCCCTCGACACGGATCTTCCCGTGCGGGTGGTCCTCGGCCCCCAGGCCGATCGGTTCACGCCCGAGGCGGTCGCGCTGTTCACGGACGCCGCCTTCACCGTCTCCCACCGGGCCGACCGCATGGGCATCCAGCTCGACGGTCCCGCCCTCGCCCATGGACCGGACGGCTACAACATCGTCTCGGACGCCACCGTCATGGGGTCCGTGCAGGTGCCCGGCGGCGGACGGCCCATCGTCCTCATGGCCGACCGCCAGACCACGGGCGGCTATCCGAAGATCGCCACGGTGATCTCGGCCGATCTCCGCCGTGTCGCCCAGCGCCGGCCCGGCGAGGCGCTCCGCTTCCGGGCGGTTCCCCTGGACGAGGCGTTCGCCCTGGCGCGGGAACGGGCCGCCCTGGTGGCGGCCCTGCCCCGCACGGTGCGCGCCCGTGGAGCCGGGCTCGAGGACCGCCTCGCGGGGGCCAACCTCGCGGGGGCCGCCGTCGATGCCCTGTCGGGCGAGGCGTGACGGCTCGACGGGTCCGCAGGGAGGCGTTATCGGGGGCGGCCATGAAGATCAGCGATTGCGACATCCTCATCCTGCCGGGTTATGCCGGATCCGAAGACGGCCATTGGCAGGCCCGCTGGGCCGAACGCCTGTCCACGGGCCGCATCGTCGAGCAGGACGACTGGCACCATCCCGACGGTCCGGCCTGGCGCGCCCGCATCGTCGAGGCGGTGCAGCAGGCCACCCGGCCGGTGCTCCTCATCGCCCATAGCCTCGGCGTCGTCGCCACGGTGCAGGCCGCGCCCGCCTTTCCGCCGGGCGTGGTGCGGGGCGCGATCCTGGTGGCCTTCCCCGATATCGAGACCACGCCGGACCTGCCGGCCAGCGTCACCGCCTTCGCGCCGGTGCCGCGCGATCCGCTGCCGTTCCCGTCCCTCGTGGTGGCGAGCCGCAACGACCCATACTGCGCCTACGAGCGGGCCGAGGACTTCGCCTACGCCTGGGGCGGCGTCGTGGTCGATGCCGGCGAATCCGGACACATCAACGTGGCGTCCGGCCACGGGCCGTGGCCCGAGGGCCTCATGCGGCTCGCGGGGTTCATGAAGGATCTCTGACGTCGCGGTCCCCCGCCTCGGCGGAGCGGAACAGGGCGCCGGCCACGTCGGAGAGGCGCGGCGCCTCCTCGCGCACGAACGGCAGCGGGCGGCACACGGCGAGGGCCGCGAGGCCGAACCGGGCCGTCATGAGGCCGTTGAGGACGCCCTCCCCGAGCTTCGCCGAGACCTTGGCCGCGAGGCCGAGGCCCAGCGCCTGCTGGATCATGCTCTCGCCCACCGCCATGCCGCCCGTCACCGTGAGGTGGGCCAGCGCCGAGCGGGCGAGCCGGAGGAAGCCGAAGAAACCGGGACGGCCGCCATAGATGGCGGCGATGCGGCGCAGCAGCCGCACGGCGGAAAACACTACGAAGGCGACGTCCACGATGGCGCGCGGGCTGAGGGCCGTGACGCCCGAGACCTGCTTTGCCGCCGTCGCGATGGCCTGACGCGCCTGCCGGTCGAGGGGCGCCAGGAGTTCGCGCTCGGCCAGCCCGAGGCGGTCGTCGACGTCGAGGATGGCGTCCCCGAGGGTGGCGAGGCGGGTACGGCCCGCCGCGAGCGCCGGGCGCCCGGCGTAGAGTGTGGCGAGATCCCGCACCACCGCCTGCGCCGCGCTGTGGTCGCGGCTGGCCAATGCCGCGACGGCGCTGGCCCGCAGGTGTTCGATCCGGCGCTCGCGCCACAGGCCGGAGAGTTCGCGGGCGACGAGTCCGACGAGCCCCAAGGCCGCGATCCCCAGCAGCACTAGGGCGACGACGCCGAGCCACGGGGCGGCGGAGAACAGGTCGGCGATCAGGCGCTCGACGGAGAGGCCGATGCCGAGGGAGACGAGGCCGCCCAGCGCCACGAGGAGCATCGACAGCCACGGGGCACGGGATTTCGGCGCCACCGGCACCGGCGTCCCGTCGGCGGCCTCGACGATCTCGAACGGCTCCTCGACGATGCGGACCTGGGGCGGCGGTGCGGGGGGCGCTCCCTCGGTGGGACCCGGTGCATCGGCGGCGGGGATTCTGAAAGCGCGGGGGCGGTTCGGCGGGGGTGTGACGCTCATGCGGGCCTCATACGGTTTCCGGCCCATCGGTTCGGCCGATCGGGATGTCGCTGCGGCACGCGACGGGACGCGGGTCCCCTCTTCTCAAAGGGGGGCGATTGCCTATGAAATTTGGGCCTGTCCGCAGGTTTCAATCGCCCCGTCATCCCGGGGCCGCACAGCGGAACCCGGGATCCAGAACCACAGGTGGTGTAAGGATTTGTGCTGTCGGCGACTCTGGGTTCCGGGTTCGCCTGCGGCGCCCCGGAATGACGACCGGGGTTGGGTGCAATCGTCCCGCCTTCCGGCGTGTGCGTCCCGTCATTTTCCGGAAGCTTCGGCCTCATCCGAGCTTGTCGCCGAGGAGGAACTGCATCGCCCGGTCGAGGCGGATCTGCGGCAGGTGGCCGGGGCGCCCGAGGGCGTCGGGCTTGATGAGCGGCGGCCGGAAGCGCGGGAAGCGGAAGGAGCCCGGTGGCACCGCACCCTCCAGCACCGCTTCCGGCCGCTCCGGGAGTTCGCCCGGAAAGATCGCCGCCTCGCTCAACCCGTCGAAGGTCTCGTCGCCCACGCTCTCGCCGGCCTCCGGCGTGCCCGAGACGGCGCGCAGCACCTCCGGTCCGTCATGGATCGTGGTCTCGCGGGTGGCCCGCACGGAGGCCAGCGCCACGGTGCCGACCCGGGCGCCCGCGGCCTCCGTGCGGCGCATGGCCCGCGACACGAGGAGGCGCAGGAGAGCGTCGAGGCGGTCGTGGCTCGTCTGGTGGAGATGGTCGGCCTTGGTGGCGGCGAACAGGATGCGCTCGGCGCGGGGCGCGAACAGGCGCGACAGCAGGGTATTGCGGCCGATGCGGAAGCTGAGGAGCACGGAATCGAGGGCTTCTTCCAACTCGGCGAGGGCCGCCGGGCCGGCATCGACGGCCGAGAGCACGTCCACGAGGACGATCTGCCGGTCGACCCGCTGGAAGTGGGTGCGGAAGAACGGCTCCACCACCTTCGCCTTGTAGGCCTCGAACCGCCGCTCCATGAGCCCGGCGAGGCTGCCCGGATCGAGGGGATCGGCGAGGTTGTCGAGCGGCGCGAAGGTCAGGGCGGGCGAGCCGGCGAGATCGCCGGGCATGAGGAAGCGGCCGGGCGGCGTGGTCGCGACGGATTCCGGGCCCGAGCGAAGGGCCGACAGGTAGGTCTTGAAGGCGGTGCTCGCGCGTTCGGCCACCATCTCGTCGAGGGGCGCCTTGGGGTCGAGGTCCTTCAGGGTGTCGAGCCAGGGGGCCGCCATGGCGGCCCGGCCGCTGCGGCGCGTCCCCGAGATGGTGGCACGGGACCACGCCGTGTAGCTCTGGTCGATGAGGGCGAGGTCGAGGAGCCATTCGCCGGGGTAGTCCACGACGTCGAGCATGAGGGTGCCGGGACCCGAGCGCCAGCCCCCTTTCCGCTCGTACTCGATGGCGAGGCGGAACTGGCTGATCCGGTCGGTGGAGCGCGGCCACAGGCGCGCTTCCGTGAGGGCCGCCACGTGCTCCTCGAAGGGAAAGCGCGGCAGGTCGTCGTCGGGCTGCGGCACGAGGCGGGCGCGGCGCAGGCGCCCCTCGTGGGCCGGCGCGAAGGCCGGCAGGGCATGCGCCTCCACGAGGTGGTGGATGAGGGCCGTGGTGAACACGGTCTTGCCCGAGCGGGCGAGGCCCGTGACCCCGAGGCGCAGGGTCGGCTGGATGAGAAGATCGCTCGACGCCTCGGCGAACGCCTTGACCGCGGAACCCGCACGCGCGGCAAAGCTGTTCATGAACGACTCGATCTCGGGCAGGGACGCGGGGGGACCATCTCGTGCCTGACTGGCTGGAGCCTGACTTGGCGCCGGGGCGACCGGTCCGCAAGTCCGCCGGTCACGGTGTTCGCGACCCGGTCGCAGGAGTCAGGGCCGCGAGGGTGCCGGCGTCGAGGCGGGCGATGGCCGCGTCCACGAGGGCGGGGGTCGCCCGCAGGGCGCCGAGCTCGACGCTCGACATGGCGAGCATCACGGCGCGCAGGGCCGGCAGGGGGCGGCCGTCCGGCCCGAACAGCTTGAGATCGTCCTCGACCTTGAGGCCGACGCTGCCGGCGATGCGGGCGGCGTAGTTGCGGATGCGGGTCTCGTCGGTGCCGCAGAACGGCGCCGGCACGCTGAGATCGAGGTGACGCAGGCCGGCGACGAGGGGCGGCAGGGCGGCGGATTCGGCGACGAAGCGCTTCTGCAGCAGCACCGTCGCGTTCTCCACGGCCCGGGTGGCGTCGCCGAGAACCGCGCTCGGTTCGACGAGGAGCACGGAGGGCCTGGCCGTGACGACGGAGGGTTTGGCCGTGACGACGGAGGGCTTCACGAGGAGTTCGGACGGGCGCACGGAAGGACCGTGGCGGGGCGCCGCGGGCGGTTTGGCCGAGACGGCGGCCAGGGTCTTCGGGGCCGAGCCCGGTGGAATCCGCTTTCCCATCCGCGCCAGGGGCGACCACGGCTGCACCCGCAGGGGGCCGCCCTTCGCGGCCACCGCGCGGCGGGGCATCCCGCCCCGGGTGTTGCGGGCGAGGAAGCGCGCCCGCAGGGTGCCGCCGAGACCGCGCGGCGCCAGGGCCGGCGAGACGCGGGCGGCGGTCGGGACCCGCGCGGCGGCAGACGGCGCTCCGATCCGGCACTCGGCGGGCGCCCAGCGCCGGACGATGGCGAGGGCCGTGTGCCGATTGAACTCGCGATAATAGCGCCGGAGCAGGCCCGCCGCCGCGTCGGCGCCGTCCGCCGCCGTGGCGAAGCCCGTATGGCCCTCGGCATCCGCCCCGATCTCACCGGACCAGCGCGCCTTCTTGATGCACCAGTAATTGTTGAGCTTGACGCAGCGGGCGACGAAGGCCGGGTCCGCCGTGGAGAACCGCGCCGCGAGCGCCAGGGAAGCCGGGCGCAGGGACTCCCCGGCCTCGACCCGCCAGTTCGACACGGCCCGCGCCTCGGCGAGGTAGCGCGGCGTCTCCGGAGCCGCCGCGACGGCCCGGCCCTGGACGCCTTCGGTGAGCCCGCGCCGCGCGGCCTCGACGCCGCCCGCGAGGGACGGCACCAGCGTCGTCAGAACGAGGAGGGAGGCCAGCAGCACGACGCCCGTAAAGCTTGACTCGGGACGGGAGAAACGGCCCCGCCCGGCAACGGTTCAATTCCGGCGGTGCAAGCCTCAGGCGGCCTCCTCGGCGTCGAGATCGCGGGGCGCCACGAAGCGTTCCAGGCTTCCGCGTCCGGGGCCGATCGCGCTCCAGGCCGTGTCGTCGAAATCGATGACCGCGAGGGCCCCCGTGGGAAAGCCGGCGGCGAGGCGGCCCCGTGCCGCCCGCGGTCCGGATCCGACGAGGTCCAGCGCCACGTTCTGGAAGCCCGGATTGTGGCCGACCATGAGGAGACAGCGTGCGTCGGCCGGTGTCGCCCGGATCACCGCCAGAAGGGCGGCCTCCGGTGCCTCGTAGATGTCCGGGACCAGGGTCGCGTCCGGCCCGCCGAGCGCTGCGTGGACGGGCTCCCAGGTTTCCCGCGTCCGCCGGGCGGGCGAGACGGCGACGTGGTCGGGCCGCAGGTTCTCGGCCACGAGGTAGCGGGCCATGAGCGGGGCCGTGCGCCGCCCGCGCGGGTTCAGGGGCCGGTCGAGGTCGGCAACCCCGGGGGGACGGTCGGATTTCGCATGGCGCAGGAGCAGGACACGGAGCATCGGCGAACCCTTCAGGCGAAGCCCACGACGGCGTGCGGGACGTACGGCTTTTCCAGGGCCGCCATCTCGTCGGGCGTCAGGGCGAGGTCGAGGGCCGCCACGGCGTCGTCGAGGTGGCCGGGCTTCGAGGCGCCGACGATGGGCACGGTGACGGGGGATTTCTGCGCGACCCAGGCGAGCGCCACCTGGGCGCGGGGCACACCGCGCGCGGCCGCGATGGCCGCCACGGCCTCGACCACGGCGCGGTCGGCGGCCTCCGTGGCGTCGTAGAGGCGCTTGCCCACGAGGTCGGTGTCCTGCCGCGCGCTCGACGCGTCCCAATCGCGGGTCAGGCGCCCGCGCGCGAGCGGGCTCCACGGCAGCACCGCGATGTCCTGGTCGGCGCAGAGCGGCAGCATCTCGCGCTCCTCCTCGCGGTGGAGCAGGTTGTAGTGGTTCTGCATGGTGGCGAACCGGGTCCAGCCGTGGCGGTCGGCGAGGAACAGGGCCTTGGCGAACTGCCACGCATACATCGACGACGCCCCGATGTAGCGCGCCTTGCCGGCCTTCACGACGTCGTGCAGGGCCTCCAGGGTCACCTCGATGGGGGTTCCGTAATCCCAGCGGTGGATCTGCAGAAGGTCGACGTAATCGGTCCCGAGCCGCGCCAGGCTGGCATCGACGGACGCGAAGATCGCTTTGCGCGAGAGGCCGCCGGCATTGGGACGGTCGGTGAGCCCGTAATAGCACTTCGTGGCGATCACCACCTCGTCGCGGCGGGTGAAGTCCTTGAGCGCCCGCCCGACGATCTCCTCGCTGGTGCCGTCTGAATAGTAGTTCGCCGTATCGAAGAAGTTGATCCCCATCTCAACCGCCTTGCGCAGGAGCGGGCGGCTCGCCTCCTCGTTCAGGGTCCACGGATGGGGGCCCCGCTCGGGGACGCCGTAGGTCATGCAGCCGAGGCAGAGCGGCGAGACATCGAGGCCGGTGCGGCCGAGCTTCTTCGTCTTCATAAATGTGGTCCGCTGTGAGGAAATGCGGCGATGGGCGCTATGTGGGCTCTGGCCCCGCCTTCGACAGGGGGGCGCTATCCGCCGCGCCCCTCCCGCCGCATCATGAAGGCGAGCTTCTCGAACAGGCTCACGTCCTGCTCGTTCTTCAGGAGCGCCCCGTGGAGCGGCGGAATCAGCTTGCGCCCGTCGCGCTCGCGCAGGGTCTCGGGGCTCACGTCCTCCGACACGAGGAGCTTGAGCCAGTCGAGCAGTTCGGAGGTCGAGGGCTTCTTCTTCAGGCCCGGCACGGCGCGGGTCTCGAGGAAGACCCGCAGGGCCTCCTCGACGAGGCGATGCTTGATGCCGGGATAGTGGACCTCGACGATGGCCCGCAGGGTCTCGGCGTCGGGGAACTGGATGTAGTGGAAGAAGCACCGGCGCAGGAACGCGTCGGGCAGTTCCTTCTCGTTGTTCGACGTGATGACGACGATGGGGCGACGCGTGGCCCGCACCGTCTCGCCGGTCTCGTAGACGTGGAACTCCATGCGGTCGAGTTCGGTCAGGAGGTCGTTGGGGAACTCGATGTCGGCCTTGTCGATCTCGTCGATGAGCAGCACGGGGCGCTCGGGGGCCGTGAACGCCTCCCACAGCTTGCCCCGGCGGATGTAGTTGCCGATGTCCGAGACGCGCGGATCGCCGAGCTGGCTGTCGCGCAGGCGCGAGACGGCGTCGTACTCGTAGAGCCCCTGCTGTGCC
>Ga0182226_1000182_pt1 | contig 11575 bp, 10 predicted proteins | sample G6R1MG_27_FD_129658 | JGI IMG/M metagenome (GOLD analysis project Ga0182226, IMG submission 129658) | Miscanthus phyllosphere microbial communities from Michigan, USA - G6R1_MAIN_07NOV2016_LD1 MG | ecosystem: Host-associated > Plants > Phyllosphere > Phylloplane/Leaf | place: USA: Michigan...
ACCTTACCGAGTCCACCCAAACCCACGGCTGCGTTGCAGGCAGGCTGGGCCAAAATAAACATCACCCCCAATTTTACGACCGCAACGGGGGGATACGGAGCCCGGATGGGCAAGCACTGGCACACCGTCAGCGATTCGATTTTCGTTCGGGCGGTGGTGCTCGACAATGGCAGCAACCGCGTTGCCGTCGTCGGGCTGGATCTGCTGATAACCCCGCCTACGGTTGTCGAAGCGCTGAAGAAACGGTTGCCGGAAATTGGAATGCGCTGGGAAAACGTGTACATGGGCGCCATTCATTCGCACAACAGCCTGGGTGGCTGGGCACCGGGTCTGGTTGGGCAGCTGATCGCCGGGGGGTATGATGAACGCGTTGTGCCACTGATTACAAACGGTATTCTGGCCGCTATCCGGCAGGCGCAGGCTAACGTGAGTCCCGCCGAACTGGGTTACGGCCAAACCAACGCCAGCGACCTGATCTACAACCGGATGGCGAACTCGGGACCAACGGGTCCGCTCGACGGCACCGTTCGCTTGCTGAAGCTGAGAAAGAAAACGGGACAAACTGCCCTGATCTGTTCGTTTGCGGGTCATGCGACACTTTTTGACGATAGTGCAAGCGAATACCTCAGCCGTGACTATCCGGGCGCGCTGGTCGACCGGCTGGAAAAAGACGATACTGACTTTGCTGTGTTCCTGGCCGGCGCGGTGGGGAGTACCGGTCCTGAAGTCAAAGCACCGGACGACTTCGCTGAAATTCGCACTTACGCCGGCGAACTGGCGGATCGAATCGAGCGGGTGCTGCCCACGATCACAACCCGCACCGACAGTACACTGGCTATGCTGACGTTGCCGCTGGGACTGCGTGAACCCAATCCACGGATCATCGGTAACTGGCGCGTTCGGCCGTGGTTATTCTACACCATCTACGGCGACTATCCATCGGATCTGAAAGCCCTGCATCTTGGCAATACGGTGCTGATCGGGACGCCCTGTGACTTCTCTGGCGAGCTGGCCGTTGAACTGGCTCCGGCTGCCAAACGCGACGGTGTCAACCTGATGATTACCAGTTTCGAGGGTGGCTATATCGGCTACATAACCCCCGATCGGTACTACAACCGGCAACAGTATGAGGTTCGGGAGATGAACTGGTTTGGCCCGTATAATGGCGCTTATTTCAAGGAAATGATGACCGGACTGCTCGACCGGATCACCCGAAAATGAGCAATTTTTCGTATCTTTACTTAGTGGTAAAGGGCTATAAACCAAGCTGATAAATTACTGAATGATTGCTTACTTAGACGGGCAACTGTCCTATAAAGAAACCACGTATGCCATCATCGATGTACACGGTGTTGGCTACGGGGTTCATATCTCCCTGCAAACCTACGCAACGCTACCCGGTGGTGGCGACCGTATCAAATTGTTCATTCATCACCTGTTTCGCGAAGACGCCCAATTGCTGTACGGCTTTGCCAGCGCGGATGAAAAATCGCTTTTCCTCGATCTGATTGGCGTGTCGGGTGTTGGTCCCAACACGGCCTTGGGTATGCTGTCGGCCATGCAACCGGCTGATTTGCGGCTGGCTATTCTGGGCGAAAACGTCCGGGCGGTGCAGGCTATTAAAGGCATTGGCGCGAAAACGGCCCAACGCATTATTCTGGAACTACGCGACAAGATGAAGAAATCGGGCGTTGTTCCCGATGGACCGTCTTACCGGCAACAGACCAGCAATCCGGTGCGGGAAGAATCGTTGGCGGCTCTTATGGCGCTGGGTTTCCCCAAACCAACGGCCGAGAAAAGCGTCGACGAGGCTTTGCGCGCCGACCCAACGCTATCCGTCGAAGCCGTCATCCGGCAGGCACTACGGTAGTCGGTACACGGTATTCGGTTTACGGTGAATTGCCAGCAAAGCACCGTAAACCGAATACCGTACATTGAAAACTATTATTGCGCCAGATACCCACCATCAACGGGGTAGTAAGCGCCCGTGATGAAGGACGCCTTCGGCGATGACAACCATACAACCAGTTCGGCGACTTCCTCGGGCTTACCCAGGCGTCCAGCCGGGTGTAGACCGGCTAACGCGTCCAACGCTTCATCCGTCATGTGCTTGGTAAGCAAGGGTGTCTCAATATACGCCGGTCCTACCGCGTTGACGCGGATGCCACGTTCAGCGTATTCCAGCGCGGCCGCCTTTGTCAGGCCCACTACACCGTGTTTGGCGGCCACGTAAGCCGATGACAACTGCGTGCCTACCTGCCCCAGAATCGACGCCATATTGATAATGACGCCGTGCCCCTGCTTTTCCATTTGCAGAAGTTGGTACTTCATGCAGTAAAACACACCGACCAGGTTTACGTCGATTACGTTCTGCCAGCTTTCCAGACTGTAGTCGCCGACTTTGCTCTGCTCACCACCAATACCGGCATTATTGCAGGCAATGTCCAGTTTGCCGTAGCGATTGACTGCTTCGTAAACCAGCCGTTCACCATCTGCCGGATCGCCGACGTCGGCCAGTATAAACTGACTTTGTACGTCCATCCCCCGAATATGCTCGACAACGACCTGCCCTTTTTCGGCATCCAGATCAGAGACCAGTACGTTGGCGCCATGCTGTGCGTACAACAAGGCAACGGCCTTGCCAATACCCGACGCTGCGCCGGTAACGAGTGCGGTTTTACCTGCCAGTGAATGTTCCATACCAGATTGGTTACTTTCTGAGTAGAACAGCGGGCAAAATCAATGGTTTGAAAAAAAGGGATGGTGCGCGCTACCGCTTCCACTGCGTCACGTCGAGTACGTTGAGGCAGAAATCGTACTCGTCCGGCTGATTGGAGCCAATAAGTAAGAGCTGCTTGGGGCTGAGCTGACGTACCTGCTCGTGATACCAGTCGGCACCCTGCCGGTCGAGGTTCGCCGTTGGCTCATCGAGAATAACGACTGGTACGTCGGAAAAAAAGGCCAGACCCAGCTTGACGCGCTGCTTCATACCCGACGAAAAGTATTTGATCTCTTTGTGGCGGGCACCGGAAAGCCAGAGCCGGTCGGCGATGGTAGCCGGGGTAAGTCCAGGCTTGAACGGCTTGAACGTCTGGTGAAAAACAAGTAACTCGTCGAGGGTCAGCTCCTCCACCAGTTCCAGGTAAGGGGTCGCTACGCTGATCTGTCGAAACCAGGTATCGGGGTCCAGCGTGCGTCCGTTCAGGGAGTAGGAGAGCGTCCCTTCTGTTGCGGGCAGATTACCCGCCAGCAGTTGCAGCAGTGTCGATTTTCCACTGCCATTAGGTCCCACAAACGTGTAGCTCGTACCGGCCGACAAGGTCAGGTCAACACGCCGGACGATCCATTCCCTACGGTACTTTTTACCAAGCTGCGCTACGTTGATTTGCATGGAGTGCGGTGGTCGGTATTCAGTTTACGGTTTACAGTATCTGTCGCGACTATGTGGCTACACGTTCGGTAAGCTACCCACAAATCGCCCCGGTGTACCAAGTTATGCTACGAACACACCGTAAACTATAAACCGAATACCGTAAACCGTCTTAGTCTCTATCGGCATTACTGGACGCTGGTCCTTTCATGATGCCGCGCTCGGAACTACGAATGAAATTGACAATACCGTCGCGCTCGTCGGATGGCGGCAGCTCGAGTTCAATCTGCGTAAGGGCTTCGGCGTTGTTAAGGCCGCGCAGGTAGATGTATCGGTAGATTTCCTGCACCTGATTGATCTGATCGTTGTCGAAGCCGCGCCGGCGCAACCCGATGGAATTAATGCCGGTATACGACAGGGGTTCACGGGCTGCCTTGGTGAAGGGTGGCACGTCTTTACGAACCAGCGAACCGCCCGAAATCATCGCGTGCGCCCCAATCTTCACCCACTGATGCACCGAACTCGACCCACCGATGATGGCCCAATCACCCATGTGTACGTGGCCGCCCATCTGCACATTATTGATGACCAGGCAGTTGTTGCCAATCCGGCAGTCGTGCGCGATGTGTGCATACGCCATGATCAGACAGTTGGCCCCGATTTCGGTTTTCCAGTGTTCTTCCGTACCCCGGCTGATGGTAGCGTACTCCCGAATCGTGGTGTTGTCGCCGATGATCGTCAGCGTGTACTCGTTCTTGAATTTCAGATCCTGCGGAGTCGATGAAATAACGGCACCTGGGTAAATCTTACAGTTGCGGCCGATACGAGCGCCCTCGTTGATGACCGCGTGGGAGCCAATCCAGGTTCCTTCCGCAATTTCAACGTCCTTGTGTATAATGGCGAACGGCTCGATCACCACGTTCTGCGCAATTTTCGCTTCCGGGTGGATGTACGCTAATGGTTGAATCATTGTTGTTGATCAACGAGTCCAACGTTTATTGTTTAACGGTTAAGGTTAGTGGCACCGCTAAAAACGTTAAACGTCAAACAGTAAACGGTAGACTATTTTTTCTTAACCAGACTGGCAATCATGTCGGCTTCGCAAACCAGTTGGTTGGCTACGTAACCGCGTCCCTGCATTTTCACGATACCGCGCTTCATGGGCGAGGTAAACTCACACCGGAAAATTACCGTGTCACCGGGCAAAACGTTGCGCCGGAACCGGCAGTTTTCAATGCCGACCAGAAACGGCCAGTAGTTTTCGGGATCTGAGACGGTGCTCAGGACCAGAATACCGCCCGTCTGTGCCATGGCTTCCAACTGCATAACGCCTGGCATAACGGGGTTGCCCGGAAAGTGACCGGGGAAGAACGGCTCGTTCATGGTCACGTTCTTGATGCCGACCACGCTGTTTTCGTCCAGTGCGATAATCTTGTCGATCATCTGAAACGGGTAGCGGTGCGCCAGTATCTGCGATATACGGTTGATGTCCAGTACCGGCGGCTGCGTTGGGTCATATTGCGGAACCTGGTTGGCCGCGTTTTTCTGGATCAGCTTTTTGATCTTTTTGGCAAATGCTACGTTGGCCGCGTGACCAGGGCGTGCCGCCAGAATCTGCGCTTTGATGGGCCGTCCGATCAGCGCCAGATCACCAACCACGTCGAGCAGCTTGTGGCGGGCCATCTCGTTGGGGTAGTGCAGCTCCAGGTTGTTTAGGATACCATCGTTGTGGTTGACACTGACTTTGGGTTTATGCAACAGGTCGGCCAAGTAATCAAGCTCACCGTCTTTTACCTCCCGGTCAACGATAACGATCGCATTCGTCAGGTCACCTCCTTTGATGAGGTTCTGCTTGTAGAGTGCTTCCAGTTCGTGCAGGAATACAAACGTCCGGCAGCTGGCGATCTGCTCCGGGAATTGGCTGATGTCGTTCAGGTACGCGTGCTGACTGGGAATAACCCGCGAATTGTAATCGACCATCACCGTCAGGCGGTAATCGTTGAGCGGTAGGGCCGCCAGTTCAATGTCCTTTTCAGGATTCCGGTAATGAACGTATTCGGTTACCTCGAAGTAGTTCCGCTGGGCGTTCTGTTCCTCGATGCCCGCGTCGCGCAGGACGTTGATAAACTGAATCGACGAACCATCCATGATCGGCGGTTCGGGACCGTCGAGCTGAATCAGGATATTGTCGAGTTGCAGACCGACCAGGGCCGCCAGCGTATGCTCAACTGTATGCACCCGCGCGCCACTTTGTTCGATCGTCGTACCGCGCGACAGATCGACAACATTGTCGACGTCAGCATCGACGATAGGTTGTCCGGGCAGGTCGATCCGCTGGAACTTGTAGCCGTGGTTGGTCGGTGCCGGCAAAAACGTCATTGTTGCCCTGACGCCCGTGTGCAGGCCAACGCCCGATACCGAAACGGCCTTCCGAATAGTCTGTTGTTTTGTATTCATCCGTATGTTTCTGCGGTATTCGGTTTACAGTTTACGGTGTTGAAGTTGCCGTTAAAACTTGCTTGTCGCACGACGATTACGCCGTAAACTGTAAACCGAATACCGTAAACTACTTATTCGTTTTCTTTTCCAAATCCGTGAGTCGCCGGTCGAGGTCCGGAAGCTTCCGGAATACAGCCAGCGACCGCATACTTTCTTTCAGCCCAAACGCGGGCGAACTATTGATGGCCGTGTTGGTTTCGGTTACGTTCTTACCAACCCCCGACTGGGCGCCAACTTTCGTTCCGTCGGCAATGGTCAGGTGACCGGCAAAGCCAACCTGCCCACCAATGACACAGTTCGCACCAATCTTGGTCGAGCCCGATATGCCCGTCTGTGCGGCTATAACCGTGTTCTGACCAATTTCAACGTTATGGCCAATCTGAATCAGGTTGTCGAGTTTGGCACCCTGTCGAATAATCGTCGAGCCCAGGGTCGCGCAATCGATGGTCGTTCCTGAACCGATATTGACGTAGTCTTCCAGAATGACGTTGCCCAGTTGCGGAATGGTTTTGTACGTTCCATCGGGCTGTGGCGCAAAGCCGAAGCCTTCGCTGCCAATAACCGCATTGCCATGAACGACGCAATACCGGCCGATAACGCAGTCGTTGAGGACACGCGCACCAGCGTGAATGATCGTATTGTCGCCGATGCTGACGTTATCGCCGACGTAGGCATGCGGGTAAATCTTGACGTTGTTGCCCAGGCGGCAGTTTCGACCGATGTACGAAAAGGCCCCCCGGTATATCCCGCCGCCGGTGCTGCTTCCGGCACCCATGTAGGCGGGTTCCTCCACACCTGTCCGGGCGTAGTTGATCTGCTGGTAATACTGTTCCAGCAACTGGGTAAATGCCGAATACGAATTATCGACGTAGATCAAACTAGCCGTAACGGGCTTCTGCGGCCTAAAGTCACGGTTTACAATAACCGCCGAAGCACCCGTTGTGTACAGGTGCGGTTCGTACTTCAGATTAGCGAGAAACGAGATGTCTCCCGTAGCGCCTTCTTCTATTTTGGCAATGTTTCGAATGGGAAGCGTTTCGTCGCCTTCGATTTCGCCACCTAGCAGCGTAGCAATCTGCCTGACAGTAAACTCCATAATATGTTAATGGCTTGCGCCAGCTCCCGGACAGGCCAGAATTTCGGCCGCTAAGGTAGGCAACAAATTGCACTTTGTTGGGGTGTCGGCCTGATTATGACACCAGCCAGTTGGTTTACGATACCGGCGTACGGGTTGCACCGATTTTGAACAGAAAGTCCCTACCAGTTCGCTGACAACCAGATCCCGTGCCCAGCAAACGTAGTACCGGCGTACAATATTGGTCAGTACCTGAATATTAGACAAATCCGATGCGTCGGTGATGTCGATTACGTCGCCCGAACGAAGTTTAATGTTGATTCGCTCCTGCGACGGTAAATAGGCTGCATTCGTGGCTTGCCCCTCGATGAGAAAATAGGACAGGGCATCGTCAGCCAGGCCTTTCCGGCGTAGCTGGGTTTCCAGTTCGGTTAGTAACTCGCCGGAAAATGGCTCAGTGGAAAGTATGATTTTGAACAGCCGCCGGTCGAGCAGCATCTGACAGATGGTGGCCAGCACGAAATCGTCGTGCAGTGCCCACTGCTTCACGCACGACCATACGTCGTAATCGTCAAGCTGGGTAAACGCGTACAGATAGCGGGCTTCCCGGTCGAACTGCTCAAGCGAAACGCTTTCGGTCAGAAACAGGCGGAAGGGTGGGGGAGCCACCACGTCGACGCCCTGCCGGATGAGAAAGCGGGCCCGGCGCAGAATCTGTACCAGCATCGACTCGCAGCAGATCGACGTTTTGTGCAGATATACCTGCCAGTACATCAGCCGCCGGGCGTTCAGAAAATTCTCGACACTCAGAATGCCTTTGGCTTCGACGACCAGCTCATCGTTGACTAGGTCAAGCATTTTGATGATTCGCTCGGCCCCAATTGCTCCCTCGGCCACGCCCGTGTAATAGCCGTCGCGGTTGAGGTAATCCATCCGGTCCATATCCAGTTGACTGGATACAAGCTGATGAAAAAACGGGCGGGGATAGGTGCCTTCAAACATGGCAATGGCCATGGTTAGCCGACCGCTAAACTGCTGATTTAGTGCCTTCATCAACAGCAATGAAATCGTTTCATGGTGCACGTGGTCGAGCAGCGACGATTCAAGCACGTGGGAGCAGGGCCCGTGCCCAATATCATGCAGCAGAATGGCGATCTGCGCCGATTCACATTCGTCGTCGCTAATCCGGTGGCCTTTGCTTTGCAGCGTATGCATCGCCTGCCCCATCAGGTGCATGGCTCCCAGCGCGTGGTGAAACCGGGTATGCAGCGCACCGGGGTAGATGTAATCGGCCAGTCCCATTTGCCGGATACGCCGAAGCCGCTGAAAATAAGGGTGCTCGACCAGGTCGAACAGCAGCTCGGTTGGAATGGTGATAAACCCGTATACCGGATCGTTAAGAATCTTCTTTTTGTTGGGGACGGCCATACGACAAAGATACCGCCCCGGCATTGACCGGACAGGACCGGTTGGTTAAATTTTGCGTTGAACTGGTATTGGCTACGAAAAAAGCGTAAATTTGCCCTGTCGATTCTGAGTGATCAGACGGCAACGGGCTTGTAACTCAGTTGGTTAGAGTGCCTGACTCATAATCAGTAAGTCCCAGGTTCGAGCCCTGGCTGGCCCACTTCCTGCAAAGCACCTGCGTTTATGCGTGGGTGCTTTTTCAGTTTCAGGCTCATAACCGTCCGGTTAAGTCGTCTACAGTTATTCCCCCGCAACCTATTCCCATGCTGTCTGCTGAGGTGTGTCCATTCGCTGGTCAGTCGAAGTCAGCTGTACCCATTCTTTAGATGCGCTGGGGTTTAGGCCAGACAGCAGCTAGCGATTCAAACAAGTATGGTGGAAAGGGAACGTGCGTCGCCATTGGCTAGCGGGACGAAGTTGTCCTGCACTTTACATACATCACGCTTATTTGCTGCGCTCACTACGGTAAGTGAAAAATGTATTTATATATGATTATTTTTAAATGTTATAGTTGTGTGATTTCCTGAAAAAGGAAAAATACCGCTTGTTAAAAACACTAACCGATAGTCTGCTAATATGATGTTACTTGGTAAGTTAATGAACTAATAAAAATATTGTAATAGTAGTTTTGTTGATAATTATCAGAAATTGTGTATGCATTGTTACAAACAAATGATGACGACATACTAAAAAATGAGTTTCATATACCATTTACGAAAAATAGCTATGAATAGATAAGATATACGGAGACCTTAGTAGCACGTAAATTACTCATTTGTAACGCCGAAGCCAGACGTGACGGCCAGGTAATCGCTATCGGCCACTAGTCGTCGGTTGAGGACACAGATGGGGAATTTACACCTGTGTTTACACATGATTAATGTACCGACCATTGGTCAATTGGTTGCAAAAAAAGCCTGTGTTCGATGAATGATAACCCTTATGTAGCAACGAATCAACTGGTTCTTTTGCTACGTTCGTTTCTGACTCAGATCGGTATCGAAACGCGGGAGCAGGTAATCACTGAAACCATGTTCCTGCCAGGTCTACTTATTCAAAATGGAATCCTGCTGATCGATTCCGCGCAGTTATTATATCCGGGGGATATTCTCCACGAAGCTGGGCATATTGCCGTTAGTTTATCGGAAGATCGCCATCAGTTGACTGGTAACATAACTGAGCAGCGCCCTGACAAAGCCGGTGATGAGCTAGCCGTTCTGCTATGGACTTACGCGGCTTGTCTGCACCTCAACCTCGATCCGCATTTGGTCTTTCACCCGGCCGGTTACCGGGGGCAGAGCGACTGGCTTATCGAGCAATTTACGACTGAATCGTACATTGGCCTTCCTTTACTAGTCTGGATGGGGCTTACTCTGTATCCAACAGCCAATGATCAGTCCGGGGGCTTTCCAAAGATGACGAAATGGGTACGCGATTAGCGCGGGGCGACGCTCGTATTCTTCTTTTGCTCGGTATGTAAATCGGGTGAATCGCGCGTGTTTATCGGTATCGTAGTCAGAAAGTTACGCAACACGTCACGCTTCAAAACAACAGAATACCTCTGTGCTATGCAATCATTCAACAAATACAGATCCTATCGCCAACTTACATAGATCAGCTAGTATGAATAGACGTTTATTTGTCCGTCAACTGACTGTCGGGCTATCACTCCCACTGGCAGCAGCAGTGCCGTCAGTGGGTTTTGGCGCTTCTTCGGCCAATCCATTCCGGTACCGATCTGGAGCTCACCTGCTGATCGCCCAGCTGGGTACGCTTCAGCACATTGCAATGTCCCACATTTATGATCCTAAATGTACTTCGCTGACGGCACTGGAGGCTCTGGCAGTAGCCGATTTGACCACCTTGAATAACCTTCTGGGTACGTCCTTCTCACTAACAGCACAGACCTGGGCTCAACTTGGCACTACGCCCCATGGCTCTCACGGGATGCAGTTGAAACTAAACGGCGTGACGCTAGCATGGCAGGCCTTGGCCCGAATTGGTGGTAAGCCAGCGAGCCCGTCTACCCGGCTGCTTATCGCTGGTAGCGGAGGCATGTTGCAGGCCAGCTCCACCAGCAACGGTTACCAGCTAATCGACCGACAGGGTCGGGTGGTGACGCTGGAAAGTCAGTTAAGTCAGGCCTTAGAACAGCTACCCCAACGGAGTTTTCGCCAGGTTTAATCTAGTTATGTGTTTACGCTTATGAACCTAGCTATAGCTACTCCGCCCGCGCCCTGCCCATCCGTAGCTGATACACCCGCCAAGCGCGTTCTGTGGTGGACGAATCTAGAGCCGCAGTGGCAAACAGCTTTCGGTCTGGCTTTTTTGGGGCACCTTGACCCGCCTACCCCCGATGAACTGGAAGCGCTCTGGCGAACGCCCGTGCTACGATTCGCGGGACCGCATGCCCCATATCCTAATCTACAGATTGAGCTAACCAACTGTTCGGGGCTAGTGGGTATGCGTCAGCTGGAAACACTGGTGCTGACCGACCATCTGCTTGAGTCTGTCGCTGAACTGGCAGGTTTACAGCGCCTGACGGCCCTCTTTCTCAATAACAACTGCATACGTGACTTGTCGGGCATGGAGTCGCTTACCGGGCTAACCCAGCTTCATCTACAGCAGAACCCGATAACGTCGCTGGAGCCATTGCGTGAGCTGCATCAGCTTCGGGAGTTGAATGTCAGCCGGACGGAATTGACCAGTCTGGCAGGGATTACACTGGCGCATGAGACGGCTCTTCGTCGCTTCTATTGCCTGCCCAACGAGCAGCTTTCTGACCGGGCGATCATGCAGTTTGAACGCGAACTGGGCATTCGCTGCCGGACGACCTGACGCAGTAATTCATTGTCTTTCTATTGATCATCTATCAACCTTTATATCAGTACGATTATGGACGAGTACCTCGGAGTTATCAAAATTTTCGGTTTCAATTATACCCCCCAAGGCTGGTTGCCATGCAATGGTCAGCTTCTGAATATCAACCAGAATGCAGCACTCTTTTCTCTGCTGGGAACCACTTACGGGGGGAATGGCACAACTACATTCGCAATACCTGACCTACGAGGTCGGGTAGCAATCGGCATGGGGCAAGGCACATGACAGCCTAACTATGCCTATCGGCAAACGGGTGGTACGGCGAACGTTACGCTAACAACTGC
>Ga0182226_1000183_pt1 | contig 11514 bp, 9 predicted proteins | sample G6R1MG_27_FD_129658 | JGI IMG/M metagenome (GOLD analysis project Ga0182226, IMG submission 129658) | Miscanthus phyllosphere microbial communities from Michigan, USA - G6R1_MAIN_07NOV2016_LD1 MG | ecosystem: Host-associated > Plants > Phyllosphere > Phylloplane/Leaf | place: USA: Michigan...
GCCAATCCGTACATCAGTCCATTTAAGTGAGTTAGAGCCGCCAGTCCCGCAAAAATTGCCGCCACCACTAGTCGGCCAGTTGGGCGGTCGTTGCCGGTTTGGGCGGTGCTAAGAAAATAATAGCCCCACAGGCCAAAGGCCGCGTTCATCGTTTCGGGTCGGGCAACAAATCCGTACCGCAACACCAGCCCGCAGGAGATGTACAGGAGTACGGTCCAGCCAAACAGCGCCGGTCGGTTTGACTCAACGCCCGGCATAACGCCCCGCCGGGTCAGGGCATACAGCCCGGCGACGGTCAACGCAGCCCCCATCGTACCGAGCGATTCAACGGCCGGAGCGCTAAATCCAAACAGGCTCGTCCAGCCCGCCAGCAGGTAAATATATAGCTTGTGAAATACGTAGATGCGCTCTTCCCAGTGGTTAACACCCCGGAAGAATTCTGACCGAACTACCCCGTCGCGCAGAAAGAAGTATGCCTGCTCGGCAAACCAGGCGTCGTCAAAATCGGTAGCCCGGTGGTACGCAGTAGCCGCGAACAGGAGCAGGAAAGGACCGATCAACCAATAGGGTAACCGGTCGGAGAGAAAACGGTTAGGCATGAATACAAGGAATGTACGCGAAAATACGGGGAACCGGCGGGCTTCTATACCGGGGTATTCAGTTAGAAACACGCTCTATTTCTGCAACCAGGTCGACCGGCTGACCAAACAACAGCAGCCTAAACCAACTTTTGCCCCCTTCCTGTCGTTGTAACAAACTACCATTCACTCGTTCGCATATGACATACCGTCTCTACTCGTTAGTCCTGTCTGCAGCCCTGCTGACAGCCTGTTCGCGCAACCCCGTCACCGGCAAGCGGGAAGTTATCCTGATGTCGAAAGAGCAGGAAATTGCGCTCGGTCAGCAATCGCACCCCAGTGTTGTCGCCAGCATGGGTCTGTACGAAGATCAGAAACTGAACGCCTTCATTAATGAGAAAGGAAAGGCAATGGCGCGCATCTCGCACCGCCCCGATTTGCCATACCAGTTTTACATCGTCGACTCGCCGGTCGTCAATGCCTTTGCCGTGCCGGGTGGGTACGTGTACTTCACACGGGGCATCATGGCGCACTTCAACAACGAAGCGGAATTTGCCGGAGTATTGGGACACGAGATCGGCCACATTACCGCCCGTCACTCGGCCCGACAGCAAACGTCGCAGTTGTTTGGTACGGTCGGTGTGTTGGCGGGGTCCGTATTACTCGACAAGACGGGGCAACTCACCGATCTGGCATCGCAGGGGCTGCAACTCGCACTGCTAGGGTATAGCCGGGCGCACGAATCAGAATCGGATAAAATCGGTGTAGAGTACTCCAGCAAGATCGGGTACGACGCCCACCAGATGGCCAATTTCTTTGCGACCATCAAACGCATCTCCGACCAGAGCGGGCAGGCGGTGCCCAATATTCTGTCTACCCACCCCGATCCCGGTAACCGGTACAGCAAAGTCCATGAGATGGCGAAAGCGTACCAGACAGCCAACCCAGCCACGTACCAGGTCGATCGCGAAGACTACCTGCGCATGATCGACGGCATTATCTATGGCGAAGATCCCAAGCAGGGCTTTGTCGAGAACAACATGTTCTATCACCCGGAACTGCGCTTTCAGTTTCCCGTGCCGAGTGGCTGGCAGCACCAGAACTCGCCCGCTCAATTTCAGATGGGACCGAAAGATGGTAAGCTGTCGATGATTCTGATGGGGGCCAAAGGCAACTCGCTGGACGAGGCCAGTCAGACGCTCGTCAAAGAACTGAACCTGAAAGTACTGGAAAGCAATCGCACGACGATCAATGGCAACCCGGCTTACGTGTTGATTTCACAACAACAGCCCCAGCAACAGCAGGGTCAGCAACAACAACAGCAGCAACAAACCGCAGCAAATACACTGCAAATCGGTACGTGGCTGATTCAGTATGGCAATTCGATTTATGCGTTGCACGGCCTGTCGACGGCAGCTAATTTTCAGGCATCATTCGACACCTTTCAGCGGGTTGCCGGTGGCTTCCGTAGCCTGACCGATTCGGAGAAGCTAAACCGCCAACCGGAGCGGGTGAAAATTAAGTCGGCCCCCCGCAGCGGCACATTCCAGGAAAACATGGTGGCTCTGGGCATGCCAGCCAGTCGTATCGAAGAACTCGGAACCCTCAACAGCCTGAAAGCCGGCGATCAGGTTAATCGAGGTACGTTGCTGAAAACACTTCGTCGCTAATAACCGATTAAACTGTCCCTGACAGCATCCTGCTGTCGGAGCCGTAGGCTAAGTGCATCGGCATGGTAAGCCGCTATTGCGACTTCGACAGCTGGAAGCTGCCGAGGACAATAGTCCAGTCAACACCAAAACAAAGCGGGCCTGCTGTCGTGAGACAGCAGGCCCGCTTTGTTTTAGTAATCAAGAGACGGCAATCATTTTTAAAAATCCGCGTCCATGACGAAGCCTTTGGGCTCCTCCTTAACGGCTGCGGGTGCCGGGTTTTCGGCGTCCTGCGGATTCTCCGAAGCGGCTTTCATCGCCCGGAACTTGGCCATCACTTCACCCCGCTGGTATTCACCAACGCGCTTCTCAAAGAAGTTGGTTTTGCCCTGTAGCGAAATCATATCCATGAAATCGAAGGGGTTCGAGACGTTGTAGATTTTCTTCAGCCCCAGCGTTACCAGCAGGTGATCGGCCACGAACGCGATATACTGCTTCATCAGTTCCGCGTTCATACCGATCAGCGACACGGGCAGTGCATCCGACACGAATTCCTGCTCGATTTCAACCGCGTTACGGATGATATCGTACACCTGTGACTCCGGCATCTTGTTCTGGATGTGGTCGGTGTACAGCATGCAGGCGAAGTCGCGGTGGAGCCCCTCGTCGCGCGAGATCAGCTCGTTGGAGAACGTCAGTCCCGGCATCAGACCACGCTTCTTGAGCCAGAAAATCGAGCAGAATGAACCCGAGAAAAAGATACCTTCAACGGCCGCAAACGCAATCAGGCGTTCAGCAAACGTACCGTTTTCGATCCAGCGCAACGCCCATTCGGCTTTCTTCTGCACGCAGGGAATGGTATCAACTGCGTTGAGCAACCGGTCCTTTTCGACAGAATCTTTGATGTAGGTATCGATGAGCAGTGAATAGGTTTCCGAATGGATATTTTCCATCATCACCTGAAAGCCGTAGAAGCATTTCGCTTCGGCATACTGCACTTCCGACAGAAAATTAACGGCCAGATTTTCGTTGACAATACCATCCGACGCGGCAAAGAAAGCCAGTATGTGCGAGATGAAGTGCCGCTCACCGTCGTTCAGGTTGTTCCAGTCTTTAATATCCTGGCCAAGGTCAATTTCTTCCGCCGTCCAGAACGACGCTTCGTGTGTTTTATAGAACTCCCAGATATCCCAGTGTTTGATCGGGAAGAGCACGAAACGGCTCGGGTCTTCCTGCAAAATTGGTTCGATAGTCTCTTGTGGTTGCATAATACGGTTTACGATATATAGTATGTAGGGAATTGATCAGCGTTAGCCGACCAAGCGGATAAGCGTTTAGACAAATTTAACCGTTCCAACTGCTTGCACAAGGTCAACAGCCAAATCCTGTTTTCCCATAGCCTACTTAATTGCATCGTTATCAACCATTTGGCTGTATCGGTCTGGACCAACTTCTTTAAAAAGTTCTAAAAAACTTTAGGCTGACTGAGAATCAATACATTACAGGGCTTTTCCTCGGCAGGACACAAAAAAAGGTCGCTTCCGTGGAAACGACCTGTACTCTATCTATGGGCTACAGGACTTTGGTTAGTCCCGGATGGGGAAGCGGACTGTTAGAAGAGGTTTTTGATGTCGATGCGCCGGTGTAGCTGCTCCTCATCTTTAAAAGGTAGCGTTACCGTTACCCGACCGTGTTCATAAACAGCGTCGATCTGATCGCTATCGACGAAGGTGGGAATGTCAAGAACACGCATGAACATAGGCACTGCCAGCCGTTGCACATCCTGTTCTTCCTCATCGTTGTCGTCAGATTCATTCTGCGTCGTCAGCAGCGTGTAGAGTACCAGTTTATTTCCTTCAACCAGTACGTTAAACGCTTCCGGTCCAACACCAGGGGCTTTCAGACGAACGACCAGTTTGTCATCCTTCTTATCGACGTTAAATGTAGCCTGGCTCGATCCACCGTGTAGGGTGTTGAGCAGGTCTAGTTGGCCGCCTGTCCCCTGAAATACGTTCTCAATTGCTTTCATAGGATTTGTTGTTTACCGTTCAAGTACTAGCTTATATACAAACGTCGTGCCCATGCCAGCAATGGCTATTTCGCCCGTCATTTTGACAGAAAACAACCGCTAATTTTCGCTAAATATGCCGTTTTGGCCGAATCAGACCCGTTTTCGTGCCTGCGCAGTACCTATTTATGCCAAAACAACTGGGGAAATAAAGCCCGTTTACGGCGGGGATTCTGTTGCCGGGATTCCCCACCCCACAATCACGCGCTACGCCCCGGCACGAATGGCTGTAATGGTGGGATTTAGGCCGTACCTTTGCTGCCGTATGCATATCAAAATTGCCACCCGATCCAGCCGCCTGGCCCTCTGGCAGGCTGAACATATACAAGCCCGATTACAGGCCGACGACGTCACGTCTGAACTGGTCCTGATCGAAACGAAAGGTGACCTAGTTCTCGACCGATCGCTGTCGAAAATCGGCTCGAAAGGCGTCTTCACGCAGGAGCTGGAAGATCAACTCTACGACGGCCGCGTCGACATTGCCGTGCACAGCGCCAAAGACTTACCGTCGAGCCTGCCGCCCGGACTGCGTATCATTGCCTTTACCGAACGGGAGGTTGCCAACGACGTACTCGTGAGCCGCAACAAAAACCTGTCGCTCACCACTGGGCAGCCTTTTATCATCGGCACGTCTTCGACCCGGCGCATTGCCTTACTGAAGCATTACTGCCCACACATAACCACCGTCGATATGCGCGGCAACCTGCAAACCCGCATTCGCAAACTCGATGAAGGCCAGTGCGATGCACTACTGCTGGCTTACGCAGGCGTTCACCGGATGGGCTACGATGAACTGATCATCGACCGGTTACCGCTGTCGGAATTCACGCCCGCCGTTGGGCAGGGCAGCATTGCCGTCGAAGCCGCCGATTCGCTCGACCAGGAGAAACACGACGTTATCCGTCGGCTGGTCAACCACGAACGGACCGAAGCATGCCTGCTGGCTGAACGGTCGTTTCTGAACCGGCTGGAAGGCGGTTGTAGCATCCCATCCTTCGCCCTGGCCCACTGGAACGCAGGGCAGGTCAGCCTGACGGGTGGCCTGGTCAGTCTCGACGGAGCCGACATGCTGCGCGATACGTTCGACGGACCGCAATCGGAAGCGTTGGCTCTCGGTCATGCACTGGCCGAAAGCATCCTGACGCGCGGAGGTGATACCATTCTGACCAGCATCCGCGAACAACTATGACCGTTACCATCGCCCGCACCGACACGCAGATTCGCCGGTGCCTGCCCGCCGTTCTTGCCCTGCGTCCACAATTCGCACCCGAACAGGCCCTGGAGCAGATTCGCTTCCAGCAGACGGAAGATCGCTACATACTGGCGTTTATCGACCTGGGCGACGACACCGACGCACCGGCAGCGGTTGGTTACCGTATCCTGCACCTGCTGCATAGCGGCAAAACACTCTACATCGACGATCTGTCGACCCTACCCGACGCCCGTGGGAAAGGCTACGCCAGCGCGCTGCTCGATTTCATTGTTGAGCAGGCCCGGCAGGCGGGTTGTCAGAGTGTTTCGCTGGATTCGGGACAGAACCCCGCCCGCTATGCCGCGCACCGGCTGTACCTGAACAAAGGGTTCAACATTACCAGCCATCATTTCCACCTGTCTTTGCAATAGCGTTGCAATTTGGTAGGTTGCACTGCATTTTTTCTGCTACAACCGCATTCATGAACTGGCTTCGTGCCACCAAGGGCTATGAATCTCTTTCGAATTAGCTGGCGTAACCTCACCGACCGGCCGCTGAGCAGTTTTTTGAGCGGCCTGCTCATGACGTTTGGCATCACGATTATTTCGCTGTTGCTGCTGCTGAACAAGCAGCTCGACGATCAGTTTCGGCGCAATATCAAAGGCATCGACATGGTGCTGGGGGCAAAAGGTAGTCCGTTGCAGCTGATTCTGTCCAGTATCTACCAGATCGATTCGCCGACGGGCAACATTCCGCTCGAAGAAGCCGAAAAACTGACGCGTAATCCGATGATCAAAACGGCGATCCCGCTGTCGATGGGCGACAACTACCGCTCCTTTCGCATCGTCGGCACGAACAAGAAATACCTCGATCATTTCGGTGCGACCGTCGCGCAGGGCCGGTTGTTTCAGCAGGATCTCGACGTGGTCGTTGGCCCGCGCGTGGCGCAGGTTGCCGGGCTGAAACTGGGGGACACCTTCTCCGGCTCACACGGGCTTGACGCGGAAGGCGAGGTACATGCCGACACCAAATACAAGGTCGTCGGCATTCTCAATCAGACCAATACTGTTACCGACCAGTTGATTTTAACACCCGTTTCGAGCGTCTGGGCCATTCACGAGCATCACGACGACGAACACCACGAAGGCGAAGCGCACGAAGCGGAGGAAGAACACGAAGAAGCGCCACGCGAGATTACCAGCATGCTGATCAAGTTCCGCAATCCGCTGGGCATGATGCTGGCGCGTGGGATCAACAGTAACTCGAAACTACAGGCGGCCTTGCCCAATATCGAGATCAACCGCCTGTTTTCGCTGCTCGGCGTGGGCGTCGAAACGCTGCGCGGCCTGGCGATCGTGATCATGCTGATTTCTGGTATCAGTGTATTTGTGTCGCTGTACAATTCGTTGAAAGAACGACGCTACGAGATGGCGCTGATGCTGTCGATGGGTGCCACGCGCATGCAATTGTTCGGCATGTTGCTGCTCGAAGGGCTTGTGCTGGCGTTGCTGGGCTTCGTGCTCGGTGTCGTACTGAGCCGCGTCGGGCTGTGGCTGTTTTCGAGCAGCGTATCGTCGGAATACCACTACAACCTGGACGCGTTTGGTATTCTGCCCGAAGAGTGGCTGCTGCTGGGCGTCGCCATCCTGATCGGTCTGCTGGCCGCTGCACTGCCCGCTCTCGGTGTCTACCGAATGAATATTTCCCGTACTCTAGCTGAAGATTAATGCCCTTTTTTCGCGCAACGTTCGCTGTTCTTTTCTTTCTCCTTTCGTATCAAAGCCGTGCGCAACTGGCGGCTGGTTATGGTGCCCGCTATGCCCAACCGGGCGTCGATGTGCTGAACTACGATTTCTCACTGACGCTCAGTGATTCGACCAATCGGATTGTCGGCGAAACCAAAATCCGGTTTACCCGCGCCGATGACCGGCAGACAGTCTGGTTTGATCTCATCAGCCAGAAAGCCGATTCAACCCGCCCCGACGCAACGGGTATGCGCGTACGACGCGTGACGCTGGCCAACGGCAAAGCGGCTCCCTTCAGTCAGCGGAACGACAGGGTATTTATTAACCTGCCAGCAGCCCCCAACCAACCCACCGAACTAACGATCCAGTACGCGGGTGTACCGGAACGGGGTCTTGTCATCAGCCACAACAAATTCGGCGACCGCACCTTTTTCGGCGATAACTGGCCCAACAACGCCCGGCATTATCTTCCCGTCGTCGATTACCTCGCCGATAAGGCGACCTGCTCGTTTACGGTCAATGCGCCGGCGGTGTACCGCGTCATTGCCAACGGCAAATTCATCAGCGAAACGTCAATTCCCGGTAAAACACCGCGCAAACTGACGCGCTGGCAGGAAAGCACCCCCATTCCGACAAAAGTGATGGTCATTGGCGCGGCTCGCTTCGCCGTCCAGGACGTCGGCTCGGTCAACGGGGTGCCCGTGGAAAGCTGGCTGTACCCGCAGGACAGTCAGAAAGGGTTTATCGACTACCGCCCGGCCAAAGCGATTCTAGAGTATTTCCAGAATCAGATCGGCCCTTACTCGTACGAAAAACTGGCAAACGTGCAGTCGAAGACGGTGTTTGGCGGTATGGAAAACGCGAGCTGCATTTTTTACAACGAGAAAGTTATCGTTGGCCGGCCGGACTCCGACGTGGAAGCCCTTCTGGCGCACGAAATTGCGCATCAGTGGTTCGGTAACTCAGCCACCGAAGCCGACTGGTCGCAACTGTGGCTGAGCGAGGGTTTTGCTACGTACTTCTCGGCGCTGTACCTCGAACATGCGTACGGCAAAGACACGCTCAATGCGGTCCTGAATCAGAACAAGGGCCAGATTTTTCGCTTCACGGCTGCCAAACCCAAAGGCACGATCATCGATTCGACAGCAACGAACCTGAACGACCTGCTGAACCCCAACTCGTACCAGAAGGGCGGTTGGGTACTGCACATGCTCCGTTGTGAACTCGGCGACGAGTTGTTCTGGAAAGGCATCCGCGCGTATTATGCCGCCTACCGCAATCGCAACGCCCGCACCAGCGACTTCGTCACGGTTATGGAACAAACGTCCGGCCGTAAACTGGGGACCTTTTTTCAGCAGTGGCTTACGCAGCCGGGCTACCCGGAAGTCGTCTGGGGGTCGAACTACGATGCGGGCAAGCAATCGGTCGTGATCGACGTCCGGCAGGCGCAGCGTACGGGTTTCTTTACCCTTCCACTCGTATTCAGCTTTCGCGACGCATCGGGCCGGGAAATCGCCCGCTCTCCACGCCTGACGATGAACAAGCAGACGCAGACCTTTACTATTCCCGCCGGCACCCGCCCCGCTACCGTTATTATTGATCCCGACAATACCGTACTGATGCGGGCTGTCGAGATGGGCAAGTAATTTGTGCTAACTTACCGGTACGCATCAACCGCTACGACCATGCTCAAGCGCGTTTCCATCCAGAATTTCAAGAGCCTGAAAGACGTCACGCTCGACCTTCAAAAAGTCAATTTGCTGATTGGCCCGAACAACTCGGGTAAGACAAATTTTTTGAAGGCGTTGGAGTACTTCGACTTATCTGTTTTGCAAGATGATATCGCTAGTGAGCGTCTGGCAAGAAAAGTCAGATATACAAATTCATCTGACTCTATGTCAATAGGTCTCACCTTTCAACGCAACGACGAAGAAATAGAATTTAACAGAGGATTTATCTTTACCAACGGCATCAATTTAGAATCTTCACAACGTATTCTCAGAGAAGGCGTTGTAATAGATACGAATGAGCAAGGATATCCAGACGTAGCTTTTCTACGGTCTCAATTGGCCTATCTGAGAGTTTACAAACCAGACCCAAACAAACTAACGCAATCAGGTTTGGTCGCGAACAAGGCAGAAGTAGTTAATGCAGATGCCTCTAACTTAGTTGGATTCTTAGATCTAATGATTGGTAAGTACAGACGAACTTCCTTTGATCGTATAGAGAAAGATTTGAATAAATGCGTACCTGAATTTGATGAGATAAGTTTGGACGACGCTCCAGCAACAGATGAGCTAAAAAAAACATACGGTGATAAATCATTTAAGCGTATAGGCTTAACAAATAACAAGCAAGGTGTCACTTATTGGGCTGATGAGCTATCCGAGGGAACGCTATACTTCCTTTCTCTGCTCTGCATCATAAACCAACCAAATCCTCCTAAACTTCTTTTATTAGAAGAGCCCGAAAAAGGAATACACCCTAGACGAATTTGGGAAGTTATGAAGTTCATCTTTCAATTAGCCGAAGAGAAAGATGTACAGATAATAATGACTACTCATAATGAACACGTAGTAAACGCTTTCTCATCAATACCCGAATCCGTATTTGTTTTTGACAAAGACGAAGAAACGGGAGCCACCTCAGTAAGAAATCTTCAAAAAGATATTATTGAACCCACTGACCATATTAACGAAGAACTTGGCTTAGACAAAATTGATCTGACGTCTAATTTAGGAGAATACTGGATGTACGGCTTAATAGGTGGCGTCCCGTCTAATGTACAATGAGACAAACGCGAATAGACTACACACTGGTCGCAGAAGGCCATGCAGAATACGCTTTCATTCCAGCTTATCTTCGACTGATAGCGGCAAAATTCAATATACAAGTTGTACTCAGTAAATTAGGCTTTAAAGGCCAAAAAGCAGGAAAGGCCAAAGTGCTCAAAGAAGCAAGCGCAATCTTTTCCACTGCCATTGGTCAAGGGCATCAACTACTTATTGTTGGCATTGATTTAGATAAACCCGACTACGAGCAGGAGCAACCCGGACACACAGCTGAATGTAGACTACTACTGGATGCACTTGGTAAAACGCACAAAAAATTCGGAGATCGAATAGTGCATTTCGTAACTGTCCAAGCCATCGAACAATGGTTAGCGTACCAAAGCTATCAGACAAATATTGGCAAGAAGTATCCGCCTAACAGTCTGGAGAGCAAAACACAGGATGAACTCAAAAAGCAGTTGTACGGCGAAAAATCAAACGAAGTTGTCACGGAACGCGTCGCAAGCAAGATAGCTTCGTCTGCTGACTTCGACGAACTTGCCCGGCAATCGCGCAGTTTCAAACACTTCCACAATCAGGTCGTTCAGTTTTTGCAGGCGTACAGCAAAACTGACTGACCATGAACTTCCATAACTCAATTGTCGATACCATCGGGAATACACCACTGGTGAAACTGAACCACGTCACGAAAGGTATTCGGGGCACGATTCTGGCAAAAGTCGAGTATTTCAATCCCGGCAACTCGGTAAAAGATCGGATCGCGATTCGGATGATCGAAGATGCCGAGAAGCGGGGCGAACTGAAACCCGGCGGTACGATCATCGAGGGGACGAGCGGCAATACCGGCTTCGGCCTGGCGCTGACAGCCATCGCGAAAGGCTATAAGTGCATCTTCACGATGGCCGATAAGCAGTCGAAGGAGAAGATCGACATCCTGCGGGCAGTGGGTGCTGAAGTGGTCGTTTGCCCGACGAACGTGGCCCCCGACGATCCCCGGTCGTATTACTCAGTCGCCCGCAAGCTGAACCGCGACATACCGAACTCGATCTACCCCAATCAGTACGACAATCCGTCGAATACGGCCGCACACTACGCTACTACCGGTCCTGAAATCTGGCGTGACACCGATGGGCGGATTACGCATTTTGCGGCTAGTGTCGGGACGGGCGGGACGATCAGCGGCACGTCAACATTTCTAAAAGAGCAAAACCCGAACCTATTCACCTTAGGGCTGGACACCTACGGCTCGGTGTTTAAAAAATACAAAGAGACCGGCATTTTCGATCCCGGCGAAATTTATCCGTATCTGACCGAAGGCATCGGCGAGGACATTCTGCCACAGAACGTCGATTTCGGCGTCATCGACCAGTTTATCAAGGTCACGGACAAGGATGCGGCTATCATGGCCCGGCGACTGTCGCGGGAAGAAGGCTTGTTCGTCGGCTGGTCATGTGGAACGGCCGTACACGGTGCGCTCGAATGGGCCA
>Ga0182226_1000184_pt1 | contig 11480 bp, 11 predicted proteins | sample G6R1MG_27_FD_129658 | JGI IMG/M metagenome (GOLD analysis project Ga0182226, IMG submission 129658) | Miscanthus phyllosphere microbial communities from Michigan, USA - G6R1_MAIN_07NOV2016_LD1 MG | ecosystem: Host-associated > Plants > Phyllosphere > Phylloplane/Leaf | place: USA: Michigan...
GCTGCGGCTTGCCTCCGTGAGGGCGATGGGATGGCGGGCGCGGTAATCGTGCGGATAGAGCGAGCCCGTCGTCAGGGGGGCCCGGTTCTGGCAGGCGCCGAGGAGGCTCGTGAGGGCGACGAGCGCGGCCACGGTCGTGAACTTGGGAGACGCGGGCATGGGAGGGGTCCTGGCGGATCGGTGGCTCACGGGCGAAGCGCTCAATCGGTGATGAAGCCGACGCGGCCGCGATAGGTCGGCCCGAGGGGGCTGGCGCCGGTGACGCCGTAAAGGCGGTTGAGGCGGCCGAGCAGGATGCCTTGCGCGTCCTGAGCGTCGACGAAGCCGTCGTCCGGCCGGGTGGCTTGGCGCGCCTCCATGGGCTTGGCGATGTAGGGCGTGACCATGATCATCAGCTCGGTCTCCTGGCGCTGGTAGTCGCGCGACCGGAACAGGGCGCCGATGATCGGCAGGTTGATCAGGCCCGGCAGGCCGTTCATCGCCGCCTTGCTCTTCTGCTGGATGAGGCCGGCCGTCATCATGGTGGCGCCGGAGGCCAGTTCCACCGTCGTCTCGGACTTGCGGACCGTGAGGCCCGGAACCGCGGATTGCGCGGAGCCGCTGACGAAGGTGTAGGAATTCTGCGGATCGATCTCGCTGACCGAGGTGCCGACCCGCACGGAGATTCGGTTCTCGCCCAGGACCACGGGGGTGAAGTTCAAGGTGACGCCGTAGGGTTTGAAGGCGATGCCGACGACGCAGGTCGGGGCGGATCCGGCGATGGCGCTCGGCGTGCAGGTCTGGCTCGACGGCACTGGGATTTCACCGCCGGCGGTGAAGTTCGCGGATTCGCCCGAGATTGCCGTGAGCGTCGGCTCGGCGAGCACCCGCGACACCCCGGCCTGCTCGAAGGCACGCAGGGTCGCGGTGATGCTGGCGCCGCCCGCACCGTTGACGGTGCCCGCGAGCTGATTCCCGGCCGGGAACTGACCGCCCGACAGGGTCAGGGGTGTGACGTTGGCGAGATTCAAGCCGGACCAGCTGCCGTTCACATTGATGCCGAACTGCTTCAGCACCGTGCGGGCGACCTCGACGACGGTGACGCGCAGCATCACCTGGTCACGGCCCCGAATGGTGATGTTATTGATCACCGTGCCGCGCGTCTGGCCGCCGCCGGGGGCGGCGCCCATGGTGACGGCGCCGGACCCTGCCGAACCGGATTGCCCCACGAAGGCATTGGCGATGTCGAGGGCCTGGGAGGCTTCCGCCGCCGAGTTGACGCTGCCCGACAGGATGATCGACGAGCCCGCCGTGCGAATGTCGAACCGGCCGCCGGCGATGCTCTGAGTGAGGAGCTGGCGCAGGGCGCCGAGCTGGAGGTCCCGCGCCACGATGACGTCGAGGGCGGTGATCTGGCGGCCCTCGGCGTCCATGATGAAGATCGAGGTGGCGCCGTCCTCCATGCCGATGATGAACACCTTGCGCGTCGAGCGCACCACGGCGTTGGCGATCTTCGGGTTGGCGACGAACACCTCCTTGGCGTCGCGCGGCAGGTCGATGACGATGGAGCGTCCCATGGTCATTTCGATCTTGCGCGGTATCGCGGCGTCGCCGCCGTCGAAGACGGGGGCCGGGGCGAGGCGCGGGGCCGGCCGGGCCGCGACGGGACCGACGAGGAGGCAGGCCGCCACGGCCGCGAGGGCGGACGGGCGACGGGCGTCGATCCAGCGTCGGGTCATGGGAGAGATTCCTGTCATCGCGTTCGCCGCAGCCGTCAGCGACGCGACTGGTGGCGGGAGACGCCGAAGCGCACGACCGTCATGCCCGCATCCGCGCGCGCCTCCTGGGTCGCGTCCGCCGCGCGGCCCGCATCCGTGAGGCTGCGCAGGGACAGCGAGAGCTGGCCGACCTTCTGGGCGAGGGTGACGATCTCGGCCTGCGCCGGCGTGAGCGCCAGGGTGGCGGTCTCGCCGGTGACGACGTTGCTGCCGTTGCGCTCCTGCACGATCTGCCCGATGGCGAGGACGCGGATATCGGTGAGCACCGTCTCGGAGACCTGGGTCTCGGGGCTGCCCGATTGCGCGGCCTCCTCGTCGCGATAGGTGCGGATGATGTCGACGTGGTCGTTGGGCAGGATGAAGCCGCCGGCGGAACTCGAGCCGCGGGTATCGGTGACGATGGCGACGGCGCGCAGGCCGGAGGGCAGAATGGCGGCCATGAAGCTGCCGTCCGGCCGGGCGAGCTTCTGCGGCCGGATCGGTTCGCCCGGGAGGAAGCTCGAGCGGACGATGGAGCCGGCGATCTCCTCCAGCCCCTTCGGCTGAGTGGTGCGGGTGATGTAGCCGGTGCCGACGGCGTTGTCCGGCCAAGTCTGCCAGCGCAGGTCCGCCGTCTGGATCGTCTGCCCCATGGGCAGCTCGGCCGCCGCCACGAGGACATCGGTGGTGGGCAACGCGGGCGGCGGTGGCGGCGCGGCCGTCATCACGGGGGCCGGGGGCTTGTCTTCGCCGCTCATCAGGAAGGCAGCGAGCCCTCCCGTAGCGATCGCGATGGCAAGGACGGCGAGGCGTGCGGGTTTCATCACCGGGTGGACCTGTCGGACGGCCGAGTGCCGAACCGGCTCACGTTGACCTCGGAATCCTCAAGTTATGGTTAATGAGATCTGACGAAACGCGCCGTGCATTGAAGCGACCCTGTCCGTCCGAACGGCGCGACCGGAGGGTCACAGCCCAAGGGCGCGGGACCAGATCGCCGTGTCCGGCAGCACCATCACCGCCGCGAAGGCGAGGGCGATGCCGTAGGGCACCCCCGTGCGCTTGTCGTGGAGATGCAGCAGGAACGGCATCCGCGACAGGGACGGCCCGACGAAGACCGGAAGCGGCTGTGAGCGCAGCGCGAGGATCGCCAGGGTGAGGAACCCGCCCGTGACGGCCGCGAGGGTGAGGTAGTCGAGGAGGTTGTCGAAGCCGATCCAGAGCGCCGTGCCGGCGGCGAGCTTGGCATCGCCGCCACCGATATGCCCGAGGGCGAACAGGGTGAAGGTCACGACGAGGACGAGAAGGCCGGCTCCGGCATGCAGGGCCATCTCGTGCCAGCCGAGACCGAAGGCCGCGGCGAACACGGCGAACCCCGCCACCAGGGCGAGAGAGACGCGATTGGGAATCAGCATCGTCAGGAGGTCGTTGACGGCGGCGTAGACCATCAGGAACGGAAAGACGACGAGAACGCTCGCGGCGCCCATGGCGGGTCTCTTGATTGTGTTCGCGGGAGCAGGAGCAATTGAAAGGTGGCGCGGATCGAAGGCGCGCCGCCGTTTCGTCCCCCCTCCTCGAAGCAGCCGGCCGCAGGCCGCCGCCGAGAGGGGCGCCGTTTCGCCTCAGCTCTGCTTCAGGCTGTTTCCGACCAAGTTAAAGGTGCCGCTGAGCTTGGTCGAGAGGGAGTTCAGGGCGGCGATGATCGCGACGGCGATGAGCGAGGCGATCAGGCCGTACTCGATGGCGGTGGCGCCGGACTCGTCGGTGGCGAAGCGCTTGAAGATGTTGGTCATGACCTGGGATCCTTATGGTTCGCCTGGTAAGAAAATCGGGTGCCGTCGAAGCTTGTCATGTATCGTCCGGCGACAGGGGGAATGTGCTCCAGCCGCCTTGCAATTCAGTTAAACGGGCCGTCGAAACACGGCGGCAATTGATGTGATTTTTCCATGGTAAAAGGGGCGTGAAACGGATCGCGTAGAGGCGGTCCGGACGATGCGGGTGCCGCCATTCGTCGGCGTGGGGCGGATGGACTTGCCAGGCACGGCCGCTGCCGCCGGGCGAACGCTTTAGGCCGCCGTTTACCAATCGCGTGCTCTTTGGACCATGACCAGCGGTTGCCCTGTCACGGGGCGCCTGTTGCGGACACACGAGTGATGCCCCCCATGGACGATCGGCCCCCGATCCACCGGCGCGATGCCCTTCGACTGGCGTTCATGCTCCTCGCCGCGTGCCTCGTGAGTGCGGTCGTGGCCCCGCGCCCGGCCACCGCCGAATCCTCCGCCATCGTGGCCGTGACCGTGGACAACGCGAAGGTGATCCGCCTGCCCGAGAACACCCAGACGGTGATCGTCGGCAATCCGATCATCGCCGACGTGGCCCTCCAGAAGAACGGCGTCGTCATCCTCACGGGCAAGAGCTTCGGCTCGACAAACCTCATCGCCCTCGACCGGGGCGGCAACATGCTGGCGGAATCGACCATCCGGGTTCAAGCGCCCCAGGCCGCCGTCGTCACGGTGCAGCGCGGGCTCGACCGCGAATCGTATTCCTGCACCCCGAACTGCCAGCCCTCGTTGCAGCTCGGCGATTCGACGAAGTATTTCGGCGAGGTCAGCGGCCAAGCCGAGTCCCGCCGCGCCATGGCGGTGGGCGGGAAATAGCCCGACGCTCAGTCTACACGGCGGCGTCTCCGAAGGGGTCGATCGCCATCACGGACGGCGATCGACCCTGGCGTCGCGCGCGTCAGATCGTCTGGTTGTAGGCCCCCACCCCCTCGCTCCGGCGCAGCACGCCGTCGACGGCCTCGAACATGGCCCGCAGCCGCGTCTCGGAGACCGGGCTCTCGATCACCACCACGAGTTCGGGCTTGTTGGAGGAGGCGCGCACCAGCCCCCAGGTCCCGTCCTCCGTCGAGACGCGGACGCCGTTGACGGTGACGAGGTCGGTGATCCGGGCGCCCGCGAGGGGTTCACCCGCCTCCATCATCGCCCGGAAGCGGGCGGTGACGGACTCGACGACGCCGTACTTCACCTCGTCGGCGCAATGCGGCGACATGGTCGGCGAACCCCAGGTCTTCGGTAGTGCCCGGTACAGGTCGGCCATGGACCGATCCGGATTCCGGTCGAGCATCTCGATGACCGCGATGGCCGTGAGCAGGCCGTCGTCGTAGCCGCGCCCGATGGGCTCGTTGAAGAAGAAGTGTCCCGACTTCTCGAAGCCGGCCAGGGCTCCGAGTTCGTTGACCCGGCGCTTGATGTAGGAATGGCCGGTCTTCCAGTAGTCGGTCTTCACCGACAGGGCCTGGAGTTCGGGATCGGCGTGGTAGAGGCCCGTCGATTTCACGTCGACCACGAAGGTCGCTCCGGGATGGAGCTTGCCGAGATCGCGGGCGAGCATGACGCCGATCTTGTCGGCGAAGATCTCCTCGCCCTCGTTGTCGACCACGCCGCAGCGATCGCCGTCGCCGTCGAAGCCGAGGCCGACATCGGCTCCCGTCTCCCGCACCTTCGCCGCGATGGCATGGAGCATCTCCATGTCCTCGGGGTTCGGGTTGTAGCGCGGGAAGGAGTGGTCCGGCTCGACATCGAGGGGAATCACCTCGACGCCGAGGGCCTCGAGCAGCTTCGGCGCGAAGGCGCCGGCGGTGCCGTTGCCGCAGGCGGCCACGACCTTGAGCTTGCGCGAGACGGGTTTCGCCCGCGCTTTCAGGTCGTCGAGGTAGACCTGCGCGAAGCCCTCGACGAATTCGTAGGCGCCGCCGTCGCGATACCGATACGTGCCGCCCAGCACGATCTCCTTGAGGCGCCCCATCTCGTCCGGCCCGAAGGTCATCGGCCGGTTGGCACCCATCTTCACGCCGGTCCAGCCGTTGTCGTTGTGGGAGGCCGTAACCATGGCGACGCAGGGGCAATCGAGGGCGAACTGGCCGAAATACGCCATGGGCGACAGGGCGAGGCCGACATCCTTCACCCGCAGGCCCGCCGCCTGCATGCCGGCGATGAGGGCGAGCTTGATCGCGGACGAATAGGCCCGGAAATCGTGACCGGTGACGATGTCGGGGCGCACCCCCATCTCGTGTACGAGGGTGCCGATCCCGAGGCCGAGCGCCTGCACGCCCATGAGGTTGATGTCCTGCGGGAACAGCCACCGCGCGTCGTATTCGCGAAAGCCGGTGGGCTTGACCAGCGGCAGTTCCTCGAACGCGAACGTGTTGGGCGTGAGCGAGGCTAGGGGCTTGGGAAACATCGAGGGGGCCTCGTCGTGACGGAGCCCTAGGCTTACCCGAGGCGGAAGCGCGGAAAAAGCGCTTCCGTGTTCCGTTCCGCCGATGTCGGACCGTCTCGGCATCGCCGGGTTGCCGCCCGGAACGGTTGCGGTTATAGGCAGCGTCGCGCCCGCCAGACACCCTTGGAGGCACGGGCGCGGATCGGGATTCGGTGTGGCCGTCCGTTTCGGGCGGCTTTCCTCGTTTTCCGGCTTGTTTCAACATTTGAAGGATCACGCCATGAGCGCAGTCAAGACGCTTGAGGCCGTGGCACGCGACCGGGTCGGCAAGGGGGCCGCCCGGGCCGTTCGTCGCCAGGGCCAAGTTCCCGCCGTCATCTACGGCGGCGGCCAGGCCCCGCAGGCCATCGCCATCGACCTCATCCGCACCCGCACCCTGATCTACGCCGGCGGCTTCAAGACCACGCTGTTCGAGATCACCGCCGGCGGCAAGAAGACCCGCGCGATCCCGCGCGACTTCCAGCTCGATCCGGTGAGCGGCGTGCCGCTGCACGTCGACTTCCTGCGCGTCGTCGCCGGCCAGTCGGTCACCGTCGAGGTGCCGGTGCACTTCGTCAACGACGAGGCCGCCCCCGGCATCAAGCAGAGCGGCGGCACCCTCAACGTCGTGCTCCATACCCTCGCCCTCGAGGTCGCCCCCGACGCGATCCCCGAGGCCATCGAGGTGGACCTCACCGGCCGCCAGATCGGCGACGCCATCCACATCACCGACGTGAAGCTGCCCGCGGGCGCCACCTTCACCGGTGAGCCGGACGCCACCGTCGCCAACATCGTCCCGCCGACGGTGCTGGGCGCCGAGGTGGAGGCCGAAGAGGCCGCCATCGCCGAGGCCCAGTCGGCCGAGGCCGCCGAGGAAGCGGCTGCCGACGAGGCCGCCGAGGACGAGAAGAAGGAGGACTGAGACCGGGGGCTTCCCTCGGATTCCAGTCCTTGACGATGCCCCGGCCGCGAGGCCGGGGCATTCCTGTTTCAGGCCCCTTCACTGCCAGTTCACTGCCAGGACAACCGCGCCATGCGCCTGATCGTCGGCCTCGGCAATCCGGGCCCCCGCTACGCCCGCAACCGCCACAACATCGGTTTCCTCGCCGTCGACGAGATCGCCCGCGTCCATCGTGCCGGGCCGTGGCGCAAGAAGTTCCAGGGCGAGATCGCCGAGGTCGCCTTCGGGGCCGAGCGCGCGATCCTGCTGAAACCCCAGACCTTCATGAACGAGTCGGGCCGCTCCGTCGCGGAGGCGCAGCGCTTCTATAAGATCGCCCTGTCCGACGTCATCGTGCTCCACGACGAACTCGATCTCGCCCCGGCCAAGCTCCGGGTGAAGCTCGGCGGCGGCAATGCCGGGCACAACGGCCTGCGCTCCATCACGGCCCAGTGCGGGAACGAGTACCGCCGGGTCCGCCTCGGCATCGGGCATCCGGGCGATAAGGCCCTCGTCCACGCCTACGTGCTCAACGATTTCGGCAAGGGCGAGAGCGCCTGGGTGGACGACCTCGATCGGGCGGTGGCCGACCACATTCCGCTCCTCGCGGCGGGCGAGGATGCGAGCTTCCAGAACAAGGTTCACCTCGCCATGGCGGGGCGGGGCTGGGACGATGTGAAGGCCGTCAACGCCCGTGATTGACACGAAAACACGAGGACACGATATCGGAGGAACGGAGGGCCTTGCCATGAAGAACCTCACCATCACCCTCGATGACGAGCTCTTCGCCTGGGCTCGTGTCGAGGCCGCCAAACGCGGCAAGAGCTTGTCGCGCTACGTGAGCGAACTTCTGGCCGATCGCAGGCGGCCCGACGCTGCCGATCAGCTGGCGGCTCTGAACGCGTTCCTCGACGGCCCCGGCTGGCCTGGGCTCTGTGAAAATCTCCCATCACGCGATGAGCGGAATGATCGGCCCAGTCTTCTTCGACACGAATCTGCTGGTCTACGGCATGGACCCGCGAGAGGAGACGAAGCGGGCCGCGAGCGTCGTCCTGATGAAGGCGGCCTTCGCCCGGAACAGGATGGTGGTTAGCCTTCAGATTCTCAACGAATGCTACGCTGTTCTCGTGCACAAGCGCAGGATCGTTCCGGCCGGGGACGCGGCCGCCTACCTCTCAGCGCTCTATCCCGTCTGCACGGCCCCGTTCGACACGCAGACCCATCTTGCGGCCATTGCCATCGAAATGCGCTACCGCTTTTCCTGGTGGGATAGCTTGGCGATTGCGTCGGCCCTGCAGGCCGGATGCCGCTTCTTCCTGTCGGAGGACATGAAGGACGGGCAAGCCATCGACAGCTTGCGAATCGTCAATCCCTTCTCGCCTCACGCCAGCGCCACGCTGGCCCTCACCTGACGGACATCGATCCCATGGGCTTCAAATGCGGCATCGTCGGCCTGCCGAACGTCGGCAAGTCGACCCTCTTCAACGCGCTGACGCAGACGGCGGCCGCGCAGGCGGCGAACTATCCGTTCTGCACCATCGAGCCGAATGTCGGCGAGGTGGCGGTGCCGGATGCGCGCCTCGATGACCTCGCCCGCATCGCCGGCTCGAAGGAGATCATCCCGACGCGCCTGACCTTCGTGGACATCGCCGGCCTCGTGCGCGGCGCTTCGAAGGGGGAGGGGCTCGGCAACCAGTTCCTCGCCAACATCCGTGAGGTCGATGCCATCGCGCACGTGGTGCGCTGCTTCACCGATGGCGACGTCACCCACGTCGAGGGCAAGGTCGATCCGGCCGCCGACATCGAGACCATCGAGACCGAGCTCATGCTCGCCGACCTCGACAGCTTGGAAAAGCGCCTCTTCGCCCTGGAGAAGAAGGCCAAGGGTGCCGACAAGGAGGCCAAGGAAGCCCTGGACCTCGTGAACCGCGCCCTGCCGCTCCTGCGCGAGGGCCGGCCCGCCCGCCTCGTGGAGCGGAAAGCCGAGGAGGAGGCCCTGTTCCAGACCCTCGGGTTGATGACGGCCAAACCCGTTCTCTACGTCTGCAACGTCGACGAGGGCGATGCCGACAAGGGTAACACCTATTCCGAGGCCGTGATGGCCCGGGCCAAGGCGGAGGGCGCCAAGGCCGTGGTGGTCTCGGCCAAGATCGAGAGCGAGATCGCCGTGATGCCGGTGGCCGACCAGGGCGAGTTCCTCGAAGCCGTGGGGCTCACGGAACCCGGCCTCAACCGGGTGATCCGCGCCGGTTACGAACTGCTGGGCCTCATCACCTACTTCACCGTCGGCCCCAAGGAGGCCCGCGCCTGGACCATCGAGAAGGGCACCCGCGCGCCCGCCGCGGCGGGTGTCATCCACACCGACTTCGAGAAGGGCTTCATCCGCTCCGAGACTATCGCGTTCGCCGACTATGTCGCCCTGAAGGGCGAGAGCGGCGCCAAGGAGGCGGGCAAGTTCCGCCTGGAGGGCAAGGAGTACGTGGTCCAGGACGGCGACGTGCTGCATTTCCGCTTCGCCAACTGAGCGCCGCCATGACCGGCATCGCCTTCGAGGATTTCATCCCCGGCGCCGTCATCGAGGGCGGGCCGATCACGGTCACCCGCGACGAACTCGTGGCCTTCGCGAAGGAGTTCGACCCGCAGCCGTTCCACCTCGACGAGGCGGCCGCGGAGGCGACCTTCGTCGGCGCGCTCATCGGCTCGGGCTGGCAGAGCGCCGGCTTCGGTATGCGCATGTTGCAGAAGCACGTGTTTCGCGGCGCCACCTCCATGGGCTCGCCCGGCGTGCTGCAACTGCGCTGGCTGCGGCCCGTGCTGCCGGGGGATGCCCTGCGCATCTCCGTGACCGTCGATAGCTGCCGCGCCTCGAACACGAAGCCGGATCGCGGCTTCGTGCGGTTCGACATGACCCTGCTGAACGGCCGCGACGAGGCGGTGATGACCCAGGCCTTCACGGTGATGTTCGCCCGCCGGGGCGCCACGCCGCTGCCGCCGCGCGTGGTCAACCCCATCGAGCCGACCGCCCCCGTCGAGGGGTCGGATGCGGTGCGCCTCGATTTCCTCGCGGATGCGGAGATCGGAATCACCCGCGACCTCGGCCATCACCTGTTCACCCCCGAGGCCATCGTGGCCTTCGCGCGATCGTATGATCCGCAGGCCTTCCACCTCGATCCGGAGGCCGCGCGTCAGACGCATTTCGGCGCCCTCTGCGCGTCGGGCTGGCATACCGCCGCCGCGTGGATGAAGCGCCTGCACATCACCCGCGCGCGCGACGTGGCGCTGACAGCGAAGACCGGGCCGGTGCCACAACTCGGTCCCTCGCCGGGGTTCCGCGACCTCCGCTGGCTCGTCCCCGTCTATGCCGGTGATACCCTGCGCTACGCCTGCACCCTCACGGACAAGCGCCAATCGGCGTCACGTCCGGGCTGGGGCCTCGCCACCCACCACAACGTGGCGATGAACCAGCATGGCACGAAGGTGTTCGAGTTCACCGGATCGGTGTTCTGGCAGTGGGCGCCGGCTTCCTGAGGGGCCGGCGGCGCGGATGGTGACACGTCCGGCGGCATTCCGGATGCGCTCAGCGAGCGTCGCGGGATGCGGATTCTACGCCGCCGCCCGCCGCTCCGGATACAGCGACAGCAACCCGTCGGCGCTCGCCGTCGCGACACCGCGCTCGGTGATGATCCCCGTCACCAGCCGGGCCGGGGTCACGTCGAAGGCGGGATTGGCCACGGGAGAACCGGGCGACACCACCTCGATCGTCGCGAAGGCGCCGTCGGGCAGGCGGCCCGTGAGGTGCGAGACCTCGCGGCCGTCGCGCTCCTCGATGGGGATCTGCGCGACGCCGTCGTCGAGGGTCCAGTCGATGGTCGAGAAGGGGAGGGCGGCGTAGAACGGCACCCGGTTGTCGGAGGCCGCGAGCGCTTTGAGATAGGTGCCGATCTTGTTGCAGACGTCGCCCGAGGCCGTGGTGCGGTCGGAGCCGACGATGCACACGTCGATGCGGCCGTGCTGCATGAGGTGGCCGCCGGCATTGTCGGCGATGACCGTGTGCGGCACGCCGTGGGCGTTGAGTTCGAAGGCCGTCAGTGCCGCGCCCTGGTTGCGCGGCCGGGTCTCGTCGACGAAGACATGGACCGGCACGCCGGCATCGTGGGCCACGTAGATCGGCGCCAGCGCCGTGCCCCAATCGACGGTGGCGAGCCATCCGGCGTTGCAATGGGTGAGCACGTTCACGGTCCGGCCGGTCTTCGCATGAATGTCGGACAGGATCCGGGCGCCATGCACCCCGATGGCGTGGCAGCTCTCCACGTCCTCCTCGGCGATGCGCCCGGCCTCCGCGAAGGCGAAGGCGGCCCGCTCCGGAATCGGCACCGTGCGGAGCTTCGCCGCCACCCGGTCGAGGGCCCAGCGCAGGTTGATCGCCGTGGGCCGGGTGTCGGCCAGGAACTCCACCGCCCGCTCGATCCCCGCATCGGAGGCATCCTCGGCGAGGCCCAGCGCCAGCCCGTAGGCCGCCGCGACGCCGATGAGGGGCGCGCCCCGCA
>Ga0182226_1000185_pt1 | contig 11448 bp, 10 predicted proteins | sample G6R1MG_27_FD_129658 | JGI IMG/M metagenome (GOLD analysis project Ga0182226, IMG submission 129658) | Miscanthus phyllosphere microbial communities from Michigan, USA - G6R1_MAIN_07NOV2016_LD1 MG | ecosystem: Host-associated > Plants > Phyllosphere > Phylloplane/Leaf | place: USA: Michigan...
ATCCTCAGATTCGCCGCTTTCGCGGGCGACACGCCGGGGGTGCGGCTCCAGGCCCGGGATGCGCGCCGAGCCCCCGGCGTGTCGCCCGCGAAAGCGGCGAATCTGAGGATGCCCCCTCCCCCGCGCCGGGTCGCCCTCCGGGCGAGCGTGGCTCTCGGGTGACAGGAGGGCAGCGCCGACGGGAATCGTCACATTCGTGCAGCGAACCGCGCGATCACGCCTTGCACCCCGCTCAGGCCCCTTGTACAGCGTGCCACCCGCAGCGTCGCGGCGACCCCAAAGGCCCTCCGGTTCAACCACCCGGACGCCGTCGGTCGCGATGCCGGGGGCTGGAGGGGTGGCCGAGTGGTTGAAGGCGCACGCCTGGAAAGTGTGTATACCGGAAACGGTATCGCGGGTTCGAATCCCGCTCCCTCCGCCAGATTTTTGACCTAAGTATGTGGTTTCGCTGTAGTTTTTGGCTTAGGCTGAAACGTCGGCCAACAATTTAGCCCACATTCGCTGTCGCATTGTAGCGCCTGTCTTTGGACTTAGTCGGACGGTCGCCCCAGCGGCCCACGTCAGGGCTGACTGCGCACGCTTCCCCCAATATGAGCCGCTTGACCATCAGTTCGCGGGCGATTCAGGCTACGCGACGCTGCCTGCGATACCTGCCTCTCCAGTGACAATGGGATCATGAAAGACGACGTGCCACGTCGGCAGAGCCCTTCCTTGCGTGGGCACTGTTGGATTGCCCCGAGCGCACAGTTCGGATTGTCCGGTTCTTACGGGTGCGTGGCGGCTTGAGCGACGCCACAGGGACGGGAAGGGGCTGCGCGGATGCTGATCAGCAGGAAGGACCTCGCGGACGCGGCATCGCCGGAGGCACTCGTCAAACGCATCCTCCAGGCCGAGCCGAACCTTCCAGTGCCCGTGCCGATCCAAGAGCTGTGCGCGCGCCTGGGCATCCTGAATATCGAGGACCTCGACACCGACGCGTTCGAGGGCGGCCTCGTGACCGATGCGAAGCGGGCTGACGGGACCATCCTCGTCAAGCGCGGGGGCGAACCGCGCCGCCGCTTCGCCATCGCGCACGAACTCGGCCACTTCCTGATGGCGCACCATGTCCCGGATCAGCCCGGCCGGTTCATGTGCAAGAGTTCCGACCTGCTGCGCCTCACGGCCAAGGAGGGCGACCAGCGGCAGCGCAGGGAGGTCGAGGCCAACCGTTTCGCCACCCTCATGCTGATGCCACCGCACCTACTCCGGAAGGCCATGACGGCGTTTCCCGGGGCCGATCTGCAGCATGTTCTTGCGTTCGCCCGCGATTTCGCGGTGGCCAAGGAGACGGCGGCTCGGGTCTATGTGCAGTACCACTCCGGGCGAATCGCCATCGTCGTGGCGGGCAACGGTCGGGTGCAGCGGTGCTACCGCAGCCTCGCCTTCCCGGACATCATCTGTGCGGTTGGCAGTCCGGTCCCGGTACACTCGCTCTATCACGGTGGTTCGCATCCGCCGAACATCGTGAGCGACACTGCCGCATGCTCTCCCGATCTCTGGATCGATGTGAAGCGCGATCTACGCGCACCGACACTCTTCGAGCAGGTGTACCGCCAGCCGAACGGCTTCGCGATGATTCTGCTGCGTTTAGAACCCGTCCCGGAGGAGAGCGCGGCGGAACGCAGGCTGGACGAGGGTTGGCGGCACCGCTTCCACTCGGGGCGACGGTAGGCGAGCCTCGGTGGCCGTTGGGAGGCCGATCTGGATTTTTGGATAGGGAAGCCACTCCCTAGGATTCGGCCATGGCACCTCTAATCACCTGCCGATCCGGTGAACTCTTTCGTACCCATTACGTGGCTGCGACCCAGAGTTATCGCCATCGAATTTCGGTTGAATGGGGAGCATCGGCAGCCTAGGTTCTCGCCTGTCAACAGAAGCACGAGCCCAATGCCAACGCCCGCCAGCGCTACGCCGAGCAGCTTCCATGCAAACGCAGAGCCAACGATAATCGACGGATGTGATAAGTTAGTAGATTTTCAGGCGTGGTCTAGGACAAAAATATTTCCAGACCGGTGGCTGACTAATTTTGAAGAAAAGGAACGTCCATTTGCTGTTTATCTTCTCAGTAAGTTCATATTTTTTTCTGACGCATTAACCGATCAATTGTTTATATCTGCTTATCAAGGCATCTCCAATTTTCTCCCGGGTGAATGGCAAAGTATAGATCGACAGAGAGCGAAATGGAATCATTTTCTAAATAGCGCTTTGATAACAATTGTACAGGGCGAAAATCCAAACCCGTCCGACAGTGGATGGCTTTTTGCAAGAAAGGCGAGAAAAGTCCTAGGTGTGGACCAAGACAATCTTTGTGAGCCAATTTTTGCTCTCAATGCCGCGATGCAAGGATTCCGTGGCCCTATCGTCTTTGTTGACGACTTCGTTGGGTCGGGCCAGCAGTTCATTACGTCATGGCATCGTAAACAGCCCTTACAAAAAGGGAAACCAGTATCTTTTGCGGAAGCCGCTGCGAATCTTCCAAACGTGTTTATATACTGCAATGCAGTAGCTACAGAATACGGTATTAGTAAAATAAAGGCGATTTGTCCAAATGTAATTATTTCATCAGGGAACGTATTACCTAACAAGTATAGCTGGGTTAGTGTAGAAAGCATGTTGTGGCCTGATAGCATGCGCAGTGCTGGGTTGCAGTTCATCAGATCTGCGAGCATGAAAGCAGGAATGCCGGACTGCAACGGAGGTGAGGGTGACTGGCGGGGCTTCCACAAACTGGGCCTTGGACTTGCATTTGAACATTCAGTGCCAGATGCAACGCTTCCTCTATTCACATCCGAAGAGCGCGGCTGGCAAGCCTTAGTCCGCATTACGTGAGGCAATCACATGGAACCTAACGGACCTCACGCGGAAGAAGCCGATCCTTTCGGCATCTATCGAGCAGAATGGCTAAGCGGTGCACTTTTTAAGCTTTTTTCCAGACCAGCTTACTATCCCGAATTAGAAACCCCGAGACCGTGCGTTCTTGTCGGCGGAAGAGGCACAGGCAAAACCACCGTCCTTAGGTGTCTATCCTACGACGGGCGGTTTGTCCTAGAGGGAGAGAATCCTGAACACATTCCTTCCTGGCGCTATTATGGACTTTACTACCGGGTTAATACAAATAGAGTGACGGCGTTTCGTGGATCAGAGCTTTCAAACGATCAATGGACCCGAGCATTCGCTCATTATATAAATTTGCTTCTCTGTGGACAAGTCTTAGTTTTTCTAAACTGGTACACAAGTCAGACGAATGGAACAGATGTACTCGATGCGGGAATATGCGTCGATATTGCCGACAGTTTATTCGTGGATAGAACAAATAATCAGGTAGACTTGCTCAAAGCAATTGAGCGAGGTCAAAAAAAGTTCGAGAGATTCTTGAACAACATTGATCCTCAGCGGTTGCCGCCCCTATCTTTACAGGCAGCTCCTATCGACGAGCTGTGCGGCGCATTGCTAAAACTGCCCCAGTTCATTGGGAAGAGCATATTTTTCATAATAGATGAATATGAAAGTCTCTTGGACTACCAGCAAGAGGTGATGAACACGCTCATCAAGCATTGCGGCCAAAGTTATACTTTTAAAATCGGAGTTAGAGAGCTAGGTTGGCGTAAGCGCGCAACACTAAATCCGAATGAGCAGCTTATCAGCCCTGCCGACTATGAACGAATCGACATTTCGCAGCGTCTAGAGGGAGAAAACTTTTCGAGGTTTGCAGCAGAGGTTTGCAACCTTAGAGCAAAGAGTTCTTCCTTGGTACCCGACCATGTGGATGTCACCAATCTATTTCCGAAATTATCAATCGATGCAGAGGCAAATCTTCTCGGTGTCGAAGCCCAGAAGAGAAAGATTCTAAAACAAATTTCTCATGATGAAAAGTGGCGGGTCGTTGCAGATTCGATGCCTCCACTCGAACTTTATTTTGCTGATTACTGGGCCAGAGCTAAGAACAAGACTGTTTCAGAGGTGCTTGAAGAACGATCTCGATTTCCATCCGCTTGGTCGGAACGTTACGGCAACTATAAAGTCGCGATCCTTTTCACTTTAAAATCCGGGAAAGTTGGGATTAGAAAATATTACGCAGGCTGGCGAACGTATGTCATGCTCGCAGACGGAAACATTAGATACCTTCTTGAACTCGTGGGCCAAGCTCGTCTGTTGCAGCGCCAGGATGGTAAGGACCCTAACCAACCAATTATGCCGGAGATTCAAAGCCGAGCAGCTCAAGCGGTGGGCCGAAAAAATCTAGCCGAACTGGAAGGTCTCTCTGTTCACGGCGCTCAACTAACTAAACTACTGCTCAGCCTCGGTAGGGTTTTTGAGATATTAGCTGAGGAGCCAGAAGGACATACGCCCGAGGTTACACAATTTTCTCTTCCCGAAGACTCGCCGCTTGGAGCAGCCGAAAGTCTGCTCACATCTGCAGTCATGCACTTGGCGCTCGTTAGGACAGTAAGCAGCAAAAGGATGGACTTAGAGCTAAAAGCTTATGATTATGCAGTGCATCCTATATATTCTGCGTTTTTTACCTTCAGCCACAGAAAGAAAAGAAAAATTAAACTGACTCCGAGTCAGCTCATGGCTTTTGTAGAAGAGCCAAGGGCGGCAATTCGTCAGGTTCTCAAGCAGCATAATCGTGAGGGTGAATATCCACTCCCCGAGCAGTTGCAGTTGTTCGGAGGATTTTACGGTGCGTCTGCTTAATCGCCCTCTCTTCACCAAAGAGTATAGTGACCCGGCACTTTTTGACCCGGAGCCTGGGGCTGCATATGTTTATGGCGTGAGCTCAGAAGAGCGTAGCGAGTTTGCTATGACGTTAGCTGCGCGCCGCAGAGATTTAATTTTTGTACAATTGAGGGAGACGCAAAAGTTCAGTTTTGAAACCAATATTCTGGGTCATCCACAAGTGCATGTTAGACAGCGAAACTCACTTAGAAGTTTTGTCGAGGCGATATCAGGGAATCCAATCTATCTGGATTTTACTGGCCTTGGGCACAATACCTGGGCTCCTTTAATCAAAATTTGTCTCGAGGCTGGAAGGTGTCTACGCGCAGTATATCTAGAACCCGTATCATATGCTTTAAGCGCATCTCCCAGAATTGGGGATATATACGACCTGAGCGAGCGAATAGAGGGAATTGAGCCTATCCCTCTATTCACAAATCTTGATGAACCAAACGAAGAGCACACAAGCTTCGTTCCCTTACTCGGGTTCGAAGGCACTAGGTTGTCTCATATGCTCGAAGAAGTTCAACCTCCTGAGCGTAAAACTTTTCCAGTAATCGGAGTTCCTGGCTTCCGGCCGGAGTATCCGTTCGATGCGTATCTCGGCAACTCAGGACCACTTGCACGAACAGGTGCGTATCGGAACGTATGGTATGCTAAATCCAATTGCCCTTTTAGTCTATTTTATACTCTAACTGATATATCTCAGTTAAAATTGACCGATCACCTCAAGGTTGGTTTGATCGGCACTAAACCCCACGCATTGGGCGCAGTATTATTTGCTATGAGCCATGCATCTGTAGAGCTTGTGTATGACCATGTTAAGAGAAAGGACAAAAGGACGAGTGGGGCAGCGAAATGCTTAGTATATGGTCTATCTGAGTTTCTGCCGTCTAGCAATATTTTGGGTGTCCCATAAGGTGGATAGGATTTATACTCCCACTGATTTCGCGAGAAAACTCGCTCACAGCGCAGCCGGGTCTTGTCCGTCAACTATTGCCGATTTCGCGGTCGGAGACGGCGCATTGCTTGCTGCTGCCCTAGAACGTTGGCCTTTGGCGCGGCTGCACGGCTTTGACATCGATCAAGGAGCATTGGAAAATTTAGGCTCTCGGTTTCCTGGCATGGAGGTAGCGCAGGTTGACTTCTTGGAAGCTTCTGCTCGGCTTGAGTGTAATGCGCTTGTTGCACTTTTAGGGAAGTGTGACCTAGTACTTTTAAATCCACCCTTTTCTAGCAGAGGCAGGAAGTCTGTTAAAACAGAATTTATGGGCACTATACATCAATGCAGTAAGGCTTTTGCATTTCTTGTACGGTCACTTGATTATCTCAGCGTGAAAGGTGAGCTCATCGCGATCATCCCTAAGTCATGCCTTACTAGTCAACTTGATAGAGCGATATGCAAGAGCGTCATTGAGCAGTTCTCTCTTGAGCAAATCGGCCATGAACACAAGTCGATATTTCGCGGCCATGCCGTCTCGGTATTAATTGTTAAAGCTAGGAGGTTGAAGGGTACTCAAAAAGCCCCGGATATATTCAATTCGGCAGGGCTAAAGCCTGAGTATCAAGAGGAGTTTTCGGTTAAAGTGCTAAGAGGAACATTCCCGGTTCATTCCTATTCAAGGCGGCTAGGCTCATTTCCGCTTGTCCACACTACTGAATTGAAAAACGGCGAGATCGTCGGTGAGAAAGCGAGGGTTATTAATTGGTCTCGATCTGTTTCTGGTAGATCTCTCCTCCTGCCGCGCGTTGGCAAACCCGACCGCCGAAAATTAGTCCTTAAGTCAACATCAGATTGTATCGTGATATCGGACTGCATTTACGCGCTTGCGACTAGCCCTTGTGGGTTCGAGGTAAAACTATTTGATAAAATTTTTGAAAGTTGGGGGCATCTTGAAGATCTATATTATGGAAGTTGCGCGCCGTATCTTACACTGGAGTCTTTGAAGCATTTTCTAGCCTCTCTAGGCTTTCGGAGTAATGCTGTTTCTTGCATCAACGCAGACGTTATCGATACAGATTGTGTTTCTTCGGAAAAATCGGAGAACGAGCTTTCAGCTAGATGGGAAAGTGGACAAAGATCGATTTCCGGCTAGCAGAAGATGATTATACTAGGTTACCACTGAAGCTTATAGCTGTCGTAACGATCAGGTATACCCTGGCGTGACGTCACTCCGCGAGCCCCATAGAAGTCACGTCAGGGTGGGTGAGCCTATATGCTGTGACACCATCGATAGCGGATCTAAGGCCCTGATGTGACACCTTTCGACCGGCCGCTGCTATGCTCGGGCGACCCACCCGCGCCATGTGAACGCCGCGTAGAATAACGCGACGTCCGAGAATCCGCCCGCGCTCAGGATGTCCGCGTCCTGCTCGGGCGAGAGGGTGGGCAGGTGAGCGCCGACCGCCGTTCGGGCCTTTTGAGCTTGCTCACGGTCCGCACCTGAGGCGACCGCATAGGACTCGTAGCGGTCGAGCCAGCGCGGTCGCTCATCCTCCGACTGCGGAAAACTGCCATGTGCCGCCACGAACGGCGCGCCGGGCTTCAAGCGCCGGTGGATCGCACGGACAGTTGCAGCGCGCTCGGTGGGCTCGAGAAAGTGCAGGGTCAGGAGGCAGGCGGCAGCATCGAATGGGCCGGAGGGCGCATCGTCGATGTACCCTTCGACCAATCTCACCCGGTCCATCAGAGGTCCGAGCGCCCGCTCGGCTTCCTTCAGCATCTCCCGTGCGGGATCGACGCCGACGAATGACCATGTGGGGTGAGCTTCGGCCAACGCCCGCAGTTCCAAGCCCCCGCCGGCGCCGAGCACCAGAACTCGCGCATCACTCGGCGTACCTTCGGCGAGCAGGATAGCCGTCATCCGATGCAACGCCTCGTAGCCCGGCACGAAGCGGCGCGGCCCCTCGGCATATTGGGCGGCGGCCTGCGGATCGTTGAAGGCGGCGATGAAGTCCATGGCTTCCGGTTCGGCGCTACGTGACATTGGGTGGGGTCTCCTGGCTGCAGAGGCCGCGCTTCGCCATGCGCGCGTGGAAGTCGGCGCTGAGGCGGCCAAGTGTGACGCCGCCGAACCGCTCGAGCAGAAAACGCTCGGCATCCTCGAAGGCGGTGCCGAGTGCGGCGTTGACGGCTTGCTCGACGAGGCAGGTCGGCTCTTCGTTTCGGTGCCCCATCGCGAGGATCCCCGGCGATCCAAGGGCGACGTAGACATCACGCAGGGACACGCGGTCGAGATCGCAGGCGAGCGTCCAGCCGCCGCCGTGGCCCTTCTCGGAAGCGACGAGCCCGAGGTCGCGCAAACCACCCATCAGGCGGCGCACGACGACAGGGTTCGTACCCATGACGGCGGCGAGCCGCTCGGACGTCACCGCCCCCTCGAACTCGGCCATGTGCAGGAGGACGTGCAGCACGCCCGACAATCGGCTGTCCCGTCTCATGCAACAAATCATGTTGCATAAATGGCGTTACGTCAATCCGAGCCGAACGCTCGGAAATCGTGGAGGCGAGCTCCTCGAATGGTGCCGGCTTGACCGGACTATTTGCCGTTGCGCTACTCACCTCAGGCCTAAACCCTGAGGTGAATTTCATGGCCCGCATCGGTTACGCCCGCGTCAGCACCCTCGATCAGGATCTCGACGGGCAGGTCGCCCGCCTGAAGGCCGAGGGCTGCGGGGTCATTCGCTCCGAGAAAGTGTCCGGCGGCTCCCGCGAGGGGCGGGCCGAGTTGGCGACCATCCTCAGTTTCCTGCGCCCAGGCGACGAACTCGTGGTCACCCGATTGGATCGCCTCGGGCGCGACACCCGTGACGTGCTCAACCTCATCCATGAAGCCGAGGAGCGCGAGGCTTTCGTCACCGTGCTCGACCCCCATGTCTCGACGCGGGGCGAGATGGGGCACATCGTGCTGACCGTGCTCGGCATGGTGGCGCAGATGGAACGCCGCTTCATCAAGGAGCGGCAGCGCGAGGGCATCGTGCGGGCCAAAGCCGAGGGCGTGTACCGGGGCGGCCGGCGTCGGCTCGATCACGAGCGAATCAAGACGCTGCATGCGGCGGGCACAGGCCCGGCGGCCATTGCGCGCGAAATCGGCTGCTCGCGCATGCAGATCTATCGAGTGTTGCAGGGAGACCGAGGCGATGCCGCCCCGAGCCCGTGAGGGGCGGCGGGCGCTATGCCTCCGTCACCAGCTTGACTGAGAAAGCCGCGAGCAGGCCGCCCATGAGCCAACGTTGGGCGAGGAGCCAGGACGGACGCTTGGCCAAGCCGGACGCGATGGCTCCGGCTGTGCTGGCGATGAGGACGCCGAAGACGAGGTTCAGGGCGATGTGCATCGCGCCGAGGATCAGAGTTTGGCTCAGGATGCTGCCGTGGCCCGGGACGACGAACTGCGGCAGCAGGGCGAGATAGAGAAGCGCCGCCTTCGGGTTCAGGATCGTGGTCACGAACCCCATCGCCAAAACCTTGCGGTGCCCGCTGCTCGGCAGCGCGTTGACTTGAAACGGCGAACGCCCGCCCGGCCGCACCGCCTGCCACGCGAGAGCCATGAGGTAGCCCGCCCCGGCGATGCGCAAGGCCTCGTAGGCCATGGGAACGGTCATCAGCAGGGCGGTGATGCCGAAGGCGGCGCAGGCCATGTAGACGACGAAGCCGAGGGCGCTGCCGCCGAGGGACACGAGGCCGGCCGTCCGCCCTTGGGCGATGGAGCGGGAGATGAGGTAGATCATGTTCGGCCCCGGTGTCACGGCCAAGCCGAGGATGACGACGAGGTAAGCGGTCAGGGTCGATGAGTCGGGCATGATGCCTCGCGAGATGCGTGTCCCCCACTTCTTCCCACCCTCAGGATCATCGGTAAAATACGAAGATCGGATGCCTGTGATCCGCTGAGCCTATCGCCAATGGTCAACTTCCGCCTGCTGCGGCACCTCTGGCTGTTCCAGGCCGTCGCGGAGGAGCGCCATTTCGGCCGCGCCGCCCAGCGGCTGGGGATGTCGCAGCCGCCGCTGACCGAGCAGATCCAGGCCCTGGAACACGCCCTCGGGGCCGCCCTGTTCGTGCGTGACCGCCGTGGCGTGCGGCTAACGGCGGCGGGCGCCGCGATCCTCCCGGACGTGGGCAAGTTCATCGAGCAAGCGGGGCGGCTGGAACTCGCCGTGCGCGAGGCGGTCGCGGGGCGGACCGGGACCTTGACCATCGGCGCCATCAATGCGGCGCTCGTCGAGGACATTCCGCCCCTGGTCGCCGCCCTGCGGACCGCGCATCCAGGCCTGACGGTGGCGATCCGGGAGATCGACAGCGTCGAGGCCGTGCCCGCCCTCGAAGCCGGCGACATCGATCTCGCTTTTGCCCGCTTGGAAGGCGTGCTCGGGCCGACGATCCAGTCGCGCCCAGTGGCACAGGATCGGCTCGCCGTGGTCCTACCGGAGGGGCACCGCCTGACGGCCATGGCCGAGATTCCCCTCGCGGATCTGGCGCAGGAGGATTTCGCCATGTTCGCGCGCCGCTCGAGCCCGGTCTACTTCGACCGGGTCCTGGCCGCCTGCCGTACTGGCGGCTTCTCGCCCCGCATCCTGCACGAGGTCCGCTCGGTCGCGTCGCAGATCGCGTTCGTGGGCTGCGGCCAGGGCATCGCCCTCGTGCCGTCGGGGGCGGAGCGGCTCGCGCCGGCAAGTGTCGTCTTCCGGCCCCTCGCGGAGCGGGTCGAGATCGTCGCCGCCGCCCTGGTCTGGTCCAGCGCGCATCCTAACCCGCTGATCGATACCGTCCTCGAACTCATTGGGAGGAATGGCGAATCGAAGGCCGAAGCGCCGAACTAACGTGCCGCACAAAAGGGCGGCCGCAGCAAACTCCCAAGACACGGCCGGATCGCAATCCAAATGACCACTGGGAGGGTGGCGAAACTCTGGCCTTGCGCCTCAGAGCGGACGTTCCGGCTCCGACCCAACTCAGCCGTCGGGACCGCCGCCAGTGCTTCTCCAAAGCAGACGTTGGTCGTCCCTCCTGTCTACTTGGCGCCGAGTAGCGGGAGCCACACAGCCAGCGCCAGCAGCGTGACCAGCAGCACGGGTGGTGTGATAACCAAACCCACCTTCATGTACTGGCCCCAGGTGATGCGCTGCCCCTTGCTCGCCAGCACGTGCAGCCAAAGCAGGGTGGCGAGGCTGCCGATGGGGGTGAATTTCGGCCCGAGGTCGCAGCCGATCACGTTGGCGTAGACCATCAACTCGCGGGTCAGAGGCGACAGGTCCGGGGCCTGTTGGATCGAGAGCGCCCCGATCAGCACGCTCGGCATGTTGTTCATGACAGAGGACATAAGGGCAGCCGCAAAGCCGGTACCGACCGTGGCGACCCACGGCCCCTGCCCGCCCAGCCAGACGAGGCCCTTGGCCAGTTCGTCGGTCAGGCCGGCATTCCTGAGGCCGTAGACCACGAGGTACATGCCGAGGCTGAACAGCACGATTTGCCAGGGCGCACCGGCCAGCACCTTGCGGATCGGAATGGCGCGGCTGCGGTTTGCAAGCATCAGGAGCACGGCCGCACCGGCACAGGTGACGACCGAGACCGGAACGCCGAACGGCGCGGTGACGAAATAGGTAAGCAGCAGCACCCCGAGCAGCGGGAAGGCCGCCCGGAAGACCAGCGGATCGCGGATCGCCTGCCGGGGTGGTTCCAGTTCGCCGACCGGGTAC
>Ga0182226_1000186_pt1 | contig 11448 bp, 8 predicted proteins | sample G6R1MG_27_FD_129658 | JGI IMG/M metagenome (GOLD analysis project Ga0182226, IMG submission 129658) | Miscanthus phyllosphere microbial communities from Michigan, USA - G6R1_MAIN_07NOV2016_LD1 MG | ecosystem: Host-associated > Plants > Phyllosphere > Phylloplane/Leaf | place: USA: Michigan...
CCAGCGTCGAAAACACGAAGATCCAGTCGACGCCGGGCATCCCCGACTTCATGGACTGGAACCAGATCACCGCGCTGCCGTGGTTCTGGAAGCCGTTCGCCAGCCTGCCCTTCACGCTCCTGGCGGTCATCCTGGTGCCGGCCTTCTTCGCCTTCGTCATCGGTACGGCCATGTTCCGGCGCCGCGTCGGCGGCACCTACTTCGCCATCATCACCCAGGCCATCGCCGCCATCCTGACGATCCTCATCGTGGGCCAGCAGGGCTACACCGGCGGCATCAACGGCATCACGGATCTGCGCACCCTGCACGGCTGGGACATCCGCACCGACAGCGCCCACACCATCCTGTACTTCGTCAACGGCGCCCTGCTGGTGGCCTGCATCCTGTTCGCCCAATACGTGAAGCGGTCGAAGCTCGGGCGCATCCTCGTGGCCATGCGCGACAAGGAAGATCGCGTCCGCTTCTCGGGCTATTCGGTCGCCGGCTTCAAGACCTTCGCGTTCTGCCTTGCCGCCGTGTTCGCCGCCATCGGGGGCGCGATGTTCACCCTGCAGGTCGGGTTCATGTCGCCCTCCTTCGTCGGCATCGTGCCGTCCATCGAGATGGTGATCTACGCCGCCGTCGGCGGACGCCTGTCCCTGTTCGGCGCCGTCTGGGGCACGCTTCTGGTCAACTGGGCCAAGACCACCTTCTCGGAGAGCTTTCCCGAACTGTGGCTGTTCGGCCTCGGTGGCCTGTTCATCCTCGTGGTCCTCGCCTTCCCCAACGGTCTGGCGGGCATCTACCGGACCTACGTGGAACCCCGCCTGACCCGGCGCGCGAAGGTCGCCGAGCACGCCCCCACCGCCCTCCCCCACGCGGCCGAGTAGGATCGCCCATGAACGCCGCCCTCCTCCCCTCGCATCCCATCGGCGCCGCCCCGGCGGAAAAGGACTTTCTGCTCGCCGTGGAGGCCCTCACGGTGTCGTTCGACGGCTTCAAGGCGGTCAACGACGTGTCGTTCTACGTCGATCCGAACGAGATCCGGGTGATCATCGGCCCCAACGGCGCCGGCAAGACCACGGTGCTCGACCTCATCTGCGGCCGCACCAAGGCGAGTTCCGGCTCCATCACCTACAAGGGTCAGGAGCTGACGAAACTCTCCGAGAGCGCCATCGTGCAGGCCGGGGTCGGCCGCAAGTTCCAGACGCCGTCGATCTACGACGACCTCACGGTGTTCGAGAATCTGGAAATCTCCTATCCGCGCGGCCGCTCGGTGTTCGGGGCGCTGACCTTCAAGCGCGATGCGGCGGTGCGCGACCGCATCGAGGAGGTGGCCGGCATGATCTTCCTGAAGGACCATCTCACCGAGCGGGCCGAGTTCCTCAGCCACGGCCAGAAGCAGTGGCTCGAGATCGGCATGCTGCTGATCCAAGATCCCGAACTCCTCATGCTCGACGAGCCGGTGGCCGGCATGAGCGTCGGGGAGCGCATCAAGACCGCCGAACTCCTCAACCAGATCATCGTCGGCCGCTCGGTGCTGGTCATCGAGCACGACATGAAGTTCGTCGAGGACATCGCCCATCGGGTCACCGTGCTGCACCAGGGCAAGGTGCTGTCGGAGGGCTCCATGGAGCGGGTGAAGAACGACCCCAAGGTCATCGAAGTCTATCTCGGCCACTGAGGGGACTTAGCGTTATGCTCCAGACCATTCCCAGCCCCTCCCCCTTGCCGCCGGTCCAAGCAGGTCTTGTTCCGATGCTGGCGATCCGCGACCTCCATGCCGCCTACGGCCAGAGCGAGGTGCTGCACGGCCTCGACATCACGGTGGCGCCCGGCGAGATCGTCGCCGTCATGGGCCGCAACGGCATGGGCAAGACCACGCTCATGAAGACCCTCATGGGCATCGTGCCGGTGAAATCCGGGTCGATCGCCGTCGACGGCACCGAGGTGAGCGCCCTCAAGAGCCACCAGCGCGTGGCGCGCGGCCTCGCCTACGTTCCGCAGGGCCGCATGATCTTCTCCGCCATGACCGTGCAGGAGAACATCGAGACCGGCCTCACCGTGACGAACGAGCGCCGGGTGCCCGGAGACCTCTACGAGATGTTCCCCGTCCTGCTGGAGATGAAGGGCCGGCGCGGCGGTAACCTCTCGGGCGGCCAGCAGCAGCAACTCGCCATCGCGCGGGCGCTGGCGAGCCGGCCCAAGGTGCTGCTGCTCGACGAGCCGACGGAAGGTATCCAGCCCTCCATCATCCGCGAGATGGGGCGCACCCTCAAGAAGATCCGCGACGCGCGCGGCCTCTCCATCGTGGTCTCCGAGCAGGTCCTGAGCTTCGCCCTCGATGTCGCCGACCGGGTTCTGGTCATCGAGAACGGCCACATCGTCCACGAATCGCTCCGCGCCGACATCGACGAGGCGAAGGTCGCCCGCTTCCTCTCGGTCTGATCGTTTCCGAAAGGGCCACGTCAGGCCCTCTCACACGCCGAAACCACTTCTTGCGGGGTGCCGGATGAACCGGCTCGCGCGAACGGGGACGCATGTCCTCAACCCAGGGAAGGGAGTACGCCACGATGGCAGAGACGCTGATCAAGGTCGATCTCACGCAATCGGCCTACGACAACGACAAGGTCCACAACCGCTGGCACCCCGACATCCCCATGGTCGCCATGGTGAAGCCCGGCGACGACTTCATCGTCGAGACCTACGACTGGACCGGCGGCTTCATCAAGAACAACGATTCCGCCGACGACGTGCGCGACATCGACCTCTCCATCGTGCACTTCCTCTCCGGCCCCATCGGGGTCGAGGGCGCCGAGCCCGGCGACCTCCTGGTGGTCGATCTCCTCGACATCGGCGCCATGCCGGAGAGCCAGTGGGGCTTCAACGGCTTCTTCTCCAAGAAGAACGGCGGCGGCTTCCTCGACGAGCACTTCCCCCTCGCCCAGAAATCGATCTGGGATTTCGAGGGCATGTTCACGAAATCCCGCCACGTCCCCGGCGTGCGCTTCCCCGGTCTGATCCATCCGGGTCTGATCGGCTGCCTGCCCGACCCGAAGATGCTGGAGACCTGGAACACCCGCGAGAAGGCCCTGTTCGACACCGATCCGAATCGGGTGCCGGCGCTGGCCACCCTCCCCTTCGCGCCCACCGCCCATATGGGCCGGCTCAAGGGCGAGGCCCGCGACAAGGCGGCGGCGGAAGGCGCCCGCACGGTGCCGGGCCGCGAGCACGGCGGCAATTGCGACATCAAGGACCTGTCGCGCGGCTCGAAGATCTATTTCCCCGTCTACGTGCCGGGTGCGGGCCTCTCCATGGGCGACCTGCATTTCAGCCAGGGCGACGGCGAGATCACCTTCTGCGGCGCCATCGAGATGGCCGGCTGGGTCCACCTCAAGGTGAACATCATCAAGGACGGGATGCGCAAATACGGGATCAAGAACCCGATCTTCAAACCGTCGCCGATCACCCCGAAATTCGACGACCACCTCATCTTCGAGGGCGTCTCCGTCGACGAGCACGGCAAGCAGCATTACCTCGACGTCACGGTGGCGTACCGCCAGGCCTGCCTCAACGCCATCGAGTACCTGAAGAAGTTCGGCTATTCGGGCGCCCAGGCCTACTCGATCCTCGGCACGGCGCCGGTCCAGGGCCACATCTCGGGCGTGGTCGACATCCCCAACGCCTGCGCGACCCTGTGGATTCCCACGAAGATCTTCGACTTCGACATCAATCCCGGTGCCGACGGGCCGACGAAGTTTTTGGACGGCTCGATCCAGATGCCGCTCTCGCCCGATCTCTGAACCTCCGCTCGCGCGCCGGAAGGCGCGCGGGTCCCCCCTCCTTTCGGGAGTGGGAGGACGGCCGCGCTCATCACCGGCGTGGTGGGCCGCCTTCATGCTTCATCCTTCGGGAGCGTCTCCATGCCGGTCTACGATTACGCTTGCGACGCCTGCGGGCCGTTCACGGTTCTGCGCCCCATGGCGCAATTCCAGGATCCGCACGACTGCCCCGATTGCGGCGCAACTTGCGGGCGCGCCTTCCTCACCGCGCCCAACCTCGCCTCCATGGATGCCGGACGCCGCAAGGCCTTCGCGACGAACGAGCGAAGCCAGCACGCCCCCCGAAAGGCGTCCGGGCACGGGGCCGGGTGCGGGTGCTGTTCCGGGGCGAAGGCCAAAACCACACAGCCAGCCGCCGCCAAGAGCTTCCCCAACGCGCGGCCTTGGATGATCAGCCACTGACGTCGGTCCCCTTCACCCCGCTCGCGGGCCGAGGGGATGCAGGCGTCCACCGGAAGACGTGAGGGAGAGAGCACGCCATGATGCACGGAGACATCTCGTCCAGCGCCGACAGCGTCGGTGTCGCGGTGGTGAACTACAAGATGCCCCGCCTCCACACGAAGATGGAGGTGCTGGAAAACGCACAGAAAATCGCCGACATGGTCGTGGGCATGAAGTCCGGCCTGCCCGGCCTCGACCTCGTGATCTTCCCCGAATACTCGACCCACGGCATTATGTACGACGCCGCCGAGATGTACGAGACGGCGACCACCGTGCCCGGCGCCGAGACCGAAATCTTCGCCGCCGCCTGCCGCAAGGCCGGGGTCTGGGGCGTGTTCTCGCTCACGGGCGAGCGGCACGAGGAGCACCCCCACAAGGCGCCCTACAACACCCTCATCCTCATGAACGACCAGGGTGAGATCGTGCAGAAATACCGCAAGATCATGCCCTGGACGCCCATCGAGGGCTGGTACCCGGGCGACCGCACCTACGTGTCCGACGGCCCGAAGGGCCTCAAGATCAGCCTCATCATCTGCGACGACGGCAACTATCCCGAGATCTGGCGCGACTGCGCCATGCGCGGGGCCGAACTCATCGTCCGCTGCCAGGGCTACATGTATCCGGCCAAAGAGCAGCAGATCCTCATGTCGAAGGCGATGGCCTTCGCCAACAACACCTATGTGGCGGTGGCCAACGCTGCCGGGTTCGACGGCGTCTATTCCTATTTCGGCCACTCGGCCATCGTCGGCTTCGACGGGCGGACGCTGGGCGAGTGCGGCGAGGAGGAGATGGGCATCCAGTACGCGGCCCTGTCGAAGTTCCTCATCCGGGATGCGCGGGCCCACGGCCAGTCCGAGAACCACCTCTTCAAGCTGCTCCACCGCGGCTACACCGGCATGATCAACTCGAAGGAGAACCGCCACGGTCTGTCCGAATGCCCGTACGATTTCTATCGCCGCTGGATCGAGGACCCCGATGCCACCCGCGACGCCGTGCGGGCCATCACCCGCCAGGGGGTCGGCACCGAGGAATGCCCCATCGCCGGGATCCCGTTTGTCGGCAAGGGCGAGGGCCCGGCGGACCCGGCCTGAACGATCGTCGCGTCCGTCCCGTGCCGGCGACGGCGCGGGCGGATGCGGCGGCGAGATTTCGTCGGGTGCTGCGGCGCAGTTCGAAGAGCCCATGGGCTTGATCGGGAAGCAACGGGGATCGGTTGGATGCCGCGCCGAGCACCCATCAAGGTCATGATGCGGCGATGAAGAGAATTCTTTCGGGGGGTGCCCTATCGGAAGCCATCAAAAGCGTTCGTTAACCCTATGTCGGCAGGGATGGGTAAGCTTCTGTCCCAGGGTTCGCACATGTTCGTTCTGTCGCATGTCAAAATACTGCGCAAATTCCTGCTGGTGATCGGCATGATCGGAGCCGTCGTGGCTGGATGCGTCTGGTACTCGACCGTACAGATGGCCGCGATCGATGCAGCCTATTCTGCGTTCCTCGACAAGGATGCCCACGCCGCCGCCTCCGCGCGCCGTTTGAACCGTCTCGTCTATCAGATGAGCTACACCGCCTACCGGATGGTGGCCGAGACCGAGCGTGAGAACGTGCGCCGCGTCAGCGCCAGCTTCGACGCGTTGCCCCCGGAGGTCCGCTCGCTCCTCACCGACATTCGCACCAACGCGCCGTACTTCGCCACGCGCGTCGATGACGTCGCGGGCCTCCTCGACACCTACATCCGCAACATCGAACTCATGCGCTCCCTCACGGCGCAGGATCGCAATGCCCAGGCCCTTGCCCTGGGGCATGAGAAGGTCGATCCCGTGCAGGAGAAGGTCTTCATGGCCGTCCGCGGCCTCGGCCAGGATATCGAAACGCGAATCCAGAAGGGCTCGGACGACCTCAGCGCCCAGACCGACACCACCCGCATCACCACCATGATCCTGTCGGCGCTCGGCGTCGCGTTCGGAACACTCCTGGCGATCCTCGTCGTGGTCTTCGGCATCACCCGGCCCATCGGCGGCCTGACCGAGGCACTCCAGCGCATGGCCAAGGGCGACGTCGATGCGCGCATCCCGGAAGCCGGACGCGGCGACGAGATCGGGGCCATCGGACGTGCCGTCGACGACATCCGGGCCCTAGTGGCACGCAAAGCCGCCGAGGAGGCGGAGATTCGCCGGATCGCCGACGCGGCGGCGGTCACGGCGCGCCGCCACACCATGATGGAACTGGCCGATGGGTTCGAGGGGGCGGTGGGCGGCATCGCCGGCACCCTCTCGTCCGCCGCCACCCAACTCCAGGCCACCGCCCAGACCATGACCGCCACGGCCACGCAGACGGCCAGCCAGTCCACCACCGTCGCGGCGGCGGCCGAGGAGGCTGCGGCCAATGTCGGCACCGTCGCGGCGGCGGCCGAGGAACTCGGCGCCTCCGTGCACGAGATCGGCCGTCAGGTCGGCGGCTCCGCCGACCTCGCCCAAGGCGCCGTGCGGGAAGCGGACGAGGCGGTCGCCCTCGTGCAGACCCTTGCCGGAGCGGCCGCCCGCGTCGGTGACGTGGTCGGCCTCATCTCCAGCATCGCCGGGCAGACCAACCTGCTGGCGCTGAACGCCACCATCGAGGCGGCCCGGGCCGGCGAGTCCGGCCGGGGCTTCGCCGTGGTGGCGACGGAGGTCAAGGAACTCGCCGGGCAGACGGCGCGGGCCACGGAGGAGATCGCCAACCAGATCACGCAGATCCAGGGGGCCACGGGGCAGGCCGTCGCCGCCATCGGCAGCATCACCGCCCGCATCCGCGAGATCAGCGACGTCGCCACCTCCATCGCGGCGGCCGTCGAGGAGCAGGGCGCGGCCACCCAGGAGATCGTCCGCAACGTCTCCCAGGCGGCGGTGGGCACGACCGAGGTCACGGGCAACATCACGGGGGTCGCCCAGGCCGCCGAGGAGACGGGGGCGGCGGCAAGCCAGGTGCTGTCCTCGGCCACCGACCTCTCGCGCCAGTCGGAGTATCTCGGCGTCGAGGTCCGCCGCTTCCTCGCCACCGTCCGCGCGGCGTGACCGATCGCGGCTGATCCGGCTCGGGGTCGGATCAACCGAGGCGCGCGGCACCCGCCGGTATCGCGGCGGAGACGGGTCTGCCCCGGCGGGCCGTCAAGGTGAGGCCGAGCGCCAGGGCGGCGATGCCGGCACCGAGCCAGGGCAGGCTGCCGTATCCGAGCCCCAGGGTCAGGGCGCCGCCGCCCAGCGCCGCGCCGCTGGCGTTGCCGAGGTTGAACGCGCCCTGGTTCAGGGTCGAGGCGAGGTTCGGCGCATCGGTGGCCGCCTCCACCACCCAGACCTGCAGGGGTGAGACCAGGGCGAAGACCAGCGCTCCCCAGAGCGGCAGGGTCAGGACGGCGGGAATCGCCGCCCGGCTGGTGAAGGCGAACAGCACCAGCACCGCGACGAGGGCGGCGAAACTCCCGATCACCGTCGCCATGAGGTGGCGGTCGGCGAGGCGTCCGCCCGCGAGGTTGCCCAGCGTGAGGCCGAGGCCGAACAGCAGCAGCGCCCCCGTCACCGCGCGCGGGGTCAGTCCGCTCACGGTGACGAGGAGCGGGGCGATATAGGTGAAGACCGTGAACAAACTCACGGAAGCCAGCGTGCTCACCAGCATCGGCAACAAGACGCTCCAGCGGCGCAGGGAGCGGAACTCCCCCGCCAGTCCGCCGCGCGAGCCGGGGAGCCCGTTGGGCACGAAGGCCGCGATGGCGGCCGCCGCCGCCACGCCGAGGGCGAGGACGGCCCAGAACGTCGCCCGCCACCCTGCGATCTGGCCGAGGGCCGTGCCGAACGGGACTCCGAGGACGTTGGCGAGGGTGAGGCCCGTGAACATCAGGGCCACGGCCTGCGCCCGCTGCGTCGGGGGAACGAGGTTGCTCGCCACGACGGCGCCGATGCCGAAGAACGCCCCATGGGCGAAGGCGGTGACGATGCGCGCGACCATGAGGGCGCCATAGGTCGGCGCCAGGGCGCAGCCGAGATTGCCGATGAGGAACACCCCCATGAGCGCGAGGAGCGCGGTCTTGCGCGGCAGCCGCGCCGTGGCGATGGCGACGAGGGGCGCCCCGACGGCGACGCCGAGGGCATAGCCCGACACGAGGAGCCCCGCCCGGGGAACGCCGACGTCGAAGCTCGTCGCCACCTCGGGCAGCAGGCCCATGATGACGAACTCGGTGGTGCCGATGCCGAAGGAGGCGGCGGCCAGGGCCAGGATCGGACGCGACAACAAGGTCTGACGGGATGACATGGGGCGCCTCGCGCTCGCGGCCCCGGACGGCACAGGGCGATCACGCTGCAATGCAGCATGCGGCGCGGCCTAGCATGGGCCTAAGCCCTCACCGATGCCCCAGGGCTCTTGGGTCGCCCGCGTCCGGAACATGGAACCCGGCCAAGACGCGGCATCAGGTCAAACAAAAAGACCACCCCCGCCGGGCGAGGATGGTTGCGGGCCGATCGAGGGCGACGCAACGGCGCCGCCCGGATCCGGATCCGCTCAGGCTTCGGCCTTCTTGCGGGGGCCGCGACGCTTCTTCTCGGGCACGGCGGGAACTTCGGGCTCGTCCTGCGGCTCCGGCTCGACGCTGGCCACCTCGTCTTCGGGGGCGGCCTTCGCGAGACCCTTGCGGCGCTGCTGGCCGAGGCCGAGGGCCCGGGCGAGTTCGGAACGTTGCTCGGAGTAGCTGGCCGACGTCATCGGGTAATCGGGCGCGAGGCCCCACTTGGCGCGGTACTGCTCGGGCGTCAGGCCGCGCAGGGTGAGGTGCCGACGCAGGGTCTTGTACTGCTTTCCGTCCTCGAAACTGATCAAGTAATCCGCCGTGATCGAGCGGCGGATCTCCTGCGGCGTCGCCTTGGGCGGACCGGTTTCGGCGGCCGGAGCCCCGGTGGCCGTCACGCCACGGATCGCCTCATGGACGTCGCTGAGCAGTTTCGGCAGCTCGGCACTCTGGACGTGGTTGTTACTGACGTAGGCGGAAACGATATCCGCCGCCAGAGTGATTAGACGAGCCGCATCGGATTCTGTGTCGGTCATAGGGCTGGCACCATTCTTAACTTAAGCCATAACTCGTCCCGAGCGTAAGCTCAGTTCTTTTCACGATCAATGTTTTGTCGCACCGATTTGAGTTTTTTTCGCCACTAGTTGTGGATCGATGATGAAATTCTCGCGCTTCGCACGTAGCGCTTCCCGTCGTCCCGCGTGAGTTGCTGCACTTCGCCCCGACGCGATTGCCCTGCTTCGCCATGAGCGATGTCTGGGCGAAAGCTGTCTTCCGAATCACCCATACGGACGAGGGTCCGATATCGGGCGCGTCTTACGTGTGTTGAGCCCGGACGGTCGTGATCCAAACTCATCTTGGAGTCGATCGCCGAAATTCCATGGCTCTCCGGCAAAAAATCTGCTCCGGACATGTCGACCGACGAATATGCCCCGGGGACGTTTCAATACTGGCAGTGGCACGATCGAAATCTCTTGGCAATGGCATCCAGGCGCCGATACCGCGACAAATCGAAGACCAGCGATGATGATGTGCCGTCGATCTTCGTTCGCACACGCTTATGCGGCTTGAGCGATTCTAAAGTGCGCCGCTGTCCCAGATGTCAGTGTTGCCAGGAACAGTCGAGTTCGCGAGCCGATGGCTGCGGCGACCCTGCGAGCGACGTTCGACGGCGGACACGCCGCCGCTCGGGTGGGGCAGGCCGCAAGCGCGGCCCCGATCGAGGGGGCGGCCGTTAACCATCCGCTAACCATGTGGGCGGCAAATCTTGCCGGGTCCCAGTTCGGGACTGCGGGGATAGCGATGAGTGAGGCGGCAGCGCCGGTGTCAGGGCAAGGTTCGGGGCCATCGGGCTCCGGCTTGAGCTTTGGTCAGCTCGCGAATTTCGCGATGCCCAATCGAGCCAATCTCCATGCGCTGTCGAAGCGCACGGATCTGTTCTTCGCCGCCGCCGTGATGGGCATCCTCACGGTGCTCATCTTCCCGCTGCCGGCCTTCCTTCTCGACCTGCTGCTCGCCGTCTCGATCATCATCTCGGTGCTGATCATGATGACGGGGCTGTTCATCGACAATCCCCTCGAGTTCACGGTCTTTCCGACGCTGCTGCTCGTGGCGACCCTGTTGCGGCTCGCCCTCAACCTCGCCTCGACCCGCCTCATCCTCGGCCACGGCCACGAGGGGACGGCGGCGGCCGGTCACGTCATCGAGGCGTTCGGCAACTTCGTGATGGGGGGCAACTTCATCATCGGGATCATCGTGTTCGCGATCCTCATCATCGTGAACTTCGTGGTCATCACCAAGGGTTCGGGCCGCATCGCCGAGGTCGCGGCGCGCTTCACCCTCGACGCCATGCCGGGCAAGCAGATGGCCATCGACGCCGACCTCTCGGCGGGCCTCATCGACGAGAAGGCCGCCAAGGCGCGGCGCGCCGCCCTGGAGGAGGAATCCTCGTTCTTCGGCGCCATGGACGGCGCCTCGAAGTTCGTGCGCGGAGACGCCATCGCGGCCCTGCTCATCACCTTCATCAACGTCATCGGCGGCATCGTCATCGGCGTCGCCCAGCAGGGCATGCCGTTCATGGGGGCGGCCAAGACCTACACCCTGCTCACCATCGGCGACGGCCTCGCCTCCCAGGTGCCCGCCCTCATCGTCTCGACGGCGGCCGGCATCCTCGTCTCGAAGGCGGGCGTGAAAGGCTCGGCCGACAAGGCGCTCGGCAAGCAGCTCGCGAACTACCCGAAGGCGCTCGGCATGTCGGCCGGCGTCATGGTGCTCATCTCGTTTCTGCCCGGCATGCCGATGCTGCCGTTCCTCGGCCTCGCCGCAGCCTCCGGCTACGCCGCCTGGCACTTTGCCAAGATCGCCCGCGAAGCCATGCCCCGCGATGCCGACGGCGTGCCCATGGACGCCACCGCCGTGGCGGCGGCCAAGGAGGAGACGGTGACGGACCTGCTCAAGCTCGACGACCTCAAGCTCGAGATGGGCTACGCGCTCCTCGCCCTTGTCAACGGCCCCGAGGGACAGGACCGGCTCACCGACCAGATCAAGGCCCTGCGCCGCCAGCTCGCCGCCGAACTCGGCTTCGTGATGCCGTCCGTGCGCATCCTCGACAACGTCCAGCTCGACGCCAACGCCTACGTGGTGCGGGTGAAAGAG
>Ga0182226_1000187_pt1 | contig 11445 bp, 13 predicted proteins | sample G6R1MG_27_FD_129658 | JGI IMG/M metagenome (GOLD analysis project Ga0182226, IMG submission 129658) | Miscanthus phyllosphere microbial communities from Michigan, USA - G6R1_MAIN_07NOV2016_LD1 MG | ecosystem: Host-associated > Plants > Phyllosphere > Phylloplane/Leaf | place: USA: Michigan...
CTCGACGTCGAGACGGCCGTGTGGCTGCCCGAGCTCCTCGTCCCCTGGCACGTGCGGGGAATCGAGGGGACTGGCTGGTGGCCGGCGCTCACCGTGCGCCAGATGCGCGAGGCCATTGACCGGGGCGATCTCCGGCCGGAGCGGCACGGGCGGCGGATCGTGGTCACTCGAAGGATCATCCAGGAGTGGCGCGAACGATGCCGGCACGCAGACAAGGACCGAGGCTCTGGCTCAAGCCGGCCGAGAAGCCCAGCAAAACAAGGACAGGCAAAGCCGCCGTCTGGGTCATCAAGGACGACGGCGGCGTCCGCATCGTCACTGGATGCGCTCAGGCGGATCGCGCGGGCGCCGAGGTCCAGCTAGCCGAGTACATCGCGGCCAAGCACCAGCCCGGCCGTGACCAGGACCAGGACCCGCGCCACATCCTCGTCACCGACGTCCTGGCGATCTACGCCGCCGACAAGGCGGCCAAGCACGCCCGCGCCGACAAGACCATGCAGCGCCTCCTCCAACTCGGGGAGTGGTGGGAGGGCAAGGCCCTCGCGGAGATCAATGGCCGGTCCTGCCGGGCCTACACGAAGTGGCGCTGCGGCCAGGCGTGGAAGTCCGCAAGGCCGGACGTCACCGGCGTGCCCCCCCGCATGGTTTCCGAGCAGGGCGTCCGGCGCGAGCTTGAGGACCTGCGGGCGGCCGTGAACTATCACCGCCATGAGGGCTACTGTCGGCAGGTCATCGAGGTCCCCTTGCCGGACAAGGGGGCGTCTAAGGATCGGTACTTGGAGCGCGTCGAGGCGGCTCAGATGATCTGGACGGCGTGGCGCTATCGCGAGATGCAGCGCCGGCACCGGGGCGCCGCCGCCGGGGAGGTCCTGCCCACGGGCAAGATGTCCCACAGGCACCTCGCCCGCTTCACGCTCGTGGGGATCTACACCGGAACCCGCGCGGCGGCGATCTGCGGCGCGGCGTTCCAACCGACACCGGGACACGGGTGGATAGACCTGAAGCGCGGCGTGTTCCACCGGCGCGCCATCGGGGCCGCGGAGACGAAGAAGCGCCAGCCCCCCGTCCGCCTCCCGGACAGGCTCGTCGCCCACATCCGCCGATGGGCCTCCATCCCGCGCCCGGACGGGACGATGCCCGAGTTCGTCGTCGAGTGGCGCAACCAGCCGGTTAAGGAGGTCAACAAGGGATTCGCCACCGCCGCCCGCAACGCCGGCCTCGGTCCGGACGTCACGCCGCACGTCCTCCGGCACACCTGCGCGACATGGCTGATGCAGCGCGGGGCGAACGCATGGGACGCGGCGCACTACCTCGGCATGACCGAGGCGATGCTCCAGCGCGTCTACGGTCACCATGCCCAGGACTACCAGGCGGGCATCGCCGGCGGCCGGGCGAAGGCGCGCGCCGCACCGGGCCTGCACGACATCTTCTCGCTCCACTACCACAAGGACCACGACGTGGAGGGCGCCCACGCCCGGCAGGTCGAGAGGCTCGCCCGGCTCGGCCTGCCGCTGCGGTCGCTGCGGTCGCGGGAGAACGTCGCCAGGATCGGGCGGGCGGCTTAGAACGGGTCCCGAACGCGCCGGGAACGCGGGACCGATGCGGGACCGGAGTGGGCGGAAACGGGCGGAAATCGGGGGGAATGGCCCTCGACGGGGCTGGACGGACTAGGGCGTTTCCCTCTACGGAAATGGGCGTGGGGCCTGTAGCTCAATGGTTAGAGCCGACCGCTCATAACGGTCTGGTTGCAGGTTCGAGTCCTGCCGGGCCCACCATCTTATCTCTAAAGCGTCTTATGCCGATCGGCGCTGACGCGAAATCGCGGGGTTTGGCGTCGGCGTCGGATCTGATTCGATGGGGCAAACCAAAGGGTTTGCCATGTCTGCCGCCATCCGCCTGCGAGACGATTTTGCCGTTTCCGCGCTTCGGCATTTGGCGAAGGCCAGCCGGGATGCCGGCCAGAGCCGGCGTCTGCTGGCGCTGGCGGAGATCTACGACGGCGGGAGCCGCCCGGACGCCGCCCGGCTCATCGGTGCTGATCATTACCAATTGGTGTAAGTCATGCTGCTCGCCCCAAGCCTTCGGACAAGGATCAAGACGGCGGCGGCGTAGAGGAAGGCTTGGGGCGGAGGCGAGGGTGGCCTCTGGGTCCTTCCAGAGGCGCCGATTGCTGCTGATCCAGGCGAAGTAGCGTTCCACCACCCATCGACGCGGATGAACGGCAAAGCCGACCTGATCCTTGGGCTTGCGCACGATCTCGACGGTGATGCTCGTGGCGGTCGTGGGTCTGTCGCCGGCATAGCCGACATCGGCGAAGGCCTTGACGAGGAACGGGAAAGTTCGCCGCGACAAGCGCAGCATCCGTCCGGTTCGGTCGTGATCCTGGATGTCGGCGGCTTGCGGATCGAGCACGAGGGCTCGCCCGTCCGTGTCGACCAGAGCCTGACGCTTGCGGCCCTTGATCTTCTCGGCGAAGCCTCGCAACCGGCCCGCTCGCGGTCGGCCATGACCAGGGTGTGGTTGATCCGCCCGAACAATCCCTCAGCCCGCCAGCGGCTGAACTCGCCGAACATCGTGCTGCGCGGGGGCAGATCCTTGGGGATCAGCCGCAAGGAGATGTCGCCCCGCAGAACGTAGAAGACCGCATTCAGGATCTCGCGCTTCGTCCAGAGGGGCGGACGCCCCCGCGAGGCCGGTTCTGGCATCAGGGGCGCGATCACCGCCCATTCCGCGTCCGTCAGGTCGGTGTCGTATCGAAGGTTCGCACGGTTATGCTGCCGGCAGGTGGTCGGGGTTCGCATGGCGCGTCCAGATCAGGCTTCAGCACCCTTCTGAAAACATCGCCATCCCGGCCCCTCAACCCCGGCCGGGCACTATCGGACGGGCTCTTAGTCCATCAGCATCTCAAGGAGCGGAAGAGAGCCAAAGGCTATCAGACCGAGTCCGGCCGCCTCGATACCGACACGGAATATGATCTTAGCACTCTTGAACAAGCCATCTGCAAAGTGCTCCTCCGGCTCCGGCAAATGCCCGTTATCGAAATGCTGCATCGCAAAATCCCGCTGATTTGATCGCGTGATTGTAGGCGGTGATTTTATATTTCAAACACTGGAAAAATACGCATCACCATCGCTGAGATTCAGCGTGCTCTCTTGGCGCGCGGGGACGAGGCCGGGCGCTTCGATGCCTACGGTGAGCTCGGCCGCGAGGAGGAAACGATCGGTCCGGTGATCCCCCTCGATGCTATGCCGGGGAAGGGCACCTTGCGCGGCGTTGTCGCCTGCGACTGCAACCCGTTGCAGCGGGCACCGGGCTGGTTGATTATCTCGATGCTGCCGCCGTTGGAGTTCGAGATCCTGCCGAAGGCCGGGCCGTGAGCCTCGGGCCTCAAGACCTCACGGCGGTCTACGCGCGGATGGCGTTCCTCGCGGGGCTCATCGTGGGAGGCATGGTCACGAGCCGTCCCAGGCAGAAACCACAGGGCTTGCAGCTGGCATACCAGATGCGATGATGCCCTGCCCATGACGGGTATCCTCATCCCAGGAACACCTTCACCCGCCCGGCTCACGCCGTGGCGGGTTTTCTGGTTCCATCTCTGGATTGTGACTGCCTCGCGAGCCGGGATGATGCGAAAGCTCTCCCGGCGGAGGCTTGAGCCCGATCACGCGTAGAGCCCTGCACCCGACCCGCCCGGAGCGATCCGTGGCGGGTTTTCGCGTTCTAGGCCCCCGCCGTCTCGATCGGCCGCCGCCGAACCTCGCTTGTCTTCTCCTCGGCGGTCCAGCTCACGCGATCTGTCCAGACCACCGGCACGATCAGGCGCAGGGCGAATTCGTCCACGCCGACCTCTGACGCGAACAGCGGCATCCGCCCGACGGCGATGTCGATCTCGCCGATCGTCGTCCGAACATCCAATTCGGCACGGCGCCCGCTGGCTGGCCAGGGTTGCGCAACGACACAACCTAAGCCGCCATCTTCGTCTCTCCGAGAAAATTCAGGAAGTCCGCGTGGGTCAAGGGCCGGCTGACGTGATAGCCCTGAACCTGTCCGCACTGCTCGGCTGCCACGAAGGCATATTGCTCGGCGGTCTCCACCCCCTCGACCGTCGTCGTCATGCCGAGGCACGCCCCCATGGTGATGATGGCGCGAACGATCGCCGCGCTTTCCGGATCGCCCGGGAGCAGACGGATGAAGGACCGGTCGATCTTGATCTTCGAGAACGGGAAGCGGCGCAGGTAGCTCAAGGAGGAATACCCGGTTCCGAAATCGTCCATGGCGAGGCTGACGCCGATTGCTTTCAACTTCGTCAGCATCGCGAAGGTGCGCGCCTCGTCGTCAAGCATCACGCCCTCGGTAATCTCAAGCTCGAGACGGTTCGGGGCGAGCCCCGTCGTCTTGAGAATACCCGCCACCATCTCCGGAAGGCGATCATCGCGGAACTGGACCGGTGACAGATTGACGGCGATCTTGATGGATGTCGACCAAGCCGATGCCTCTCGGCAGGCCGTCTGCAGGACCCATGCGCCGAGTTGCATGATCAGACCCGTCTCCTCGGCGAGGGGGATGAAGTCGGCCGGCGCGATGAGGCCACGTTCGGGATGCCGCCAGCGGATCAGGGCCTCGGCGGCCGTGACCTCCCCCGTCTGAGCATCGACGAGGGGCTGGTAATGCACCTCGAACTCGTCGGCATCGAGGGCCCGGCGCATGTCGATGTCGAGTCGGCTGCGAACTCGCATCCGCTCCGCGAGGGCAGGCTCGAACAGCCTGTATGTCGCCTTGCCCTCGGCCTTGGCTTTGTACAGGGCGAGGTCGGCGTTGCGCAGAATTTCCTCGGGCTCACTGCCATGCCGGGGGGCGATCGCCACGCCGACGCTGACGCCGACATGCACGAGTTGGCCTTCGAGGAGAAAGGCGCGGTCGATGGCTTCGACGATCCGCGCCGCCATAGCCTGTGGGCGTCCTTCACCGACCGCGCCGAGCAGGAGGATCGCGAACTCGTCGCCTCCGAGGCGGGCCACCAGATCGGTCTCGGCGGCGAGGGCGGACAGGCGCGCCGCGACCTTGCGGAGGAGTTCATCGCCCATTGCGTGCCCAAGGGTGTCGTTGACGAACTTGAAGCGGTCGAGGTCGAGCATCAGCACCGCGAAGCCCTCCGACGGTTCGCGCAGGGCTGCGGCATGATAAGCGAGGAGATCGCCGAACCGGGCGCGGTTCGGTAGGCCCGTGACGGCGTCCGTGAAAGCGAGCGTGCGCAGCCGGGCTTCGGAACGCAGGCGTTCGCGTTGATCGCGAAAAGCAATGACGGTCTGACTCTTATGGCCGAGGGTGATGGTCTTGCGCAGAACACGAACGGGTACGCGTTGCCCATGGGCGTCAGCGAGTTCGGTCTCGCGCTCCTCCTGTTCGGGCAGATCGTCGAGCACCAAACCGGGAAGCAGTCGCGCGAGGCTGTAGCCGATCAGCTGCGCCTGGGTCAGGCCCGACAGCTGTTCCAGGCTGCGGTTGGCCGTGTTGATGGCATCGCTGTCGCCATCGCAGACCGCGAGGCCCTCGAGGGCGAGGCTGGCGAGTTCGCGCAGACGGAGCTGATCGCGGCGCAGTTGCGCGCGGGCGTTCAGGGTCATGCGTAATCCGACGAAGGCCAGCGACAGCAGGACGAGCGAAAGTGCCGCGATGATCGGAGCGATCGTCGTCGGGGCAATGACCGAGTCCGGCAGCAGCACTTGGGGGTCATAGACGAGCTTGACGGCCGTCATTCCGCAGAGGTGCAGCACGACGATCGACGCCAGCAGCAACGGAAGTGCGAAACGGCGACGGACGCGACTACGCTCGCCGGCCATCACGAGGGCGAGGCCAGCCATGGGAAGGCTGATGAGCATAGAGGCGACGACGAAACCGAGGTCCCATGTGACATGTCCCGTCACGCGGTAGGAGGCTTGTCCGACGTAATGAAGGGCAGCAATCCCAGAGCCGATGATCAACCCCGCTGAGAAACGGCGCAGGCGGCTGCGCCGGCCGAGGGACAGGCCAACCCCGATCCCGATGCTGCCGATGACGAGGAAGAGCGACGTGGCCGTGAGGATCGGGTCGAAGCCGGCGTCCATGCCGGGCCGAAAGGCCAGGAGCGCGATCATATGGGTCGCCCAAGCTGTCGAACCGGACGCGACGATGCTGGCGATGCCCCATCGCAACCGAACCGCCCCATCCGCGCGGGACGCGTGGGCGGCGATTGCAGACGAGGCGTAGATGCCGATTGCACAGACGAGGGCTGAAATGAGCAGGATTTGCTCGTCATGCCTCTCTGTGACGCAGTTTATGAGTTCGGGCATTTCAACCTCTGGGACACTTCAGAGGCACAGGGAGAAGTAAAAATTCTCGGAATTCGCATCCGGCACCGTGCGGATCAGGCCTCTTGAATCGCTGTGATGCCTCGGTGCCGGCGGCGATTAGGATGAGAGCTTGCAAAATTAACGATCGTATCTCGGCTGAGGCCGACGAAATCTTTCATGCGTTTCTGCTCCGTACTCATGCGCGGACCCGGATCACCAAATCGGACGGCGAACGCATGGTCTGCTCGGAGGACGAGGCGAAGGCAGCGGGGTGGCGCGTTTCGCAGGGGTGAGCGGTGAGGCTCACCGCGTCATTCTTCCGGGTCCCTCCGAGCGCCCTGTGCCACGATCCGCATCATCGCATCCGGCAACGGGCGCTGAAGTTCCAGGGCGATCTCCGTGGGCGCCGCGAGCCACGTGCTCCACTCCTCCGGCGTCGTCAGCAGCACCGGCATAGCCTTCGGATGGATCGGGCCGACCACACCGTTCGCCTCGCAGGTGAGGAACGAGAACAGGCGGTGCTCTTCCTCGACGCGGTCGGGGTTCTCGGCCTTCGTGCCGCGCACGCCGGTCCACGGGCGCCAGATGCCGGCAAAAGCGAACAGCGGCCGGTTCTCGTCGAGGGCGAACCACGTCGGGGTCTTCTTCGGCTTGGTGTCGGCGTACTCGCTGAAGGACGAGACCGGCACGAGGCAGCGGAACTCGGGCTTGAGCCAGGGGCGCCAGTGCGGGCTCTTCACGTTGCGCACGTTGGTGACGGGATGCTCCCCGAACTGCTTCGGGCCGGGAATGCCCCAGCGGAACATCGTCATCACGCGTGCGCCGTCCTCGCCCACCCGCACGATGGGTGCGCGCTGATCGGGAAAGATGCCGGGCATCGCCGGCAGGTTGCCGGTGTGATCGGCGGATACGCCGAAGGTCGCCCGTATCTCGGCCTGCGGGGTCACGAGGCTGTAGAGGTTGCACATCCGCGTTCCATTCTGTCGCAGTCACGATCCCGCCTCTGCCACGTTGGCCCGAGCTTTCATGGAGAGACGGACGATGACCTCTGATCCCCGCACCGCCGGCCCGCGTCCACCGTTCCCCGGAGATCAGCAGCAGGAGCGTCCTGGTCTGACCTCGAAGATGACGCCAGCGCCGGACCACGGCGAGGAGAGCTACGTCGGAAAGGGGCTCCTCGCGGGAAAGGTTGCGCTGATCACGGGCGGGGACAGCGGCATCGGCCGCGCGGTGGCCATCGCCTATGCCCGCGAGGGCGCCGACGTCGCGATCTCCTACCTGCCCGTCGAGCAATCCGACGCCGAGGCGACGGCGCAATGGATCGAGAAGGCGGGGCGCCGCGCCCTGTTGCTGCCGGGCGACCTGCGCGACGAGGCCCATTGCCGCGATCTCGTCGCACGGACCGTTTCGGCTTTTGGCGGCATCGATATCCTGGTCAACAACGCCGCGGCTCAGACGGTGAACGAAAGCCTCGACGACGTCACCGCCGAGGATCTCGAGGGTTCGTTCCGGGCCAACGTGTTCGCGATGTACTACCTTTGCCAAGCGGCGGTCCCGCACATGAAACCGGGTTCGGCCATCGTCAACTCGACGAGCCAGCAGGCCAAGGTCGCGGACAAGACGATGCTGATCTACGCCGCCACGAAGGGGGCCATCGCGAGCTTGACCATCGGCTTGTCGAACCTGCTGGCGCCGAAGGGCATCCGGGTGAACTGCGTCGCGCCGGGCCCGGTCTGGACGCCGATCCAGCCGATCGTGAAGGATGCCGAGCAGATCGCGACGCTCGGCGAAGACACGCCGCTCGGTCGCGCCGGGCAGCCGGCGGAACTGGCGCCGGCCTACGTGCTCCTCGCCTCCCGCGAAGGCAGCTACATGTCCGGTGCCCTGGTGCCGGTCACGGGCGGCACGCCGATGTACTAGGTTCGCGAGGGCAGCCCGCCCTTCGCGGTCCCGCCCGTGGTATCGAGCTTGGCCCGGCAGCCCACACCGTACACGTTGGGCTGCCGGCTCCCGACCTCGCGCTGGTAGCGGCAGGTCTGGGTGAGCTGCAGGTAGACGTCCAGCACCGAAGCGTGGTCGCCGAACCGCCGCCGCAGGCCGGAGAGGCCATAGACGCCCCGGCGGTCGCAGGGGCCGCAGGTGATGACGAGTTGCGCTGCCCGGACGTCGCAGAGGCGTTCCACCTCAGGGCCGCGCGCTCGCGAGATCGCCACGGACGAAGCCACGGGAAACGAGGCGCTCGGCCTCCGCGAACCTCTCTTCGAGCGCGAGAAGATCGTCGATGGCATCTCGCAGGGCCCGACCGGCATCCCCACCGGCCGCTTCCTCGTAGGCCAGGGCGATCATCTCGGCTTGGCTCATCGACGCCATTTCGGCGATCTGGGCAGCGGTCATGGGCGGGCTCCTTCTGAGAACAAAGAAGGAACATACGGTTCAGGTTCCGCGGTCAATCGGGGAATTGGTGCCCTGTGCGGATTGAGGATAACAGGAAAAGAATCATTGCCACGGGAGCGTCACGCTCTACCTCCGGCCCTCCCCTGTCTGCCCATACCTGCGGTCACGGTTCAGGGTCTCGTCCATGAAAGCCCCCACAAAAAGGTGAGGGCGGCAGAGGAAAAAACCGTTTCCGGTCAATGGGGGGCCCTCTCCCGCACCTTGGCCTTAAAGCTCTGAAATCATAGCGGTCTCATACATCTGCCGGACCCACCACCATTTCCCCCCGCATGCCTCACCGCCGCGGCAGGCACGCGTCTCCGCGGGAGAACAGCACGAGGTCGCCCTGTCTCGGATTGTTGAGCGTGAAGGGAGCATCCGAGCGGCGCGGCAGGAAGCCGTTGCCGAGTTCGCGGTCGAAGAACCGGTGACCGACTTCGAAATAGCAACGATCCTGCACGGCCTCGTAGGAGAAGGAGCGCTGCAGGATCGGGCCGCCCGCCCCTGGACAGAACGCCGCGACGTCGACCTGACCCGGTTCGATCATGCGGATCGATCCGGTGGATCGCGGCGGCACCGTGGCCGAAGCGCCGTCACCCTGCGTGACCACCAGGGTGTAGGGCGACCGGTTGTAGACGTGACGCAGGCATCCCGCTTCGGCGGTGCCGGTCAGGAGCGTGCCCCCCAGGGTGGCGGCGAGCGCCAGAATCGGAAGCCGTCGCATCGCGTTGTCCATGAACTCTCTCCCGGGGCCGCCCCGGCGGGGAGGCTTAGGGCATGGGCGCATCGGGCGCCAGCGCGGCCATGGCGCGCCCTCCACCAAACCTGCTTCGATCCACGTGTCGGCAGGCGACCTCGCGGCATCGCGCCACAGATCAACGCGAAGGGCGAGGCTTTCGCCCCGCCCTTCGCTCGATCGACACGGTAGGATCCCTTCAGCCGCGTCCGGTCCCGGCCGGCTCTCGATCGGAGCGCGACGAGGCGGCGGGTGTGGGACGCGGAACGGCTCAGTACGCGACGGCGCGACCGTCGCGGTAGCCCAGGCCGTCGGTCGCCCCGGAGGCGCCGTAGCGCCCGGTACGCGGGGCGATGGAGCCCGTCACGATGGTGTCCGCGGCCCCGACGGTTCCGCCGACGACACCCCCGACCGCCCCGGTCACCCCGCCGACCACGGTCCCCACCCCGCCGAGCAGGCCGCCCTGCGAGCGCTGCGGCTCGATGTGGGCGCCCCAGACATTGAGGGTGCCATCGCGGTTGTAGCTCGCGCTGTCCGCGTCGAAGGTCTGAGCCAGGCTCGGCGTGGCGGCGACGCCGAGGGCGAGGACGACACCGGCGGCGATCTTGAACACGTTCTTCATGTCTTCAGTCCTGTGCTGGATCGCGAAGAACAGGCCAGGGCCTACTGGCTATAGACCTCGTTCCGTTGCGCGATCGATTGGCGCTGTCCACCATGTCGGTCGGACCAATCGGGGGACAAGACGTTGCGGCCCTCCTGTCGCGGGTGGATAGTTCCGAACAGATCAGTACAGTCCTGAAATATTGCGCCGCGACATCTTTGATCTGCGCAAAAGCACAACGCCGACAGCGGGTTCCGGCCTACCTGCGCGGAACGGTGTGCACTGCGGCAGGCCACCCATGCGCTGAAGGCGGATCGTTGAGCCGTGAGGGATCCCCCGAAGCGCTCCCCTCCGAGTCGGATCGCCCTGGAAATCCAGGCTGTTCGGAGCATGGAACGGAGCCCGACGCCGGGACGACGCAGCGCGCGTTCCGCGAGGGCATCGGACGGGGTCGCCGGAACGCCGTTCGAGTCCTTACGGAACGGCGGCGTCCGGTTGCCCTGAAGCGCCGCGTGCGCTTGCCGATCCAGCGGAGGCCGGTTCAGACCCCGGGCTTGCGGCGGCGGCGCTCGCGCTGGGCCGTCGGCAAGGCATCCGGCACCAGCGTGGCGGCGACGGGATTGGGATAGTGGTCGAAGGCCGCGCCCGTATAGGCATCGACGCCGACCCCGATGACGCCGCCCACGAGGACGTTGCCGGCCATGCCGGCGGCACCCGAACCGACGACCTTCGTGCGGACCGGGATCACCTGGGATTGGTAGCCCGGCTTGCTGAACGTGACGTCGAACTCGTCGGAGCGCCCGATTTCGAGGCTGCAGGGCGTCGCCGGACAGGCATAGCCCTTCGTCGACGTCATCTGGGCGCCGGGCGGCTCCGTCGTGAAGGCCATGGGTTCCGTCGTTCCACGGGTGATGCTGCCGCACGCGCCGACGCTCGCGGCAACCAGTGCCGCGGCCACAATCCTGAATCCCGCCATGCTATCCCCCGGCCCGCGCTCGTGGGCGGGCCTGCCTTCATGGATGGCCGGGGTGGGCTCCACAACCGGGCGGATCGGGGAACCGGCATGCCACTGTGAATTGTGGCGCCGAAGCCACGCGACGGCCCGGGCGAACCTCAGGTCCAGTACAGGACTCGGGCGGCGGGCAGGTGCCGTTGCAGGCTGTCCAGGAGCGACCCGCGCAGGGCGCGCATCGTCTCCGCGGGATAGACGAACTTCGTCGAGCCGAACTTCGTGAGTTTTCGGGTGCGGGCCGCTTCGTCGAGGTCGAGGTCGCTGCCCGGATACCAATCCTCCAGCACGGTCTTCGAGGACGGCGTGAACCGGTGGGTGATGAGTTCCGCCGTCA
>Ga0182226_1000188_pt1 | contig 11407 bp, 8 predicted proteins | sample G6R1MG_27_FD_129658 | JGI IMG/M metagenome (GOLD analysis project Ga0182226, IMG submission 129658) | Miscanthus phyllosphere microbial communities from Michigan, USA - G6R1_MAIN_07NOV2016_LD1 MG | ecosystem: Host-associated > Plants > Phyllosphere > Phylloplane/Leaf | place: USA: Michigan...
CGAGGGCGAGCAAGGGGTTGCGGTTCTGCTGCTTGATCTTGTTCCAGGTGAACTCGCGCTCGGAGAAGATCTTGTACAGGTCGGGATAGGTCTCGATGAGGTGCAGGGCGAGCTTCGAGAGATCGCGGGCGGTCACCTTCTGGTCGGGCGCCGCGTACCCCGTGGCGTTGCGGAAGGTCGAGCGCGTGAGGCCGAGTTCCTTCGCCCGGGCCGTCATCATCCGCCCGAAATTCTCCTCCGAGCCGGCGATGCCCTCGCCGATGGCGATGGCGGCATCGTTGCCCGACTGGACGATGAGGCCGCGCAGGAGGTCGGAGAGTTTGATGCGGCTGTTGAGCTGGGCGAACATCGACGAGCCGCCGCCCCCCGCTCCGCCCCGGCGCCAGGCGTCCTCGGTGATCTGAAACTCGGAATCCATGGTGAGCCGGCCCTGCCGGATCTCGTTGAACACGATTTCCGTGGTCATCAGCTTGGCCATGCTGGCCGGGGAGAACAGGTCGTCGGCGCCCTTCTCGAACAGAACCGAGCCAGAATCTGCGTCGACGAGGATCGCGTGCGGGGCCGCCGTCTGGAAGCTCTGGGCACGTGCGCCCCCCCAGGCGGCGGACAGGACGAGCACCCCGCAGACCAGGGCCGTCCGGGTCGCGTCGAGAATCGTCGCGCGCATCACTCGCCTCACACCAATCGGACCGGGATCGCCGGGCTCCCGCCGCCATTCAAGCGTGACGATACAGGAATCCTGAGGGAGATCGAACCCCAATACGCTGCGCTGCACCGTATCCCGTCCCGCAACGGCCGGACCTGCGTCCCGCGATCCCGTGATGCGTCCGGCCTCGGGCCCTCATCGGGCCTCGGCGACCCGCGCCCGGGCTGGCTTGGCCGTGGCGGCGACGGCTTTGGCGGCAGCGCCCTTCTCGGCCGCGACCTTCACGGCAGGGGCTTTCGGGGCGGCGAGTCTCGCCGGCGGCGCCGGTGCGTGGACGGACGCCGTGGCGACGGCCTTCACCGGTTTGACGGAGGCCGGCGCGGCGGCGGGGGCCTTTGCGACCTGGGCGGGCGCCTTCGCCGAAGCCACCACCACTTTGGCCGCACCCGCGACCGGCACGGGCGCGCCGGCCTTTCCATGCGCCTTGCCCGGCAGCGCCGGGGCCGCCCAGGCGGCGGCCGTGCGCGTCAGGGGCTGGGCCTGCATCCGGCCGCCGTTGCGATGCGCGCCGTCCGGTCCGTTGGCAACTCCGTGGGCGACTTGGCGTGCGGAGGCGGGCGCCGGGGCGGCGGCGGCGACGCGGACCGGCGCCACGGGCTTGAACTGGGTCTCGCGCGCAGCGGTGGGCTGGAGGGCGGCGGGCACGGCGACGCCGGCGGCCCGGGCCATGAGCACCGGGGCGGGGCGGGCGGGACGCGCGGTCCCGGCCTCCTCAGGCGCCTCCTCGGCGGCCGGCTTGAACGCGAGGGCCGGGCGGTTTCGGCCGAGACGCTCACCGACGGAAGGCTCCGGCGCCACGGATTCACGCGCGGCAGCCTCGGCGGCGTCGGGGCCGAGATCGGCCAGCATGATCGGGGACCGGCCCCGGATGGCGGCGGGTTCGCCGTCCGTGCGCAGGGTGGCGAGGAGCTTGCGGTCGTCGCTGCCGGCGGTGGAGGCCTTGCCGACATACTCGACCCGCACGCGGGAGGTGCCGCTGCGGTGGAATTCGAGGGCCTGGGCCACCTCCTCCGACACGTCCATGATCCGGTCGGCGTGGTATGGCCCACGGTCGTTCACCCGCACGATCATCGAGCGGTGGTTGGTGAGGTTCGTGACGCGGGCGTAGCTCGGCAGGGGCAGGGTCGGGTGCGCGGCGGCGATGGAGTGGCGGTCGAACACCTCGCCGTTGGCGGTCATGCGCCCGTGGAAGGCGGCGCCGTACCAGGAGGCCAGCCCCTCGCGGACGTAGCCCTTGGCGTTCTCGCGCGGCACGTAGGTGCGCCCGGCCACAACGTAGGGCTTGCCGGAGAAGCGCCGGCCGCCGCCCTTCGGGATCACGTCGCCCTCGTTGTAGAGGCGCGGGCTCGCCTTGACCCCGTATTTCGGATCGACGCTCGAGCCCGTGGGACCCGCGAGGGTCTGCTGCGGATTCTGGGCGCAGTTGGCGGTGGCGAGGGCCACGGCACAGACGCCGAAAATCCGCCAGGGCGTACCGGTCGGCAAACCGGACAACAGGCCGGCCTTCGTCGCACGCGTCATCCCGATGATCCGCCCCGCCGCCTCCCACACGCACACACACCCGCGACCGAGGACGGCAAGGTCCGCCGGGTGCCCGGCCTCGGTGCCAACAGGCGCCGAGGCCGGGACACAGAGCTTTGTCGTGTCTGCGTAAACGAAGGCTGAAGAGGCGGGCGGGAAGCGTGCGGAGCCGGGGCGCGCCCAGGCCAGATGGCGTCCAGGCTCAGCGGGAGTCGCCGTCCGTCAATTGCTGGATCGAGCGGGCGCCGCGCTGCTTGAACAGCAGGTCGAGGGCCTCGAGCATGAGGCCGTGCATCTTGGTCCGCTCGGCATGGGCGAGATCGCGCAGTTGATCGTAGACCGGCGGCTCGAGGTAGACCGACATCTGCCGCGCCCGCTCCTTGAGTGTGGTGCTGGGCCGCGCGCGCGGCGGGCCAACGTCGAGCTTGACGATCTCGGCGGTGGGCAGGGGGCGGCTCGTCGCGGCCGAGGCCGCGACGATGGAGGCGAGGCTCGGTCTGGAAAGACCCGGTTTAGGCGGCTTTGACATGCTTCGAGACCTGCATCCGCTTCTCGATCCAGGTCCAGAGCTTGCGCACCTCGCCCGCCGCCTGGCCCTTCGGGTTGAACTCGGTGACGCCCTGGCCGACGCCGATGGCGTCCTGGTGGTCCGTGCGGGCGACGATGTTGACGTCGGGCAGGATGCCGAGCACCGCGAGACCGTCGGCGGCGTCGCGGATGCGGTAGGAGCGGGGCGGAGTCTGGTTCAGGACGAAGGCGAACTTCTTCTCGAGGCGGTAGACGGCGGCCAGCGTCGGCTTGAAGGCGCGCAGGTCGGCGGGCGTCGGCCGGCACGGGATGATGCAGAGGTCGGCCGCGCGGATCGCCGAAAGGGTGCCGGCGGAATCGACGCCCGGCGTGTCGATGAACACGTAATCGTAGGACGACTCGCGCAGCTGGGCCATGACCGCATCGATCTGGGTGGCGTCGATCTGGGCGACCTCGGGACCGTCGGCGGTGCGGTGGTCGAGCCAATCGGAGATCGTGGCCTGACGATCCATCTCGAGGATGCAGACGGAGAGGCCGCGCTCCTGGGCGGCGACGGCCAGGGAGATGCACAGGGTGCTCTTGCCGCTGCCCCCCTTCTGCGTGACGAACGTGATGGCCTTCATCCTGGCGCCCCTTCCCGGCTCGCGGTTCGTCCCGGCTTCCAAGGGACCGGCGGCGCCGGGCTGTCCTGTGACGCAAGGATGACCCGATCGGGTTTCGCCGATCATGGTTAAGCAAGCGTTAAATCCAGCCTTCCGAAGGGCCTCGCCCCCCCGGCCCCATCGATCCGACCGCCGCCCCCGGAGCCGGAAGCAAAAACAAATCTCAGGTTGCTTTTAATCGTTAAAGCGCAACCCCCCTCTTCTCCCCCAGCGGTTTCCGCCCTAGCCTACGGGGCATTGGACCGGGCGTGGCTGAGGCAGGCCAAACCTCAGGTAAATCTCATTGCGCGCGTCCGGCCCAGCCCCTAGCCCCGTTCCGATCAGGAGAACCATGTCCCGGCTCAGGCTCGCGCTGGCGGAGGGCGACGACGTTCAGGCGGCCCTGGCCGCCTCCGGGGTGGTGGGCCTTTGGAGCTACGACATCCCGGCGGACCGCCTCGTGCTCTCCGCGTCCCTGGCGCAGGGCCTCGGCCACGATCCGGCGCGCACGGCGTCCGGCCTGCCCCTGGATCGCTTCCTCGACGGCATTCACGGCGAGGACCGCGCCCGCGTGGAGAATGTCATCCACGCCGCCATCGTGGGCGGCACCCCGTTCGACGTGGCCTTCCGTACGGCGCAAGGCGCGCGCGCCCTGTCCTTGCGAGGCCGGATCGAGTGCGACGGGACGGGCCAGCCCCGGCACGGACGCGGCATCGCCCTCGACCTCACCCACGAAGCTGGCCTCGACCGGCCGGCGCAGCATGCGGCGAACCGTATGGCCGAACACGCCATCGCCCTGCACGGGCTCGCGGGCCATCTCCACCGTCCGGCCCTCGCCCGCCTCCTGGAGGGCCTGATGCGGGAGATCGGCCGGGAACTCGCCCGTCACCTCGAAGCGGCACCGGGCGAGCGCCGGCATTGATGTCCGGTGCGGACCTCGCCGGCACGCATCAGGGCAGGGCCTGCGCGAGCCCGAGGGCGGCGTGGCGGCGCAGGCCTGCGACATTGTCGGCCTCCGAATGGCCGGCGCCGTAGGCCTGCGCGTACCAGGCCGCCAACCCATCGACGGAGGATGTCCGCCCCGCACCCGGGGATGTTTCGAGGATCGGCAGGAGGCGCAGGACCGCCGCCCGCGCCCCGGCCGGGCTCGGATCGTCGTCGAGGGTCGAATCCGGGAACCGCCCGGTATCGACGGTCTCGGTGACGGCATGGGCAGCCAGGAGCCGAGCGGCATCCGGCACCCACAAGTCTTCGGACGGCGTCGCCAGGGCTTGCGTGACGAAGGCCGGGTCGAGGCCGGCGGCGAGGTAGGCCGCCCGTTCGGGCACGCCGTCCGCCTGCACGATCCGGCCGGACGGATCGGCCTCGTAGGGCGCGTGGAAGCCGAGGCGCCCGCCCTCCACGAGGTAGCGTCGGGTGCCGCGCACGAAGGCGAGGGTGCAGGCCGAGACGCAGTAGTCGGGGACGTAGGTGGCGAGCCCCCGTTCGGCGACGAGGTCGCCGATGGCCTGCCCCTCCGCCACGAGGCCGCCCTCGCTGGTGAGATGGAGGCGTTCCACCTTAGGATTGGCCACCAGGAGCGCGCGCAGGCGCTCCGCCGTCCCCTCCCCCAGCTCACCGGCGAGGCGGATGTCGCGCCCCCCGGGGCCGAGGGCGACGCGAGCCGGCGGGGCGACGTCCTCACGCTCATCGAGAGACAGGGGCAGGGCCGCGACGGCCGGACGGTCGAGACAGGCGAGGGCGGCGCCGAGGGTGAGGCAGACGGCCCCTGCCCCGATCACCCGCCGCAGGCGTGTCCCGCCCCGTCCCACCGTTCCCGCCATAGCCGGCCCTCCGCCGCATCGCCCCGATGCGCGGGACCGATCATCGCTCCTGGCCGAACGCCGGAAAATCCCCCCGCCGCCCTGCGAACCGGCCGCGGCGCCCAAGCGAAGGCCCTGGGAGGAGGCGGCGCCCGCGATGGTGCGCCCGGACGGATCGATCTTTCGCGCTGCCCCGATCGGGGGCGATTTCGTTCCGAAACCCGAGCGAATATGTCGCAGGGACAGGACGTTGGTGTTTTCCGGGAACGGATCAGCCTTCGCCGGGCACCCGCAGCAGATAGGTGTCCATGATCCAGCCGTGGCGGGCGCGGGCCTCCGTCCGGGTCCGGCCGATGGTCTCGGCGACGTCGCCGAGGCGCCCGGACAGGACGATCTCGTCCGGCGTCCCGAGATAGGCGCCCCAGTAGATCGTGAGATCGGGGTCGAGGTGGTCGAAGCGCGGATGCCCGTCGAGCATCACCACGGTGGTGTCGGCGCCCGGCGGCAGCCCATCGGCGATCTGCCGGCCCGTGGTGATATGGACGGCGGCGCCGATGCGGTTGAGGGCGATACGGTGGCTCGCGGCGAGCGCCTGGACGCTGCTGATCCCCGGGATCACGTCGTAGGTGAAGGGCACCCGGCCGCGCGCCACGATGCGGTCGATGATCCGCAGGGTGCTGTCGTAGAGGGCGGGATCGCCCCAGACGAGGAAGGCGCCGCACTGGTCGGGGCCGAGTTCGCCCGCGATCATCGCCTCGTACAGGACCGCGCGGGCGGCGTGCCAGGCCTCCACCGTCGCCCCGTAATCGGCCGGGTTGCGGTCGCGCTCGGGGTCGCGCGCCTCGACGAAGCGGTAGGGCCGTTCGGTGATGTAGCGCCGGCAGATCTCGTGGCGAAGGGCGACGAGGCTCGCCTTCTCCCCGCCCTTGTCGAGGACGAACACCACGTCGACGGTGTTGAGGGCGCGGATGGCCTGCACGGTGACGTGCTCGGGGTTGCCGGCGCCGATGCCGATGACGCGCAGGGTTCGCACCGTGTGAGGTCCTTGGGTTGGAGGCCGACGCCCCCGATTAGGCGAGAAAGACCCGCCTGTCGCCGGGGTGCCGCCCGTGCTATGGATCCACCGGCATGACCTGCGCCCGCACCATGGCACTCTGGCTCGTGGCGGTGATCGTTCTGATCGCCGCCGGCCTCATGCCGTCCGGAGCCGAGGCGCATGCGGGCCATGCCCACGGGGGGCAGAGCCCCGGCGCCGTGGCCGCCTCCTCCCTCCCCGCCTCCCTCGCGACCGCGACGAAATCCGTCGCCGCCGCGATCGTTCAGGCAAGCCCGGAAGCCGGCCTCGACCGCCCCTGCGACGGGACCTGCTGCCGCGGACCCGGCACCCATTGCTGTACCGGCAGCGCCCTCGCGGCCGATCCGCAAGCCGTCCTGCCGCCCCGCGACCCGGCGGACCGCGCCCTGCCCCGCGCCCTTCCGGCACGGACGGACGTGGTGCCGGAAGCCCTGCCCGAACCCCCGAGATCCTTCGCCTGACGCCTTCGCGCGTCCCCGTCGAGCCGCCCCGTGCGGTTCGGGGGAACGCCGTTCCATGCTCCGTCGGCGAAAGACTTCTTCATGCCCCTCGTTTCCGCCGCCGCCCTGCGTGCGTGCGCCCTCGCCCTGGTTCTCTTCACGTCCAGTCCCGTGCCGGCCCATGAAGGCCACGACCACGGCGCCGAACCGCCGCCCGCGCCCGTGGCGGCCGCCCCCCGCGCCGAGGCCGTCTCGAAGCGGTTCGAGCTCGTGGCCGTGGTCGCGGGCGCGGATCTCGTCCTCTACCTCGACGACGTCACCACCAACGCCCCCGTGGCGGGCGCCGGCCTCGCCGTGTCCATGGCGGGCCAGCCGCGCCGGAAGGCCATCGAGACGGCGTCCGGCACGTATCGCCTCCCCCTGCCCTGGCCGGCGGGTAGCACCCACAACGACCTCATGGTGGGCGTCAGCGCGAACGGCGCCACCGATGTCCTGAGCCTCGACCTGGATTTGGACGAGGCGCCGGCCGCCACGGCGAGCACGGGGGCTCCGACGCTCGCCGAAACCCTGCGGCGGCAGGATCCCCTCGCCACGGCCGCCGCCGGCTTCCTCCTCGGGCTCGCCGTGCTCTCGACCCTTCGCGGACGCCGAACCGGGCCGGCTCTCGCCCTCCTGGCCGTGACGGCGACCCTGGCCCTGGGCGGCACTGCCCTCGCGCATGAGGGACACGACCATCCGGAGCGGGGCAGGGCCGATCACGCCGCCAACACCCTGCCCGCCTCGACCAGCCTTCCCGAACGCGCCCGCCGCCTCCCCGACGGCTCGATATTCGTCCCGAAATCCCTGCAGCGTCTGCTTGCCCTGCGGACCGACCGCACGGCCCTGGGCAGCGTCGCCCGCGTCACGGAACTGCCCGGCCGGATCATCGCCGATCCGAACGCCAGCGGCGTGGTGCAATCCTCCGTCGGCGGTCGCCTCGCCCCGCCGCCGGGCGGCTTCCCGCGCCTCGGCACCCGCGTGCGGCGCGGCGATGTGCTGGCCGTCGTGACGCCGCCGGTCCAGGCCGTGGACGTCTCCGACATGCGCCAGCGCCAGGGCGAACTCGACCAGCAGATCGCCATTCTGATGCGCCGGGTCGCCCGCTTCGAGCGCCTCGCCACCACGGGCGCCGTGGCCCGGACCCAGCTCGACGATGCACGCTCGGAACTCGACGGCTTGCGCGACCGCCGTGCCGCCCTCGACGCCGTCCGGCGCGAACCCGAAGCCCTGGTGGCCCCCGTGGACGGAGTCGTCGCCGAAACCGCCGCCGTGGCCGGCGCCATGGCGGCCCCCGGCACGGTGATCTACCGCATCGTCGATCCGGGCAATCTCTGGGTCGAGGCCCTGAGCTTTGCCGCCCTCGACGAGGGCAGCGCCGCCACCGCCCGCCTCGGCGACGGCGCCAGCCTGACCCTCGCCTATCGCGGCGCGGGGCTGGCCGACCGCAACCAGGCCGTCCCCGTCCAGTTCGCCATCACGGGGGAGACCGGCGGCCTGCGCCTCGGCCAGTTCGTCACCGTGCTGGCGCCCATCGGTGGCACGCGCGAGGGCTTGGCCCTGCCGCGCGGCGGCCTCGTGCGCCACGAGGGCGCGAGCCTCGTCTACGAGCACGTCAGCGCCGAACGCTTCGTCGCCCATGCGGTCCGGGCCGAAGCCCTCGACGCCGACCGGGTACTGGTCGCCGACGGCCTCGCGGCGGGCCGCCGCGTCGTGGTGCAGGGCGCCGAACTCCTGGACCAGATCCGCTGAAGGCCACGTCGCGCCAGTCACGGTGAGTCGAGACGTGGCGCGGGTCCCCTCTCCTGGCAGGAGAGGGACGGGGTGAGGTGTGTGACTTTTCCGGAGAGTCCACGCCCCTCACCCCAACCCTCTCCCAGACGGGAGAGGGAGCCCGTAGCGACCATGCCCCCGGAGCGATCAAGCGAATTCGGAACTGCCTTCTTCCTGTCGGCCCGATCCCCGAGAGTCCGAAAAGAATGTTCGAGACCATCGTCGCGCAATCCCTGCGCAATCGCCTCCTTGTGTTGGCGCTCGCCGCCGCCCTCGTTCTCACGGGCGTGCTGGCCCTGACCCGCCTGCCCGTGGACGTGCTGCCCGACCTCAACCGCCCCACCGTCACGGTGATGACGGAGGCCGAGGGGCTCGCCCCCGCGGAGGTGGAACAGCGCGTCACCTACCCCATCGAGACCCGGATGAACGGCCTGCCCGGCGTCACCCGCGTGCGCTCGGTCTCGGGCATCGGCCTGTCCATCGTCACCGTCGAGTTCGAATGGTCGGCCGACCTCTTTCGCGCCCGCCAGTTCGTGGCCGAGCGCCTGGCGCTGGCCCGCTCGGAACTGCCCCTCACCGTGATGCCCCAGATGGGGCCGGTCTCGTCGATCATGGGCGGCATTCTCCTCGTCGCCGTGACGGGCGAGACGGCCTCCGCCATGCAGTTGCGCGAGACGGCGGATTTCACCATCCGGCCGCGCCTCCTGTCGATTCCCGGCGTCGCCCAGGTGATTCCCATCGGCGGCGAAGTGCGCCAGTTCCGCGTCGCCCCGAACCCCGCCGCCATGCGGGCGCTCGGCGTCACCAACGACGCCCTGGCGAAGGCCCTCGAAGGCTTCGGTGCCAATGCCGGCGGCGGCTTCACCGAGGCGGGCGCCCGCGAGGTGCTGATCCGGGCGGTCGGCCGCACCACCGATCTGGCGGATCTCAACGGCCTCGTGGTGCCGACGCCCGGCGGCCCGGTCTACCTGCGGCAGGTGGCGGACGTCGCCTTCGCGCCCCGGCCGAAGCGTGGCGACGGCGGCTATATGGGAAAGCCCGCCGTCATCGTCTCCGTGGAAAAGCAGCCGGGCGTCGACACCGTGCGCCTCACCCGCGCGGTGGAGGCGGCGCTCGCCGAGATCGCCCCGGCCCTGCCGAAGGGCATCGAAGCGCAAAACATCCTGTTCCGGCAGGCGGACTTCATCGAGACCTCCCTCGGCAACGTCGTGCGGGTGCTGTGCGAGGCCGTGGCGGTCGTGGCCGTGGTGCTGTTCGCCTTCCTCATGAACGCCCGCACCACCCTCATCTCCCTCGCGGCGATTCCCGTCTCGATCCTGGCCACCGCAGCGATCTTTTCGGCGCTGGGCCTCTCCATCAACACCATGACGCTCGGGGGACTCGCCATCGCCATCGGCGAACTCGTCGACGACGCAGTCGTGGACGTGGAGAACATCCTGCGGCGCCTGCGCGAGAACCGGCACGCGGGCTCCCCCCGCCCGGCCTTCGCGGTGATCGTCGCGGCCTCGAACGAGGTCCGCTCCGGCATCGTCTACGCCACCGCCATCATCTGCCTCGTGTTCGTGCCGCTCTTCGCCCTGTCGGGCATCGAGGGCCGGCTGTTCGCGCCCCTCGGCCAAGCCTACATCATCGCGATCCTGTCGAGCCTCGTGGTGTCCCTCACCCTGACCCCGGCCCTCGCCTCCTGGCTGCTGCCCGGCCTCAAGAGCCTGGAGGCGCCGGAGGGCCGGCTCGTCCGGGGACTCAAGGCCGGCAATGCCCGCCTCGTCGGGATCGCCCTGCGCCATCAGGGGGCGGTGATGACGGCCGCCCTCCTCGGCGTCGGCCTCGCGGCCTATGGGGCCATGGGCCTGCCCAGGGTGTTCCTGCCGCCGTTCAACGAGGGCTCGTTCACCGTCAACCTCGCCTTCACGCCGGGCATTTCGCTGGCCGAATCGAGCCGCATCGGCGCCGTCGCGGAAGGGCTCGTCATCGACATCCCGGAGGTCGAGCGCGTCGGGCGCCGCACCGGCCGGGCCGAACTCGACGAGCACGCCGAGGGCGTCCATTCCTCCGACCTCGAAATCGGGTTGAAGCCCGGCGGCCGCCCCCGCGAAAGCATCGTCGCCGACATCCGCGCCCGCCTCGGGGTGCTGCCGGTCTCGGTCAATGTCGGCCAGCCGATCTCCCACCGCCTCGACCACATGCTCTCGGGGGTGCGGGCCGAGATCGCCGTGAAGCTGTTCGGCGAGGACCTCGACATCCTGCGCCGCATGGCCGAGGACCTGAAGACGCGCTTCGAGACGATTCCGGGGCTGACGGATCTCGCCATCGAGAAGCAGGTGCGGATCCCGCAGCTCGATGTCCGCGTCGATGGCGGCCGGGCCGCCCTCTACGGCATCGCCCCGAACGCCGTGGTGGAGGCGGTGAGTCGGCTGGCCAACGGCCGCGTGGTCTCGACCCTGGTGGACGGCCTGCGCCGCTTCGACGTCACCGTGCGGCTGCCCGAATCCGGCCGCTCCGTGACGGCCCTGCGCGATCTCCTCATCGAGACGCCGACGGGCTGGGTGCCGGCCCATGCGCTCGCCGACATCACCGAGCGCGACGGCCCCAACCAGATTCTTCGCGAGAACGGGCGCAGGCGCCTCGTCATCCAGGCCAACACCGTGCCGGGGGCGGACGGCTCGGGCGTGGCGGCGGCCATCGGCCGGATGATCGCCGAGACGAAGTGGCCCGAGGGCGTCTCGGCCAGCCTCGAAGGGGCGTTCCAGGCGCAGGGCGAGGCGACGCGGACCATCGGCCTCCTCAGCCTCGTGTCGCTCTCCCTCGTCTTCGCCCTGCTGGCGAGCCGCTACCGCTCGGGCGTGCTCGCCCTCATCGTCATGGGCAACGTGCCGCTGGCCCTC
>Ga0182226_1000189_pt1 | contig 11373 bp, 9 predicted proteins | sample G6R1MG_27_FD_129658 | JGI IMG/M metagenome (GOLD analysis project Ga0182226, IMG submission 129658) | Miscanthus phyllosphere microbial communities from Michigan, USA - G6R1_MAIN_07NOV2016_LD1 MG | ecosystem: Host-associated > Plants > Phyllosphere > Phylloplane/Leaf | place: USA: Michigan...
GCGGTTTCGGCGGTGGCGGCGGTTTCGACCGTGCCCCGTCGCGTGCGGCGGCAGCCCCCTCGGGACCGGAGCGCGATGCGACGGTCAAGTGGTTCAACAAGGAGAAGGGCTTCGGTTTCGTCGAGCTGGCTGACGGTTCGGGCGATGCCTTCCTCCACATCCGCGCCGTCGAAGCCGCAGGCCATGCCGACCTCCTCCCCGGCACGCGCCTGACGGTCCACACGGCCCAGGGCCAGAAGGGTCCGCAGGTGACGGACGTCACCAGCGTGGACACCTCCACGGCCGAAGCCGCCCCCATGCGTGATTCCCGTCCGCCCCGCTCCGGCGGCTTCGGCGGTGATCGCTTCGGCGGCGACCGTGGCGGCTACGGCGGTGGTGACCGTTACGGCAGCAGCGATCGCGGCGGCGGTGGCGGCGGACGCTTCGCCAGCGGCCCCTCGACCGAGATGAGCGGTACCGTGAAGTGGTACGACCCGGCCAAGGGCTTCGGCTTCGTCTCCGTCAACGACGGCGGCAAGGACGTGTTCGTGCACCGCTCCGCCCTGTCGCGCGCCGGCCTCGACTCCCTGGCCGAAGGCCAGCAGGTCGTCCTCGGCGTCGTCGAGGGCCAGAAGGGCCGCGAGGCCCAGAGCGTCCACGTCGACGATTGATCGACCCTCGGTGGCCGCGCTGCGGCCATCTTTTCGAGACGTCAGTGAGCGGCGGTCCCTTGGGGCCGCCGTTTCGCGTTTTGGCATCGCCCTGTTCGGAGAGAAAGATGCGGACCCTGATGCTCGCCTCGCTGTGTCTCATCGCGTCCGCGATTTGCCCGGCTTTGGCGGAGGATTTCACGGGCTTCTACGCCGGCGCGAATGCGGGCTATGCCTTCGAGACGCGTGACGGATCCGAGCGTGGTCCTGGGGCGACTGGCCTTGGTCGTCCTGATTCGTCGGAAGCCGGGCTCAATACCCTGCCGCCGAGCGCACAGGACGCCGCGCGCGCTCTTCAGGCCCGCAATCGCGCCTCGGGCGCCGGAAGCGGCTTTCCCCGTTGAGGGCGATTCGGTCGTGACGAACGGCGACGAACGGATTGCCGGCACCTCGCGACAGAGAGGACGGAAGATGCTCAAAGCCTTGCGGTCGTCGTGGCGTCGCGTGCTCCTGGCCGTCGCCCGTCGAGCCGCCGCCTCCGGCGATCCTTCGTGAAGAGACGTTCGATAGCTTCACACGCGCCCTCGGTGCGTTGCGATAGCCGGGACCGCGTCCGGTCGGCCTCCACGCCGACGAAAAAGGGCCGCCCCTCGGGGCGGCCTTTCTCGTATCTGGCTGCGATCCGGTCCGGATCAGCGCGAATAGAACTCGATGACGAGGTTCGGTTCCATCTGGACGGGGTAGGGGACCTCGCCGAGGTTCGGGATGCGGGTGACGCGGGCGGTCATCTTGGCGTGATCCACCTCGATGTAGTCCGGCACGTCGCGCTCTGCGAGCTGCGAGGCCACCACGACGATCTCGAGCTGCTTCGAGGCTTCCTTGACCTCGATGACGTCACCGGTCTTCACGAGGTAGCTGGCGATGTTCACTCGCTGGCCGTTGACCTTGACGTGACCGTGGTTGACGAACTGGCGCGCGGCGAACGGGGTCGGCACGAACTTGGCGCGATAGACCACGGCGTCGAGGCGACGCTCGAGCAGGCCGATCAGGTTCTCGCCCGAATCGCCACGCAGGCGGATGGCCTCGGCGTAGTAACGGCGGAACTGCTTCTCGGTGATGTTGGCGTAGTAGCCCTTGAGCTTCTGCTTGGCGCGCAGCTGCGTGCCGAAGTCGGACATCTTGCCCTTGCGGCGCTGGCCGTGCTGGCCGGGGCCGTACTCGCGACGATTGACGGGGCTCTTCGGGCGGCCCCAGATGTTCTGGCCCATGCGGCGATCGAGCTTGTGCTTCGCCTGAATGCGTTTTGACATCGCGGTTCCTCTCGCAATGGAGATCTATCGAGGAACGCGCCCTCCTCTTTCCGGACCGGCCCGATGGCCTGCCCCGGAACGACAGAGCGGCCGAAGCCGACTCACGGGTGCGCTGGAAAATGCGACGGGGCCCCTCATCGGAGCCCCGTTGCAGGCGGTTCGTTAGAGCGGATCGGCGCCGGCGTCAATGCCGAGCCGGCTCGAAAGCACCCGGTTACTGCAGGCCGAGCGGCATGGCCTCGACGGCGACGGTCCGGATGCCGCGCGCCGCGAGGGAGTGCCGCAACGGGTCCGTCAAGCCGGCCCCGCCCGTGAAGGCACCGAGCACGGGGGCCGTGTCGGGGACGTCACGGTCCGCCGGCCCGAGGAGCTGGATCACCCTGCGGGCGATGGCGGGCGCCGGGTCGATCCAGGTGACGGGCCACGGCGCCAGGGCCCGGAAGCGGGCGAGGAGCAGGGGGTAGTGGGTGCAGGACAGGCAGACCACGTCCGTACGGCGCCCATCCGCGCGCGCGACGAAGCAGGGCGCGATCTCTGCGGCGAGGGCCGCGTCGTCGATGGCCGCGCCGGCCAGCTCGGCTTCGGCGAACCCCGCGAGGTTCGGGGCTCCCACGAGGGTCACGTCGCAGGCGCCCGCATAGGTCTCGATGAGTTCGTGCGTGTAGGCCCGCGCCACCGTGCCGGGCGTCGCCAGCAGGGTGACGACCCGCGAGCGCGTGGCCGCCGCCGCCGGCTTGATCGGCGGCACCACGCCGACGAAGGGCGTGACGAAGCGCTGGCGCAGGGCCGGCAGCACCAGGGTCGAGGCGGTGTTGCAGGCCACTACCACGAGGTCGGGTGCATGCAGGGCGAGGAGGCGCTCCATCACCGTGAGCACGCGCTCCACCAGGACCGGTTCGCTGAGGCGCCCGTACGGAAAGGCCGCGTCGTCGGCAGCGTAGACGAACGCCGCATCGGGCCGCGCGCGGCGAACCTGCTCCAGCACCGTGAGGCCGCCGAGCCCGGAATCGAACACGAGGATCGTGGGCGTCGGCGTCACGCTCCGGGCCACGGCACCCGTGGTCGCACCTGCCATGAGATCGATCCGCATCCCGCATTCGGTCCGATTGTCACGCTCGAGAAGCGAAATCTCGGCCGCTATGGGTTAAGGGGATGTCACCGTGGCTGGAAAAAGGCGACGGATCCCCAGCCGCGACGAACGGCCCAGCTTTGGCTCCGTTGCCGAACGGTGGCCCGGCCTTATCTCCCTTGTCTGATGACAAGGGAGGGGCCGCCATGGCAGCCACGGCAGCGTTTCGCGAGACCGGTGACGAGGCGGCGGGCCGACCGGCCTTTCCGCCACCGCCCCTGACGGCGCGCCCCGTCGACCGGGCCGCCTGGATCGCGGCGTTCCATCATGTCCGCGACGAGACCGAGCGCCGTGCGGCTCCGCTCTCACCGGAGGACCAGCAGGTCCAGTCCATGGCGGATGCGAGCCCGACGAAGTGGCACCGCGCCCACACGACGTGGTTCTTCGAGCAGTTCCTCCTGCGGGACCACCTGCCCGGCTACGCCCTCTACGACGAACGCCTGCACTACCTGTTCAATTCGTACTACGTCGCCGCCGGCCCGCGTCAGCCGCGCATCCTCCGTGGGCTCATCACCCGGCCGACAACCGCCGAGGTCGCGGCGTACCGGGCCCATGTCGACCGTGCCGTGGACGCGCTCCTGACCCAGGCCTCGGCCTCCGCCCTCGAGACGCTGCTGCCGATTCTCGAGATCGGGCTCTACCATGAGCAGCAGCACCAGGAATTGCTCATCACCGACATCCTGCACGCCTTCGCGCAGAACCCCCTCGGCCCGGCCTACGACGCGGCTTGGCGCTTCCCGCAGCCGGAAGGCACCTCCGGCACCGTTCCGCTCGCGCGCGGCATCACTCAGGTCGGGCATGCGGGGGAAGGGTTCTCGTTCGACAACGAATCGCCCCGGCATGACGTGCTGATTCAGGGCGGCGCCATCGATCGCAACCTTGTGACCAATGCCGATTGGCTCGCCTTCATGGCGGACGGGGCCTACGCCCGGCCGGAACTCTGGCTCTCCGATGGTTGGCTCGCCGCCCAGGCGGAGGGCTGGGGGGCTCCGGGCTACTGGCGGCAGGAGGAAGCCGGTTGGACGACGATGACGCTCGCTGGATTCCGGCCCGTCGATCCGTCCCTGCCGGTGACGCATGTGAGCTACTACGAGGCCGACGCCTATGCGCGCTGGGCCGGGCGCGACCTGCCGACGGAGTTCGAGTGGGAAGTCGCGGCCCGCGACGGGCACCTGCCCGACGCCTTCGGCCTCGTCTGGCAATGGACCCGCAGTGCCTACACCGCCTATCCGGGTTACCGACCCGTGGACGGGGCGCTCGGCGAGTACAACGGCAAGTTCATGTCGAACCAGTTCGTCTTGCGCGGCTCCTCCGTGGCGACGCCCGAGGGGCACGCCCGGACGGGCTACCGCAATTTCTTCTATCCGCACCAGCGCTGGCAGTTCACGGGCCTGCGCCTGTCCGACGCCCGTGCCTGATCCGATAGCCTGGAGCGTTCAGCGTTGACCATCAATCCTGTCTTCACCAACGCGAAACCCCTGGCGGCGCCGGACGCCCGCCGCCAATTCGAGGACGATGTCGTCGCGGGACTCTCCGCCCCCCAGAAGTTTCTATCGGCGAAGTATTTCTACGACGCGGCGGGATCCGACCTGTTCGAGGCCATCACCGATCTGCCCGAATATTACCCGACGCGCACCGAGCTCGGCATTCTCGACGCGAAGGGTGCCGAGATCGCGGCCCTGCTCCCGGAGCGCGCCAGCCTCGTCGAGTTCGGCAGCGGTTCCACCGTGAAGGTGCGGCGTCTCCTCGTCCATCGGCCCGATCTGCGAGCCTACGTCCCCGTCGACGTCTCGGAGACGTTCCTCCAGAGCGAGGCGCGTGCCCTCGCCGCCGATTTCCCGAATCTGGCCATCACGCCCGTGGCGGCGGATTTCACCCGTGCCTTCACCCTGCCGGACGGCGTGGCGCGGGAGGCCGTCGCGGGCTTCTTCCCGGGCTCGACCATCGGCAATTTCGAGCCGCCTCAGGCCACGCATCTCCTGGCGCATTTCGGCCGGGTGCTGGGGCGCGGCGCCACCCTCATCGTCGGCGTCGATCTCGTGAAGGACAAAGCCATTCTGGAGGCCGCCTACGACGACGCGGCCGGGGTGACGGCGGCGTTCAACCGCAATCTGCTGGTTCGCATGGCGAGTGAACTCGGCGCGCGCCTCGATGTCGAAGGCTTCGGGCATCGCGCCTTCTTCGATCCGGACGCGTCGCGCATCGAGATGCACTTGGTGAGCTTGCGCGAGCAGACGATTCAGCTCGGAGATCGAACCTTCGCCTTCGCCGAAGGCGAGACCATCCACACGGAAAACAGCTACAAATACACCCTCGACGCCTTCCAAGCCCTTGCCTCGGCGGCGGGCTGGACACCCCGGTCCGTGTGGACGGATCCCGAGAACCTGTTCTCCGTCCACGCCTTGACGCGCATCTGATCGCGCCGGACGAACGCCGTTTGGTTCCCCGGAACGGCGGCGTTCGGTTGTCCTCGAGTGCCCCGCGGGCTGGGAGATCCAGCGACCGCCCTGATCGAGCGGACGATCAGGTGCGCTTCTCCATCATCGCCTTGACCTGCATCAGCTGATCCCAGACGAGGCCGGGCGAGGTACCCAGGACCTCGAAGGTCGCGGTGATTCCCCAGTAGAGCCCCACCACGATGAGGGGCACGAGGATCCAGGCCAGGATCTCCTCGCCCCGGTGGCGCCGGCGACGACGAAGGCGGCGTGCCTCGCGGCGTGTCGGAGCCGGCACCGCCTGGTGTTGCACGGGCGTGAGGGGGCCCTCATGCAGCTCTGTCATCCGGAGGCCCCTCGCTGATGGCTCGGCCGGACAAGCTTTGCGCTCCGCCGGCCGAACGATTTTCCAAAGGAGGCTTGCTAACGAGCGCCGCGACGAATGTCGACCGGGACCGAGCGTGGCCGGTCATCGGTCCGGAACCGGCTTGTAGGGCCGATCCCGGACTTCCGGTCCGCTGGATCACGCCTTGACGAGGGGCACTTTCGGCACCGTTCGGACGCTGCCTGAACCGCCATTGCCGGACCCGTCATCCTTCTTGCGGGGCGACACCTTGGCGCGGGTGCGCTTGTGCTTCTTCACCGCGTTGGTGACGTCCTTCTCCGGCTTCGGCGTGACGGGGCCTGCGGGAAACTCGAAGCCGAGGGCCTGCTTCTCGTCCTCGCCGGGGGGCTTCACGATCACCCGGACGGCACCGCCGTCCTTGAGACGCCCGAACAGCACCTCGTCGGCGAGCGGGGTCTTGATGGTGGACTGGATCAGGCGCGCCATGGGGCGGGCGCCCATGGCATCGTCGTAGCCGTGTTCCACCAGCCACTCGCGGGCTTCGTCGGAGAGCTCGATGGTGACGTTGCGGTCGCCGAGCTGGGCCTCCAGCTGAAGGACGAATTTGTCCACCACCTTGGCCACCACCTCCTTCGGCAGGTGACCGAACGAGATGATCGCGTCGAGACGGTTGCGGAATTCCGGCGCGAACAGCTTGTTGATCGCTTCCACGTCGTCCCCGACGCGCTTCGACTGGGTGAAGCCGTAAGCCGACTTCGCCAGATCCGAGGCGCCCGCATTCGTGGTCATGATGATGATCACGTTGCGGAAATCGACCTGCTTGCCGTTGTGATCGGTGAGCTTGCCGTGGTCCATCACCTGCAACAGGATGTTGAACAGATCCGGGTGAGCCTTCTCGATCTCGTCCAGCAGCAGCACGCAATGCGGATGCTGGTCGATGCCGTCCGTCAGCAACCCGCCCTGATCGAAGCCGACATAGCCGGGGGGCGCGCCGATGAGGCGGCTCACCGTGTGGCGCTCCATGTATTCCGACATGTCGAACCGCAGCATCTCGACGCCGAGGGACGCCGCGAGTTGCTTGGCCGCTTCGGTCTTGCCGACGCCCGTGGGACCGGCGAACAGGTACGAGCCGATGGGCTTGTCGGGATCGCGCAGGCCGGCGCGGGCGAGCTTGATCGCCGAGGTGAGGGCCTCGATGGCGTTGGGCTGGCCGTAGACCACCCGCTTCAGGCTGTCGGTCAGGTTCTTCAGCACCACCGCGTCGTCCTTCGACACGGTCTTGGGCGGAATCCGCGCCATGGTGGCGATGGTGGCCTCGATCTCCTTGACGCCGATGGTGCGCTTGCGGCGCGCCTCGGGCACCAGCATCTGCGAGGCGCCGGTCTCGTCGATGACGTCGATGGCTTTGTCGGGGAGTTTGCGATCGTTGATGTAGCGCGCCGACAGTTCCACCGCCGCCTTCACGGCTTCGGTGGTGTACTTGAGCTTGTGGAACTCCTCGAAGTAGGGCTTCAGGCCCTTCACGATCTCGATGGCGTCCGGGATCGACGGCTCGTTGACGTCGATCTTCTGGAACCGTCGCACGAGGGCGCGATCCTTCTCGAAGTACTGGCGGTACTCCTTGTAGGTGGTCGAGCCGATGCAGCGCAGGGAGCCGTTGGCAAGCGCGGGTTTCAGGAGGTTCGAGGCGTCCATGGCCCCGCCCGAGGTGGCTCCGGCGCCGATCACCGTGTGGATCTCGTCGATGAACAGCACCGCGTTCGGATGCGCCTCGATCTCCTTCATCACCTGCTTGAGGCGCTCTTCGAAGTCGCCGCGATAGCGGGTGCCGGCGAGCAGCGTTCCCATGTCGAGGGAGAACACCGTGGCGTCGACGAGGACTTCCGGCACCGCCTTCTCGATGATCTTGCGCGCCAATCCTTCCGCGATGGCGGTCTTGCCGACGCCGGGGTCGCCCACCAAGAGGGGGTTGTTCTTCTGGCGGCGGCACAGGATCTGGATCGTGCGCTGGACCTCGGACTCGCGGCCGATGAGCGGGTCGATCCGGCCGTCACGGGCCTTCTTGTTGAGGTTGATGCAGTAGGCCTCGAGGGCGTCGCCCTTCTTCTTCGGACGCGCCTCTTCGTTGTCCCCGCTCGGACGTTCGGCGGAGGATTCCTCCTCGGCGCCGCGCACGGGCTTCGGCTCCGATGCACCCGGCCGCTTGGCGATGCCGTGGCTGATGTAGTTGACCGCGTCGTAACGGGTCATGTCCTGCTCCTGCAGGAAGTAGGCGGCGTGGCTCTCGCGCTCGGCGAAGATCGCCACCAGCACGTTGGCCCCCGTCACCTCCTCGCGGCCCGACGACTGGACGTGGATCACCGCCCGCTGGATCACCCGCTGGAACCCGGCGGTGGGCTTGGCGTCCTGCCGCCCGTCACCGATGAGGTTGGCGAGCTCCGTGTCGACGTACTCGACGAGGCTGCGCTTGAGGGTATCGACCTCGACGTTGCAGGCCCGCATGACCGCCGCGGCGTCCTGATCGTCCACCAGGGCGAGGAGAAGATGCTCCAGCGTCGCGTATTCGTGCCGCCGCTCGCCGGCGAGCGCCAGGGCGCGGTGGAGAGCTTGTTCTAGGCTGCGAGAGAAGCTGGGCAAAGCGTGGCCTCTGTGTGGGGGTGGCCTATTTCTTTTCCATGACGCACTGGAGAGGATGTTGGTGTTTGCGCGCGAAGTCCATCACCTGCGTCACCTTGGTCTCGGCGACTTCATAGGTGAAAATTCCGCATTCACCGACACCGTTCTGATGAACGTGCATCATGATCTGGTACGCGTCTTCTTGAGACTTGTTGAAGAACTTCTCGACGACGTGGACGACGAATTCCATCGGCGTATAGTCGTCGTTGAGCAGTAGCACGCGATACAGGCTGGGCCGCTTGGTCTTTGGCTTCGTCCGGGTGATGATCGCGGTTCCGGAGCGACCGTCGTCGCCGTCGGTCGGGCCTCCGGGATTCGCGGCCGCGCGGATGGGCGGCCGGGGGACGCCGCCCCATGAATCCGGCCCGGGGGACGGTGCGGCGGAGCCCTGCATCAGGACGTCGGACATCTGAATCGTATCGACCCCATGAGCCGGCTCGGGATGGCCCGCGGGGTCAGTCCCGCGCATCATTCCAAACCGTCGCGAGCAATCTATAGCCCCGTCGGCGACTTCGCCAGTCGGCTGCGCGCACTTGTCCGTTTGCGGGGCGCACGCCGTCGAATCAGGCCTCCCGGTCGCTCCGGCGCAGGCTGTCCGGCATGGCGAAGAGGGCGAGCCCGGCCGCCACGAGGCAGACCACACCGATGGCGTAGAGGGCCGGGGTGGTCGATCCGGTGAGATCCTTGATCCACCCCACGGCCACCGGGCTGACGATGCCGCCGAACTGGCAGCGTGTTGATGAGGGCGATGCCGCCGGCGGCCCCCGCCCCGGTGACGAGCTTGGCCGGCAGGGTCCAGAAGGTCGGGATCGAGGCGACGATGCCGGCGCCGACGAGGGCGAGGGCGAACATGAGGGGCACGATCTGCCGGTCGAAGATCCCGGCCGCGAAGAAGCCGAGGGCCGCCGCGACGGCGAGACCGGCCACGAATTTCGGCCGCTTGCCGGAGGCGTCGGACAGGCGCCCGACGACGATCATGCTGATGGCGCCGCAGACATAGGGGATCGCCGTGAGGAAGCCGACGGAGGCCGCCTGCCCGCCACTCGCGGTCTTGATGAGGTCGGGCCCCCAGAAGTTCAGCCCGTAGGAGCCGACCTGGAGCAGGAAGTACACGAGGGCGATGAGCAGGAAGCCCGGCTGGCGGATGGCGCCCCACAGGGAGTGGTCGCCGATATCGCGGTTGTGATGGGCGATCTGCGCCGACAGGAGTTCCTTCTCGGGTTGCGTCAGCCAGCGCGCATCCGCGATCCGGTCGTCGAGGCGCAGGAACACCAGGGCGCCGAGCACGAGGCAGGGCAGGCCGCCGGCGAGGAACAGCCATTGCCAGCCGGCGAGGCCCGCGACTCCGTTGAGGCCGCCGAGGATGAGGCCCGCCACCGGCGCTCCGAAGATACCCGAGAAGGCGGAGGCCACGAACATGAACGAAGTCACGCGGCCCCGGAACGAGGCGGGGAACCACAGGGTGAGGTAGTACAGGATGCCGGGTGCGAAGCCCGCCTCCATTGCGCCGATGAGGAAGCGGAGCGCATAGAACTGCCACTCGGTGGTGATGAACACCATGAGGGCCGTGGCGATACCCCAGGAGACCATGATCCGGGCGATCCAGCGCCGCGCCCCGACCCGGTACAGGAGCAGGTTCGAGGGCACCTCGAAGATCACGTAGCCGACGACGAACATACTCGCGCCGAGCCCGTAGGCGACGTTGCTGAAGCCGAGATCGCTCTGGAGCTGGAACTTGGCGAACGAGATGTTGATCCGGTCGAAGAACGCGAACATGTAGCAGACCATGATCAGCGGCATGAACCGCCACGCGGCCTTGCGCACCACGCTGGCCTCGGTGACGTCCTGTAACCCCGCGCGGGAGCCGGTCGTGGCGGTCATGGTTTCCTCCTGGAATGGACAGCCCGCGCTCCCGCCCGGCGCGAAGCCGCTGCCCGCGCCTTGAACGGAGCCCCTTCTGGCGAGGGCTTCCGTTCAGTTGGTTGAGGCCGAGTCAGGCCGCCTTCGGTGCCGGATGCAGGTCGTAGAGTCGGCCGGCCTTGGCGACCTGACCCGGCACCTCGTGGCCGACGAGGCGCGGCAGGTCGCGCGACAGCCGAATCAGCGCGTCGAGGTCGAGGCCGGTGGCGAGACCCATCTCGTGGGCCATGCTGGCGAGATCTTCCGTACAGATGTTGCCCGTGGCCCCGGGCGCGAACGGGCAGCCGCCGAGCCCTCCGAGGGCGGCATCGAACCGGCGGGCTCCTGTGCCGTAAGCGGCGAGCACGTTGGCGAGCCCCAGCCCACGGGTGTTGTGGAAATGCAGGGTCAGGTCCTCGGCCGGCACCACCGCGAGGGCGGCGGCGACGAGGCCCTCGACCTGTCGCGGATTGGCCATGCCGGTGGTGTCGGCGAGGGTGATGCCCCGGATGCCGAGCGCCCGGTAGCGCTCCACCTGTGCCATCACCTTCGCGAGCGGCTGAGGCCCCTCGAACGGACAACCGAAGGCCGTCGCCACGGTGGCGTTGGTGGAGACGCCCGTGCCCCGCACCGTCTCCATGGTCCGGGCGAATCCCTCGAGGGAGGCCGCCGGGCTCATGCCCATGTTGGCGCGGTTGTGGGTCTCGCTCACGGAGGCGACGAGGTTGATCTCGTCCACCCCGGCGGCGAGCGCCCGCTCGGCGCCCTTGGGGTTCGGCACCAGGGCGACGTAGACCGTGCCGGGTCGCCGCGCGATTCCGGCGAAGACCTCGGCCGCGTCGCGCAGGGCGGGCACGGCTTTCGGCGAGACGAAGGACGAGACCTCGATGCGCGAGAATCCGTCGCGACGGGTTCCAGATCGAACCCCGGTTCGTCGAGACGGCCGACA
>Ga0182226_1000191_pt1 | contig 11279 bp, 11 predicted proteins | sample G6R1MG_27_FD_129658 | JGI IMG/M metagenome (GOLD analysis project Ga0182226, IMG submission 129658) | Miscanthus phyllosphere microbial communities from Michigan, USA - G6R1_MAIN_07NOV2016_LD1 MG | ecosystem: Host-associated > Plants > Phyllosphere > Phylloplane/Leaf | place: USA: Michigan...
ACCCTTTCGGCCGTCGCCCTCGCCACCCTCGTGACCACCGGCGCCGCCGAGGCCAAGGGCTGCATCAAGGGTGCGATCATCGGCGGGCTGGCGGGCCACTACCTCGCCGAGCGCGGCGTCGTCGGCGCCGTGGCGGGCTGCCTCGGCGGTCGCTACCTCGCCAACCGCAAGGCCAGGCGCGAGCGGGAGATCGATTACGGCTCGCGCGTGCGCCAGGGCGGAAACGGCTACGGCCAGCGCGGCTACAGCTACTGAGCGGCGGTTACCGGAGCGGTTGGCACTGAACTAGGCCAGATGAGATTGGATCTGTCGGAAGGGTTCAACCTTCCCGTCATCCCGGGGCCGCGGAGCGGAACCCGGGATCCAGATACGCAGGTGGTGCAGGACTTTACGCCGTCGGCGGCTCTGGATTCCGGGTTCGCCCGCGGCGCCCCGGAATGACAGGCGGCGCGCCGAGTCATTGCCCTTGCCTTGGGCTCAAGGAGAGTGGAGCGCGTACGGAAACCGCGCCAAAGGGAGGAGTTCACCTCGTTCGGAGCAGGGGTACGCCCATCAAACCGTCGCGGCCCCCGCCTCCTCCCGCGTCCCGATCCACAGCACGTGGCGCCGGCCGCCCGGATGGGCGGGAAAGCGGATTTCCTCCATGGCGAAGCCGCAGCGCTTGAGCCGGGCCTTGAACCGGCGGTCGGGCGAGCCCGACCACACGGCGAGGATCCCCCCCGGCCGCAGGGCGTAATGGGCGCGCTTCAACCCCCAGACGTCGTAGAGCCGGTCGTTCGAGCGCCGGGTCATGCCGCGCGGGCCGTTGTCGACGTCGAGCAGGATCGCGTCGAACCGGCCCGGCCCAGACTGGATCAGCCGGTTCACGTCGGCCTCGACGAGGCTGACGCGGGGATCGTCGAGGCTGGCGCCGTGCAGGTGTGCCAGGGGGCCGCGTGCCCAGGCGACGACGCCCGGCACGAGTTCGGCCACCACCACCTCCGCCTGCGGGCCGAGCACCGCGAGGGCGGCCCGCAGGGTGAAACCCATGCCGAGGCCGCCAATCAGGATGCGGGGCGCGGGGCGATCCGCGAGGCGCTCGCAGGGGATCGTCGCCAGGGCCTGCTCCGAGCCCCGGTCCTGATCGGTCATGAGTTCGGCCGTGCCGACCTGGATCGAGAACGCCTCGCCCCAGCGGCGCAGGTGCAGGGTGTCCCGCCCTCCAGGGATCGGCGTGCTGTCGAGGTCGATCCAGTGCGTCACGCCCGTGTCTCCGCCAAAACCCCTGCGCCGGTTTCGCACATGTGGTCTCCGGTTTTGCGTTAAAGATTCGCGTCGTCGCGTCCCAAGACCGCATCATCGCGACGATGCCAAGGGCCGCTTGCGCCCCATGCACGACGCCCCGACCATCCACGTCGCGTCCCAGAAGCGGTCGTCTCCGGGCCATCCGGCGGATCCGTTCGCCACGCTCCTGCGTGATGTGCGCCATCTCACCGCGTCTTCGATGACGGGTGCCTTAGCCAGCCCGGATGAGCATCAGCATCCACGACGTCAGCGTCCCGGTCTTCGTTAACGCCCTGCGCAATATGAGCGCGTGGCTGGACAAAGCGGCATCGGAAAAGCCGGAAGCCGAGTTGCTGATCCGGCGGCTGGCGCCGGACATGAAGCCTCTGCCTGCCCAGTATCAAATGGCGTCCGACAGCGCGAAGAACGCGGTGGCACGGCTCGCCGGGATCGAAGCGCCCGCGATGCCCGACGTCGAGGCGACGTTCGCTGAACTCAAGGAGCGCTGTGCCAGGACGATTGCCTTTGTCGAGGGCATCGATCCGGTCGCGTTGGCCTCCGGCGCGGAGCGCGAGGTGGAGTTGAAGTTCCCGAACGGCATGGGTTACCGCTTCAACGGGCAGGCCTATCTCACCGGCTTCGCGCTTCCGAACTTCTTTTTCCACGTGACCACGGCATACGGAATCCTCCGCAGTGCGGGAGTGAGCCTCGGCAAGCCGGACTTTCTCCAGCATCTCGGGCCGCCGAACATCCGCTCCGCAATCTAGTCGTTCAAGCGCCCCAGGCTTGAATCAGACCTGTGGGATCGGGTGAAGGCGTGAATGAGGACTTCGCCTCGGCCATCTACGGGGCGTCGGCCGAGCGTTGCCGCCGCCGCCGCGTTCGGTCCCGTATCCTCGTCCGGATGGGAGCGCCAAGGTCGACCCTGAGGGTCGGGGCGGGCCCTGCGATGATGTCCGCTTCCCTGCATTGCGACGCATCCGCGGACGGGCGGAAAGCCACCCGCAACGGTCCTTCGCGGGGTGGCGCGGATCGAATTTCACCCCCGACTGACTCTCACCCCAAGTGCCTCTCCCACGACTCCCGTGGCACGCTTCGGCTCAAGCCGAGACCCGTCCAGCGTCGGAAGTTCCGTGAGGCGCTCTAAGCCTCCGCACCGAAGGCTTCGCAGCGGAAAGCCCCGTAATCGCGGCGCGCCAGGCGTTCGGCCAGCGCCGGCAGGAACAGCATCGCCTCTTCGGCGAGGCGCCAGGGCGGGTTGATGACGACGAGGCCGTTGCCGTTGAGGCGGGTCGGGTCGGGTTCGCTGACGAGGAGGTCGAGGCGCAGGGCCGGGCGGTTCAGGGCGCTGTGGAGGTCGGCCACCATGCGGTCGACGTGGGCGACGTCCTTGATCGGATACCAGCCGAGGTAGATCCCCGTCGGCCATTTCGCCACGGCCTTCGCCAGTGCCGCGCCGAGGCGGTCGATCTCGCCGAGTTCCTCGTAGGGCGGGTCGATGAGCACGAGGCCGCGCCGCTCGGGCGGCGGGATCAGGGATCCCAGCGCCGTCCAGCCGTCGAGATGCATCACCTTCGTGCGCGAATCCTGATTGTAGCGCCCGCGCAGGGTCTCGGCGTCGGCCGGGTGCAGTTCGACGAACACACCCTTGTCGGTGGGGCGCAGGAACTCGCGGATGAGCGCGGGCGAGCCCGGATAGGTGGTGGCGCCGTGGCGACTTTGCGTCGCCGCCACCGCCGCCCGGTAGGGCGCGAGCAGGACCTCCACCGCTTCCGGGAACGGCGTGTCGAGCCGCCCCCAGCCCTCCGCCGCCTCGCCCGTGCGCCCGGCCTCGTCACCGGTGAGGTCGTAGAAGCCCAGCCCCGCGTGGGTGTCGATGGCCCGGAACGGCGTCGCCTTGGCGTGCAGATGCGTCAGCACCCGCGTCAGGACGAGGTGCTTGAGGACATCGGCGAAGTTGCCGGCGTGGAAGGCGTGGCGATAGTTCACGGGACGGCCTTCAGCGCGCGGCGTCGATGGCGACCTCGCCGGCACGGCAATTCTGGCGGGCCACCTCGGGACAGGGGGTGAAGCCGCGCAGATCCTTGGAGAAGCAGATCCGCACCTCCTGCAGCCGGCCGCGCACGCAGGTGACCGACATCATGTCGGGGCGCAGACCCTTGTTGGCGAGGACGAACTGGCGGGCGATCTCGATGGGGGCGGCGCGGGTGTCACTGGCCGGCTTCTGGAAGGCGTCCGGGATCGTCACCGCCTCGCGGGCGGTGCGGGCGGCCCGGAAGTAGGCTGCCGGATCGAGGCCCGAGCAGGTGCCGTGCGTGCGCCATTCATGCCGAGCCAGCCCTTGGCTCGGATAGACTTCGCCGGCCGTTTCCATGGCCTGCCTTGTCGGCGACCGCTCGACGCTGGAGCAGTTCGACGGGTAGCCCCGTGTGTATTGCGGCCATAAGCCGTGAACCACGAAGCCGAGGCCCCGGCCCGGCCGGCACTGGCCGTCCGCCTCGCGGCGCCCCCCGTCCCCGTCGCAATAGGTCGGCGACCACGACAGGGCGAGGACGTAGAAGTCGAATTCGCCCGGCGTGCCGCGCTGGTCGTAGCCCTGCGCGACGGCGCCGCCGGACGCCCCGAGGAGGGCGGCCGTGACGGCGAGCGAGCGAAGCAGGCTCACGGACGGGCTTCGCGGCAGGCCGTGGCGTAGGCGTAGGCGAGGTTGCGGTCGAGGCCGTGGACGCAGAACTCGACTCCCCAATCGGCGCCGATGATCCCGAGGCCGTCGCGCACGGAATAGTCGACCTTACGGCGCACCCCGTCCGACGTGGTGGCGACGGCGCTGCAATAGCGGCGGGGCACGAAGTCGAGGCCCCAGGGGCGCCAGGCCGTGCGCTCGATGTGGTCGTAGCTCAGGATGGTGAGCGACGAGTTCCAGAACTTCGCCTCCTTCTCGGCGAAGTGGGTCGAGAGCCGCTCCAGCACCTCGGGAGCCTGACAGCCGGGGATGTTGGCGTCGTAGTTGAATTCGCGCTCCTCGGCGGGGGTGATCTCCTCGCGGCCCGAACGGGCGAAGGCCGGCTGCAGGGCGCCGGCCAGGACGAGACCGACGGTGAAGGCGGCGAAAAGGCGATTCGGGCGCATGCCGGCAATCTTCTGCTGGAGTCCTTGACGATTGCGCGGAACGGTTGGCCGCTGCACCGTCGGAGTCAAGCTTCGGCGCCGGGCCCGCCGTCGGTTTCATGCCCCCTGGGGTGCGGGGGGCACAGTACCGGATCAGTAGATCGGTCCCGACGGGCCGGGCGCCGAGAGGGACAGGGGCTCGTGCTCGAAACCCGGTGCCGGCTCCTCGAAGGTATGGCCCGTGGCGAAGCGGGGCCGGGGTGCCGGGGCCGCCGTGTAGGCCGAGGGGGCGGTTCGGACGGCCGGCGCCGGGCCCCGCGCGAATTGCGAGGGCGCGGGGCGGGGCGACGCCTTCTGCGACATCGGGCTCGCGCCGTAGGGATCGTCCTCCTCCACGTCGAGGGGAGCTTGCGGCGGCGCCGGCAGTCGCTCGACGGGGCGTGGGCGCGACACGGGACGGGGGACGCCGTCGGCGCCGAGCTGGGGCGTGAACTTGATCAGCGGCTGGCAGATGCGCCGCAGGCCGCGCGGATCGTGGCGGGCGAGATCCACGTGGATGTGATCGTAGTGGAACACGTTGGAGCCCGGCGCCAGCACCGTGGAGAACCGGGCGCAGGCCCCGAGAAACACCTCGCGCAAGAACCCCTGCTCGGCTTCCGTGCCGCGCCAGCCGCCCTTGACGGTGATGACGTAGCCGTCGGCGAGCTTGAACGACATGATGTCGACGGCATTGCCGAAGGCATGCTCGGACAGCTTGGCGCCGACCTGGTTGTTGCGGCCCCGGCACGCATAGGTGCCGGCGTTGATCTCGGCCACGGGCTGGCCGAAATACAGGTTGGCGGCGGGCTGGATGGTGTCGGCGAGCCACGCCTCGGCCTCGGCGAGCGCCGGGCAGGCCAGGGTGACGCGCTGCTTCAGCACGACGCTGCCGCCGCCCAGGCGCGTGACCCGGTAGGGCTGCAGCATGCCGCACACGCCCGGCCCCTCGATGGCCTTGGCGGGGGTGATGAACTCGCTGGTCTGGACCAGGTTCTTGGCGTTGCAGGCCTGCTCGGCCTGGTCGCGCCAGGGCTCACGCTGCTCAAACTTGTTGAGAGCGCAACCGGTGAGCCCCGCGCCGAACAGCGCCAAGGCGGAGAACGCGAGAACTGGACGCCACATGACGAAGACGATGCGCGGCTTCGCGTAAACGCTCCGTCAACGATGCGAGCGCCGCCCGAGGTCTGTGGATACCTGTTGACAGACAGCGCCTGAAGCCGGACTCCCCGCGCATGCTGTCCCTCGTCGATCTTCGCAGCCGGATCTCCGCCGGAACCCTCGATCCCGCCGGGGTCGTCGCCCTGTCGCGGGCGGCCATCGCCGCGCGCGAACCCACCCTCGGCGCCCTCGCGCATGTGGCGTCCGATCCCGCGATCCCCCGCGACGGGCCCCTCGCCGGTATCGCCGTCGGCCTCAAGGACATCATCGACACGGCCGATCTGCCGACCGAAATGGGTTCGCCGATCTATGCCGGCTGGCGGCCGAAGGCCGACGCGGCCGTCGTCTCCCGCCTCCGCGCCCTGGGGGCCGTGCCGCTCGCCAAGACCGCCACCTGCCCGTTCGCGAGCCGCGACCCGGCCGGGACGGTGAATCCGCACGATGCCGGCCACACCCCCGGCGGCTCGTCGGCCGGCTCGGCGGCGGCGGTCGCCGCCGGTCTCCTGCCCCTGGCGCTCGGCACCCAGACCGCCGGCTCGGTGATCCGCCCGGCGGCCTTCTGCGGTGTGGCGGCGATCAAGCCCTCGTTCCGCCTGCTGCCGACGGTGGGGGTGAAGACCTTCTCGTGGGCCCTCGACACGGTCGGCCTGTTCGGCGCCGGTATCCGCGACATCGCCCACGCCCTCGCGCTGCTGGCCGACCGCCCGGCCCTCGACCTCCAACCTGAGGGGATCGCCGCACCCCGGATCGGCCTCGTGCGTCAGGAGTTCGCCGGTCCCGCCGATCCCGACGCCGTCGCGGCCCTACAGCGTGCGGCGGGCGCGGCCGAGGCCGCCGGAGCGCGGGTCACGGATCTCGCGTTGCCCCCACCGCTCGTCGAGGCCTGGACCGTTCACATGACGGTGCAGGGCTTCGAGGCGCGCCAGGCCCTGGCCTGGGAATACGCCCACCACCGCGACGCCCTCGGACCGGCGCTGCGGGACGAACTCGACGGGGCGCAGGCCCTCGACGCCTCGGCCTACGACGCGGCCCGCCGCACGGCCCACCGGGCCCGGCGCGTCCTCAAGGACGTGTTCTCGGAGTTCGACGTGCTCCTCACCGTCTCGGCCCCCGGCCGGGCGCCCGCGGGCCTCGCCAGCACCGGCGATGCGCGCTTCAACCGCCTCTGGACCCTCATGGGCGTGCCGTCCGTCAACCTGCCCGTGCCGGGGGAGGGGCTGCCCCTCGGCGTGCAGATCGTCGCGCGCTTCGGCGACGACGGGCGGGCGCTCGCCGTGGCACGGATGATCGAGGCCGCTTTGGAGAATTGACGGCCGAAGCGGCTTCCCTCGATCGCCTCGCGGCTCCCATGCGATCGTCGCGCTTGAGCCCTCAGGGCAGGGCGGCTATCGCGGCCGTTCGCCCCTCGAGAGTCACCCATCCGCCCATGCGTTCCTGGAAACAGGCTGTGGCCCGGGCCTTCGACGGGGCCGAGGGCTACGACGCCGCCGCCGTCATCCAGGCGCGGGTGGCCGAGGAATTGGCGACCCGCGTCGCGGCCCTGCCCCTGGCACCCGCGCCGCGCGTGCTCGAGATCGGCTGCGGCACCGGCCTCCTGACGGCGGCCCTGCACGCGCGGATCGCGCCCGGTGCGTATCTCGCCACGGACCTCGCGCCCGCCATGATTCAGCGCTGCCGCGCCCGTCTGGGACCGGGACCGCGTTTCGTGGCGATGGACGGCGAGCGGCCCTGCCTCGCGCCCGGCTTCGACCTCGTCTGTTCGAGTCTGGCCGCCCAATGGTTCGAGGACCTGCCCGGCGCCCTGACGCGGCTCGCCGGCCTCCTGGCACCCGGAGGCCACCTCGCCGTGGCGACCCTGGCCGCCGGAACGTTCGCGGAGTGGCGCGGGGCCCATGCCGATCTCGGCCTCACGGCCGCGACACCGGCCTATCCCACGGCGGCGGATCTCCGGGCGCTCTGCCTTCCGGGTTGCACCGTGGCGGTCGCGTGCGAATCCCTGGTGGAAGCGCATGCCGATGGGCGCGCCTTCCTCAACGCCCTGCGGGCCATCGGCGCCGGCACGCCGGCCGGTCGCGCACCCCTGTCGTCGGGAAGCCTGCGCCGGGTCCTGCGCCGCTTCGAGGCGGCCGGGGCGCGCGTCACCTACGAGGTCGCGACCTTGCTGATCCGACGGGCCTGAGGATCAGGCCTGCCTCGGCCCGCCGGAGACCTCGGCGGCTTCCTGGCTCAGAAGAAACACGCCCTGCGCGCCGATGAGGTTCCACACCCACCACGGCATCGAGAAGCGCATGGGCCGGCCCCGCGCATCGAGGGCCGTGGCTTTCTCGATCCGCGCCCCCACCGTCCGGCACAGGCCGACGAAATCCCGGATGGTGCAATGGTGGATGTTCTGGGTCTCGTACCATTCCTCCGGCATCAGGGGCGTCACCGGCATCCGGCCGCGAAAGCCGAGCTCCGCGCGCACGCGCCAATGCCCGAAATTCGGGAACGAGATCACCACCTGCCGGCCGATGCGCAGGAGGTGTTCGAGGACGATGCGCGGATTGCGCGTCGCCTGGATGGTCTGGGACAGGATCACCACGTCGAAGGTGTCGTCGGGGTAGTTGGCGAGGTCCGTGTCGGCGTCGCCCTGGATCACCGGCAGGCCGCGCGCGAGGCAGGCGTTGACGCCGTGGCGCGAGAGTTCGATGCCGCGCCCGTCGATGCCGCGCCGGTCGCGCAGCAGCGCGAGGAGCGTCCCGTCGCCGCAGCCGATATCGAGGACCCGCGCCCCCGGCGGCACGAGACCGAGGACGACGAGATGGTCGATCCGCGCCCCGTCCCGCTCGCCCTGCGGCAGCGAGGCGGCGGCGTCCCAGGGCGCCGGAGGGGTGTCGCGCAGCTGCTTCACAGGCCGCGCGCCCGGGCGGCGGCGTCGATGAAGCCGTGGGCGGCGGCGAACATCACCGGCTCGTCCAAGAGGAAGGCGTCGTGCCCCTTGTCGCTCTCGATCTCGACGAAGGCCACCGCCGCCGAGGCCGCGTTGAGGGCGTGCACGATGGCGCGGGAATCGGCCGTGGGGAACAGCCAGTCGGAGGTGAAGGACATGACGCAGAACCGCGTCCTCGTGCCCGCGAAGGCCTTGGCGAGGACACCGCCATGGTCGGCCGCGAGATCGAAATAGTCCATGGCGCGGGTGAGATACAGGTAGGCGTTGGCGTCGAACCGCTCGACGAAGCTGAGGCCCTGGTGGCGCAGGTAGCTCTCGATCTGGAAGTCGGCGTTGAACGAGAAGGTCGGGGCCGAGCCGTCCTGGAACCGCCGCCCGAACTTGCGGTGCAGGGCCGGCTCCGACAGGTAGGTGATGTGCGCGCCCATGCGGGCGACGCCGAGCCCCTTGGCCGGGCGCGTGCCGGCTTCGAGGTAGCGCCCCTCGGCCCAGGCGGGATCGGCCATGATCGCCTGCCGCCCGACTTCGTGGAACGCGATGTTCTGGGCCGAATGCCGGGCCCCCGTGGCGATGGGCATGGCGGCGAACACCCGCTCGGGATAGAGCGCCGCCCATTGCAGCACCTGCATGCCCCCCATGGAGCCGCCGATGCACAGGAACAGGTCGCGGATGCCGAGGCGGTCCAGCAGCATGGCCTGCGCCCGGACCATGTCGCGGATGGTCACGAGGGGAAAATCGAGGCCGTAGGCCCGGCCCGTCGCCGGATCGGTGGAGGCTGGTCCCGTGGAGCCCATGCAGGAGCCGACGACGTTGGAGCAAACGACGAAGTAGCGGTTCGTGTCGATGGGCTTGCCCGGCCCCACCAGGGTCTCCCACCAGCCGCGCTTGCCCGTTACCGGATGGGTGTGGGCGAAGTGCTGGTCGCCCGTGAGGGCGTGGCAGATGAGCACGGCGTTGGAGCGGTCGGCGTTGAGGGTTCCGGCCGTCTGATAGGCGATCTGGAACGGCGCCAGGAGCACGCCTGCATCCATGGGCAGGGGTTCGTCCGGTCCGAACTGCGCGATCTGGCCCTGCGTGCTCGGCGCCTCCGTCTCTGTGATCGGGGGAGCTTCCACCGGAACGGCAGACTCGGTGCGCCTCTGGGCGGCTGGATCGAGCGACAGGGTCATGGGGAAGGGGGTTGGTGGGAGTGGCGTCGAGAGCGTTCTCGAAGGAGGCGATGATCCGCCCCTGGAGAACACGCGTCGGTTCGGCGTCGAGACGGATGAGCCCATTCGCCGGGATCGGTCCGAGGTAGTGTGCGCCCAACCGGGCGTCAACGAAACCGTGCGTGGCGGGGTTCTCGCATCGATGCCTTCGATATCGTGCCGCGAAACGGTGTAGAGGTGTTTCCCGAGGGCGTTCCTCGCCGAAAGATCGTTCCATGCCACGCCCAGGCCCCAGGATATCCGTGTTGCTTTGCCGGCAAGATAGAAAGTTTCCTCGCGAAAGGATGGGGTGCGTCCGGGGTGCGGGGGCTTTTGGCCTTCGGGGGACCCTCGAGCCTTGATCGAGTCCGAAGGTCTTCGCGCCGCTTCCCTGGCGGCCCTCGGCTGGGCCGCCTACTTCGCCGATCAGGTCGGCGACAGGCCGGGGGAGCCCGTTCGCATCGGCATGGTCCATCGCTCGCGGATGGGCGCCATCGGCCCGGACGGACCGATCAAGCTCGCCCTCGCGCCCCGCACCAACACGGGCGCCTACGCCGTCGGAGACTGGGTGCTCATCGACCCCGCCACCCGGACGGTGCTGGCGCGCCTGGAGCGTCGGACCCTGCTCGCCCGGCGGGTGGAGGGCAGCGCGGAGCCGCAGCTCGCCGCCGCCAACGTCGACACCCTGTTCATCGCGACCTCCTGCAACGCCGACTTCAATGTCGGCCGGCTGGAACGTTACCTCGCCCTCGCCAACCAGGCCGGGACCGAACCGGTGATCCTGCTGACCAAGGCCGATACGGCCGAAGACGCCGAGACCTACCGGCTCAGGGCCGAGGCCCTGCAGCGCGACCTGCCCGTGGTGGTTCTCAACCCCCGCGAGCCGGAGGCCGCGGCGGCCCTCGCGCCCTGGTGCGGACCGGGCCGGACGGTCGCCCTCGTCGGCTCCTCCGGCGTCGGCAAGTCGACCCTGGTCAACACCCTGGTGGGGGAGGGGGCGGGCGAGCCGCAGCTTACGGGCGGCATCCGCGAGCACGACGCCAAGGGCCGCCACACCACCACGGCGCGCTCCCTCCACGCCATCGCGGGCGGCGGCTGGGTCATCGACACGCCGGGTATGCGGACCCTCAACGTCAGCGACGCGGCGGACGGTATCGAGACCCTGTTCGCCGAAATCGTCGAACTCGCGCCCCAATGCCGGTTCCGCGACTGCACCCACGCGCACGAGCCGGGTTGCGCCGTGCAGGCGGCGGTGACCGAGGGCCGCCTCGATCCGGAGCGCCTGTCGCGCTGGCGCAAGCTCCTGGACGAGAACCGGGTGAACACCCCCGTCCCGACCGGCCCGCGCGGCAACAAGAAGCGCTGAGCCGCCCGTGACCGTGTGGCCGCCCCTCGACCGAGACCGGTTCGCCAAGTGCCGGGCCCTGATGGAGCGCGGAGCGACGCCGGGCGAGCGCGCTGCGGGCCAGGCCGCCGCCACCCGCATCGCCGCCGCGGCCGGTCTGACCCTGGCGCAGGCCGACGCGTCGAGGCCACGGCCCGCGCCCTCCTACGCCTGGCGCGCGCCCGATCCCGCGCCCGAACCGAAGGCCCCG
>Ga0182226_1000192_pt1 | contig 11123 bp, 8 predicted proteins | sample G6R1MG_27_FD_129658 | JGI IMG/M metagenome (GOLD analysis project Ga0182226, IMG submission 129658) | Miscanthus phyllosphere microbial communities from Michigan, USA - G6R1_MAIN_07NOV2016_LD1 MG | ecosystem: Host-associated > Plants > Phyllosphere > Phylloplane/Leaf | place: USA: Michigan...
CCGCACCCTCGATATCGGCGGCGACAAGCAGGTGGCGCATCTACATCTCCCCCGCGAGGAGAACCCGTTCCTCGGCGTGCGCGGCGCCCGTTTGCTCCTGCGCCGGCCCGACCTCATGGAGCCGCAGCTGCGCGCCCTCTACCGCGCGGCGAAGGACCATGTTCCGGCCGGCGCCCCCACGGGCAAGGACGCGCCGCTCTCCATCATGATGCCGATGATCACCTCGGTGCCCGAGGTCCTGGCTTTGCGCGCCGTCTGCGAGCGCATCCGGGAGGAGATCGGCGCGCCCCCGGTGCCGCTGGGCATCATGATCGAGGTGCCCGCCGCCGCGATCCAGGCCGATGCGCTCGCCCGCCACTGCGATTTCTTCTCCATCGGCACCAACGACCTGACGCAATACGCGCTGGCCATCGACCGCCAGAACACCGAGATGGCGCCGGAGGCCGACAGCCTGCACCCGGCCGTCCTTCGCCTCATCCGCATGACCTGCGAGGGCGCGGCCCGGCATGGCCGCTTCGTCGGGGTCTGCGGCGGCATCGCCGGGGATCCGTTCGGCGCGAGCCTGCTCGCGGGCCTCGGCATCGACGAACTTTCCATGACCCCGCGCGACTTGCCCGCCGTGAAAGCGCGCCTGCGCGCCTCCAGCCTGGCCGATCTGCGGGCCCTGGCGGCGCGGGCCTGCGCCGAGGAGGATGCGGCGGGCGTGCGCGCCCTCGACGGAGCGCAGGCATGAGCGCGCCCCTCGTCACCCTCACCCTCAACCCGGCCATCGACCAGACGGTCACCCTCGAACACCTCGCCCCCGGCGCGGTCCACCGGGCCCTGGCCTCACGGGCGGATGCCGGCGGCAAGGGCGTCAACGTCGCGGGTTGCCTCGCCGATTGGGGCCTGCCCGTCACCGTCACGGGGGTTCTGGGCGCCGACAACGCCGCGCCGTTCGCGGCGATCTTCGCGGCCAAGGGCATCGAAGACCGCTTCATCCGCGTCGCCGGGCAGACCCGGACGAATCTGAAGCTCCTGGACCGGCACTCGGGCGACACCACCGACATCAATCTGCCGGGCCTCACCGTCACGGCGGGCGTGTTCGAGGCCGCGCGGGCGCGCCTCCTCGACGCCGCCGGGCCGGGGAGCCGCGTGGTCCTCGCCGGCAGCCTGCCGGTGGGCTTGGCCGTCGACACTTATGCCGATCTCACCCGTCGCCTGAAAGCCCGCGGCGCCCGCGTGGTCCTCGATGCCTCTGGCCCGGCCCTCGCGGCGGCCCTGGCGGCGGAGGCGGACGCCCTGCCTGAGGTGGTGAAGCCCAACCGGCACGAACTCGAAGACTGGGCTGGGCGCCCGCTCCCGACCCTCGCGGAGGTTCAGGCGGCGGCCCTCGATCTCCGGGCGCGCGGCATCCCCCGGGTGGTGGTGTCGCTGGGGCAAGAGGGCGCCCTGTTCCTCGATGAAGGGGGCGTGATCCACGCCCATCCGCCGGCCATCGCCGTCGCCAGCACCGTCGGCGCGGGGGACGCCCTGGTGGCGGGCCTCGTCGCGGCGCTCCACGCCGGGGCCGGGCTCGACGACACGGCCCGCCTGGCGCTGGCCTTCGCGGCTGGCAAGCTCACCCTGGCGGGGGCCAACCTGCCCGCCCGCGCCGAGGTGGAGCGCCTCGCCGCTGCCGTCCGCCTCACCCGCCCGTAACCCCCACCCGACGACACACGAGGCTCAAGACCATGGCGCACCTGTTGGCGGTGGTGGGCGGGGGCGACCTCTCCACCCATGCGGTCCTGGCGGTGGAGGCCCTGCGCAAGGCGGCGCTCGGGCGCAACCAGCCCATCGCGTTCGAAGTCCGCCCCGGCGGCAACCCCCTGTCGGAGGCCGCCATCGCGGGGGCCGACACCGTGCTGCTCGTGGGCTCGGGCGATCTTGGCGAGGGGCGGTTCCAGGCCCTGAAGCGGGCCAAGGTCGCCATCGAGGACGTGCTCACCGACGTCCAGGCGGTGCTCGACCGAGCCCTATCCGGGGCCGCCCCGGCGGCCGGGGCGAGCCCCATGGGCGGGACAAACGTGCCCAAGCGCATCGTCGCCATCACCTCCTGTCCCACGGGCATCGCCCACACCTTCATGGCGGCCGAGGGCATCCAGGCGGCCGGCAAGGCCCTGGGCTACGACGTCCGGGTGGAGACGCAAGGGTCGGTGGGCGCGCGCGACGCCCTGACGGCGGCCGAGATCGCGGCGGCCGACATCGTCCTCATCGCCGCCGATACCGGCGTCGACCGGGCGCGCTTCGCCGGAAAGCGCCTCTACGCCACCACCACCAAGGCGGCGATCCGCGACGGCAAGGGCCTTCTCGCCACGGCGCTCGCCGAGGCGCAACTGCAGCCCGCCGCCGGTGTCGCCGCCGCCTCCGACGAACCCGCCCGGCCGGCCGCCGCCGAAAAACAGACCGGCGCCTACAAGCACCTCATGACCGGCGTGTCGTTCATGCTGCCCTTCGTGGTGGCGGGCGGCCTGCTCATCGCCCTGTCCTTCGCGCTCGGCGGCATCGACGCCATGGCGCCCGGCAACGCCGGGACCCTGGCCCATGCGCTGGGCGAGATCGGCGCCAAGGCGGCGTTCCTCCTCATCGTGCCCGCGCTCGCCGGCTACATCGCCTATTCGATCGCCGACCGGCCCGGCATCGCCCCGGGCATGATCGGCGGCATGCTCGCCACCAACCTTCAGGCCGGGTTCCTCGGCGGCATCGCGGCGGGGTTCATCGCCGGCTACACCGCGCGGTTCCTGAACAAGCACATCCGCCTGCACCGGAACCTCGAAGGGCTGAAACCCGTCCTGATCCTGCCGCTCCTCGCCACCCTGGTGACGGGTCTGGCGATGATCTACGTCGTCGGCGTCCCCGTGGCGGCGGCCCTCGCCGGGCTCACGGGCTGGCTGAAGGGCATGCAGGGGGCGAGCGCCCTGGTGCTCGGTCTCGTGCTCGGCGGCATGATGGCCGTCGACATGGGCGGCCCCATCAACAAGGCCGCCTACGCGTCGGCCGCCGCGCTGCTGTCCTCCGGCGTCGATGCCCCCATGGCGGCGGTGATGCTCGGCGGGATGACGCCGCCGCTGGGCATCGCGCTGGCCACCCGCCTGTTCCCCCGCCGCTTCACGGCGCCCGAGCGCGAGGCCGGCGGCGCGGCGGCGGTGTTGGGCGCGGCCTTCATCACCGAGGGGGCGATTCCGTTCGCCGCCGCCGATCCGCTCCGGGTGATCCCCGCCATGGTGGCCGGCTCAGGCGTCGCCGGCGCCCTCGCGTTGACCCAGGGCGTCACCCTCAAGGTGCCCCATGGCGGCCTGTTCGTGCTGCCGATCCCCAATGCCGTGACGAACCTCCCCGGCGCGGTGATCGCGCTCGTGGCCGGCACCCTCGTCACCGCCCTCGCCGTCGGGCTGCTGAAGAAGACCCGGGCGGCCTGACGCACGCCACCGATCCGGCCTCAAGACCGGACGCGGGACCACCAAGACGTCGAACGATTCAGGGGGGGGAAGGACATGAAGGCTGGATGGATCGGCGCTGCCGGATTGGCGCTCGGGATCGGCACCGCGCAGGCGCAAGGGGCGCCGTCCGACCCCGCCATGGCCGCCGGCCTCGCGGTGCCGGCCACCGTCCAGCGCCCGGCCCTGCGGCGGGCCGTCCCCCGCCGCCCGGCTCGCCCGGCCACCGACACGGGGTTCGGCGGCGCCGACAGCGCGGCCCAGGCCGCTGACACCCTCGGCCAGACGGCGACGCCCCCCACCGTCTCGGCCGGCGTGTACGATCTCGGCAACGGGTTGAGCCTGCTCATGAACTACACCGGCCAGGCGGCGGCCAACCCGGTCGGCGGCATCCGCCAGGGTTCGGCCTATGCGGGGCAGCTGTTCTTCGGCATCGACGGCGACCTCGACCGCATCGCCGGACTCCAGGGTGGTTCGTTCCACGTGGCGGTGACGAACCGCCACGGCCGCAACCTTGCCGACGACCGCATCGGCAACAACACCTCCGTGCAGGAGATCTTCGGCGGCGGGCAGACCACGCGCCTGACGCTGCTGTCCTATCAGCAGAAGCTGTTCGACAACCGCCTCGACTTTGAGGTCGGGCGGCTGGTCGCCAACATCGCCTTTCTCAACTCGCCGCTCTACTGCAATTTCCAATCGAACTCCGCCTGCGGCAACCCGACCTTCGTGTTCAAGACCTCGAACTTCACGTTCTGGCCGGTGTCGAGCTGGGGCGCGCACGCGAAAGCGTGGCTCACCGACAAGGTGTTCTTTCATGCGGGCGTCTACGAGGTGAACCCCCGCCACCAGCAGCCGGGCGACAACGGCCTCGATTTCTCGACGAAGGGCGCCACGGGCGCGATCATGCCGTTCGAACTCGGCTATTCCACCACCTTCGCCAACGATGTGCTGCCGCGCAATTACGGCATCGGCGGCTATGTCGACCGCTCGGACTATGCCGACCCCGTCCTCGACGCCACGGGCCGGGCCGCGCTGTTCTCGGGCGCCGGCGCAGCCACGCGCTTCGGGCGCTCCGGGATCTACGCCCGGTTCGATCAGATGGTGTGGCGGCCCGACCCCACGGCGCCGCAGGGCTTGAGCGTGTTCGGCGTCGCCATGAAGGGCACCTCGGGCCGGCAGATCGAGGATTACTTCCTCGAACTCGGTGCGGTGCAGACCGGAACCTTCGCGGGCCGGCCCTACGACACCGTCGGCTTCGTCATCAACACCCAGAAGTTCTCGTCGCTCGGCCTCGCCAACATCCGCCTCGCCCGCGCCGCGCAGGGGCTGGGGAGCGCCGACGTGCCGACCCAGCAGGTGATGATGGAACTGAACTACGGCATTCAGGTCACGCCCGCGATCCGCGTGACGCCGAACCTCCAGTACATCCTCAACCCCGACCAGACCCGGTTCCCGTTCCGGCGCAGGAACATCCCCGACGCCTTCGTGGTCGGCGCCAAGCTGTCCGTCGACCTGTTCACCCTGGCGGGCCTCGCGGGCGGTCCGGGGCTGTAGGGCGCACCGGCCCGATGGGGGAGGGCGGCGGCGGTCGCGCCGTTCGTTCACAGGTTTCCGGGGCGACTTCGGGTCCGGCTGAAGGTTTAGCTGCAGCCGCTATTCGCTCCGAACGTGGAAAGGGCCGCCCCTCGGGGCGGCCCTCTTTGTGTCGGCCGATCAGCCGCCGAGACGGTCGGCGAGGACGGCCGAGTGGCCGTGCTGATTGGCGATGTAGGGCAGCGCCTGGGTGGCGAATTCGCGACCCTGGGCGCTGTCGCCATTGCGCGAATAAGCCTCGTAGAGGCCCAGCGTCCGGGCATCCGAGCGGGCCTGCTGGCGGGCGTAGGTGCGGTCGAACTCGCGGGCGGTGCGGGCGTTCTTGAGGGCGTCGATGCGGGCCTGACCCTCGGGGCCGATGGCGACGCGGCGACCGGGCTCACCGGGGCTGTTGTCGACGAGGCCGACGCCGCCGAGGACGCCGCCCACCACCTTCTGGGCGATGCCGGCCGAGATGGTCACGGGCGCCAGGATCACGCCGACGGGGTTGTCGAGGCGGGTCTCGAAGGGCTGGCGGTCCGACACCACGGTGCCGCCGGCGGTCAGCGACGTGCCCTCGGGCAGCAGGGCCTTGGTGGTGGCTTCACGCTCGACGAGGACGTGCTGGGCGTAGTTGCGCACGTTCGGGTTGCGCGACCGCTCCAGGGCGAGACGGCTCGACTCGATGCTGACGGCATCCGACTTCAGGGCGGCGGAGCGGAAGGCCGAGGTGTCGCGGGCGGCCGGCGATGCGGCGTCGTATTGCGGTGCGACGCGGACCGACAGGGGCTCCTGGGCGAGGGCCGGGGTCGAGAGGGCGGCGACGGTGAGCCCGAGGGCGGCCAGAAGCTTGGTGTTCATCATCCGGGAATCTCCTCCACGCCCCACCGGGGCGCGTCATGTGACTGAGTTTGCCGGCGGAAACGCTTTGTTCATGGGGGTGTTCCGGCTTGAGACGCATGGCTGCGCTGCAACGCACCAGCCCATGCGGGCAGTCTCCGGATCATCGCTTTGGATCAATGATATCGTTGCCGCGTGATCCTTTCGGTTTCTGGCAGGCGCGCGTCCTCTCTCCTTTCCGCAAAGAAGACCCGCGCCTGTGATGGACCGGCTGGATCAGCCGGATGCAGCATCACAGGCAATGATCGGATAGGCGGATGGTCATTGCATCCGGATAATTGAAGTTTCTCAAAGACGGGTCTGAGCTCGACGCAGCAATCGACATCCAGGCGCCGGAACTCGATGGCTCGGACTGGATATGCCGTTACGAGATCCACTGGCCCGACGGGGTCCAATCGAATTTCGCGAAGGGCTTCGACTCAGTCCAGGCGTTGCACTTGAGCACGCAGCGAATTTGCCTGGATTTATACATGAGCAAATACCATGCGGCCGGAACTCTCTATTGGGATAAACCCGGAAGTGGCTACGGACTCCCCATCACGCCGAACGGACGCAGCTTCTTGGTCGGCGATGACAAGATCTTCGAAGGCTGAAGACATCGTTTGATTGTCATCCGTTGGAGGCGCCGCTCAATGCGCCTCCTCCCAATTCAAAGCCGCCCGCGCCTCCACCACCAACGGCACCTTCAAGGTCAGCGCCGGGGCCGGCGCCTCGACCATGATCCGTGAAATCACCGGCAGGGCCTGCTCGACCTCGTCCTCCGGCGCCTCGAACACGAGTTCGTCGTGCACCTGCAGCAGCATGCGGACGTTGAGGCGCTCGGCCGACAGCGCGTCCTCCATGCGGATCATCGCCCGGCGGATGATGTCGGCGGCCGAGCCCTGGATCGGGGCGTTGATGGCCTGACGCTCGACGCTCGCCCGCTCGTTCGGGTTGTTGGAGCGGATCTGCGGATAGTGGCACACTCGCCCGAACAGGGTGGTGACGTAGCCGAGATCGCGGCACAGGCGCTTGGTGGTGTCGATGTAGTCGCGGATGCCGGGGAAGCGCTCGAAATACTGCTTGATGAAGGCGGACGCCTCCTCGCGGCCGATGCCGAGGCGATCGGCGAGGCCGAACGCCGAGATGCCGTAGATGATGCCGAAGTTGATGGTTTTCGCCCGCCGCCTGAGATCCGGCGTCATCTCGGCAAGCGGCACGCCGAACATGGCGCTGGCCGTGGCCGCGTGGATGTCGATGCCGTCTTCGAAGGCCTGGCGCAGTTGCGGGATGTCGGCGATGTGGGCGAGGAGCCGCAGCTCGATCTGGCTGTAATCGGCCGAGATCAGGCGGTTGCCCTCCGCCGCCACGAAGGCGCGGCGGATGCGCCGGCCCTCTTCCGTGCGGATCGGGATGTTCTGCAGGTTCGGGTCCGACGAGGACAGGCGGCCCGTGGTGGTGGCGGCGAGCGAGAACGAGGTGTGGACCCGGTCGGTCTCCCGGTCGGCGTGCTGCTGCAGCGAATCCGTGTAGGTAGATTTCAGCTTGGCGAGCTGGCGCCATTCCAAGATCTTCTTCGGCAGCTCGTGCCCGGCCTGGGCCAGTTCTTCGAGCAGGGTGGCGGGCGTCGCCCACTGGCCGGACGGCGTCTTCTTCGCGCCGGGCAGGCCCATCTTGCCGAACAGGATGTCGCCGATCTGCTTCGGTGACGACACCTGGAATTTCTCGCCCGCATCCTCCTGGATCTCTTCCTCCAACCGCACGAGGATCTGCGAGAAATCCCCCGACAGGCGGCTCAGCATGTTGCGGTCGACGCGGATCCCGCGCGCCTCCATCCGGGCCACCACCGGCACCAGGGGGCGCTCCAGGGTCTCGTAGACGGTGACGCGCCTCTCCGCGACGAGGCGCGGCTTCATCATCCGCCACAGGCGCAAGGTCACGTCGGCGTCCTCCGCCGCGTAGGCGGTGGCGCGGTCGAGCGGCACCCGGTCGAAGGTGATCTTCGCGCGTCCGGTGCCGGTCACGTCCGAGAACGCGATGGGCTGGTGGCCGAGGTGGCGGCGGGCGAGTTCGTCCATGCCGTGCCCGCCCTTGCCGGCATCGAGCACGTAGGAGATCAGCATGGTGTCGTCGAACGGCGCCACGTCGATGCCGTAGCGGGTGAGCACGGCCATGTCGTATTTGAGGTTCTGGCCGACCTTGAGCACGCCCGGATTTTCGAGGAGCGGCTTCAGGCGGGCGATGGCGACATCGAGGGCGATCTGGCCGGGGGCGGGCTCGAACACGTCGGTGGCGGCCTTGGCGTCGCCGAAGAGGTCGTCCGCGCTCGCCTGGACCGGGCTGAGGTGGCGCAGGGGAATGTAGGCGGCCCGCCCCGGCGCGACGCAGAGGGAGATGCCGACGAGGTTGGCGTTGATGGCGTCGAGCGCGTCGGTCTCGGTATCGACGGCGACGATGCCCGCCGCCTCGGCCTCGGCGATCCAGGCGTCGAGCTGCTCGGGCAGCCCGATGGTCTCGTAGGCCTCCGTCTCGAACGGCTTCACGGATTCGGCGGCGCGGGCCGCCACGAGGTCGGCGGGGGTGGCCTCGGTGGAGCGGCGGGGTTTCGGGGCCACATCCGGCAGGCCGAGATCCGCGAAGGGATCGGCCTCGGCCCCCGGCGGCAGCGGCACGGGGTCGCCCAGGGCCTCGGCCGCGAAGGGCGCGTCCTCGGCCTCGACCCGCTGCGGCAGCAGGGCCGGATCGGGCTGCACCGCCTCCGGATCGACGTGGAGCATCTGCGCGATGCGCCGCGTCAGGGTGTTGAACTCCATGGCTTTCAGGAAGCCGACGAGCTTCTGCGGGTCGGGCTTCGGCAGGCGCAGGTCGTCCAGCGGCACCGGAACGGGGACGTTCTCCTCCAGGGCCACGAGCTTTCGCGAGAGCCGGGCCTGATCGATGCTGGCGAGCAGGGTCTCGCGGCGCTTGGGCTGCTTGATCTCGGCCGCCCGCTCCAACAGCTGTTCGAGGCTGCCGTATTCCTTGATGAGGGCAGCGGCCGTCTTGAGGCCGATGCCGGGCACGCCCGGCACGTTGTCCGACGTATCGCCGATGAGCGCCAGGGCGTCGCCGATCTGCTCCGGCGTCAGCCCTTCCCACTTGGCGATGATGGCGTCGCGGTCGAGGTTGCGCTCGGGCCGGTGCCCGGCCTTGCCCTTGGTGCCCGATTCGAAATCGTAGAATCGCACCAGGGGGCCGACGAGCTGCATCAGGTCCTTGTCGGACGAGACGATGATGACGCCCGCCCCCCGCGCCTCCGCCTGGCGCGAATAGGTGGCGATGAGGTCGTCGGCCTCGTAGCGGATGAGCTCGATGGGCTGGAGGCCGAAGGCCCGTACGGCGTCGCGCATGAGCGGCATCTGGCGCTTGAGGTCGTCGGGGGCGTCCGGCCGGTGGCCCTTGTAGTCGGGATAGAGTTCCTTGCGGAACGAGCCCTCGGACTTGTCGAACACGATGGCGAGATGCGTCGGCATCACGCCCGCCGCCCCCTCCTGCACGAACTGGGCGATCTTGGTGCAGAACAGCCGCACGGCCCCCGTGGGCAGGCCGTCCGAGGGGCGGGTGTTGTACTTCTGGTCCTGGTTGATCGACTGGAAGTAGGCCCGGAAGATGAACGACGAGCCGTCGACCAGGATGATCTGATCGCCGGGGCCGACGGGGGCGGAAGCGGGTGTCGTCATCGAGCGGCAGGGTCTCGCATGAGGGGCTCGGGACGGTCGCGTTCAGGGGGCCGCTGGTCCGCCCAACTCGAAACGGCAGACCGCGATGAGCGGGGTCAATTGGTCGTGGACGGTCTTCCAGACGATGTCCAGCGCCACACGATGATAGGCGTGACGATAGAGATTGCCGGCGTCGGCGATGTCGCGCCAGGGAATGGAGGGGTGGCGCGCCTTGGCATCCGGGCCGAGGCGCCGGCTCGCCTCCGAGATGATTTCGAGGCACCGGACAACGGCGTAATGGGTCTTCTGGTCCGCCTCGAAGTCCGGGAAGGTCATTCCGGCGGTGAAGCGCAGGGCCGCTTCGGCGTTGAGAAGGATGTCCTCGCAGGCATCCTGCTCACGCTCAGAAGACAGGGAGGGCATCGCGCTCGACCCGTGTCCTGATCCGCTCCTTCAAGGTTTTCCGATTGGCGACATCGACCGTCACGGGAAACAGGTCCGCGATGAAGTGGCAGAGGCCGACATAGGCGTAGACGTCGAGTCTCAATTCCTCGTCGAGGTCGATCACGATATCGACGTCGCTCTCCGCCCGTGCCTCGCCCCGCGCCGTCGAGCCGAACAGCGCGGCATGCCGGATTCCCCGCGCCCGCAACGCGTGTTCGTGTGTCCGCAGGATGTCGATGGCGTCGTCGCGTTCCATGGGGCAAGCGTACCGCAACGGGCGCGGTCGCTGGAAGCCCCCTCGTCACCGCGCCGCGCCCACGGTATCGGCCATCCGGGCATCGCGGGCGCCGAGCGGCTGCTCGGCCCCGACGGTGGTGTCGACCTCGGTCTGGTGCTCCATCTCGGCGTTGATCTCGGCGCCGACCAGCACGATGGTGGTGGAGATCCAGATCCAGGTCATGAAGCCGATGGCCGCACCGAGCGAGCCGTAGGTCTCGTTGTACTTGCCGAAATTGGCGACGTACCACGAGAAGCCGAGCGAGGTGGCGAGCCAGGCGATGCCCGCGAGCGCGCTGCCCCACGTCACCCAGCGCCAGCGCGGCGCGTCGCGGCTCGGGCCGTAGCGGTAGAGGACGGAAAGGCCGCACAGCACCGCGAGGAGCAGGACGGGCCAGCGCAGGAGGGCAAGGGTCCAGGCCTCGGTGCTCAGGCCGACGATGCCGATCACCGCCGGCACCGCGACGATGCCCACGAGCGCCAGGATCACGAACAGCAGGGCGCCGGCGGTGAAGGCCAGCGACCGCAGGTTCAGCCAGACGAAATTGCGCCGTTCGCGCTCCTCGTAGACGACGTTGAGGGCGGAGAAGACCGCCTTCATCCCGCCATTGGCGCTCCAGAGGGAGAGGGCGATGCCGGTGAAGAAGGCGAGCCCCAAGGTGGTGTCGCCCTTCTGCGTGATGCGTTTGACCTGATCGCCCACGATCTCGAGGGCGCCGGACGGCACGACGCCCTGCAGGCTCCGGAGGTGGTCGTTGATGGTCGCCGCATCGGCGACGAGGCCGTAGCAGGAGACCAG
>Ga0182226_1000193_pt1 | contig 11067 bp, 13 predicted proteins | sample G6R1MG_27_FD_129658 | JGI IMG/M metagenome (GOLD analysis project Ga0182226, IMG submission 129658) | Miscanthus phyllosphere microbial communities from Michigan, USA - G6R1_MAIN_07NOV2016_LD1 MG | ecosystem: Host-associated > Plants > Phyllosphere > Phylloplane/Leaf | place: USA: Michigan...
AATTGCCGTAATCGGACGGCCACCACGCCACCGAGGTGGTGAGGAACTGCTTGATGTCGGCTTTCAGGGCGTCGAGGTCGATGGCGTTGAAGGCGGCGGCATAGTCGAAATCGGGGCCGAGGGGATCGGCCGAGAGACCGTTCTGATGCAGCACCTCGACCCGCAGGCGGTGGGGATACCAGTTGTCCAGGGTCGGACGGTTGCCCTGGGCGCCGCCGATGCGGTCGCCGCCGAACGGGCAGCGGCCCTCCATCTTGAAGGATTCGGTGTTGGTCTTGTCGATGGTCGCGCTCACGGGTTCCCCCTCGGATCCTCGGATTTCGGGGCGACCGGGTCCGGCCCCCGGCCGCCCACCCGCACGCCCCTCGCCCGGCGCGGGTGATCGCGCCGGGGCGGAGTGCGTGCGGGAAGCTCGACGGCAAATGGGCCGGCATCGGCATACGGGAAGGGACCGCGATGCGCTTTTCTCCGCATCGTGATCGCGTCCCGTCGCGCGGGACTCGCGTCCCGTCGCGGGGGATCAGTGTCGGGTGAGGCTCGGCCAGGGCAGGTTCGGCACCATGGCCTCACAGCCGGCGACGAGGGAGCCGCGCACGTCCGCGGGGTCGTAGCCGCGCCCGTGCGGGAAGGCGACGATCTGCGCCGTGGCCTCGCCGGCCCGGTGGATCGCGGCGATCCAGGCATCGGGACCGCGCGTGAAGCGGACCTCGTAGGCGACCCCGTCCTGCACGAAGGTGTGGGGGTCCATCGCAGTGTCCATCGGCCCGTCTCCCTGGCCCGCCCCTCGGGCCTCGCCCGATATGGCGGGCCGGGTTATGGGCTCCAAGGTGTCGCCCCCGCGGGGGGCGCCCAGGCCGAGGAACCGCCCATGCGTCCGATCCCGACCGCCCTGTGCGGCCTCGTCCTCGCGCTGCTCGCGGCCCCGGCCGAGAGCCGCCCCCGCGCGGGAACGGACGGCGTGCCGCCGAACCCGTTCGCCTCGAACTACCCGTCGCGCCCGCCCGAGGCCGCGCGGCTCCGGTCGCGCCGGGCGCGGCCAGTGGCGGACGGTCTGCGGCCGCCACGCGACATTCCGGGTCGCTGAGCCCGCGACGGACTGCGCGGCCTCACGCCCCCGGCAGCTCGCCCGCGATGGCGGTGACGAGGCGCGGGTCGGTCGGCTCCAGGGTGTGCGGGTAGGCGGCCAGGAGGCGGCCGTCGCGGCCGACGAGGTACTTGTGGAAGTTCCAGCCCGGCACGGCGCCGGGCTTTTCCGCCGCCGCCCAGCGGTAGAACGGGTGGGCGGCCGGGCCCTTCACGTGCACCTTCGCGACGATGGGGAAGGTGACGCCGTGGTTCTTGCGGGCGGCCTCCGCGATGGCGAGGCCGTCGAGGGGTTCCTGATTGCCGAAATCGGGCGACGGCACGGCGATCACCGTGAGGCCCCGGGCGCCGAAGCGGGTCCACAACCCCTGGAGCCCGACGAACTGGCCGGCATAGCCGCAGGCCGTGGCGGTGTTGACCACGAGGATCGGCTTGCCGGCGAAATCCGCCAGGGGAAGGCGGCCGCCCTCGGGCGTCTCGAAGCTGAACGCCCCGGCCCGGATCTCGCTCGCGGGCGCGTCCCCGGCGCGGGCGGCGCGCGGCGCGGCGACGAGGGCCGCGCCGAGGAGCATCAGGGCCCGGCGGCGCCCCGGATCGGCGTTGAGGGATGACGGCATGGCGGAACTCCCCGAGGCTCGAAGCGCGAAGGCATCGCGCGGAACAGATCCGGCGCGGGACGATGTTCGTCTCGGATGGATTCGGCGCAGGATCCGCGAACAGATCTAGCGCGACGGCCCGAGAAGGGGACGGCGCGGCTGACAGAAACGTGTGGGACGACGGTGCCCTCGCACGCCCTGGCGCGGAACCATCCGGCGGCCCCGAGCTTGAGCGTTCGACCTGGCCCGCCCGGCCATCCCCATCCGACCCGAAAGCCTTCCCCATGCGCAGCCTGTTCCTCGGCACCGCCCTCCTCGTCGCGAGCAGCCTCGGGGCCCTCGCGCAAGGCACGCCCGCGCAGACGCCGGGGGCGGGCGCCCCCGTGCCGGCCGCCCCCGCGACGCTCGCCAACGACCTGCGCCCGACCTTCGTGGCGCAGAACCCGAGCGACATGGTGACCTCGAAGCTCGTCGGCCTGACGATCCAGAACGGCGCCAACGAGACCATCGGCGAGATCGCCGACGTGGTGCTGGACGACAAGAACACGGTGAAGTCCTGGGTGGTCGGCGTCGGCGGCTTCCTCGGCCTCGGCACGAAGTACGTCGCCATCGACCCCTCGGCCCTGAAGATCACCCGCGTCGACAACACCACCCTGAAGGCGATGATCGACACCAACAAGGATCAGCTGCGGGCCGCCCCGGAATACATCTACCTCGGCAAGGCCAAGCCGGACGCAAAGACGAACGAGGCCAAGACCACGGACGCCAAGACGACGGACGCCAAAACCCCCGAGACGAAGCCGACCGAGACCGACAAGGCGCCGTAGGCGTCGCCCCATCCGCGATGACCGGGGGCTGCAGGCCCCCGGAGAGCCCGAACCGGAGAGCCGACCTCACGATGATCCGAAAAGCCACGCGGACCGCCGAGAACGCCATCGACCGCAACGGCTTCGTCGCGCGCGCCTACTTTCCCGGGCACCTGGAGCCGGGCCATCGGGATCACGGTCTCGGCCCCCTCGCGACCATCATGGAATCCTTCCTGGCGCCGGGGACGCACATCAAGCTCCACGAGCATGTCGTCGACGAGATCGTGTCGTGGGTGCCGGCGGGCGTGATGCGCCACGACGACCCCGGCGGGGCCCACCTCACGGTGGACCGGAACCACCTCATGGTCATGAATGCCGGCCGGGGATTCCAGCACGAGGAGCGGACGCGGGCGGACGACCCGCCGCTGCGGATGCTCCAGATCTTCGTTCGCCCGCAGGTCGGCGATCTCGACCCGGACATCCAGTATGGCCGGCTCGCCGAGCGGCACGCGACGACGTGGCGGCACGTCTTCGGGCCCAGGGAAAGCGAGGCCCCCTTCCGGGTCCGCAATACGATCGATTGCTGGGACATCGCCCTGGCGGCGGGGGAGCGGGTCGCGCTTCCGACCGCGCCCGGCCGCCGGACGTACCTCTTCGTCTATTCGGGATCCGTCGCGGCCGAAGGTCAGACGTTCGGCGAGGCCGAGAGCGGCCTGCTCGCGGCGGGGGCGGCGGCGGACATCCGGGCCGTCGCCGACGCGGTCGTCCTGGCCTTCGTGCTGGACCCGGCGGCCGTGGTCTGCCGCGGCGGCACCGTGGGCGATGGCGAGACCGTCCAGGCGATGGCCGCCCGGGTGGAGAGATAGACCGTCCGCGTCGATGCGCATCCGGTGAGGTGCGCCGACGAAGGCGATGGCCCCCTGAAACCGTTTCCGTTTGATCACTTACGGATTGTCCGGGCGCGACAGCGCTCCCTCTCCTTTCGGGAGAGGGAGCGCGCGTCTGCCAAACGCCGAACGGATCAGGCGGAAACGGCATCAAACGGAGTCGGTCTGAGCGACGGCGTGTCGGCGCCGTTCGATCCCGTGCGTTCGAACGGCGGGCCGGATCAGGCCGCCCGGACGGTGGCGAGGAAGCGGTTCACCTCCGTCCGCAGGTGCTCGGATTGCCGCGACAGCTCGGAGGCCGAGCCGAGCACCTGGGTCGCCGCCGCGCCGGTCTCGCTCGAGGCTCGGGCCACGCCGGCGATGTTGGTGGTGACCTCCGTGGTCCCCGTCGAGGCTTCGCCCACGTTGCGCACGATTTCGTGGGTCGCGGCCCCCTGCTCCTCGACGGCCGCCGCGATGGACGTGGCGACGGCGTCGATCTCGCGGATGCGGCCGCCGATGGAGCCGATCACCTCGACGGCCTGACCCGTCGCCCCCTGCACCTGCCCGATCTGGTGGGCGATCTCCTCCGTGGCCCGTGCCGTCTGGTTCGCGAGTTCCTTCACCTCGGCGGCGACGACGGCGAAGCCGCGGCCCGCCTCGCCCGCCCGCGCCGCCTCGATGGTGGCGTTGAGCGCCAGCAGGTTGGTCTGGGCCGCGATGGTCGAGATGAGCTGGACCACGTCGCCGATCTTGCCGACCGACTGGCTGAGGGTGTGCACGAGGCCGGCGGAGCGGTCGGCCTCGCCCACGGCCTGCTGCGCGAGGTCGGCCGAGCCGGCGACCTGACGGGCGATCTCCTGCACCGAGGCGCCGAGTTCCTCCGCCGCCGCCGCGACGGTGTTGACGTTGGCGGCGGCCTGCTCGGAGGCCGAGGCGACGGCGGAGGATTGACCGGCGGTCTCCTGGGCCGTGGCGGTCATCTGCTGGGCCGTGGCCTGCAGCTGCGTCGCCGCCGCCGAGACCTGTCCGACGATGCCGCCCACCGCGTGCTCGAAGCCGTTGGCGAGTTCGATCATCGTGCGCTTGCGCTCGGTCGCCGCCGCCGCGTCGGCGATGAGCCGGCGCTCGGCCTCCTCGGCGGCCTTCTTCGCCACCATGGCCTTGATGCCCTCGACCGCCCGGCCGACGGCACCGATCTCGTCGCCGCGCGCGGCCTCGTGGATCGTCGAGTCGATCTCGCCCCGCGTCATCCGCTCGAGGACGCCGACGAGGCTCTTGAGGGGACGCAGGACGCCCACGGTCACGATGAGGCCCGCCAGGGCGAAGGCCGCGAGCAGCCCCGCGACGGAGGCGACGACGAGGGCGATCAGGGCGTGGTCGGCCTGGGCCTGGGCCGAATCCTTGGCCGCCTGGAACTCCTGCTTGAGCAGATCGATCCGGGGCTGGATCAGCTCGCGGATCCGTGCCCGGGCGACGGCACCCTCGATCACGGACAGCTTGGACGCCGCCTCGTTGTTGTTCTTCAGGCCGAGGTCGACCACGCGGTCGGTGATGGCGAAATACTCGCCGATGGCCTTGCGCAGCTGCTCGTTGACCTCCTTGCGCGTCGGGCCGTCCGACATCGCGATCAGCGCATCGGCGGACGCGTAGGCGCCCTTCAGGGCGACATCGTAGCGCGCCTTGTAGCCGGCCATTTCCGCCTGGCGCACCTCGATGACCATGTTGCGCGCCTGAACCGTCGCTTCCGTGACCTGCAGGCGCAGGTTGAGGATCTGCTCCATCCGGGCGACCTGGACATCGACGAGTTGCTTGGTGAGATGAGAGAGATTCGCCACCGTCCCCCGGGCATAGGCGGCGATCCCGGCCGTCAGGAGGGCCACGATGACGAGGGGAACCGCCAGTTTGACCAGCAAACTACTGTTTTGCAATATTTTCGTCATGACCGAATTGAATTCCCGAGCAACCCCGAACGACCCGTTCATTCAATCAGAAAATGCTTTAATTTTAGTAAATTGATAATTTCCATTAATCATCACCCAAATCGGCCCGTGAAATCGCCGTCCTCGTCGGGGCCGGATGCAACAATTCATCGATGGCCGAAACGACGACGTCGATCCTTTTCTTGGCGGCAAGGCACAGGAGGAAGCCTCCTCCAAGGTTTCGGCTCCCCCCCCCCGACGCGCCGTGCTCCCTCCACCCGGACAGGGATCACGGATGTTCCTCTGCGCGCGCGGCAGGGGCCACGGCCGCACGACGGCGCCCTCGCGTCCGGACGGGTCTCAGCGTGAGCTAGGCGGGCCCGTGTGAGTTTTGCGGGGAACGCTCAATCCCGCTGGTTGATGAAGGTGTCGGGCGTGCCCGTGCCGGCCTCGACGAAGCGGATGTCGCGGGGCTCGCGCCGGGGGGTGTCGACGGAGAGGAACACCATCGGCTCCTCGAGGATCTCGGGCACGGAGTGCACCACCCCGCGCTTGAAGAACACGAGGGTGCCGGGGCCGACCTCGATGGCCGGCTCGTCGGCGAACTTCATGCGGCAGCGGCCCGACAGGGCGTAGAGATACTCGTCGCAGGAGGCGTGGCTGTGGGGCGGCGTCGGGCGGTAGACCCGGAAGACCCGGGCGCTCGCCGCCGGATCGTCGGTGAAGCGGTGATCGGCCACCATGGTGGCGGCGGTCTCGGGCAATTGCGCCGCATGGGCGGCGACGTCGAAGACGCCGTGGTCGGTCAGCGGGGTGGCTTCGCTCATGGGGCGGGTGTCCTTTCCGGTGCGTAGGGTGATGCTCCGCCGGACGCTACCGGGTTTCCCCCACGCCCCCAAGGGGCAAGGCCCCCCCTCAATAGTTCACCTGCAGCTGCCCCCGGAACAGGTGGCCTTCGGCGCGGCCGAGGCGGCGCTCGTCGGCCTCGCGGCGCTTCATCCGGGCATACGCCAGGGTGATCTCGATGGGCTTGATCGGCTGGAACTCGATGCCGACCTCGACCTCGTCGGTGTCGAGGCGGGGCGCGTTCGTCGCCACCTTCCAGCCGCCCTCGTAGGTCTGCCAGCGGGCATACGGCATGAACGGCCCCACGGGGGAATGATCGACGCGGAACATCGCCTGGACGTAGCCGCCGCTGAGGGGCTTCTCCTGGATCATCCGGCTGACCACGTCGTATTCCGGGCCCCGTCCCCAGTTCCACTCCGCCTGGAGGCCGAACGGCTGGGGATACAGGATGGCGTGGAGGCCGACGCGAGAATCGTCGAACGCGCGCGGGCTGACGCCGCCCGTGCGGATCTCCGGCTGGAACCGGTTGCGGTAGGCCGAGGCGCCGACCTCCAGGACCTGATCCTTGAACATCGCCCCGAGACCGTCGAGGGCGAAGGGCCAGGTCACCATGCCGGCGACCATGAGGTCGTCGTTGCGCTCCACCCGGTTGAGGGTCTGGCCGTTGTAGATCCCGACGCCGAAGGCGCCGTAATTGCCGAACAGTTTCTGGCCGCCCTTGGCGAGGCGGTCCCAGATGCCCTGGACGTGCCAGGGCGTGTAGTAGGCGGTGATGCCGATGTCGCGCTCGCCCGGCACCGCGCTGTTGATGGCGTCCGACCGGTCGAGGGTGAGGCGGTTCTGCGAGGATTGCAGGTTCTCCCAGCCGTAGGGCACCTTCTGCTGGCCGAAGCGGAGCTTCGTGCGCCGCTCGTCGTCGAGGAACACGTCGGCGAAGGCGTCGCGCAACTGGGCGAAGTTGCCGCGCCCCTCGGTGCCGGACTGGTTGGCGACGTTCACGGCGAAATCCGGCTGCAGGTAGATGAACACCCGCTCGTGGATGTCGCCCTGCAGGACGAGGCGGACGCGCCGGAAGGTGAAGTTGCCCCGGTCGGTGATGCCGCCGTCGTGGACGGAGCGCAGGCGCGCTTGCCCGCTCGGCGCGGTCGTATCCCCCGCGAAGGTCTCGTTGACCCGCATCTGGGTGTAGCCGCGCAGCGACAACCGCTCGAACCAGGTTTTGGGCCGTGCATTCGCGTTCGGCCCGTCCACCAGGGGCGTGGGCGGAGGCGGCAGCAGGGCGTCGATCCAGGTGTCCGGGCGGTCGATGACGAAGGCGGGCCGCTCCGCATGGGCCGCCCGGGTCACCGGCGGGGTGGTGAGGGCCGATTCCACGGGCCGCCCGGCGGCGGGCCGCGTGCCCGCATCCGTGCGCCGGGGACCACGGGCGGAAGCCGTGCGCGGGCCGCGACCGGCCTCCGCCTGCGCCTTCACCAGGGCCTTCAACTCGTCGATCTGGCGCTGCAGCTCGGCCACGGTCTGGGCCTGCGCGCACGGCACGAGCACGACGCTCCATCCGAGCGCCGCGGCGAGGAGGCATTGTCTCATCGTATCACCCTTGATCGTGTCGTGAGGGCGCGCCGCCGCTGCCCTGCGAAGGGGCGAACGGAAGCGCGCACCGGCGCGGCGGAGCGTCTTCGTCATGCGCGCCGAAGGTCGTTCCGCCCTTACGGGGCGACCACCACGCCGCGAGACAGAACCTTCTCAGTAGAGATCAGCCTAGCCTTGGAGATTTCTCTACCAAGCCCGGTCAAATGCGCAGTAGAGGCGTCAAATGACGCCTCTGTGACGCAAATTTTTCGGTCGATCACGGGATTATTCTGCGTCGATATCCGGCCGCCCCGGCACGGGACGGCGTCCCGCACCCGAGCCCCCTCGACCGGCCGGGCTTGTTCCCTCGGCGGCCCCTGTCTTTTCGACAAGATGTGCCGTGCCGCACACGAAGTGTCTCGCCGCACACCCACGGAACTGTGTTGGATTAAACCATCTTTATCACGAGCATTTCCGAGACAAACCTGGACCTATTCTTGTCAGATTTTTTAATCCACTTCACCGCGTGCGCATCGACACGTGCAGAATGAAAGCGAGCGGCTATATCAGTGTTGTGCAGCAACGAGCCGAACGGAACACCGGATCGGCTCCTAGAGGGGAAACAGAAATCATGAAGACCATCCGCTTCGCCGCCATCGCCTCCGCCGTTGTTCTCGGCGTTGCTTCGCTCTCGCCGGCCATGGCCTACGAGAAGAAGGGCCGCTACACCGGCTTCCTGCCCCATGAGGTCGAGACCACCGGTGCGGTCTTCGCCGCCCCGAACGCGCGCTCCCCCTTCAGCTGCCCCATGAGCTCGGCCGCCGAGGGCAACGCCAACCAGCAGAACTTCCCCGTGCAGCAGTACGGCCAGACCTCGGGCGGCAACCGTTGCTGATCCCCAAGCGGAACGAAACGCCCATGCTCCTCAGAGGCTTCTCCTACGCCATGGGCGCCGTCTTAGCGGGCGGCCTCGCCTTCACCATCATCGGCGCCGCCCAAGCCATGATGGGCTCCTGACCCGTCACGCCCCGTCGGCGTGAGCGTCTCCCCCATATTGTGCAGCGACGACCCGAACGAAACATCGGCTCGATTCCTGAAGTGGAAACACAGATCATGAAGACCATTCGCTTCGCCGCCATCGCCTCCGCCGTTGTTCTCGGCGTTGCTTCGCTCTCGCCGGCCATGGCCTACGAGAAGAAGGGCCGCTACACCGGCTTCCTGCCCCCGGAGGTCGAGACCACCGGCACGACCTATGCCCCGTCCCGCATTCCGGCCTACGGCGGATGTCCGATGAGCTCGGCCGCCGAGGGCAACGCCAACCAGCAGAACTTCCCCGTGCAGCAGTACGGCCAGACCTCGGGTGGCAACCGTTGCTGATCCCCGAGCGGAACGAAACGCCCATGCTCCTCAGAGGCTTCTCCTACGCCATGAGCGCCGTCTTCGCGGGCGGCCTCGCCTTCACCATCATCGGGGCCTCCCAGGCCATGATGGGCTTTTAAGACATCGACGCCGCTGCGGCGGGGGTTCGAGCCCCCGCCCGGCCGACGCTCCCTCCCAGGGCCGTGCTCCGATGCCCGTCGGACACGGCCTTCCGTCGTTTCGGGATCCCTCCAGGGCGATAAGACCAAAATCCAAAAATAGGAATTTATGATTGACAGCGCGACGCTCCTGGGGTATCTATGACCCACGCTCAAGAAGTGTGGATGGAGAGGGGCGGCGGCGATGATCCTCACCCCCATCGACGCCACCCGGAAGGCCGAGGCCGAACGCCTGTTTCGCGAGACGAACCGGACCGTGGCGGAGATCGCGGCGCAGACCGGCCTCGTCGCCGCGACCCTGCGCAAGTGGAACCGCCACGGCGGGTGGCGCCTGCCCCCCGCCAAGGTCGCGCCCGCCGCGTGGTCGGCCGCGCGCTGCGCGGCGCTCGCCCGGATCGACCGGGTCCACGGCGTCAGCCGCGACGATCTCGCTTCGGTGCTGGGCCTGTCCCGGCGTCGGGCCCCGACGCATTTTTCCGCCTGCGGTCTTCCGGAGGTGGCGACCCGGCCGCCGCCCGGCCCCGCCGCCCTACGGCTGGCCCTGCGCACCCACATCGCCCGGCAGATCGCCGGATTCGACGCCGCGCTCACGGAGGCGGGCCCCGGCCTCGATTCGGCGCGGGTGCTGCGGGATCTCGGCGGCCTCAAGCGCCTCCTCGACGACCTCGACGCCGAGTCTCAAGTTCGCAGGAGTGAGGCCGATGCAGAATCCGGTGCGGCGGACGCGTCCGACGACGGCGATCTGCCCGCCCTGCGCGCGCAGATCGCGCAGCGTTATGCGGCGTTCATGGGCGAGCGGCCGGATGCCGGCCTTTCTCGCGAGCCTGCCGCCGCACCTCGTCCGGGCGCTCGCCCGTGACTGGCTCCACACGGCCCGGGCCGACCAGCTGCCGCCCTGTCCGGACGACCATTGGACGACCTGGGCCGTGGTGGGCGGGCGCGGCTCGGGCAAGACGCGCACGGGCGCCGAATGGGTACGGGCTCTGGCGCTCGGCGATCCCGCCTTCACCGCCCGGGCCGTCGGCCGCATCGCGCTCATCGGCGAGACGTATGCGGATGTCCGCGACGTGATGATCGAGGGGCCGTCCGGGCTCCTCCACCTCCCCGGCCCGCGCCCGCGCTGGTCGCCGTCGCGGCGGCGCCTCGATTTTCCCAACGGGGCCGTCGGCCTCGCCTTCTCGGCCGAGGAGCCGGATTCCTTGCGCGGCCCGCAATTCGGGGCCGCCTGGTCCGACGAGATCGCCAAGTGGCGGTATGCCGACGCCACCTGGGACATGATCCAGTTCGGCCTGCGCCTCGGCCATGCCCCCCGCGGCCTCGTCACCACCACGCCGCGCCCGATTCCGCTCCTGCGCCGCCTGCTCGCAGACCCGGCGACGGTGGTGAGCCGCTCGCGCACGGCCGACAATTCCGAACATCTCGCTCCGAGCTTCCTCGACGCCGTGGTCGGGCGCTACGCCGGCACCCGCCTCGGGCGCCAGGAACTCGACGGCGAACTCATCGAGGACCGCGCCGACGCCCTGTGGACCCGCGAGGCCCTGGAGCGCGGCCGCGTGGCGGGGCCGCCGGAGGATCTGCGCCGCATCGTCGTCGCCGTCGATCCGCCGGCCACCTCGAAGGCCGGAGCCGATGCCTGCGGGATCGTCGCCGCCGGCCTCGCCTCGTCGGGCCACGCCTACGTGCTGGCCGACGCCACCCTGGCCCGCGCCGCCCCCGAGACCTGGGCCGGGGCGGCGCTGGCCCTCTACCACCGGCTGTCCGCCGACAGCCTCGTGGTCGAGGTCAACCAGGGCGGCGAGATGGTGACGAGCGTGCTGGCCCAAGTGGACGCTTCGGTCCCG
>Ga0182226_1000194_pt1 | contig 11051 bp, 11 predicted proteins | sample G6R1MG_27_FD_129658 | JGI IMG/M metagenome (GOLD analysis project Ga0182226, IMG submission 129658) | Miscanthus phyllosphere microbial communities from Michigan, USA - G6R1_MAIN_07NOV2016_LD1 MG | ecosystem: Host-associated > Plants > Phyllosphere > Phylloplane/Leaf | place: USA: Michigan...
TCAGGGTGACGATGATGCGTGCTTTCATGGACCTGAACTCGACTGCGCGTGGCGGGGCGCCCCCGCGATAATCGGGAAACGCCGCCCTGGCAACGCGGACCGGTTCAGCGGCGCGGGGTGGCCGGTGCCGCGCGCAGCGGCTCGATGCTGGTGGCACGGCGCCACAACTGCAGCATCACCCAGGCGGCGCACAGGCTGAACAGCGCCATCAGCACGTGGCCGACGGTGTCCCCGAGTTCGAAGATCCCGGCGAGTGCCCACCCGGCCGCGATGGCGACGGCGAAGACCTCCGTGCCCACCAGCACCATCATGCTGACGATCGTGATGAGATTGCGCGTGTTCACTGGCGTCTCGCTTGTCGTTCCGTCACCGCGCGCCTTTCGGGGCGAGCGGCTTCGCGAAGTAGCGCGATCCGGCAGGACCGCGCAACGTCGCGCGTCAGCGCGGTGCCCGCTTGGCGAGGATGCGCTGCAGGGTCCGGCGATGCATGTTCAGGCGCCGGGCCGTCTCCGAGACGTTGCGGCTGCACAGCTCGTAGACCCGTTGGATGTGCTCCCAGCGCACCCGGTCGGCCGACATGGGGTTCTCCGGCGGATCGGCGCGCTCGCCCGGCTGGGCCATGAGGGTGCCGTGGATCTCGTCGGCATCCGCCGGCTTGGCGAGGTAGTCGAACGCGCCGAGCTTCACCGCCGTCACCGCCGTGGCGATGTTGCCGTAGCCCGTGAGGATCACGCCGCGCGCCTCGGGACGCTTCTCCTTGAGGCGGGCGATGACGTCGAGGCCGTTGCCGTCCCCGAGACGCATGTCGATGACCGCGAAGGCGGGTGCCCGCGCGTCCACCATGGACACGCCTTCGGCGACGCTCTCGGCCACATGGACTTCGTAACCGCGCATCTCCATGGCGCGCGCCAGGCGCGTGGAAAACGGCTTGTCGTCGTCGACGATGAGAAGAGTGCGGTCGGCGAACGCCGCCAGAGGGTCGTTGTCACCGAGGGGCATGATATCGGCGCCGGGCGCCGTGGTTCCGCTTTGCGTCAGCATGCGACGCGCCTCCCTGATTTCGAGGTTTCGGCTTCGGGAAAACTTCAGACCTTCATATAGGAACCAGGTCGGTCTTGATCAGGGGTGGGCAGCTCGCCATTCTGTGCATGGCGGCCTGCGGCGAGACCGCGCTCGAAGGCGGCACGCGGCCAGGACACGCGGACGACGGCGCCCGTGGCGTCGGGGCCGGAGGCATTGGACAGGGTGAGCTGCGCGCCGGAGCGCTCGATGAGCGTTTTCGCGATGAACAGGCCGAGGCCGAGGCCGGCGCCCGTGGTCTCGCCCGACCGAGATCGTTCGGAGCCGCGCGTCGTCACGTAGGGCTCGCCCGCGCGCAGGAGCACCTCGCCGGAGAAGCCTTCCCCGTCGTCGCGGATCTCGAGCCAGACCTGTTCGTAGGTCCAGCGTGCCTCGATGACGACGCGGGCCTTGGCGAAATCGACGGCATTGTCGACGATGTTGCCGAGCCCGAACAGCACGCCGGGGTTGCGCCGGCACGACGGCTCCGGCCCCTCCCCCCGGCTCGTGACGTCGAGCTGGATGCCCAGGGCGCGCTGGGGCGCGACGAGTTCCTCGACGAGGTGGCTCAGGCTCACGGTCTGCAGAAAGCCGCCCCCGTCGCCGTCGAGGGACGTCAGCTTGGACAGGATGCCCCGGCAGCGGTCGACTTGGTCGCACAGGAGGGCGAGGTCCTCGCGCACACCGGGCGAGGCCGTGGGGGCGAGTTGCCGGCTGAGTTCCTTCGTCACCACCATGATGGTGCCGAGCGGCGTGCCGAGTTCGTGCGCCGCCGCCGCCGCCAAACCGTCGAGCTGGGACAGGTGTTGCTCGCGCGCGAGCACGAGTTCCGTGGCGGCGAGCGCCTGGGCGAGGAGACGCGTCTCTTCCGCGACCTTCCAGGCATAGACGCCGGTGAAGGCGGTGCCGAGGAGGATCGCGGTCCAGACGCCCGAGATGTAGAGGAACGGCAATTCGAGGCGCCCGTCGGCGAACCACGGCAAGGGCCTGTGGATCAGGGCGAGCAGGGTCGCGAGGCCGATGGCGAGGAGCCCGAGGGCCAGGGTCCGCTCCGGCGGCAGGGCGGTCGCCGAGATCAGGACGGGCGCCAGGAACAGGAGCGAGAACGGATTCTGCAGGCCGCCCGTGAGGAACAGCAGGGCGGCGAGCTGGATGATATCGAAGGCCAGCAGCAGGGCGGCCGAATCGTCACTCAGGCGATAGCTCGCCGGAAAGCGAATGCGCAGGGCGAGGTTCAACCAGGACGAGGCCGCGATGACGAGGAAGCACCAGCCGAACGGCAGGGGCAGGCCGAGGCCGAACTGCGCCCCGACCACGGCCGCGCTCTGGCCGGTGATCGCGAGCCAGCGCAGGCGAACGAAGGTATCGAGCCGCAGATGCCGGGCATCGCGGACGAAGGCGTGGGTGCCGATGTCCATCATGTCCCCGGAACGATAGGGCTCCGCCCCCGCGCGTCCATCCCGGTTCGTACGATTGCCACGCCCGTCGGCGAAGCGAACCCGTCCCCTGATCGACGTCCCCGGTTGAACAACCGTCCGAAACGTCAGTCCGGTGACTTGTCATTGCGGGTTTCGCCCTAAGTCGATGACGATCCTCGATCGATGATCGGGCCCGAAGCGCGTGCGCCCCGTTCGATGCGGGCCGGTCGTGCCGCCTCGCAGACGGAGACCAGCGTGAATCCAGCCTATTACTGGTACGAGACCGCCCGGATCATGACGACGCCGGCGCGGGTCGCGGCCGACATGATCAAGCACAGCCTGGAGAACCCGGCCAATCCCCTCGCCTACGGTCCGTATGCCCGCAGCATGGCGGCGGCCTGCGAGATGTTCGAGCGCATGACGCGGCGCTACGCCAAACCGGCCTTCGGTCTCGGGGGAACCTGGGTCGACGGCACGAGCGTGCCGGTGAGCGAGCGCGTGGTGTGGGAGCGTCCGTTCTGCCGGGCCGTCACCTTCGACCGTGGGTTCGTGCGCGGGCCGGGGGAGCCGCAACCGAAGCTCCTCATCGTCGCCCCCATGTCGGGGCACTACGCCACCCTGCTGCGCGGCACCGTGGAGGCGATGCTGCCCAACCATCAGGTGTTCATCACCGACTGGACCGACGCCCGCATGGTGCCGCTCGCGGCCGGGCGGTTCGACCTCGACACCTATATCGATTACCTCATCGATCTCTTCGCGGCCCTGGGGCCGGACCTGCACGTCATGGCCGTGTGCCAGCCCGCCGTCCCGGTTCTCGCCGCCATCGCGGTGATGGAAGCCAGGGGCCACGCCGCCGTTCCGGTGTCCATGACCCTGATGGGCGGCCCCATCGACACCCGGCGCTCCCCCACGGCCGTGAACTGCCTCGCCCAGGAGCGCGGCACGGCGTGGTTCGAGCGCAACTGCATCACCACCGTGCCGGCGGGCTATCCGGGGGCGTGGCGCAGCGTCTATCCGGGCTTCTTCCAGCTCTCCGGCTTCATGGCGATGAACCTCGACCGCCACGTCAACGCCCATGCGGAGATGTTCGACCACCTCGTGAAGGGCGACGGCGATTCCGCCGAGAAGCACCGGGAATTCTACGACGAATATCTCGCGGTGATGGACCTCACGGCGGAGTTCTACCTCCAGACGGTCAAGACCGTGTTCGTCGATCACGCCCTGCCCAAGGGAACGATGATGCACGGGGGCGAGCGCGTCGATCTCGGGGCGATCCGCACCTGCGCGATCCTCGCCATTGAGGGCGAGAACGACGACATCTCCGGCGTCGGCCAGACCAAGGCGGCCCTCGACCTCACGCCGAACCTACCCGATGCGCGCAAGGCCTATCACCTGCAGCAGGGCGTGGGCCACTACGGGGTGTTCAACGGCTCGCGCTACCGCACCGTCATCGCCCCCCGCATCGCCGAGTTCATCCGGGCCATGGGGGCGCGCCCGCCGATGGTGCAGGACGCGACGGCTTGAGCGGCACACCCCCAGCAAATCGGCCGGCCCCGATGGCGGCGCGACGGCGACCCGGCTAAGCTCGCGCCATGCGATTAGCCCTGCTGCGCGGGCCGGACCCGGATCATCTCGACGTCGTCCACGAGGGCGAGACGTTCCGCGTCGCCCTGCGGCGACGGCCGACGGCGCGCCGGCTGACCCTGCGGGTGTCGAGCGCCACCGGCGAGGTGGTGATGACCCTGCCGGCCCGAACCTCCCTGGCGGTGGCGCAGAAATTCGCCGTCGCGCATGGCGGCTGGATCGCCATGCGGCTGGCGAAGCTGCCCGAGCGGATCGCCTTCGAAGCCGGCGCGATCCTGCCCCTGCGCGGCATCCCCCACCGGGTCGTGCACCGCGCGACCACGGGGGGTCTGACGCGGATCGAGACGGGAACCGACGAGGGCGTGATCTCGGTGGCCTGCGAGGCACCGCACATCGCGCGACGGGTCGGCGATGTCCTCGAGCGCGAGGCCCGTCGCGATCTGACCTCGGCGGTCAAGATCTATGCCGCGGCCATCGGCCAGACGCCGACGCGAATCACCGTCCGGGACACGCGCAGCCGCTGGGGCTCGTGTACGGCGCAGGGCGCCCTGAACTTCTCCTGGCGCCTCATCCTGGCGCCGCCCGTGGTGCTCGACTACCTCGTCGCCCACGAGATGGCGCATCTGCGGGAGATGAACCACTCGGCCCGGTTCTGGAGCCTTGTCGGCTCCATCTGTCCCCATGTCGACGAGGCGGAACGCTGGCTCAAGCGGAACGGCGCGAGCCTGCACCGCTACGGTTGAGTGTCAGCCCTTCACGCGCAGGATGCGGCGGCGGACGGCCGGCTCCTGCGGCCAGGTCGGGCGAGCATCGACCTGACCGGGGGCAAGGGTGCGAGGCGCGACGCTGTCGCAAATCTCGCGCTGGCGCAGGATGACCGGCTGCCCGAACTCGTCGCGACGGCGGATGATCCCGCCATCGTGGCAGAACCCGGCGAGCTCGGCGGACGAGCCACCGCGACGTCCGCCCGGCGTCCGGGCGATGGGCCGGTGCTCGACGACGAGGGGACCGTCGCGGTTGAGAGAGTGCTCGACATAGGTGGTCTCGTCGACGGGCAGCGAGCCCGCGCCGGCCGGTGCGGCCCCGATCAGCAGCAGGAGGGCGGGAAGGACGCGGAATCGCATGGCATTCGTCCGTGTTGAGGCGTGGCCGCCAGAATTATGGCTTGAGTGCGTCCGACAAAAGCCTTTGGCAAGAGCGTCTGGCAAGCACGTCGGTTCCCAACGGGATCGTTCGACCGGACACGTCGAGAATTCGTTAATCATACGGTTCACGGCGGCGGCCGGTCCAGGGTTCGCCGAGACCCCACATCGCTCGATTGTGCGCCCGGTCTGAGCCGATCCGGCCAGGATGGCTTTCGCCGGCAAAATCGCCCTGTCGCACGGCAAAATTTGCCGGGTCGACAGGGCCGCGGGTTGCATAGTCAACCCGGAAGTCCCCGCAAATGCTTGATCCGGAAAGCGAAATTCGAGCCATTCCCCTGGCATCCGCCGTGCTGCGCAAAACGCGCCCTACGATCTACGCGAGTTTTTCGATGAACGTTTCCAGCACCGGCGTTTCCCCGGCATGGCCCGTTTCGAAATCCAACGGCACCCCCTCCAAGGCGGCCGCCAGCACGGCGTCGGATGAGGTGACGGGGGATTTTCTTAAATATGCGAATATGTCGCCGATGGAGCGGATGCGCGCCAACATCCTCAAGAGCCTGGATCTGACCGAGGATAAGCTGAGTGCCCTCCCGCAGGAGGCGCGGCAGAAGATCGAGGGCCAGATCAAGGATCAGATCAGGAAGCTGATGGCCAACAGCGGCGGCAACGGTCAGCTCGTCAGCATCCTGGCCTGACCGTCGCGCCCCCGTGATACGCCGCCCGCTATACGCGAACGGACACCGCATCACGAGGCGACGCCACGGGTTACCCGTGGTTCAGTTCAGCAGCAGGCTCTGCGGGCGCGTCTCGGCCGCGAGGGTGTCCCCCACGGCGAGACCCAGGGGACCGAGCCGCACCGGCACGGTCTCGCCGTCGTGGATCGCGCCCGCCAGGAGCTGTTCGGCGAGGCGATCCTGCACTGCCTTCTGGATCACCCGCTTCAGGGGGCGCGCCCCGTAGGCCGGATCGTAGCCCTTGTCGGCGAGCCAGTCGCGGGCGTCCGGCTCGACCGAGAGGGTGATCTTCCGCTCGTCGAGGAGCTTCTGCAGCCGGCCGAGCTGGATATCGACGATGGCGCCCATCTCCGACCGCTTGAGGCGGTGGAACAGGATGATCTCGTCGATCCGGTTCAGGAATTCCGGCCGGAAGTGGTGGCGCACAACCCCCATCACCTCGTCGCGCACGGCCCCGGTCTCGTCGCCCTCGCCCTGGTTGACGAGGTATTCCGAGCCGAGGTTCGAGGTCATGATCAGGAGCGTGTTGCGGAAATCCACCGTGCGCCCCTGCCCGTCCGTCAGGCGCCCGTCGTCGAGCACCTGCAGGAGGACGTTGAACACGTCCGGATGCGCCTTCTCGACCTCGTCGAACAGCACGACCTGATACGGCCGGCGCCGCACGGCCTCGGTGAGCGCCCCGCCCTCCTCGTAGCCGACATAGCCCGGAGGCGCGCCGATGAGGCGGGCCACCGCATGCTTCTCCATGTATTCGGACATGTCGATGCGCACCAAGGCCGTCTCGTCGTCGAACAGGAAGCCGGCCAGCGCCTTCGTCAGCTCGGTCTTGCCGACGCCCGTCGGCCCGAGGAACATGAACGAGCCGATGGGCCGGTTCGGATCCTGCAGGCCGGCGCGCGCCCGGCGCACGGCGGTCGCCACCGCCTCCACGGCCTCGCGCTGGCCGACGACCCGCTTGGCAAGCGCCGTCTCCATGGCCAGCAGCTTCTCGCGCTCGCCCTCCAGCATCTTGTCCACGGGCACGCCGGTCCAGCGCGAGACGACCCCCGCGATATGGGCCGGCGTCACCGCCTCCTCGACCATGCCGTCGCGGTCGACGGCGGATTCCGCCGCGGCTTCGATCTCGGCGAGCTGCTTCTCCAGGCCCGGCACCACTCCGTAGGCGAGTTCACCGGCGCGCTGATACTGGCCCTGGCGCTGGGCGTTGGCGAGTTCGGTGCGGGCCTCGTCCAGGCGCTTCTTCAAGTCGGCGGCCGCCCCGAGCTTGTCCTTCTCGGCCTTCCAGCGGGACGTGATGGCGGCGGACTGCTCCTCGAGGTCGGCGAGTTCCTTCTCCAACCGCACGAGGCGGTCACGGGAGGCCGTGTCGGTCTCCTTCTTCAGGGCCTCGCCCTCGATCTTCCGCCGCACGATCTCGCGGTCGATGTTGTCGAGTTCCTCGGGTTTCGAATCGACCTGCATGCGCAGGCGCGAGCCGGCCTCGTCCATGAGGTCGATGGCCTTGTCCGGCAGGAAGCGGTCGGTGATGTAGCGGTTCGACAGGGTGGCGGCGGCCACCAGGGCCGCATCCTGGATGCGCACGCCGTGGTGCTGCTCGTACTTCTCCTTGATGCCGCGCAGGATCGACACCGTGTCCTCGACGGTGGGCTCGGACACGAAGACCGGCTGGAAGCGGCGGGCCAGGGCCGCGTCCTTCTCGACGTGCTTGCGGTACTCGTCCAGCGTGGTCGCGCCGACGCAGTGCAGTTCCCCCCGCGCGAGGGCGGGTTTCAGGAGGTTCGAGGCATCCATGGCCCCGTCCGCCTTGCCGGCGCCGACGAGGGTGTGCATCTCGTCGATGAACAGGATGATGCCGCCCTCGGCCGCCGTGACCTCGGAGAGCACGCCCTTCAGGCGCTCCTCGAACTCGCCGCGATATTTGGCGCCCGCGATGAGGGAGCCCATGTCGAGGGCGAGGAGCGACTTGTCCTTCAGGCTTTCCGGCACGTCGCCATCGACGATGCGCAGGGCCAAGCCTTCGATGATGGCGGTCTTGCCGACGCCGGGCTCACCGATGAGGACGGGATTGTTCTTCGTGCGCCGCGACAGGACCTGGATCGTGCGCCGGATCTCCTCGTCGCGGCCGATCACCGGGTCGAGCTTGCCCTCGCGGGCCGCCTCCGTCAGGTCGCGGGCGTATTTCTTCAGGGCGTCGTAGGCGTTCTCCGCCGTGGCGTTGTCGGCGGTGCGGCCCTTGCGCAAGGCATTGATGGCCGCGTTGAGGGAGGCCGGGGTCACGCCGGCGGCGGCCAGCGCCTTGCCGGCCTCCGTGTCCTTCTCGACGGCGAGCGCGAGCAGCAGGCGCTCCACGGTGACGTAGGAATCGCCCGCCTTCTCGGCGGCCTTCTCGGCGGTGTCGAACAGGCGCACGAGTTCGCGCGTCGCCTGCGGCTGGGACGCGTTGCCCGAGACCTTCGGCTGCTTGGCGAGCCAGGCTTCGACCTGCGCCAACGCCACGCGCGATTGCCCGCCGGCGCGGTCGATCAGACCGGCGCACAGGCCCTCGGGGTCGTCGAGCAGCACCTTGAGGAGGTGGCCCGGCTGCAATTGCGGATGGCCCTCGCGCATGGCGAGGGTCTGCGCCGACTGAACGAAGCCACGGGCGCGTTCGGTGTAGGTTTCAAAATTCATCGCTGTCCCACCTTTCCGGTCCGGCTCGATCCCGCCCGCACGATGCAGCACGGCCTCGCCGAAACGTCGTTCCCCGGCTTGCGTTTCGCGAACGCTGCCGCCGGAACCCCGGCACCACGACGGTCCCCGGTGATCCGGATGTGGTGTTGCAATTTCGCACCACAAGGCCCCCAGAGCGATGTGATCGCGGATGTTTGGGGCGGGGTCACGGGATGGCTTGCACGCCCTGCGGTGCGGAGGCCATGCTGGTGCGATGACAGCCGATCTGCACCTTGCCGCCCTGCATCGTTATCCCGTGAAGGGGCTTTCTCCGGAACGGCTCGACGCCGCGACCCTGGAGGCCGGCGGATATTTTCCGGGCGATCGCCTGTTCGCCGTGGAGAACGGGCCATCGGGGTTCGAGCCGGCGGCCCCCGTGCACCAGCCCAAGATCAAGTTCTTCATGCTGATGCGCCACGAGGCCCTGGCCCGCCTCGACGTGCGCTACACGGCCGACGACCACACCCTGACGATTCGGCACGAGGGGCAGATCGCGGCGCGCGGCGACCTTCGTACCGCAGAGGGGCGGGACGCCATCGAGGCGTTTTTCGCCGGCTATCTGCCCGACGCCCTGCGCGGGCCGCCCAAGGTTCTGGCGGCCCCGGACGGCTTCCGCTTCACCGATTCACCGCGCGGCTACGTCTCGCTCCTCAATCTCGCGAGCGTCTCGGCCCTCGAGACCATGACGGGGGCCGCCGTCGACCCCTTGCGGTTTCGCGCCAACCTCCACATCACCGGCATGGGGCCTTGGGCCGAACTCGACCTCGTCGGGCGAACGCTCACGACGCCGGGCGGCGTGACCCTGCGGATCCTCAAGCGCACGCAGCGCTGTGCCGCCACCGATGTCGATCCGGTCACGGGAATCCGCGATCTGGCGATCCCCTCGACCCTGTCGCGCCATCTCGGCCACACGGATTGCGGCGTCTATGCCGAGGTGTTGAGCGGGGGCGTCCTCAGGCTCGGCGAGCCCCTGCTCCTCGCGGAGACGTCGCCTTGAGGGCAAAAACGCCTCCCGCGAAAGGGCGAGGCCGCGCGCGTCAGATCGCGTCGCGCGGCACGAGCACCACGGCGGCCGCGTAGCCCGCCCGCCGCAGCCGGTGCAGGTCGGCGTGGCGGCGCTCGCAGGTGATCTTGAGGTAACGGTCGGCCCCCTCCAGCAGGTTGGTGGAGGCGGCGACCACCTGGCCCCGGACCATGCACTCCATCGGGGTTCGCACGGGGGAGACGATGACGTCGAGGGCGGTCGTACGCGTGCAATCCTGGGCGGACAGCAGCGACGCGCAGACGAGGGAGACGGACAACAAATCGGACATGACGGACCCCTTGTTCGAGATGGAGAAGAAGGTCCGCGGCGTTGCTCAGGCGTTCGAGCGACCGCGTGATTGTTGTCTCGAGCGTTCCCCGGATGACGACGTCTTCGAAATTCTCTTGGGTTTCGGTGACCTGCACGCATACGGCGTGCCAGGGTGTTTCCCCGACGGGCGATCCGTCCCGGGCTCAGTCGCGGCTCGGCAGCCAGACCGGCTCGGGTTCGGCCCGTGGCAGCAGGGCCGCCACGGCATCGAGGTCGACGATGTAGTTCTCGGTCAACTGGTGCCAAAGATCCGCCGTGGACGACGCTTCGGCGCTAAAGCGGTAGAGTGCGATGAGCAGCGGGCCGGGACTTGTGAGAGTCGGGCGCGCAACGGTGAGATCGGCGTCAAACATCGGCCTAAACCCCTGGGCGACAAGACTTAGGATCACAGATGACGGTAAACGATTCCGTAAAAGCGCCGGCGGAAGCCTAAGATTTCGCATGTCTGCGTAGGGTCGTCGACGACCCGTCACGGTGCAAGTCTGTACAGTGGCAAGACGGCTCGCGTTCGCCGACCGGCTGGAACCGGGGGGCCGGCCGAGCGTCTCATAGGCCGAGGCCCGTCGCTCGGGCCGAACCTCACCGGGATGACAATGGATCTTCGACCTCTGAACGCCTCGGCTTTCACCACACCCGCCATCCTGTTGTCCGGCCCCGTCGATCAGAGCATGTACAAGGACTTCCGTCGGCAGTTCGATGCGGCGGCGGGCGAGGACTTCGTCGTGGTCGAGGTCTCGACCCTGGGGGGCGATCCGGAAGTGGCCCGGATGATGGGCGAGGATATCCGCTTCGCCGGGGCCGTCGCCCCCGATCGCCGGTTCGTCTTCCTCGGCAAGGCCGTGATCTACTCGGCGGGCACCACCTTCATGAGCTTCTTCACGCGGGCCAACCGATACCTCACACCCGGCACCCGCCTGATGATCCATGAGCGCAAGATCTCGAAGACCGTGACCCTCGACGGACCGCTGACCACCTGCATCGCCACCGCGACGGCCGCGCTCCACGAGTTGGAATGCTCCATCGAGATCCAGAACGAGGGCTTCGTCAA
>Ga0182226_1000195_pt1 | contig 11026 bp, 10 predicted proteins | sample G6R1MG_27_FD_129658 | JGI IMG/M metagenome (GOLD analysis project Ga0182226, IMG submission 129658) | Miscanthus phyllosphere microbial communities from Michigan, USA - G6R1_MAIN_07NOV2016_LD1 MG | ecosystem: Host-associated > Plants > Phyllosphere > Phylloplane/Leaf | place: USA: Michigan...
CTGGAGGGGCGCGATTCCTTCGTCGACACCCTGTTCATCGACGAGGGCTTCGGCTCCCTCGACGCCGAGACCCTCGATCTCGCCGTCGATGCCCTGGAGACCCTGCAGGGCCGGGGCCGCAAGGTCGGCGTCATCACCCACGTGGCGGCGATGATCGACCGCATCGCCGTGCAGGTTCGGGTGGAGAAGCGCGGCAACGGCCGCAGCGTGGTGCGGGTGGTGGATGGGGCGATGCCTACCATCTAGGCAGACCAACCGTTAGGCAGCAGTTGCATCGCTGGGTAGCAGGCATTCCGGCTTCTCGGGAATGGGCGGCGCCGTTCCGGAGGAGATCGCGGCCTGAATCGCCCGCGCGGGAGGCTTGGCATGCCCGATGCTAGGTGATCCGCGTCGCCCTCGTGGCGGCGGGCGGGGCAACGGCGCCCCGCAGGCGGACGGCGCGAGTCCGAATCCCTTGGCATGAGCGACCGCGCGATGCGTGGCCCCGCGAACCTCGAGACGAGCACTCCATGGCCAGCTTCAAGACCGTGATGAAATCCGGTCACCCCCCGACTCTGTTCGCCGCGTTCCTGTACTTCGATTTCTGCTTCGCGATCTGGGTCCTGAACGGCGCCATGGGGCCGTTCATCACCGAGACCTACAAGCTCACCCCGGCCCAGACCGGGTTCATGATCTCGCTGCCGATCCTCGCCGGTGCGATCATGCGCTTCCCCCTCGGGGTCCTCGCCCAGTATATCGGGCGCAAGAACGCCGCCATCACCGAGATGTCGATCATCATGGCGGCGATGGCCTACGGGTTCTTCTTCGTCCACACCTACGACGACGTCCTCGCCATGGGCGTGCTCCTCGGCATCGCCGGAGCGTCCTTCGGCGTCGCCCTGTCGCTCGGGTCGGGCTGGTTCCCGAAGGAGCACAAGGGCCTTGCCATGGGCATCGCGGGCGCCGGCAATTCCGGAACCGTGCTGGCCGTGCTGTTCGCGCCGCCCCTCGCCCAGGCCTATGGCTGGCAGTCGGTCTACGGCTTCGCCGGCTGCGTCATGGCGATCCCGCTCCTGGTGATGATCATCTTCGCCAAGGAACCGCCGGATGCCGAGCACCAGTCGCTCAAGGAGCACGTCGCCTGCCTGTTCCAGAAGGACGGCTGGTCGTTCAACCTCATCTACATCATCACCTTCGGCGGCTTCATCGGCCTGTCGAACTTCCTGCCGACGTTCTTCTACGAGCAGTTCGGGGTCACCAAGATCGAGGCCGGGCGCCTGACCATGCTGGCCGCCCTGATGGGGTCCGGCATCCGCGTGGTCGGCGGCTACTTCGCCGACCGCATGGGCGGCATCCTCGTCCTGTCCGTGGTGCTGCTGGCCGCCGTCGCGTCGTTCCTGCTGCTCACCGCGACGCCGTCCCTCGCCCTCACCACGGCCCTGTTCATGCTCTGCTTCGCCGCCCTCGGGGCCGGCAACGGCGCCCTGTTCCAGCTCGTGCCCCTGCGCTGGCCGGCCAACACGGCGGTGGCCGGTTCGATGATCGGCGAGGTCGGGGCGCTCGGCGGCGCCATCCTGCCCAACGTCATGGGCCTGTCGAAGCAGTATACCGGCTCCTTCGCCTACGGCTTCGTCGGCTACGCCGCCTTCGCGGCGGTGGTGCTCGGATGCCTGCTCCTGTGGCAGCGCAAGTGGGTGGGCAGTTGGGTCGGCCCGCGCGGCAAGGTGCTGGAGCCGGGGGCGGCCGAGCCCGCCCGGTCCGAGAAGGCCAAGGCCCTCGATCCCGTCGCCATCTGACCCGGCGGCACGGCGACGAACACGACGCGGGGACCTTCGGGTCCCCGTTCCCGTTTCGGGAGAGACACTCAGCCGGTGACGGCCTCCCCCGCCACGAGGGCGAAGGTGAGCACGTCGACGCGGGCCGCGCCGGCCCGCAGGAGGGCACGGGCGGCGGCGTTGGCCGTGGCCCCGGTGGTGGCGACGTCGTCGATGAGGAGAACCCGCCGGCCCTGCAGCGAGGCGCGGGCCGCCTCCGGCACGCGGAACGCCCCTTGGAGATTGCGGGCCCGCGCCGCCCGGGTGAGACCGACCTGCGAACGCGTCGCCTTCACGCGGGCGAGGGCCTGGGGCGCGGTGGGCAGATCCGTCAGGGCGGCGATGCCCTGCGCGAGGAGCGCCGCCTGGTTGAAGCGCCGCCGCCACAGGCGCCAGCGGTGCAGGGGCACCGGCACGAGGCAATCGGCCTCGGCGAGGAGTTCGGCCCCCGCCCCGGTCATCATCCGGGCCAGGGTCGGAGCGAGGTCGAGGCGGTCGTTGTATTTGAGGCGGTGCACGAGGTCGCGGGCGATGCCATCGTACAGGACCGCCGCCCGCGCCCGGCCGAACACGGGCGGATCCGCCATGGCGCGGGGCGAGAGCAGGGGACCGACGCCGTGATCGACGGCGAACGGCGTGCCGAAGCGCTGGCAGAAGGGTGGGGCGATGAAGCGCAGCCCGGACCAGCAGGCCGGGCACAGGGCGTGCGGCTCGGCCGTCGCGGTGCCGCAGCCGGGACAGGTCGGGGGATAGACGAGGCCGAGAACCGCGTTCCACGCCCCGCGCAGCCCGGCCTTGAGGGAGCGGATGACGGCAACCATGCCGTGCATCCTAACGCGCGCCCTCGCGCGGCGCGACCATCCGATGGACGGTCGCGCGCTGTCGTCAGCGCGCGGGGGGCTGGGCCTGCTGCTGTTGCTGGCGATCGCGCTTGTTCGCCTGATGGCGCCCGACGACGCAGCCCGCCGCAGCGCCGAGAACGCCATGCCCGGCGACATGGCCCGCGAGGCCGCCGACGGCCGCGCCCTTGAGACATCCCTTGGCCTCGGCGCCCGTGGTGGCGGCCAGGGCGGAGACGGCGAGAACGGTCCCGAACAGAATGGATCTCATGGCTGAAACGCCTTTCGGTGGATTCGTGAAGAGCAGAACCGCCAAGGCGCCCTCCCCGTTCCATGCTGGCCTGCGAAGGGCGGCCCTGGTCGCGACGCCGCCGGCACGCCATGTTGGAGGCCCCGCCGACGCCTCGGACCCGATGACGCCACCCCCGCCCCTGTTCGACACCGCCCTCGCCCGCGCGCGCCTCGCCCGCGCGCGGCGGGCCGGCTACGCCGACTTCCTCCTCGCCCGCTGCGCCGACGACCTCGACGACCGCCTCGGTGCGGTTTTGCGCCGGTTCGGTCGGGCCGTCGATCTCGGAACACCGCTTCCGGACGTGGCCCTGCGCCTGACGGCGAGCGGGCGGTGCGACTCGGTATTGCGCCTCGCCCCCGTGCAGGAGGTGGTGCCGGGGCTTCCCCTCGCGGTGGGCGACGCCGAACTCCTGCCCTTGGCGCCCGCCTCCGTCGACCTTGCCGTGTCCCTGCTCGCCCTCCAGCACGTCAACGACCTGCCGGGCGCCCTGGCGCAGCTGCGCCGCGCCCTCAGGCCGGACGGGCTGTTCATCGCCTGTCTGCTCGGTGGGCGCAGCCTCACGGAGCTGCGCCAGGCCTTCGGACAGGCCGAGAGCGAGGTCGAGGGCGGGATCAGCCCGCGCGTCGCGCCGTTCGCCGAGGTGCGCGAGATGGGAAGCCTGCTGCAGCGGGCGGGCTTCGCCTTGCCGGTCACCGATGTCGAGACCCTGACCGTGCGCTACGCCGATCCCTTCGCCCTCCTGCGCGACCTGCGCGCCATGGGGTTGACCAACGTGCTCACCGAGCGCCGCCGCACCCCCTTGCGGCGCGCGACCCTGATGCGGGCGGCGGCGATCTACGCCGAGCGCTTCGCCGATCCGGACGGGCGCCTGCGCGCCACCTTCGAGATCCTGTGGCTCTCGGGCTGGGCGCCGCATGCGAGCCAGCAGGTGCCGCTGAAGCCCGGCAGCGCCCGCACCCGCCTCGCCGAGGCGCTGGGCACCCGGGAGCGCGATCCATTGAGGACTCCGTCATGAGACAACCCGGCCCCGACCATCCCATCGCCATCACGCCCCATGCGGGCCGCGTCCGGGTGCGGGCCGGCGGCGTCACGGTGGCCGAGACCGACGCCGCCCTGGTCCTGACCGAGGCCGCCTATCCGCCGGTGTTCTACATTCCCCGCGTCGATGCGCGGTGGGAGCACTTCGTCCCGAGTCCCCGCCGCAGCCATTGCCCGTACAAGGGCGACGCGGGCTATTTCAGCCTCTCCGTCGAGGGCACCGAACGGCCCGACGCCGTGTGGAGCTACGAGGCCCCGTATCCGGCGGTCGCGGCGATCCGCGACCATCTCGCCTTCTATCCCGACCGGGTCGATGCCATTGAAACCGTGCCGTGATACGGGCTCCGGTCGATCACTTCCGATCGATCGGACGCAAGGGTGCTCTCTCTCCTTTCAGGAGAGGGGACCCGCGGCTGATCCCGACCGAAGGGATCACCCGGACATCGTATGACGGGGAGCCTTCGGGCGACCGATCACTCGCGGACCTGCGACCAGAACGCCGATTTGCGCCCGTGCGCCTTGCGTAGGGCGGCGCGGTAGGCGTCGTGGTCGGGCGCGAGGGCGCCGGGGTCGAGGCGGGGCGCCAGGGCGTCCAGGGACGCGAGGTGGCGCGCGCCATGCCCGTAGGCGGCCGAGCGCCCGCGCTCCAGGATGTCGTCGATGAGGAGGCGGTAGAGCCGGGCGGCGGCCAGGGGCTCGCTCGCCTCCAGGGCCTCGGCCGCCGGCACCAGGATTTCGTAGCGGCCGCCGTCCCACGTCTGCGCCGCGACGAGGCGGGCGGCCCGGTCGGGCTTCGGCCAATGGGTGAAGAAGTGCAGGGCCCGGTAGGGATCCGCGTGGGCGGCGGCGTGGTCGAAGGCCCGCTCCAGAGCCTCCTCGTCCTCGAAATCCGGCAGCTTGGCGAGGTAGGCCCGCAGCATCCCGGCGTCGAGCGTGCGCTCGAACTGGCTCCAGCGCAGGGTCTGCGCCTCCGCCCCCCGCGAGAGGGCGTCGAGGATGCGGATCTCGAGGTCGACCCGCGCCCGGTCGGGGGCGTCGGGGTCGAACTGGCCGGTGATCATCTGCTCGCGCGTGACCACCACGAGGCCGCGCTTCTGCGGCCGGCGCACCCAGTCGAGGGCCTCGTCGAGGCGCCCGGCCGCGAGGAGTCGTTCGGCGATCTCCGTGCGCTCCGGGCGCTCCGGCGCCGCCTCCTGCTCCAGGCGGATGAAGGCATCGACGTCGCCGCGCCGGTCGGCCAGCCCCTGGCGCAGGCGCAGGATCTGGTTGCGGGCCGTCAGCTGGTTCCAGGCCCGGGTGCCCTCGGACTTGGCCGGGCGCGGCGGCAGGGCAGCGGCCAGACCCGCATCGAGGCGCCCGAGGGCGGCCTCGGGCAGGGTGGGGATGAGGGCATGGAGCACGTCCTCGACGAGGCCGTATCCGTCCGCGTCGAGCAGCGGCACCAGGCGCAGGGCGAAGGCGGCGGCCTCCGGTGCCGCGAGGCCGCTCCCGAGGCTCGCTGCGGCATCGGCGGCGCGGGCGAAGAGGCCATGGACCTGACCGCTCGAATCGTCCACCCGCTCCAGCACGCCGTCGGCGGCGGCGAGGAAGCGCATGAGGCGGTCGAGCCCGGCCTGCGCGTCGAGGGGGCCGAGTTCGGCCACGATGGTGGTGAGGGTCGCGTCGAGGTCGGCCGCGAAGGCGCGGCGCTTCTGCCAGTCGATGTAGCCGCTCGCCCGCTCCAGGGCCGTGAGGCGCCGGTCGATGAGGGCCGCCACCGCCTCGGGGCCCTGAAGGCCTGCCACCGCCGCCGTGACGAGCTTCTTGAAGGCCGGATTGCGCCCGGTCTCATCGAGGACGAGGCGGATCAGCCGTTCGAGGCCGAGTTCGGTCAGGGTCTCGGGGCTCGGCGTGGTTTTTCGCGAAGGGCGCTTGGGTTTGGCGGCGGGCTTCGCGGACGCCTTCTTGGCAGACGTCTTGGGCGTGGCGGCCTTGGGCGGAGAATCCGGTTCGGCCTCGGTCTGCTTGCCCGTCGCCCTTCGCGCCATGCCGCCTCGTCCTCCGTTCACATCCGCAAGGTGTCGCCGGGGGGCCGCACCATCAAGACCCCGGGGCGCCTACGGCCCCAGCAGATCGACGAGGAACGGGATCAGGGGGGCGTCGGCGGGCGGCATCGGCTGATCCTTCAGCGCGCGCGGACGCACCCATTTCAGGGCCTGCCCCTCCATGGACCGGGGAATTCCCTCCCAGCGCCGGCAGACGTAGAGGGGCATCAAGAGGTGGAAATCCGGGTAGGCGTGGCTCGCGAAGGTGAGGGGCGCGAGGCACGCCTCCTTGACGGTGATCCCGAGTTCCTCGGCGAGTTCGCGGATCAGGGTCTCCTCCGGGCGCTCGCCCGGATCGACCTTGCCGCCGGGGAATTCCCACAGCCCGGCGAGTTGCTTGCCCGGCGGGCGCTGGGCCAGCAGGACCCGCCCGTCCGTGTCGACGAGGGCGACGGCGACGACGAGGAGGATGCGCAACGGGGCGCTCTCGGGCGCGCTCATGGCGCGATGGCGAAGGTGGCCGAGACCTCGGCCGACGTCTCGATGGTTCCGGCGACGAGGGGCACCGGCGCCCGGCCGGCCTTGGCCCGCAGGGCCATCGGCGCCGGCATGGGCGGATAACCCGTCGCCCCGCCGGCGGCCGGCGCGCGGATGGCGACCACGCGCCCGAGGGTGATGCCGGCGGCCTCGGCAAGGCGCGTCGCTTGGGCGGTCGCGTCCTTCATGGCGGCGACGCGCACGGCGGATTCGGCGGCATCCGGATCGCGCAGGCCGAAGCTCACGCCGTCGATGCGATTGGCCCCGGTCTCGAGGGCGCGCCGCATGAGGTCGCCGAGGCGCGCCATGTCGGCGAGCCGCAGGCGGACGGTGTTGGCGGCGCGGTAGCCGTCGGCCCGCTCGGTGACCGTGCCGTCGGGCTGGCGCACGCTGCGGGTCACGGGCTGCAGGGTCACCGCCGTGGTGCCGATATCGGCCTCCGGCACCTTGAAGGTTTCGGCCAGGGCGATGAGCCCCTTGGCGGCGGCGCTCGCCGCGTCGAGGGCGGCGGCCGGGGTCGCCCCCTTGGTCTCGACACCGAGTTCGACGGACGCGAAATCCGGTGCCGTTTCGGCCCGCGCCCGGCCGACGACGTGGATGCGGCCATCCGCGAGGGCCGGGGTCTCCTCGGCGCGGGCGGGGCCGAGCCCCGCCGAGGCCAGGACGGCGAGGGCGAGGAGGCCGGCGCGGGCGCTCACGAGCGGTAATCTCCGTTGATGGCGATGTAGTCGTGCGTCAGGTCGCAGGTCCAGACACGGGCCGTGCCCGCGCCGAGGCCGAGTTCGACCCGGATCGTGATGTCGGATTCGCGCATGACGGCGCTCGCCGCCGCCTCGCTGTAATCCGGATCGCGGGCGCCCTCGTGGGCCACGCGGACATCGCCGAACCAGATGCCGAGGCGGTCGCGGTCGGCTGGTTCCCCGGCTTTGCCCACGGCCATGACCACGCGGCCCCAATTGGCGTCCTCACCCGCCACCGCCGTCTTCACCAGGGGCGAATTGGCGATGGACATCGCGATGCGGTGGGCCGAGGCGTCGCTGGTCGCGCCCTCCACCCGCACGGTGACGAACTTGCGCGCGCCCTCGCCGTCCTTGGCCACGAGCTGGGCGAGTTCGATGAGCAGATCGTCGAGCTGGGCCTTGAAGTCGGCCAGACGCGGGTCGGCGGCATCGGTCACGGCGGCGTTGCCGGCCGCCCCCGTGGCGAACAGCATCAGGGTGTCGGAGGTGGAGGTGTCGCCGTCCACCGTGACGCAGTTGAAGCTCTTGGCCGTTCCGACGCTCAGCAGATCCTGCAGCACGGCCTGCGGCAGGGCGGCGTCGGTGAAGGCGAAGCTCAGCATCGTCGCCATGTCGGGGGCGATCATGCCGGCGCCCTTGGCGATGCCGTTGAGGGTCACGACCGTGCCGTCGATGCGGGCCTGGCGGGTGGCGAGCTTCGGGAAGGTGTCGGTGGTCATGATCGCCTCGGCGGCGGCGCTCCAGGCGGCGGAGCCTGCCTCGGTGCGGCCGGCGCAATCAGCCAGCACCCCTTCGAACTTCGTGGCATCGAGGGGTTCGCCGATGACGCCCGTGGAGGCGATGAACACCGCGTCCGGCGCGCAGTCCGCCGCCCGGCCCGCGATGGCGGCGGTGAGCGCCACGGCGTCGCGGCCGCGTGCCCCGGTGAAGGCGTTGGCATTGCCGGAATTGACCACGAGGGCGCGGGCACCGTCGCTCTTCAGGGCCTCGCGGCACCAATCGACGGGGGCGGAGGGGCAGCGCGAGCGGGTGAACACGCCGGCCGCCCGGGTCCCCTCGGCGAGGGCGACGTAGAGCACGTCCGTGCGGCCGGAATAGCGGATGCCGGCCTGGGCCGTGGCGAGGCCGACGCCGGCGATGGCCGGGAGATCGGGCCGATGCGTGGGGGCCAGCGGGGAAACGGGAACGGTCTTGGCGGATGCCATCGGGGTCGGTCTCCGGCTGTCGGCCGCCTTCGCGGGGCAAGCCCGGGCATGGGCTCGGGTATCGAATCCGGCGGCCGGGCGGTGTTGCCCCGGCCCGGCCCACGCCGTCAACGGGGGCGTTCGGCGCGGAACGTCTCCGGCGGCCGAAGGATCGATCGGCCCCAGGGTGCCGGAATACGTGTGACGGGCTTGTGTCGTCCCTCGAGCGTATCCTAACATATTGCAACGCAACCCGTTCGAGGTGACGATCACCGTATGGCCAGGCGTGCTTGGGGAGTCCCGACCATGGAACACACGGCTTCGTCCGGTGGCGCATACGGCGTCCAGGTTCTGATCGCCGGCCGCCACAAGCAATGGCGGGACGATGTGGCCGCTCAGCTCCGCCGCGCCGGTTACGCGCCGACGACGGTCGATTGCGGTGTCGACGCCATGACCGTCCTCGCCCTCGGCCTGCCGGTGGACGTGCTCGTGACCGATTCGGGCCTCACGGGGGAACTCGGCTCCGTCGAACTCGCCCTGGAGGCGCGCGCCCTGCGCCCCGACCTGCCGATCATCCTGGCGAGCGACGGCTCTCGCGAACAGGTCGAGTTCCCGGACATTCGGACGGACGACCTCTACGTGGTCCAGGCCGAGCGCACCGACGCCGTCGCCTCCACCGTGCGGGAAGCCCTGAGCGCCCGGGTTTAGGCGGCGGGCGCTCGCGCGCCCGGCTTCGCAACCCGCATCCTGTCTCTCGTCGATCCGTTCGGTCTGTCGTGAGCGCGGGGTCGCTCGCCTGGAAGGAGAAGGGGCCTGCCGCGTCTCACGAATCCGAGGCGCTCGATCAGGGACGGTCTCATACGAACGCCGGTGATTCCTTCGGAACGGCGGAGTTCGGCTTCGCCGAGGCGCCGCGCGGGCCTGCCGATCCAGCGACCGCTCCCGTCGAGCGGACGCTGGATCACACCGCAATCGCTCCGAGGGCGGCGGCCCGCTCGCCCTCCGTCAGGCGATGCAGGGTCGGGCCCGAGGTCCAGACCAGCATCGGCACGATCCGCCGGCCGGGAAAGATCTGGCCGAGCAGGGTGGCGTAGAGGGCGATCTGACGGGTCTCCGCCTCGGGCAGAGGCGCACCTTCGTCCGGGGGGCGGCCGGTCTTGAAGTCGGCGACCGTCACCGTGTCGGAGCCGATGGCGAGGCGGTCGACGCGCCCGAACACCGACCGCTCGATTCCCTCCGCCACGACGCGCCCCGACAGGGTGACCTCGGCCCGGGCATCGGGGGCGAACAGGGCGGCGAGATCGGGATGCTCAAACAGCCGCAGGGTGACGGTGACGATGGCCTTCTGCGTCGCGGCGTCGAGGGTCGGCGCACGGGCGCGCACGAAGCGGGTCGCGGCGGCCTTGCGGTGGCGCGGATCGACACGCGGCAAGTGCTCGATGAGCGCGTGGATGAGCACGCCCCGGCGCCGGGCCCCGGCATCGCCGAGGCGCCGGCCGGGCTGGCGCCGGGGATCGGCCGCGCCCAGCGCCCCCGATGGGCTCAAGGGCGGCGCGGGCTCGGCCTCGACCGGCAGCGGCGTCTCCAGCCAGGACGGCACGGCCGGCGTCGCCGGGACGGACGGCGCCGCGGCCTCGGCGGCCTCCGCCGCCCCGCCTTCACGCCAGAGCGTGACGGGACCGTAGGGCCGCTCCATCACGGTGCCGGGGCCGATATTCTCCTCGACGCCCCGACGGATCATCTCGCACCAGGCGGTCTCGCCCCCGGTCTCGTGGCCGCGATAGGGCGCGACGACGAGGCGGTCGGCCGCGCGGGTCATGGCGACGTAGAGCAGGCGGTGGTGCTCCTCGCGGGCACGGGCCTGGAGCCCCGCCCGCGCCGCCCCGATGGGCTCGCTGTCGTAGGTCTTGGCACTCGACCAGACCGGCGGCAGGCCGCCGGCGAGGGTGAGGAGCGGCGGGTCGTTGCGGCCCAGCGGCTCGCTGCCGTCGATGATCACCACCAGGGGGGCTTCCAGTCCCTTGGCGCCGTGGACGGTCATCACCCGGACCTCGTCGCGCCCGGATTCGAGGTCGCGCTTGACCGTGTGGCCCGCCTCGCCCCGGCCCGGCACCGTGGCGTAGCGGGCGAGGAACCCGCCCAACGAGGCCGCCTCCCCGGCCTGCTCGGCCTGGGCGGCGGTGGTGAGGAACACGTCGATGGCGTCCCCCGCCTCGCCGCCGAGGCGCGAGACCAGGGCACGGCGCCCGCCATGGGCGCCGAGGATGGCGGCGTAGAAGTTGAACGGGCCTTCGCAGCCGGCGAGCCGGATCCACAGCGTGAGGGCGTCCCGCCCCCGGATCGCCGCCGCGTCGCCGGCTTCGGCGTGGCGGGTCAGCGCGTCCTCCAGGGTCTCGGATTCGTCCCGGCGCGCGGCGATGCGCACGAGGTCGTCGTCGTCGAGGCCGACGAGCGGCGTCTTGAGGGCGCCCGCCAGGGTCAGATCGTCGGCCGGCAGGAGCCCGGCCCGGCCCACGGCCACGAGGTCGTTGACGGCGATGTGGGCGGCGATGTCGAGGCGGTCCTGGCCGGCCACGGGC
>Ga0182226_1000196_pt1 | contig 11024 bp, 9 predicted proteins | sample G6R1MG_27_FD_129658 | JGI IMG/M metagenome (GOLD analysis project Ga0182226, IMG submission 129658) | Miscanthus phyllosphere microbial communities from Michigan, USA - G6R1_MAIN_07NOV2016_LD1 MG | ecosystem: Host-associated > Plants > Phyllosphere > Phylloplane/Leaf | place: USA: Michigan...
AGTCCGGCGCCCCGCCCCTGGCCGAGGGCCACGTCGCCGGCAGCGACGACGCCGAGGAGTTCTTCGACCCGGCCGACCTCGAGACCGTCGAGACGATCAAGGACCTGCTCGAGACCCGCGTGCGCCCGGCGGTGGCGGGCGACGGCGGTGACATCACCTTCCGGGGCTACAAGGAAGGCGTGGTCTATCTCGAGATGAAGGGCGCCTGCTCCGGCTGCCCCTCCTCCACCGCCACCCTGCGCCACGGCGTGCAGAACCTGTTCCGCCACTTCCTGCCGGAAATCCGCGAAGTCCAGGCGATCTGATCCGAACTCCGTTTGATTCCTCCGGAATGGCGGAGTGCGGCTTCGCTCAAACGCCGCGCGGGCTTGCCCATCCAATGACCGCATCGATCAAGCGGTCGTTGGATGAGCCCTCAGCCGGCGCAATCCGGCAACACCGCCCCACCAATCCAACGGAAACGGCCGCCCCGCTCTCACGGGGCGGCCTTTTTTGTCCTACCATGGCGGCCCCGGCGGGAGGGCATTTGGCTCGGGGCGCCGGGCAGTTCGGGAGTGACGTTGCGTATCCTGGCCATCGATACGGCGCTCGACGCCTGCTCCGTCTGCATCGCGACGGACGCATCCGACGATCTCCTCGCCCATGAGTCGATGATCCTCGGACGCGGCCATGCCGAGGCCCTCCTGCCCATGATCGAGCGCGTGGTCGCCCGCGCCGATGGCGGGTTCGAGGCCATCGACCGCGTCGCCGTCACCGTGGGACCGGGCAGCTACACGGGCCTGCGCGTCGGCCTGTCGGCGGCCCGCGCCATCGGGCTCGCCGCCGGGATCCCCGTGGTCGGCGTCACCACCCTGTCGGCCCTGCTGGCCCCCCTCCTGGCGGTGGGCGGTGCCAGCCTCATCGTCGCCGCCATCGATGCCCGCCACGGCGCCGTCTACCTTCAGGCCATGAGCATGGCCGACGGCATCGTGGTGCCCCCGAGCTTGCTGCCCCTCGAGGAGGCCGCGGCCCGGCTCGACGGCGACGTCACCCTCGTCGGGTCCGGCGCGCCGGCCCTCGCCGCCGTGCTGAAGGCGCGTGGCCTCGACGTGCGGCTCGCCGGCACCGCCGCCTGCGACATCGCCTGGATCGCCTCCCTCGGCATGCTCGCCGATCCGGCCCAGGCCCTGGCCCGCCCGCTCTATCTGCGGGGCCCCGACGCGCAGCCCCAGGATCACGCGAGGCTCGCCCGCCGATGACGCGACCGCTGGCTCCGTTCTGGCCCTTCGAACTCTGGTCCGCCTGGTGGGAAGCCTGGGGCGGCGCGCCCTACGTGGCGATCCTGCGTGATTCCGGCCAGGCCCGCGCCCTCGCCCGCCTCCACGCCACGGCCTTCGCCCGCCCCTGGGACGCCCACGAATTCGAGCGGATGCTGTGCGAGCGCTCCACGGAAGCCCACGCCCTGTGGAAGGGCGGCGCGATCCAGGGCTTCATCCTCTCCCGCCGGGCGGCGGACGAGGCCGAGATCCTCACGGTGGTCCTGGCGCCAAACCTGCGGGGCAACGGCCTCAGCCGACAGCTCGTGGCCGACCACCTCGCCCATCTCACCTTCTCGGGCGTGCGCCGGGTCCACCTCGAAGTCGACGAGGGCAACGCGCCGGCCCTGAAGCTCTATGCCCGCCATGGCTTCCGGCAGGTCGGCGAACGCACGGGCTACTATGCCCGGGCCGACGGCACCCGCGCCACCGCCCTGACCATGACGGCCGAGCTGGCGTGACGCGCCGGGCGGTTCGATGACGCGCTTCGGCACCATCCTGCGCCTCGCCCTCTGCGCCCTCGCCTTCGCGGCGATGGTGGGACCTCACCTGCTGAGCCTCCGTTACGGACGCGGGCGGCTCGCCGGGGATCTGCCGACGCGCTTCCATCGCGTTTTCCTGCGCCTGTTCGGCGTGCGCGTCACCCAGAGCGGGACGCCGCCCGCACCGGGCGAAGCGGCCCTGGTTCTGGCCAACCACGTCTCCTGGCTCGATATCCTCGTCCTCGGGTCCCTGCGGCCCCTGTCCTTCGTGGCGAAATCCGAGATCGCCGGCTGGCCGGTCATCGGCACCCTGGCGCGGCTCCAGCGCACGGTGTTCATCGACCGCACCCGGCGCACGGCCACGGCCGCGGTCAACGCCACCGTGGCGAACCGTCTGGCGCGCGGCGACCTCATCGTGCTGTTCGCCGAGGGAACGACGGGGGACGGCACCCGCCTGTTGCCGTTCCGCTCCTCCCTGGTGGGGGCGGCGCGGGCCGCCATCGACGGATCGGCGGGCGGTCCCGAACGCATCCGGCTCCAACCCCTCGCCGTCACCTATCCCCGTCGAAACGGCCTGCCCCTGGTGCGCTCCGAGCGGCCCGCCATCGCGTGGTACGGCGACATGGAGCTCGCGCCCCACCTCGGCGAATTCTTCGATAACGGCCCCATCGACGTGCACGTGGTCTGGGGCGCGCCCATCGCGTTCGAGGCCGGCACCGACCGCAAGCGCGCCACGGCCCTGGCGGAAGCCTCCGTCCGCGAAGCCCTGCAGCGGGCGGTCACCGGCCGCCCGCCCAAGGGTGCGGTCTGGGACGGGACGCAGGCGCAGCCCGAGGTCTCTCCGGACGAGGCGGCCACGGGCGTGCCGGCCCTGTGACACGCCCGGTCCGGGGGGTCGCGACGCGCTACGCGAACCGTGCTAAGGGCTTGAACGAATGTGGGTCGGGACCGGACTGTTGAAGAAAGCCTTCGTCAAATCCTACGGCTGTCAGATGAACGCCTACGACGCCACCCGCATGGCGGACGTGCTCGGCGCCGAAGGCTACACCGCCACCGACACGGTGGAGGAGGCCGACGTCGTCATCCTCAACACCTGCCACATCCGTGAGAAGGCCGCCGACAAGGTCTATTCGGAACTCGGGCGCCTGCGCGTCCTCAAGGGCGAACGCGCCGAGGCCGGCCGGGACACCCGCATCGTGGTCGCCGGCTGTGTCGCACAGGCCGAGGGCGCCGAAATCCTGTCGCGCGCCCCCACCGTCGACGTGGTGGTCGGCCCCCAGAACTACCATCGTCTGCCCGATCTCCTCGCGCGCTCCCGCACCAAGCGCGTCGTCGATACGGAATTCCCCGTCGAGGACAAGTTCGATCACCTGCCGGCGCGGCGTACCCTCGGGGTCACGGCCTTCCTCACGGTGCAGGAGGGCTGCGACAAGTTCTGTGCCTTCTGCGTCGTGCCCTATACCCGCGGCGCCGAGGTCTCCCGCTCCGTGGCGGCGATCCGCGCCGAGGCGGAAAAGCTGATCCAGGGTGGCGCCCGGGAAATCACCCTCATCGGCCAGAACGTGAACGCCTATCACGGCGTCGGCCTCGACGGCGGTGCGGCGACCCTGCCGGACCTCATGCGGGCGATCGCCGACCTCCCCGGCCTCCTGCGCCTGCGCTACACCACGAGCCATCCCAACGACATGGCGCCCGACCTCGTGGCGGCGCATGGCGCGCTCCCCGCCCTCATGCCGTTCCTGCACCTGCCGGTGCAATCGGGTTCGGACCGGGTGCTGAAGGCGATGAACCGCAAGCATACGGCGGACGCCTACCGGGCCCTCATCGCCGATGTCCGCGCCGCCCGGCCCGACATCGCCCTGTCGTCGGATTTCATCGTCGGCTTCCCCGGCGAGACCGAGGCGGAGTTCGAGGAGACCCTGCGCCTCGTCGCCGATGTCGGATTCGCCAGCGCCTACTCGTTCAAGTACAGCCCGCGCCCCGGCACCCCGGCGGCCGAATGGACCGACGCCGTTCCGGAGGATGTGAAGGCGCGCCGGCTGCAGACGCTCCAGACTCTGCTGGACGAGCAGCGGCACGCCTTCAATGCCTCCTTCGTGGGCGCGACCGTCGACGTGCTGGTCGAGAAGGCCGGCCGGCATCCCGGTCAGGTCGCCGGCAAGACGCCGCACCTCCTCCCCGTGCAGTTCGATGCCCCCACATCCACCATCGGCACCGTGGTGCCCGTGCGGATCGTGCGTGCGGGTTCCAACAGCCTGTTCGGCGAGGCCCTCGCCGACGTGGCGGCGGCGTGAGCAGACCGGGCGGGCCCGATCCGGCCACCAGCGAGGGGAATGTGCGTGTCGGCATCTGACGGACTCGGCCGGGCTGGCCCCTTGCGCGGGCGAGGCCCGGCGGCGCGCATGGGGGAGATCGTCGAATCGGTCGAAGCCTCCCTGACCTTCGACGACAACCGCCTGGCGAGCCTCGTCTTCGGTCAGTACGACCAGAACGTCGCCCATATCGAGCGGCGCCTCGCCGTCACCGCCACGGCCCTGGGCAACCACCTCGTGATCAAGGGCTCGCCCGAGGCGGCCGAGAAGGCCCGCAAGGTGTTCGAGCGCCTCTACGCCCGCGTGCGCGGAAGCGGCACCGCCCTGACGCTGGGCGACGTCGACGGGGCGATCCAGGAGACGACGCAGCAGGGCACCCTGTTCCCGGCGGCGGAGGTGAGTGCGGAGCCCGACCGGCCGGTCTTCGACCAGATCGCCACCCGGCGGCGCGGTGCGGTCCGCGCCCGCAACACCGCCCAGGACGCCTACATCAAGCTCCTGCGCAGCCGGGAACTCGTCTTCGCCGAGGGACCGGCCGGCACCGGCAAGACCTGGCTCGCCGTCGGCCACGCCGTCTCCCTGCTCGAACAGGGCCATGTCGAGCGCATCGTCCTGTCGCGTCCCGCCGTCGAGGCCGGCGAGCGCCTCGGCTTCCTGCCGGGCGACATGCGCGAGAAGGTCGATCCCTATCTCCGGCCGATCTACGACGCGCTCTACGATTTCATGGAGGCTCGCCACGTCGATCGCGGCCTGCAGACCGGAATCATCGAGATCGCCCCCCTCGCCTTCATGCGCGGGCGCACCCTCACCAACGCCGTGGTGCTCCTCGACGAGGCGCAGAACACCACCTCGATGCAGATGAAGATGTTCCTCACCCGCCTCGGTGAGAATTCCCGGATGATCGTCACGGGTGATCCGAGCCAGATCGATCTGCCGCCAGGCCAGCGCTCGGGCCTCGTCGAGGCCGTGAACATCCTCGACGGCGTCGAGGGCATCGGCCGCGTCACCTTCCGCGACGTCGACGTGGTCCGCCACGACCTCGTGCGCCGCATCGTCACCGCCTACGAATCGGCCGCCCACGGCGAGCACGAGTCCGACCGCAACCCGAACCCGCGCCGCCGGCCCAACGCATGACCATCGCTCCCGAAATCGATGTCGCCGTGGAGGACGAGCGCTGGGAAGAGGTCGTGCCCGATCTCGAAGCCTTCGTGATCCGGGCCGTCTCGGCGGGGCTCGCCGTCGCGCCGGACGCGCCGCGCGAGGCGGTCGAGATCAGCATCCTGCTCACCACCGACGCGGCGGTGCAGGAGCTGAACAAGACGTGGCGCGGTAAGGACAAGCCCACCAACGTCCTGTCGTTTCCCAGCCCCCCGCAGCCCATCCCCGCCGGAATGGCGCGACCGCTCGGCGATGTCGTTCTTGCGTATGACACGATGCTGCGCGAGAGTGCCGAGCAGTCGAAGCCGCTCAGCCACCACCTTGCGCACCTCCTGGTCCATGGCACCCTTCACCTCCTCGGTCAGGACCACGAGACGGGCGACGCGGACGCCGAGGCCATGGAGGCCCTCGAGGTCGCGGCCCTCGGCACCCTGGGCGTGCCCGACCCCTACGCCGATTGAGCGGCAGCGCATCCTGCCAATCCAGATCAGAGAGACATGACGAACGATCGAAGTCGCGGCGCGGCCCAGGCCGCGCCCAGCGCGCATGACGGCGAGGCTCAGGCTCGCGAGCCCTGGTACGACCGTCTGCTGCACGTGTTCCACCTGCGTCCGCGCGATTCGTTGCGCGACGACATCGAGGACAGGCTGGCCGAGCCGGATTCGGGCGAGAACGCGTTCTCGCCCATCGAGCGCGCCATGCTCAAGAACGTGCTCGGCCTGCACAAGGTACGGGTCGACGACGTGATGATCCCGCGCGTCGACATCGTCGCCGTCTCGATGGACACGACGCTCGGCGAACTGCTCAAGCTGTTCCGCGCGGACGGTCATTCGCGCCTGCCCGTCTACGGCGACACCCTCGACGACCCGAAGGGCATGGTCCACATCCGCGACTTCGTCGATCATATCGCGGCCCGCGCCGAGATGGGTGGGCGCCGCGGCGGCGGCGGCGCCATCGAACTGCCGGAGGCGCCCGCCACGCGGCCGCGCCGGGGAGCCCAGGCCCTGCGCACGCTCAACCTCGGCAACGTCGATCTGTCGGCGACCCTGGCCTCGGCCCGCATCCAGCGGCCGGTCCTGTTCGTCCCGCCGTCGATGCCGGCCATCGATCTCCTGGTGCGGATGCAGGCGACCCGCACCCACATGGCCCTCGTCATCGACGAGTACGGCGGCACCGACGGACTCATCTCCATCGAGGATCTCATCGAGATGGTGGTGGGCGACATCGAGGACGAGCACGACGTGTCGGAGGAGCGCCTCGTGCAGCGCGTCGAGGGCGAGGGCGAGGTGTTCGTGGCCGATGCCCGCGCCGGCCTCGCCGAGGTGTCGGAGGCGAGCGGCGTCGATCTCGTGGCGGCCGTGGGCGAGATGGCCGAGGAGATCGACACCATCGGCGGCCTCATCGTGACGCTCGCCGGCCGCGTGCCCTCGCGCGGCGAACTCATCGCCGGTCCGGGCGACCTCGCCTTCGAGGTGCTCGATGCCGACCCGCGCCGGGTGAAGCGCCTGCGCCTGCAGCGCGGCGACGCGCGGATCTCGGCCGTGGTGCCCCTCGCCCTGCCACCGCCCACCGGCAATCCGGGCCTGGAAGCGCCCGCCTCGTGACGGCGCCCGCAAGGCACGAAGCGTGATGAGCCGAACCGAAGCCATGCCGGCCGCCATGGCGGCACCGGGCCTCTTCGCGCTCCTCGCCCAGGGGGTGATGCTGAGCGCGGGGTGGCGCCGGCTGGTCCTCGCCTACGGGGCCGGAGCCGTCGGCGCCCTGGCGATGCCGCCCTTCGGTGCCCTGCCGGCTCTCGTCGTCGCCCTGTGCGTCGCTGTCTGGCTCCTCGACGGGGCGACGACCGGACGGGGAACGTGGCACACCGTGCGCACCGCCGGCCTCATCGGCTGGGCCTGGGGCTTCGGCTACCTCACGGCCGGCCTGTGGTGGCTGGGCTCGGCGTTCCTCGTGGAAGCGGACGAATTCGCCTGGGCCCTGCCCCTCGGGGTGATCGGCCTACCGGCCGTGCTCGGCCTGTTCTACGGTGCCGGCTTCGCCCTCGCACGCCTCGTCTGGTCGCCGGGCGCCGGGCGGATCCTCGCCCTCGCGTTCGGGCTCTCCACTTGCGAGTGGCTGCGCGGCCACCTGTTCACGGGTTTTCCGTGGAACACCCTCGGCATGGCCCTGGGCCAGAATCTCTGGCTCATGCAAAGCGCCGCCGGCATCGGCCTCTACGGCCTCACCCTCCTCGCCATCCTCGTCGCCGCCGCGCCCGCGACGTTCGCCACGGGCGCGACCCTGCAGGCGCGCCTCGGACCGTCCCTCGCCGCCGGCCTCGTCCTCGCCGCCATGGCGCTCACCGGCGCCGCCCGCCTGCCCGCCGGGCCGGACGCCACCGTGCCGGGCATCCGCCTGCGCCTCGTGCAGCCGAACCTGAATCAGGACGCCAAGTTCCGGCCGGAGAATCGTGCGGACATCCTCGACCGCTACATCGAGCTCGGCGACAGGGCCGCCGCCCCGGACCGGTCGGGGCTCGCCGACGTCACCCACGTGATCTGGCCGGAATCGGCCTTTCCGTTCCTCATCCAGCGCGATCCGGAGGCCCTTGCCCGCATCGCCGCCGCCCTGCCGCCGGGCAAGCGCCTCATCACCGGCGCGGCCCGGGCGGACACGCCGCCGGAGGGCGAGCGCCCGCACTTCTTCAACTCGATCCTCACCCTGGCGGCGGGGCCGAAGCTCGGCGACACCTACGACAAGGTCCACCTCGTCCCCTTCGGCGAGTACCTGCCGGCCTTCCTCGATGCGACCCTGCGGGCCCTCCGCATCCGGCAGTTCGTCGCGGTGCCGGGCGGCTTCACGGCGGGCGACCGGGCGCATCAGCGCATCCTGTCGGTGCCGGGCCTGCCCCCCATCGCCGCGACCATCTGCTACGAGGCGATCTTCCCCGGCGCCATCGTGCCGGAGGCGAGCCCGAACGGTCCGCCGCCGGTGCCGGGTCTGATCCTCAACCTCACCAACGACGCCTGGTTCGGCGATACGCCGGGGCCGCGCCAGCATTTCGCGCAGGCACGCCTGCGCGCCGTCGAGGAAGGACTGCCCCTCGTGCGCGACGCCAACACCGGACTCTCCGCGGTGGTCGACGCCCACGGCCGGATCACCGCGAGCCTACCCCTCGGGGTGGAGGGCGTCCTCGACGCGGACCTGCCCGTGCGCCTGGAGCAGCGCACGATCTACGCGCGCTTCGGCGACGCGCCGTTCTGGCTCCTCCTCGGCCTCACCCTGATCCTGGCCGTCGCCGCGCGCCGTCGCGTCGCATGACGCGAGCCCCCGGCGCCCTGCGCCCCCTCCTCCTCGGCGCCGGCATCATGCTCGTCGCCTTCAACATGCGGCCGGCCCTGACCTCCGTCGGGCCGCTCCTCGACACCATCCGGACGGCGACGGGCCTCGACACCGTCGGGGCGGCCTACCTCAACACCCTGCCGGTCCTGTGCATCGGCCTCGCCTGCATCCTAGGGCCGCTCGTGATCCGTCGCCTCGGCGCCGACCGGGGCGTGCTCCTCGCGGTCGGCGTCGTCGCCCTCGGGTCGGGTTTGCGCGGGCTCGGCGGGTTGGAGCCGCTGTTCATCGGCGCCTGCCTCGCCGCCCTGGGGATCGGTCTCTCGGGGGTTCTCCTGCCGGGCCTCGTCAAGCGGGACTTTCCCGCCCGCGTCGGCCTCATGACCGGGCTCTACACCATGATCCTGTGCCTCGGGGCCGCCGCCGGGGCCGGCTTGAGCGTGCCCCTGGCACGGGCGACGGACAGTTGGTCGACGGCTCTGGGCTTCTGGGGCCTGCCGGCCCTAATCGCCACCCTCGCGTGGATTCCCTTCGCCCGAAGCCCCGATCCGGCCGACCGCGCCGTGCGCCGCCGTCCCCTCTGGCGCGATCCCCTGGCGTGGCAGGTCACCGGCTTCATGGGCCTGCAATCGTCGTTGGCCTACATCCTGTTCGGGTGGTTGCCCGTGGTGCTGCAGAGCCGGGGTCTCGACGCCACCGAGGCCGGGTTCGTCGCCTCGCTCATGAGTATCGGACAGGCGCCGTTCGCCCTCCTCGTGCCGTCCTTCGCCGCGCGGGCGAAGGATCAGCGCCTCTACGCCGCCGCTCTCCTGGCGCTCGCCGTCGCCACGATCCTCGGCGTCGTCTTCGGCCCCATCGACCTCACCCTTCCCTTCGGCATGCTGCTGGGCGGCAGCCTCGGCGGCCTGTTCGGCCTCGGCCTCACCATCATCGTCCTGCGCGCCCGCGACACCGCCGGGGCGGCCGACCTCGCCGCCATGTCGCAGAGCGTCGGCTATACCCTGGCCTCCCTCGGCCCCCTCGGCTTCGGCCTCGCCCATGACTTCACCGGCGGCTGGGGCGCCTCCGTCGCCTTGTTCTGCCTCATCGCCGCCGCCGCTTGGCTGTGCAGCCTCGGCGCCGGGCGGAACCGGACCGTCGGACCTCGTTGAGGGTTTCGTCGGGCTCTGCCCGACACCCGCCGAAGGGATGATCCCTCGGACTCCCGAACAGAGAAAAAAAAGCCCCGCACGGCCGGGGGGCCATGCGGGGCTGAACGTGTAGACCGCGAAAACCTTACTCGGCGGCGACGCGGTGCGCCTGGCTGCCGTCCGTGTAGGTCTCGGCCTGGAGGCGCTTGCCCGGGGCGGCGCGGCCCGGCAGGGGCGGCAGGGCCTTGGCCTTCTCCAGATCGATGCCCGCACCCTCGGCGACGCGGCGACCGTAGTCTTCGTCGGCATGCCAGAAGTGCCACACCATCCGCAGCTGGATGGGTTCGGGGCACTGCTTCATGTCGCCGACGAGGTTGGCGATGAGGTCGTCACGCTCCCAATCCTCGAACGAGCGGTAGCGCACGCCGGCCTGGGTGTAGTCGTCCTCGGTCCGCGAGGTCTGGTAGCGGCCGAGATTGCCCGTGACCGGCTGGTGGTAGTCACGCGCGGGCTTCGGCGCCTCGCGCAGACCCTCGGCGAGGGTCGAGGGCTCGTAGTTGATGTGGGCGTTCGGGCCGGTGCCGTCGACCCCGTAGGTCATCTGGCCGTCGCGCTGGTTCGAATAGACCTTCACGCCGGGCTGCGGCGCGTTGATCGGCAGCTGCAGGTAGTTGGCGCCGACGCGGTAACGCTGGGTGTCCGAGTAGGACAGCGTACGGCCCTGGAGCATCTTGTCGTCCGAGAAGTCGATGCCGTCCACGAGCACGCCCGTGCCGAAGGCCGACTGCTCGACTTCCGCGAAGAAGTTGTCCGGCACGCGGTCGAGCACCATGCGGCCGCAGGGCAGCAGCGGGAACTGGTCGACGGGCCACAGCTTCGTGTCGTCCAGCGGATCGAACGACAGGTGGTCGTTCGGGCCGTCCGGCATGATCTGCACGCAGAATTCCCACTCGGGGAAGTTGCCGGCCTTGATGTTGTCGTAGAGGTCGCGGGTCGCGTGGCCGACGTCCTTGGCCTGGATCTCGGACGCCTGGGCCGAGGTCAGGTTGCGCACGCCCTGCTTGGGCTCCCAGTGGAACTTGCACAGCACCGCCTCGCCCTGGTCGTTGACGAGCTTGTAGGTGTTGACGCCGGAGCCCTCCATCTCGCGATAGTTGGCCGGGATGCCCCACGGCGACTTCAGGTGCGTCACCATGTGGATGGCTTCGGGGTGCTGGGCCACGAAGTCGAAGAAGCGCCACGCCTCCTGGCGGTTCGTCACCGGATCCGGCTTGAACGCGTGGATCATGTCGGGGAACTTGATCGCGTCGCGGATGAAGAAGACCTTGA
>Ga0182226_1000197_pt1 | contig 11022 bp, 9 predicted proteins | sample G6R1MG_27_FD_129658 | JGI IMG/M metagenome (GOLD analysis project Ga0182226, IMG submission 129658) | Miscanthus phyllosphere microbial communities from Michigan, USA - G6R1_MAIN_07NOV2016_LD1 MG | ecosystem: Host-associated > Plants > Phyllosphere > Phylloplane/Leaf | place: USA: Michigan...
AAAAGCTTCGGCCGCAGCCTGTCCCAGGTCCTGACCGGCCCCCTCGGCGCCGGGCGCCAGCTCGACGGGGTGCTCGGCACCCTCACGACGAAGCTCTCCTCCCTCGCCGTCAAGGCGGCCCTCGCCCCGGTGAAATCCGGCATCGCCGGGCTGGTGAAGAGCGCCCTCGCGGCGAGCGTGTCCGGCGGGAGCGAGGCCTTCGCCCGGGGCGGGGTGATCGGGCAAGGCCGCGTGCAGCCGTTCGCGGCGGGCGGCATCGTCGCGGCCCCCACCTACTTTCCCATGCGGGGCGGCACCGGCCTCATGGGGGAAGCCGGGCCGGAGGCGATCCTGCCGCTGAAGCGCGGCAGCGACGGTCGCCTCGGCGTCGCGGCCGGCGCCTCCGAGGGGGGAGGCGCTTCCGTCACGGTCAACATCACCACCCCGGACATCGCGGGCTTTCGCCGCTCCGAGGCCCAGGTCGCCGCCGGCCTCGCCCGCGCCGTGGCGCGCGGCCGGCGGGGCCTGTGACCGATCCTCGAACCCAGGAGCCGCCCATGGGCGCCGATTTCCACGAGGTCCGCTTTCCCCTCGACGTCGCCCTGCGCGGCAGCGGCGGGCCGGAGCGGATGACCGAGATCGTCACCCTGGCGTCGGGGCGCGAGCACCGCAACGCCCGCTGGGCGGATTCGCGACGGCGCTACGATGCGGGCCTCGGCATCCGCACCCTGGACGCCCTCCACGCCGTGCTCGGGTTCTTCGAGGAAAGGCGTGGGCGCCTCTACGGCTTTCGCTACCGCGACCGGGTCGATTCCCGTTCCGGCCCGCCCTCCCGCCCGGTCTCGGCCACGGACCAGGCCCTCGGCACCGGCGACGGCGCCACCCGAGTGTTCGCCCTCGCCAAGACCTACGGCAGCGGCCCCCTGCCCTACCGCCGGGCCATCGCCAAGCCCGTGGCCGAGAGCGTCACGGTGGCGGTGGCGGGCGTGACCCTGCCGGCCGCCGCCTTCACCTGCGATGCCACCACCGGGATCGTCACCCTCGCGACGGCCCCGCCTGCCGGCGCCGCCGTGACGGCGGGCTTCGTGTTCGACGTGCCGGTCCGCTTCGACAGCGACAGCCTTACCGTCGATCTTTTCGCCTTCACGGCGGGCGAGATCCCGAAGGTGCCCCTCGTCGAGATCGTTCCGTAGGAGACCCCCATGCGCGCTCTGCCGCCGGACCTCGCCGCGCATCTGGCCGGCGGCTCCACCACCCTGTGCCATTGCTGGACCCTGACCCGCCGCGACGGCGCGGTGCTGGGTTTCACCGACCACGACCGCGACCTGACGCTCGCGGGCGTGGTCCATGCCGCCCGTTCCGGCCTGGAGGCGGCCGAAGCCAGCGCCGAACTCGGCTTCGCCGTCGGCGGCGGCGAGGTGGCCGGGGCACTCAGCGCCCTCGGGATCACCGACGCGGACATCGCCGGGGGCCTCTACGACAGGGCCGGCGTCGAGACCTGGCTCGTGGACTGGACCCACCCGGCGACGCGCCTCCTCCTCGACGCCGGCACGATCGGCGAGGTGCGCCGGGCGGGCGGCGCCTTCGTGGCGGAGCTGCGCGGCCTCATGGACCGCCTCGACGTGCCCACCGGCCGGACCTACCGGGCCACCTGCGCGGCCGAACTCGGCGACGGGCGCTGCCGGGTGAACCGCGACGCACCCGCCTTCCGCACCACCGGCCGGGTGGATTCCGTGCCCGAACCCGAGACCCTGCGGGTGACCCTGGCGGCCCCGTTCCCCCCCGGCTGGTTCACGGCCGGGCGCCTCGTCTGGACGGGCGGCGCCCAAACCGGGCACGCCGCCGACATCCGCGTCCACGGGGCCGATGCGGCGGGCCTGCGCCTCGCCCTGTGGCAGGCCCCGGCCCGCCCGGTGCAGCCCGGCGACGCCTTCACCCTCACGGCGGGCTGCGACAAGCGCTTCGCCACCTGCGAGGAGAAGTTCGCCAACGGACTCAACTTCCAGGGGTTTCCCCATATGCCGGGCAACGATTTCGTGGTGCGGCCCGTGCCCGGTTCCGGCCCCGGCCTCGACGGCGGGAGCCTGTTTCGATGAGCCGCCCCGAGATCGTGGCCGCCGCGCGCCTCTGGATCGGCACGCCCTACCGGCATCAGGCGTCCGTGAGGGGCGTCGCCTGCGATTGCCTCGGCCTCGTGCGCGGGGTCTGGCGCGATTGCCTCGGCCCCGAGCCCGAAGCCGCCCCGCCCTACGGTGCCTCCTGGGCGGAATCGGCCGAGCCCGGCTGCGATCCCCTGGCCGAGGCCGCCGCCCGCCACCTCGTGCCGGTGCCGCTGGGCGATTCCGCCCCCGGCGACGTCCTGCTCTTCGCCTTCCGCGCCCACCTGCCGGCCCGCCACTGCGCCATCGCCACGGAGGCCGGCACGATGATCCACGCCCATGACGGCGCCGCCGTCACCGAGGTGGCGCTGACACGGTGGTGGCTGCGGCACCGGACGCATGCGTTCCGGTTTCCGGATTTCGGCCGGAAGACCGAGACACTTTAAGCTCGCAACGCCGCCCGCTCCTCCGTCAGAATCGCCACCAACCGCTCGGCGAGTCGCCCCGGCGGCCGGTCCGCCGGCCGGAGCAGCCAGGTCTCGATGGGAAGACCGGGCACGAGGGGGCGCAGAACGATGGGCAAAGCCACCATACGGGCCGGGACGGGATCGACGATGGCGAGGCCGAGCCCCTCGGCGACGAGGCCGCAGCGGGCCGCCGTGTATTGCGCCAGGAACGGGAACCGGGGCGCGAGGCCGGCTTCCGCGAACCGGGCCGCGACGGCCTCCTGAAACGCGCCCGCACCACCCGCGATCATCGTCTCACCCGCCAGATCCGTGATCCGGATCGTGCGCCGCCGGGCCAGGGGATGGCCGCGCGGCAGGGCGCAGACCGCATCGACGCTGAGGAATGGCTCTGCCGCGACCCCGGTGAACCCCGTGCGCGGGCGCGCCAGGCCGAGATCACACTGGCCCGAGGCGGCCCAGGCCCAGATCGTGTCGGGACCCGGCACGTGCAGGGCCACCCGCGCGCCGGGATGCTCGGCGACGAGGCGGCGGATGGCGCGCGGCACGAGCCCGGCGGCGAGCGAGGGCTGGCAGGCGATCCGGAGCGGCCCGGTGCCAAGGTCGCGGATATCCCGCGCCACGCGGGCGAGGTGATCGAGCCCCGCATAGGTCCGCTCGACCTCGCGGGCGAACGCCGTCCCCTCCGGCGTCGGCCGGGCGCTGCCGTGGCCACGGACGAACAAGGTGAAGCCGAGCGTAGCCTCGAGTTGCGCCATGGCGCGGCTGACATGGGGCTGGCCGATGCCGAGGGCCGCCGCCGCCCGCGTCATGCCACCATGGCGCAGCACCGCGCGAAACAGATCGATCTGGGCCGGGTTCAACATGCCCGTTTCGCATGGATTGGCGGGAAACCGGCATTTGACGACATGGCACCCGGATGGTTGTCAAGGCGGGCTGCGCCGGGAGCGCGGCCGACACCGCCGAGGTTCCGATGCCGATATTCCTCGCCCTGCTCCTCGCCGCCGTGGCGGGGGCCGCCATCGTGATCCAGCAGGGGCTGAACACCCAGATGCGCGGGGCGCTGAACTCCGCCGCCTGGGCGGGCTTCGCGAGCTATTTCGTCGGGCTCGCCTGCATGGCGGGGCTGGCCCTGGCCCTGCGCGATCCCCTCCCCGCCTGGAGCACGGCGGCACGCCTGCCGTGGTGGGCCTGGAGCGGCGGGGCCTTCGGCGCCCTGTTCATCGCCCTGGGCATCGCCCTCGTGCCGGTCCTGGGGGCCGGCACCTTCATGGCCCTCCTCGTCACCGGCCAGATGCTGGCCGCCGTGGCGTTCGACCATTTCGGCTGGCTCGGCCTCGCCCAGCGCAGCCTCGACGGCCCGCGCTGCCTCGGCGTCGCCCTCCTCATCGGCGGGGTGATCCTGATCCGGCGCTGAGCGGCCTTCCTCTCCGGCCTCGCGGAGGTCCGGTCCCGACAGCCTCCGGAGCCCGCCATGGCCACGCTGATCCTGCAAACCGCCGGAGCGGCGGCCGGTACGGCGCTCGGCGGCCCCATCGGGGGCATCATCGGCTCGGCCCTCGGGGCGGCGGCGGGCTCGGGCATCGACGGCGCCCTGTTCGGCGGCGGCGCGGGCCCGCGCGTCGTCGAAGGTCCGCGCCTCACGGAGGTGGCGGGCCTGACCTCGACGGAGGGCGACCCGATTCCCCGACTCTACGGCCGCGCCCGCCTCGGCGGCACCCTGATCTGGGCGAGCCGGCCGCTGGAGACCGCCAACACCGCCGTGGAGCGGGCGGGCGCCGCCGCCAAGGGCGGGGGTGGCCAGAAGACGGTCCGCACCGCCTATGCCTACTCCGTCGATCTCGCGGTCGGCCTGTGCGAAGGCCCCGTCGCGGGGGTGCGGCGGATCTGGGCGGACGGGCGCGAACTCGACCTCACCACCCTGAATTACCGCCTGCACCGGGGCACGACCGACCAGGCGCCGGACCCGCTCATCGTCGCCAAGGAGGGCGCGGCCCCGGCCTATCGCGGCCTCGCCTACCTCGTGTTCGAGCGCCTGGCGTTGGCTGAGTTCGGCAACCGCGTGCCGCAATTCGCCTTCGAGGTGGTGCGCCCCGTGGCGGGCCTCGCCGACCGCATCCGCGCCGTCTGCCTGATTCCGGGCTCGACGGAATTCGGCCTCGATCCCGCCCTCGTCACCGAGGATGCGGGCCACGGCACGACGCGCCCCGCCAACCGCTTCCAGCTCCAGGGCGTCACCGACGTCATCGCCTCCCTCGACGCCCTTCAGGCCCTGTGCCCGAACCTCAAAACGGTCTCGGTGGTGGCAAGCTGGTTCGGCGACGACCTGCGGGCCGGGCATTGCACCGTGGCGCCGAAGGTCGACAACGCCACCAAGGTGACGACGGGCGACACGTGGGCGGTCGGCGGCCTGACGCGCGCGCAGGCCGGCCTCGTCTCGACGACGCCCGAGGGCCATCCGGCCTATGGCGGCACCCCGTCGGACGCCGGCCTCACCCGCCTCGTGGCCGAGCTCCACCGCCGGGGTCTCGAGGTGGTGCTCTACCCGTTCCTGATGATGGACGTCGCCCAGGGCAACGGCCTGCCCGACCCGCGCGATCCCTCGGCCGCCGGCCAGCCGCCCTATCCGTGGCGCGGGCGCATCACCTGCGACCCCGCGCCGGGCGTTGCGGGGAGTCCGGACGGCACAGCGGACGCCGGCGCCCAGGTGGCGGCGTTCTTCGCGCAGTATCGCGGCCTCGTGATGCATTACGCCGATCTCGCCGCCGGCTGGGCTGTGCCGCTCGCCGGCTTCGTCGTCGGCTCCGAATGCGTCGGCCTCACCCGCGTGCGGGGGGCCGGCGACACCTACCCGGCGGTGGAGGGGTTTCGGGGTCTCGCCCACGCCGTGCGCGACCGCCCCGGCGCGGCGGTGCCCCTCGTCTACGCCGCCGCCTGGACGGAGTACGGCGCCCATGTCCGAGACGGCGGCGCCACCGTGCGGTTTCCCCTCGACGCCCTGTTCGCCGATCCCGCCATCCACGCGGTCGGCATCGACTATTATCCGCCCATCACCGACTGGCGCGACGGGCCGGACCACCTCGACCTGACCGAGGCAGACGGGATCTACGACCGCGCCTACCTCGCCCACCGCCTCGGAGCGGGCGAGGCCTTCGACTGGTACTATGCCAGCGAGGCCGACCGGGCGGCGCAGGTGCGCACCCCCATCACCGACGGCGCGCAGGGCAAGCCCTGGGTGTTCCGGGCCAAGGACCTCGTCGGCTGGTGGTCGAACCGCCACTGGGAGCGGGACGGCGGTGTCGAGACCCGCGCCACCGCCTGGGTGCCGGAGGGCAAGCCGATCTGGCTCACCGAGATCGGCGTGCCGGCCGTGGACAAGGGCACCAACGGCCCGAACGTGTTCCCCGATCCGAAATCCGCCGAGAGCGCATCGCCGCCCTTCTCCGACGACACCCGCGACGACCTCATCCAGACGCGCGGCCTCACCGCCATCCTGGAGCGGTTCGATGCCGGCACCCCCGGTTTCGAGCCCGCCCACAACCCGGTCTCGGCCCGCTACGGCGGCCCGATGGTGCCGACGGACGCGATCTTCGTGTGGTGCTGGGACGCCCGGCCCTACCCGGCCTTCCCGGATTTCGACACCGTTTGGGCGGATGCGGGCAACTGGTCGGTGGGCCACTGGATCACCGGACGGATCGAGGGCCTCGAACTCGACCGGCTGGTGGCCGCGATCCTGGCCGATTGCCGATTCGACGGGCCGGCCCGGATCACGGGGGCGGCGCAGCTCGACGGCTATGTCCTCGACCGGCCGCTCTCGGCCCGCGCCGCCCTCGAACCCCTGGCCCGGCTCTACGGCCTCGACGTCGCGGCGGTGGCCGGCACCCTGAGCGTGCGGGGGCCGCGCGGCGAGCGACCCCTGGCGATTGCCGCCGACGACCTCGTGGCCTCCGGTGACGGCGCCCCCCTCGCCCAGGTGCGGGCGGAGGAATCCGAACTGCCCCGGTCCCTCGAAGTGACCGTGACCGATGCCGAGGGCGGGGCCTATCGCCGGATCACCGCCGCGGCCTCGCGCCCCACGGGCGCGCGGCGGCGCGAGACCCGGTTCGAGGCGGCGGTGGTGACGCGGCGGGCGCAAGGCGAAGCCCTAGCGGAGGCCATGCTCGACGCGGATCTCGCCGCCCGCGACACCGCCACGTTCTCGTTGAGCCCGCGCCGGATCGACCTCGAACCCGGCGACCTCCTGTGCCTGCCGGGCGAGGCGGCTCCGCACCGCATCGTCCGCCTCGCCGACAGCCCGGCCGGGCGGCGGATCGAGACCCGCGCCGTACCCCGGCACGGTCGTGTCCGGGCGGGCGAGCGCCCGGACACGAGCCCACGCCGGTCGCCGCCGGCCCTGTCCGGCCCGCCTTTCGCCGCGATCCTCGATCTGCCGCAGGACACGGGCGACCCGACGCCGTTGCAGGTTCTCGCCGTGCGGGCGGAGCCATGGCCCGGCGAGATCGCCGTGTGGCGCGCCGAGGATGGAGGCCAACTCGTCCTCCACGCCCTCGTGGATCATCCGGCCTGCCTCGGAGAGACCCTGACGCCGCTCCCCCCCGGTCCGCTCTGGCGTTTCGACCGGGCGGCCCGCCTCGACGTCCGCCTCGGCGCGGCCAGGGGCCTCGCCTCCGTGACGGCGGCGGCGGCCCTGGCCGGCGCCAACCGCTTCGCCCTCGTGGATGCGGACGGCACGGTCGAAATCGTGGCGGCGACGGGGGTGGTGCTCACCGGACCCGACACCTACCGCCTCACCGGGTTCCTGCGGGGGCTCGCCGGCAGCGAGGCGGCGGCCGGCCGCACCCTGGCGGCGGGCAGCCTCATCGTGCGCCTCGACGAAGCTCTGGTTCCCCTCGTCACCCGTCTCGACGAGGCCGGGCGGCCGTTCCGCTACCGCATCGGCCCGGCCATCCGCGACCCGGCCGACCCGCTGTTCGTGGAACGCCGGGCCACCGCCGGTCTCGGGCCCTTCCGACCCCTCGCCCCCGTCCACCTCCGGGCGCGGCGCACGGAGGAGGGCCTGCGCCTCACTTGGACCGGGCGGGTCCGCCGCGACGGCGATGCCTGGGAGTCCGTCGCGGTGCCGCCCGATCCCCTGCTCCAGGGTTACCGCGTCGACATTCACGACCCCGGCGGGGCGGTCCTGCGCAGCGTCGAGACCACCGAACCGTCCGTCCTCTACGCCGAGGCGGCGGCGGATTTCGGCGGACCCGTGACGACGATCGAAGCGAGCGTCGTCCCCCTCGGCACCCTCACCGGACCGGGTCCCGCCCTGCGGGCGCGGGTGCCCGTCCGCGCGGGATGAATCGGCGCCCCTGCCTCGGACGGGTCCCGCGCAGCGGAGCCCGATCCAGGGCCCGGCGCAGGACGTCGCGCAGCGTCAGCAGCCGGCGGATGGCGCCGCCGATGCGGACCGTCCCACGCCGAATCCCGGATCACCGGCCGCTGCGCTCCAGGCGTCCGGGACGGAGGCGACCTTCGCGAACCGCACCACACCAGCCTGCCCACTCCCGGAGTCCGTCCATGGCGCAGACCACACCGCACCTCGCCCTGCCGCTCCTGGCGGCGGCCCAGGCCGGCAAGCACGTGACCCACAACGAGGCGCTCCTCGCCCTCGACGCCCTGGTCCAGCTCGCCTGCCGCGACAAGGACCTCGCCGCGCCCCCCGCCACCCCGGCGGAGGGCGACCGCTACCTCGTGCTCGCCCAGGCCCCGACCGGGGCCTGGGCCGGGCTTTCCGGCCAGATCGCGGTGTTCGGCGACGGCGTCTGGACCGGCCTCGTCCCCCGCGTCGGCTGGCTCGCCCATGTCGCCGCCGAGGATGCGTTCTACCGCTTCGACGGCACCCGCTGGGCCCGGCTGTTCGACGGCCTGCGCGCGTTGCGCAACCTTGACGCCTTCGGCCTCGGCACGGAGGCGCAGGCCGGCACGGCGTTCGCGGCGAGGCTCGACCGCGCCCTGTGGAGCGCCCGCGATGCGGCGGACGGGGGCAGCGGCGGCCTCGCCATGGTGCTGAACAAGGCCGCCGCCGGGGGCGCCGTCGCCTTGCTGTTCCAAACGGTCTTCTCGGGCCGAGCCGAACTCGGTCTCCTCGGCGAGGACGCCCTCGGCCTCAAGGTCTCGGCCGATGGCGCCACGTGGCGCGGCGCGTGGCGGGCCGATCCGGCCACGGGCCACCTCGGGTTCGGCGCCCTCGCGCTGCCCGGCGCGCCCGGGGCCCGCGCCCCCCTGCACGTGGCCCGCGAGGGCGCGGGACCGGGCCTCTGCCTCGACGCCTACGGCGCCGGCCCCGTGGACAACCTCATCCAGACCCGCGCCGGCCGAGGCAGCCGGCAGGCCCCCACGCCGATCCGTGCCGGGGATGGCCTCGTCGGCCTCTCGGGCGGCGGAACCGTGCCGGGCGGGATCGTGGACGGATGCGTCACCCTGCGGGGTGTGGCCGAGGAGGATTTTTCCGCCACGGCGCAGGGCACCGGCTTCGTGGTCGAGACGACGGATCTCGGCGGCACCGCCCCGCGTCCCGTGGTGCGGATGCGGGCTAACGGCGCCCTCGAACTCGTGGCCCGGGCCGGTGTGCCGGTGACCGGGACGGCGCCGGGGCAGCTCGTGTTCGACAGCACGGCCGGCGCCTTCCGGGGCCGGACCGGCACCGGCTGGGTTCGCTTGAGCAACCAGCCGCGCTTTCGCGCCGCCACGAGCTACGACAATTACCTCGGTGTCGACGCGTGGACGCGGGTCGGTTTCAACACCGGCATCCTGAACGACCAGGGCCTGTTCCGGGCGGCCGACAACGCCTTCGTGGTGCCCGAGGCCGCCACCTACACGGTCACGGCCGGCCTGGCATTCAAGCGCAACGGCAGCAACGCGCCGGCCTCCCTGCAGGCGCGGTTTCACCGCAACGGCGTCGCCCTCGACGGCACCCGCCGGGGCGTCGCCGCCCCCGTCGACGACGTCTCCACCGTGGGGCTCTCCGTCACCGTCGCGTTGGCGGCGGGCGACCTCGTCACCGTCCACGCCCTGTTCACCGGAGCGGACGGCTACATCGCCGCCGCCGACAGCGACTTTTCGGGGGTCGGGCTCGCCTGAGGGTTCAAAGTGCCTCGCGAAACGCCCGCTCCCGGACGGTTCTCGACCTGAGCCTCGACGGTGCAACGGAAGTCGGGCGAGGGACGCTCAGTACGGGTAACCGTAATACGGCGCGGGGCGGCGGCGCTCGTAGCCGTAGACCGGGCGGCCATACCCGGGCGGCGCCGCGACGGCGCCCGGCCCGTAATAGCGCGGCGGCCGGTAATTGCCGTTGTTCACGCCGGCCGAGCGATCGTTGCCGCTCTCCGTGGCGAAGGGCGTGAGCCCGCTGCCGCTGCCGCTGTTCTGAGCCGAGGCGCCGCCGGCGCCCGCGACCAGGAACCCGACGGCCAGACTTACGACGATGCGCGATCGCGCCATGATTCCTCTCCCGAGTCCGGCCGCGGCCGGTGCCTGAACGAACCCTCGGACGCGCCCTTCCGTTCCGCGTCTCCCTTCCCGTCACGATCCGGAGTGCACCATGGACCTCAGCGCCATCGGCAAGGCCGTGCTCATCGCCCGCGAGGGCCGGCGCCTCCATGCCTATCGCGATTCCGTCGGCATCTGGACCATCGGGATCGGCCACACCAGCGCGGCCGGGCCGCCCCTCGTCACCCCCGGCTTCGTCCTCACCCCGGCCGAGTGCGACGCGGTGTTCGACCGCGACGCCGTCCGCTTCGTCGCCGCCGTGCGGGCGGCCGTAACGCGGCCCGTGCCGCAGCACAGCTTCGACGCCCTCGTCTCCCTCTGCTTCAACATCGGCCCGGCGGCGTTCGGCCGCTCCACCCTCGTGCGCCGCCTGAACGACGGCGACGTGGAGGGGGCGGCGGAAGCGATGATGATGTGGGACCGGCCCGCCGCCCTTATCCCCCGGCGCGGCGGCGAGCAGGACCAGTTCCGCACCCCCTACGCCGTCGCCCTGCCCCGGGCCCGGCGGGGTGACGCGACCGCCATCGCCGCCCCGGCCGAACCCGCCCCCCCGGCGACGCGCCGGACGGTTCCGCGCATCGCGGGCCGGGGGGCGGACGCAGCCGCGCCGGGCTGGCTCGCCCGGATCCGGGCCGCCCTCGGCGGACGGCCCGCCTGAACCTTCGCGTCGACGCCCTGGAGAGCACCGAACCATGCAGCCGATCCGCACCGCCTTCGTCCTCACCCTCGTCTCCGTACCCTGCGCCGCCGCCGGCCTCGATCCCGCCAGCGTGACCGTTCCCTGGGGCGACACCGTCGCGGCGGCGGCGCAGGCCGTCACCGGCCTGCTCCTGCCGCTGGCCGTCACCGCCGTCACGGCGGCCCTGGCGCGCCTCGCCGGTCCCCTGCGCACCCTCGTCACCGCCACCCTGGTGGAACGGCTGGTGCGCAACGTCGGCGATTACGCCGTC
>Ga0182226_1000199_pt1 | contig 10945 bp, 11 predicted proteins | sample G6R1MG_27_FD_129658 | JGI IMG/M metagenome (GOLD analysis project Ga0182226, IMG submission 129658) | Miscanthus phyllosphere microbial communities from Michigan, USA - G6R1_MAIN_07NOV2016_LD1 MG | ecosystem: Host-associated > Plants > Phyllosphere > Phylloplane/Leaf | place: USA: Michigan...
AGCTTCAACATGGCGCAGCTCTGGAAGCTGCCCGTGGTCTACGTGATCGAGAACAACCGCTACGCCATGGGCACGTCGGTCGCCCGTGCTTCGGCCCAGACCGACTTCTCCAAGCGCGGCATCTCGTTCGGCATCCCCGGCGAGCAGGTGGACGGCATGGATGTCCGCACCGTGCGTGAGGCCGCGACCCGGGCGATCGAGCACGCCCGGTCCGGCCAGGGCCCCTACATCCTCGAGATGCAGACCTACCGCTATCGCGGCCACTCGATGTCCGATCCGGCCAAGTACCGGACCAAGGACGAGGTCTCGAAGATGCGCGAGGAGCACGACCCGATCGAGATGGTGCGCAAGCGCCTGATCGAGATGCACGGCGTGCCCGAGGCCGAGCTGAAGGCGACGGACGCCAAGGTGCGCGAGACCGTGAACGAATCCGCCGAGTTCGCCACGCACGATCCCGAGCCGGATCCGGCCGAGCTGTGGACCGACATCCTGCTGGAAGCCCGCGCCTGAGTTCCATCCTGCGCCGGAGGCTGGCCCGCACGCCGCACCCGCGGCCGCGGGTCAGCCTCTGACGGGCTGACCGCCTCATCCTCGATCGACGAGTATTCCATGGCGACCGACATCCTGATGCCCGCCCTCTCCCCCACCATGGAGGAGGGCAAGCTCGCCAAGTGGCTGAAGAAAGAAGGCGATCCGGTCAAATCCGGCGATGTGCTCGCCGAGATCGAGACCGACAAGGCGACCATGGAGGTTGAGGCCATCGACGAGGGCGTGCTCGCCAAGATCCTGATCGCGGAGGGCACCGAGGGCGTCGCGGTCAACACGCCGATCGCCATCATCGCCGACGAGGGCGAGGACGTGTCGGACGCCGCGGCCAGCGGCGGCACGCCGAAGCCCAACGGCGCCGGCGGCCACCCGGCCCCGACCCCGGACATGCAGGCCGAGGGGATGGCCGACAAGCCGGCCCCGGCGTCGAAATCCGGCTCCGACGCTCCGAAGGCGCCGGCGGCGCCGGCCGTCATCACCAACAAGGCCGACGAGCCGGTGATGGAGGAGTTCCCGGCCAACACCCCGATGGTCACCACCACGGTGCGCGAGGCCCTGCGCGACGCCATGGCCGAGGAGATGCGCCGGGACGGCGACGTCTTCGTCATGGGCGAGGAGGTCGCCGAGTATCAGGGCGCCTACAAGATCACGCAAGGTTTGCTGCAGGAATTCGGCGCCAAGCGGGTGGTCGACACCCCGATCACCGAGCACGGCTTCGCCGGCATCGGCGTCGGCGCGGCGCTCTCGGGCCTGAAGCCGATCGTCGAGTTCATGACCTTCAACTTCGCCATGCAGGCGATCGACCACATCATCAACTCGGCGGCCAAGACCCTGTACATGTCCGGCGGCCAGCTCGGCTGCCCGATCGTGTTCCGCGGCCCCAACGGCGCCGCCGCCCGGGTCGGCGCCCAGCACAGCCACGATTACGCTGCCTGGTACTCGAACGTGCCGGGCCTGAAGGTGATCGCCCCCTACACGGCGTCGGACGCCAAGGGCCTGCTTAAGGCCGCGATCCGCGATCCGAACCCGATCATCTTCCTCGAGAACGAGATCCTGTACGGCCAGTCCTTCCCGGTGCCGCAGCTCGACGACTTCGTGCTGCCGATCGGCAAGGCGCGGGTCCACCGCACCGGCAAGGACGTGACCATCGTGTCCTTCGCGATCGGCATGACCTACGCGCTCAAGGCCGCGCAGATCCTGGCCGAGGAGGGCATCGAGGCCGAGGTGATCGACCTGCGCACGATCCGGCCGATGGATTCGGAGACGGTGGTGCGCTCGGTCAAGAAGACCGGCCGCTGCATCACCGTGGAGGAGGGGTTCCCGCAATCCGGCATCGGCGCCGAGATCGTCGCCCGCCTGATGGTCGACGCCTTCGATTATCTCGACGCTCCGGTCCTGCGCATCACCGGCAAGGACGTGCCGATGCCCTACGCGGCCAACCTCGAGAAGCTCGCCCTGCCGAACGTGGCCGAGGTCGTCGAGGCGGCCAAGAGCGTCTGCTACAAGTGACGGGCGTCGCGGGCGGACAAGCCGCCCCGTCATCCCGCCCCGTCCGGGTTCGGAGACCAGCCGGCGCGCCATGAGCCAGGATCCCACACAGGACTTCGTCGAACTCGCCATCCCGCCGGACGCGCGCGCGCAGGGCGGCATCGAGGTGCTGCGCGCCGCCGTGGTGGACGGCGCCGTCAGCGTCGCCCTGCGCCGCTCCTTCGACGACCCCGCGACCTGGGGCCGGCTGCTGATCGACCTCGGCCGGCAGGCGGCCCGCGCCTACGCGCTGGAGACCGACATGTCGGAGGAGGAGGCGTTCGAGCGCATCCGCGCCGGCTGGGAGGCCGAGGGGCTCGACCCCGGCGGCTTCAACTAGCGATGGTGCCGACCATGGCTGAGGCGGCTGTCCGGCAGGCGACCTACGCGGATCTCATGGCGGTGCCGGAGCATCTCGTCGCCGAGATCATCGATGGGGTGCTGGAGACGCACAGGCCACTGCCACCCTTACACAGCGCAGCCGCTTTCTCGCTGGCGGCGACCCTGGGTTCGCGCACGCCCCGCAGACGCGACGATCCGGAAGCCTGGATCTACATGAGCAAGCCGGAGCTTCACTTCGGCCCTCAGGTGGTGGTGCCCGATCTCGCGGGATGGCGTCGCAGGCGGATGCCGACCGAACCCACGGCTGCCTTCATCGAAACGCCGCCGGATTGGGTGTGCGAGATCCTCTCGCCCTCCACGATCCGCCTCGATCGCGGCCGCAAGCGCCGCATCTATGGGGAGGCCGGAGTCGCGTTTCTCTGGCTGCTCGATCCAGCCGAGGGGGTGCTCGAAGGCTTCGCCCTCGCGGACGGTTACTGGCTCCTCGTAGACACCGTGCAGCGCGGCGAGACCGTCGCGCTGCCGCCCTTCGATGCCGTGCCGTTCCCCCTCGACGACCTGTTTCCCTTCGACGATCCGGCCGCCCCGGCCTTGCCCGAGACCTGATGCCATGCCGATCAACGTGCTCATGCCCGCCCTCTCGCCGACCATGGAGAAGGGCAACCTCGCCAAGTGGCTGAAGAAGGAGGGCGACGCCGTGAAGTCCGGCGATGTCCTCGCCGAGATCGAGACCGACAAGGCGACCATGGAAGTCGAGGCCATCGACGAGGGCGTGCTCGCCAAGATCGTGGTCCCCGAAGGCACCGCAGACGTGCCGGTCAACGACCTGATCGCGGTGATCGCCCAGGAGGGCGAGGATCCCTCGAGCGTCCAGGCCGCGGGTGCCGGCGGCGGCAAGGCCGCGCCGGAGGCCAAGGCCGAGGCGCCGTCGCAGCCGACATCCGTCGCCGCGCCAGCACCGGCCGACCAGAACACCACGCCCGGCGGCGGCCACATGTCCTACGGGCGGGTGAACGAGGCGCCGGAGGGCGCGCAGCCCGGCGGACCGGCGAAGCCGCCGCAGGGTGACGGCGGACGGGTGTTCGCCTCGCCGCTCGCGCGCCGGATCGCCAAGCAGGAGGGCGTCGATCTCGCCGCCGTAGCGGGCAGCGGCCCGCATGGGCGGATCATCGCCCGCGACGTTCAGGCCGCCAAGGCCTCCGGGGCCACCAAGGCGCCAGCACCGCAGGCCGCCGCCGAGGCGCCCAAGGCGGCCGCCCCCGCGCCGAAGGCGGCGCCTACGGGCGGGGCGCCGGCCGGGCTCACCCTCGATCAGGTCCGGGGCTTCTACGCCAAGGGCTCCTACGAGGAGGTGCCGCTGGACGGCATGCGCAAGACCATCGCCAAGCGCCTCACCGAGGCGATGCAGGTGGCCCCGCACTTCTACCTCACGGTGGATTGCGAGCTCGACGCGCTGATGAAGCTCCGCGAGACGCTCAACGCCTCCGCGGGCAAGGACAAGGACGGCAAGCCGGTCTTCAAGCTCTCGGTGAACGACTTCGTCATCAAGGCCATGGGCTTGGCGCTCACCCGCGTGCCCGCTGCCAACGCGGTCTGGGCCGAGGACCGGGTGCTGCGCTTCAAGCAGGCCGAGGTCGGGGTCGCGGTGGCGATCGACGGCGGCCTGTTCACCCCGGTGATCCGCCGAGCCGACGAGAAGACGCTCTCCACCATCTCCAAGGAGATGAAGGACTTCGCCGCCCGGGCGCGTGCGAAGAAGCTGAAGCCGGAAGAGTACCAGGGCGGCGTCACCTCGGTGTCCAACCTCGGCATGTTCGGGATCAAGCACTTCACCGCGGTGATCAACCCGCCGCAATCGAGCATCCTGGCGGTGGGCGCCGGCGAGAAGCGGGTCGTCGTCAAGGACGGCGCCCCCGTGGTGGCGCAGGTGATGACCGCCACCCTGTCCTGCGACCACCGCGTCCTCGACGGCGCGCTCGGCGCGGAGCTGGTCGCGGCCTTCAAGGGGCTGATCGAGAACCCGATGGGCATGTTGGTGTGAGGGATACCAACGCCATCTCCACGCACTGTTCGAGGGTGAGGAGACCTCTGCGTTGCAGCCGACCGCAAGCATCTGAATCACGGCGCTCTTTCCCCTCCCCCTTGCGGGGAGGGGCCAGGGGTGGGGGTGGTGCCGGATGAATCAGCAGGGTGCCCGCGGCATTACCGTTACCGCCTCTGCGGGAGATGGCGGGCGGCGCGTTTTGCCCTGCACAAACCGAGGTTTGAGTACCGTTATCTTGGCGAAGGCGAGCCGGGTGGAACCTGAGGGTACGTCCCGTGCCGGACGTCCTTCGTGTGCGGCAAAATTGGAGCCTTCCAATCCGGGACATCGTGGCATGTCATGGAACGAGCCACCGAAGACCTATGTCGCGGTCCGCGCGCGAACCAGCGCGAAAGCGCTCCGCCGCGGGCAGACGGAAGCGGAGAAGCGCCTCTGGTGGCATCTGCGCCATCGCTTGCCGGTCGAAGGCTCGCATTTTCGGAGACAGGTTCCTATCGGTCCCTACGTGGCCGATTTTTGTTGCCTGTCGGTCCGTCTCATTCTCGAGGTGGATGGTGAGCACCATGCTTTCAAAGCGGGTGCAGACTACGATAGGCGCCGCGACGCTTATCTTCAGAATGAGGGCTTCCGGGTCCTACGCTTCTCGAACCGCATGGTTCAGCGTGAGATCGACGTGGTCCTCGATACAATTCATGCAGCCCTCGCTGCAGCATTCCATGCGCCCCTTCCGGATCAATCCGGCCAGGCGGAACCACCCCCACCCCCTGGCCCCTCCCCGCAAGGGGGAGGGGAGCTCGCGGAGAGGTAAATGTCCGACACCTACGACATCCTCATCATCGGCGCCGGCCCCGGTGGCTACGTCACGGCGATCCGGGCGGCGCAGCTCGGCTACAAGACCGCGGTGGTGGACCGGGAGCACCTGGGCGGCATCTGCCTGAACTGGGGCTGCATCCCCACCAAGGCGCTGCTGCGCTCGGCCGAGATCTACCACTACATGCAGCACGCCTCCGATTACGGCCTGTCGGCCAAGGAGGTGTCGTTCGACACGGCCGCCATCGTGAAGCGCTCGCGGGGCGTCTCGGGCCGGCTCAACGGCGGCGTCGGGATGCTGCTCAAGAAGAACAAGGTCGACGTGATCTGGGGCGAGGCGTCGGTCGACAGCGTCGCCAAGGGCAACCAGCCCGGCCAGGTCACCGTCAAGGAATCGACGCGCGCCGAGGCTCCGAAGGGCGCCAAGGGCGCCGGGAGCTACCAGGCCAAGCACATCATCGTGGCCACCGGCGCGCGGCCCCGGGCGATCCCCGGGATCGAGCCCGACAAGAAGCAGATCTGGACCTATTACGAAGCCATGGTCCCCGAGACCATGCCCAAGAGCCTGCTCGTGATGGGCTCGGGCGCGATCGGCATCGAGTTCGCCTCGTTCTACCGGACCATGGGCGCCGAGGTGACCGTGGTGGAGCTGCTGCCGCAGATCCTGCCCGTGGAGGATGCCGAGATCGCCGGCATCGCCCGCAAGCGCTTCGAGAAGCAGGGCATCAAGATCCTCACCGGCGCCAAGGTGACCAAGGTCGAGAAGGGCGCGGACTCCGTCACCGCCACGATCGAGGGCGGCGACGGCACATCACAAACCATCACGGCCGAGAAACTGATCTCGGCGGTGGGCGTCGTCGGCAACATCGAGAACATCGGCCTCGAAAAGCTCGGGGTGACGATCGACCGGGGCATCGTCGTCACCGACGGGCTCGGCCGGACCAACGTGCCCGGCCTCTACGCCATCGGCGACGTCGCCGGCCCGCCGATGCTCGCCCACAAGGCCGAGCACGAGGGCGTCATCTGCGTCGAGACCATCAAGGGCCTGCACACCCACCCGATGGACAAGGCCAAGATCCCGGGCTGCACCTATTGCCAGCCGCAGATCGCCAGCGTCGGGCTCACCGAGGCCAAGGCCAAGGAGCTGGGCTTCGCCGTGAAGGTCGGCCGCTTCCCGTTCGCGGGCAACGGCAAGGCGATCGCGCTGGGCGAGCCGGACGGTCTGGTCAAGACGGTGTTCGACGCCAAGACCGGCCAGCTGCTCGGCGCCCACATGGTCGGCGCCGAGGTGACCGAGCTGATCCAGGGCTACGTGGTGGCGATGAACCTCGAGAGCACCGAGGAGGAGCTGATGCACACGGTGTTCCCGCACCCGACGCTCAGCGAGATGATGCACGAGAGCGTGCTCGACGCGTATGGCAAGGTGATCCACAGCTGAAACCGCTACGGCGCGGGGCGGCTCGTCCGGCCCGCGCTTGAAGCAGCTCAGGGACACATCGTGCTCCGGGAGCGCTGAGCTCCCCTCTCAAGGACGATTGCTGCTGCGAGCACTCCAGAAATCCCAACCTCTCCCCTCATCCTGAGGTGCCCGGCGATCGCAGATCGTTGGGCCTCGAAGAGGCCCTCCAGGGATCGCGCGGCCGGCTAGAGGGCTCCTCCGAGGCCTCCGCCTCGCTCCGGCATCCAGGATGAGGGCGAGGGTGGAAACACCCGCTCTGAGGAGAAGTCGTGGCCGAAATGGCCCGCTCGACCCACCGCTAGGTCGCAGACTCGGTGTTCTGGCGCGACCGGGCGGTCAGGGCGAGGCTCACGGCCTGGAACAGGGCAATCACGAACAAGGTCGCGACACTGCCCCCGATGGGGATCAGCACCAGGGCCCAGGGGTCGAAGCCTCGGACGAGGACGAGCGTGATGGCGCTTCCGATCACGGACGCGATGATCATGCGAAAGATGCAGCATTCCGACGGTTGCATGAAACCTCCCGGTCGGCAGCCCTCTGATCGATAATCCAAAGATCGATCGAATTTTGCAACCACTAATAGTACGCATCTTGCGAACTCTCGGGTGGCGATAAACGTGCCGGTCTCACGGACGCCGCTCACGCGCGCGTCCCGGCATCACGGCAAGCGCGATGGACGCGTACTGGACAGCGAAGACCCGGCACGGGGGCTCGTCCGCGCCTGGGGAACGCGGTCCGCCGACCGTATCACCCCCGCGTGCTGGGTTGGGCGGCCCGGATTTAAGGCGCCGCCCGGGCCCGCAGGCTCACCCGGCCCCGCGCTCCACCGGCTCGGCCTGGTCCTGCGAGGGGACATAGGCGCACCATTCGCAGATGCCCCGCTCGGCCCCGCGGCTGGCATTGCGCTGCGAGCAGAGTGGGCAGACCAGCAGGATCAGCCGGCCCCCGGACCGCAGCGCGAGCCCGCGTCCGCGGAAGGTCACCTCCGTCGCCTCGTCGCCGGCCCGTCGATCGCGCAACCTGTCGCTCATCGGGCCTCCGCGGAACCGCGGGTCTGGCCGCGTGGTGAGGCGATCCGGATCTTCGCGTCCCTCTGCATGGCTCCGCTTCCCCCGACCGAGTCCAGGGATACAAGCGGCGGGCCAACGAATGGCTCCGCTTGGCCTGCAAATCCCCTGGATGCGCCGGGTGCGAATCCTGCCTATGACTCTGCCCCGACTCGGAGGCTGGCCGCCGACGGGAGGGGCGGCCCGGGAACGGCGTGCGTCCGATCGGGACCGCGGCGCCGGGCCCGATCGCGTATGATCGCCAGGCAGGAGCGGTTTGGGACACGATGCCGGAGCAAGCAGACATGCAGGCCCTGAAGGCCCTGCCGACCTACGCGGATGTCGCCCGGGCGGCCGAGCGCATCGCCGGGGTCGCGCATCGCACCCCGGTGCTGACCTCGCGCACCGCGGACGCGATGACCGGCGCAAAGCTGTTCTTCAAGGCCGAGAACCTGCAGCGGGGCGGGGCCTTCAAGTTCCGCGGGGCCTACAACGCGATCAGCGCCCTGCCGGAGGCAGTGCGCGCCCGCGGGGTGCTGTCGTTCTCCTCGGGCAACCACGCCCAGGCGATCGCCCTGGCGAGCCAGCTGCTCGGCATCCCGGCGACCATCGTCATGCCGTCCGACGCGCCCGCCGCCAAGATCGCCGCGACCCGGGGCTACGGCGCCGAGGTCGTGCTGTACGACCGCTACAGCCAGGATCGCGAGGCGCTGGGGCGCGCGCTCGCCGAGCCCCGGGGCATGACGGTGATCCCGCCGTTCAACCATCCGGACGTGATCGCCGGGCAGGGGACCCTGGCGCAGGAGCTGATCGAGGAGGCCGGCCCCCTCGACGTGCTGGTGGCGTGCCTGGGCGGCGGCGGCCAACTCGCGGGCTGCGCGCTCGCCGCCGCCGCCCTGTCGCCCGGCTGCCGGGTGCTCGGCGTCGAGCCGGAGGCGGGCAATGACGGGCAGCAATCGTTCCGCTCCGGACAGGTCGTCACCATCCCGGTGCCCCGGACCATCGCGGACGGGGCGCAATCAACGGCGCTCGGCGACCTCACCTTCGCGATCATCCGTCGGGACGTCGCCGACATCCTCACGGTCTCGGACGCGCAGCTCGTCGCGACCATGCGGTTCTTCGCCGAGCGGATGAAGCTTCTGGTCGAGCCGACCGGCTGCCTGGCGGCAGCGGCGGTGCTGCACGGGCTGGTCGACGTGGCGGGCAAGCGCGTCGGCGTGGTGATCAGCGGCGGCAACGTCGATCTCGCCACCTTCGCGCGGCTGGTGGGCGAAACCGCCTGACGCGCCGAATGCCGCGGCCCTGTGGCCCGGCCGGAGTGGACCGGGGGGCGACGGATGCTTATCTTGTGCCTGTCAGAATGCGCGCTCCCGGGCCTTGAACCCGGATGGGCGGGAGGGTGACGATGTTTGCTGGCTTCAAGGTTCTTTCGCTGACCGATCGCGCGGCCGAGCGGATCAAGGCGATCATGGCGGATGCCGACCGGCCGATCGCGGGCCTGCGGGTCGGCGTCCGGAACGGCGGCTGCGCCGGCATGTCCTACACGATGGAATATGCCGAGGCGGCCAAGCCCGGCGAGGACGTGGTCGAGGATCGCGGCGTCCGGGTGTTCGTCGATCCCAAGGCGGTGCTGTTCCTGCTCGGCACCGAGATGGACTTCACCACCAACAAGCTCGCCTCGCAGTTCGTGTTCAACAACCCGAACCAGACCTCGGCCTGCGGCTGCGGCGAATCGGTGGCGATCACGCCGGTCTCGGAAGACCGGATCCCGGCGCGGGTCTGACGCCGCGCGTCAGGCGACGTGCGGGAGCGCCTCGGCCGCGTCGTCCACGATGCGGTTCCGGCCGGCGCGCTTGGCCGCGAACATGCACAGATCCGCCCGCTCCAAGAGCGAGGCCGGGCTGTCGCTGGCGTGCAGCACCGCGACGCCGAGCGAGACCGTGACCTTGCCGAGCGACTCGCCGGTCGAGCGCTTGACCAGCTCCCGCCCCATCACGCTGGCCCGGATCGTCTCGGCCATCTGCCGGGCCAGAGTGCGGTCGGCGCCGGGCAGCACGATGCCGAATTCCTCGCCGCCGAACCGGGCGAGCAGCGCCTGCTTGCCGGCATTCTCGCGCATGACGATGGCGACCAGCCGCAGGACCTGATCGCCCGTGAGATGGCCGTAGAGGTCGTTGAAGCGCTTGAAGAAATCGATGTCGAGAACGATCAGGCTCATCGGGGTGGCCCCGAGCCGGGCGGCCTCCAGGGACGCCTGCAGCATCTCCTCGAAATGCTTGCGGTTCGCCAGCCCGGTCAGCGCGTCAGTGAGGCTCTCCAGCCGGCTCGCCTCCAGCTTCTCGCGCAGGGTCTCGATCTCGCTGCGGGTCTCGCGCATCCGCGCCTCGAGGACCCGGTTGTTCACCACGACCTCGCGGGTGGTGGAGACCAGGGTCGAGACGATCTCGCCGAGTCGCGCCCGGGTCGGCAGGCCCTCCTGCGCCAGATCCTGCGCCAGCGCGCGCAGGGCCTCGCCGTACTGCGCGGTCGAGCCGAGCGACAGGTCGAGGATCTCGGTCACCGCGGCGATCTCGTCGAGCATGCCGCGGCTGACGTCACCGGTCGCGCTCGCGAGCAGCCGGCCGTCGAGATAGGTCTCGTGGAGGTCGTCGATATCGGCGTCCGTGAGGCTGCCGTTCTGCGTGGTCAGACGCTTGACCGAGTCGCCCAGCAGCGGCAGCTCGCCCGACACGTAGGCGTACCACACCGCGTAGGCGCGGGGCGTCGCCGAGGGACCGTAGTCGCGGATCAGATCGTGGGCCCGCTTCGCCAGGGCGAAGCTGCGATCGCGATCCGAATGGGTCTCCTGGCTCATCTGTAACCCACGGTCCGGGGCCGCCGGTGGATTACTAAACACGGCCCAAAACCAGTCTAGTGCGTGTTCGTAGCCGGAACGTTAAGCCCGACGTTACTTCTCTTTCTTTGCCAAGACTGGTCGAAGCAAGAAGGCCGGAACATGTGAGCCGAGACCGATCGGCGTATCGCCGTCGGGCTCGTTGCGGCGGCCGCGCTCCTCACGCACCCGCTCCTCGCGCACGGGCTCGGGACGCGGGGCCGGACGGCCCTCCGCCCGCGCACCGGCGGAACCGCCACGCGACCGCTGACGGCCCCCAGACTCGCCGGAACCGCGCC
>Ga0182226_1000200_pt1 | contig 10926 bp, 11 predicted proteins | sample G6R1MG_27_FD_129658 | JGI IMG/M metagenome (GOLD analysis project Ga0182226, IMG submission 129658) | Miscanthus phyllosphere microbial communities from Michigan, USA - G6R1_MAIN_07NOV2016_LD1 MG | ecosystem: Host-associated > Plants > Phyllosphere > Phylloplane/Leaf | place: USA: Michigan...
CGCCCTCCGCCTCCAGGCGCTGGATGCGCTTCCAGCAGGGCGTCTGCGACAGGCCGACCCGCTCGCCGATGGTGGCGATGGACAGGGTGGCGTCCTGCTGCAGCAGCCCGAGGATCTTCAGATCGATGGCATCCAAGCGTCGCCTCGTGTCGGTTCGCGAGCGGCGGCAAGTGCGGGAGAGCACGGCACGCCGGTCGTATGAGAAGGATTTTTCTCCGTCAGGCAACCGATACCGGGACCGGGCCGTTGCCCGATCGCACCGCCCGCCGGGCCGGAAATCCGGTACAGGGACGGTGATGCCTTGACAGCGTTCGTTATAGCGAACATTTCAGTCGTCAGACAAGCGGACAATCCCACACCGTCATGAGCTCTCAACTGGAACACGCGGCGCGTGACCTCGCCGCCCGCATGGCGGGTCTCGACCTGAAGGGGCGCGTCGCCCTGATCGAGGCCGCCGTGCCCGGTCGCCTCGTCTTCACCACGAGCCTCGGCATCGAGGATCAGGTTCTGACCCACGCCCTCGCCATGGCGAAGGGGCGCACCGAGATCGTCACCCTCGACACGGGCCGGCTCTACCCCGAGACCTACGACACCTGGACCGAGACCGAATCGGCCTACGGCATCCGCATCCGGGCCTACGCGCCCGAGCGCGAGGCCGAGGAGCGGTTCGTGCGCGAGGAAGGCATCAACGGTTTCCGGCAGTCCGTCGCCGCCCGGCAGGCCTGCTGCGGCTTCCGCAAGGTCGAGCCCTTGGGTCGAGCCCTCGCGGGCGCCGCCGGCTGGCTGACGGGCCTGCGCGCCGGGCAATCCGCCAACCGGGCTGACACGCCGCTGGCCGAAGCCGACCCGGCGCGCGGCCTCATCAAGCTCAATCCCCTGGCCGATTGGAGCCGGGCGGATGTCGACCGGTTCGTCGCCGACAACTACATCCCCTACAACGTCCTGCACGATCGCGGCTTCCCGTCCATCGGCTGCGCCCCCTGCACCCGCGCCATCAAGGTGGGTGAGGACGAGCGCGCCGGCCGCTGGTGGTGGGAGCAGGCATCGAAGAAGGAATGCGGCTTGCACATTCACACGCCCGAGGCCGACGTTCAGCCCGGCCAGGAGCCGGCCGCGTTCGAGACCCCCAACCGAAACCTGTCCCCGGAGATGGCCCGATGAGCGCCGCCCTCGCAGCCACGCGCGCCGAGCGCCTCACCCATCTCCAGCGTCTGGAGGCGGAGAGCATCCACATCCTGCGGGAGACCGTCGCCGAGACGGAAAACCCGGTGATGCTCTACTCCATCGGCAAGGATTCATCGGTGCTGCTGCATCTGGCACTGAAGGCCTTCGCGCCCGGCCGCCTGCCGTTCCCGTTGATGCACATCGACACGACGTGGAAGTTCAGGGAGATGATCGCGTTCCGCGATTCCCGGGCGAAGGAGCTCGGCCTCGATCTCATCGTGCACACGAACCAGGACGGTTTGGCGCGCGGCATCGGGCCGATCACCCACGGCTCGGAAGTCCACACCGACGTGATGAAGACCCAGGCCCTGCGTCAGGCCCTCGACAAGCACAAGTTCGACGCGGCCTTCGGCGGCGCCCGCCGCGACGAGGAGGCGAGCCGCGCCAAGGAGCGGATCTTCTCGCTCCGCACGGCCCAGCACCGCTGGGACCCCAAGCGCCAGCGCGCCGAGCCGTGGCACGTCTACAACCTGCGCAAGAAGCGCGGTGAATCCCTGCGGGTGTTCCCGATCTCGAACTGGACCGAACTCGACGTCTGGCTCTACATTGAGCAGGAAAAAATCCCTATTGTCCCGCTCTACTTCGCCAAGCCCCGCCCCGTGGTGGAGCGCGAGGGCCAGCTCATCATGGTCGACGATGACCGCCTGCCCCTGGAGCCGGGCGAGACTCCGAAGGACGTGTCGGTCCGTTTCCGCACGCTGGGCGATTATCCCCTGACGGGCGCCGTCGAGAGCGACGCCGCGACCCTGCCGGAAATCATCGGCGAGACCCTGGCGGCCCGCACCTCGGAGCGCCAGGGCCGCGTCATCGACAAGGACGGCGCCGGCGCCATGGAGCGCAAGAAGCAGGAGGGCTATTTCTGAGATGACCATCCATCAATCGCCAAACGCCTTCGGCTTCGACAGCTTCCTCGCCGCGCACCAGAGCAAGGAGGTGCTGCGCTTCATCACCTGCGGCTCCGTGGACGACGGAAAGTCGACCCTCATCGGCCGCCTCCTGCACGACACCAAGCAGATCTTCGACGATCAGGTGACGGCCCTGCAGCGCGATTCGCGCAAGCACGGCACGCAAGGGCAGGAGATCGACCTCGCGCTCCTCGTGGACGGCCTTCAGGCCGAGCGCGAGCAGGGCATCACCATCGACGTCGCCTACCGGTTCTTCTCCACGGATCGGCGCTCGTTCATCGTCGCCGACACCCCCGGCCACGAGCAGTACACCCGCAATATGGCGACCGGCGCCTCGACGGCGGACGTGGCGGTGATCCTCGTGGATGCCCGCCAGGGCCTGACCCGGCAGACGCGGCGTCACGCGCTCCTCGTCTCGCTGCTCGGCATCAAGCGGGTGGCGCTCGCCATCAACAAGATGGATCTCGTCGGCTGGTCGGAAGGGAAGTTCGAGGCCATCACCCAGGCGTTCGATGCCTTCGCGGCCCCCCTCGGCTTCACGGAAGTCCGGGCGATCCCGCTCTCGGCCAAGAACGGCGACAACGTCGTGCTGCCGGGCACCGCCGCCCCCTGGTACACGGGGGAGCCCCTGCTCCGGTACCTCGAGGAGGTGCCCGTCCACGTGGAAGCGCAGGCCGCGCCCTTCCGCATGGCCGTGCAATGGGTTAACCGGCCGAACTCGGATTTCCGCGGGTTCTCGGGGCTCATCGCTAGCGGCCGGGTCTCCCCGGGGGACGCCGTCGTGATCGCGCCGTCGGGGCGGACCTCCACCATCGCCCGGATCTACACCGCCGATGGCGATCTGCCCCACGCGGTGGAGGGGCAATCGGTGACCCTGGTGCTGGCCGACGAGGTCGACGCCTCGCGCGGCTCCGTCATCGCCGCCGCCGCCGCGCCGATCCGGGTGACCGACACCCTCGACGCCCGCCTGTTCTGGGCGGCCGAGACCGAACTCGCCCAGGGCGCGACCCTGCTGGCCAAGATCGGGACCGTGACGGTCAACGCCGTGGTGAGCACCATCCGCAGCCGGATCGACCCGGAGACGGGGCAGGCCGAGCCGGTGACGCGCCTCGTCGCCAACGATATCGGCGACGTCGTCCTGACCCTCGACCGGGCCGTGCCGGTGGATGCCTACACGGAGAACCGCGACACGGGCGGCTTCATCCTCATCGACCGCGAGACCACCGATACGGCGGCCCTGGGCCTCGTCCAGGCGGCGACGGCGACCCCGGTGCGGCAGGCGAAGGCCGAGGTTTCCGAGCCGACCAAAGCCGACTCGAACAAGTCCGGCGGCCTGCTTTCGGGCATCAAGCGCCTGTTCGGCGGCTGAACCCGCCGGACCCGATCGACCTCGCGCGCCGTCGCTCCCCCGGGAGCGGCGGCGTTTTCGTTTCGACGGATCGGATGACGCGGGCCATCCCGATATGCGACAGGGCGGGTCCTGAGAACGGACACGAGGAGCGGTCGGCCCCGCGATGGCGAAATTCCACTTCGTCGAGGACTACGAGCGCTACGTCGCCGACCTGATCCGCCGGCATCCCCTCGATACCGCCATGAGCTTGGCGGTCGGCGGCTCCTACGATGAAGTGGGGGCCATCGAGGCCGAGATCCTCGTGCATGTGGGTCTCGCGCCCGGCATGGCGGTGCTCGATCTCGGCTGCGGCAGCGGCCGCCTCGCCGTGGCGTTGGCGCGGACCCTGGAGATCTCCTATCTTGGCCTCGACGTGGTGCCGGCGCTCCTCGACTACGCCCGCACCAAGACGCCGAAGTCCTACAGGTTCGTCCTCAACCGCGCCCTGTCCCTGCCCGTCGAGGCGGGTTCGGTGGACGTGCTCTGCGCCTTCAGCGTCTTCACCCACCTCCTGCACGCCGAGACCTACCTGTATCTCGAGGATGCCCACCGGGCCCTGCGCTCCGGTGGGCGCGTGGTGCTGTCGTTCCTCGAATTCGCGCTTCCCGACCATTGGGCGGTGTTCGACAGGACGGTGCAGGCCCAGCGCGCCAGCACCGTGCCGCACCTCAACCAGTTCATCGAGCGCAATCAGATCACCGCCTGGGCGCAGCGCCTCGGCTACGAATCCGTCAACTTCATCGACGGCAACACCGCTCCCTGGCCCTCGGGGGCGCCCCTGGGGCAGTCCATCGCGGTGCTGACCAAGGGTTCGAGCCCTCCCTTGCCCGAATAATCCCCCGCGATTACGGTCCCGCCCGTTTTCAGGACCCCACTCGTAGAATTCCGGAGCTGTCCCATGGGCTTTCTCGCCGACGCCCTGTCGCGTGTGAAACCGTCCGCGACCATCGCGATGACGCAGAAGGCGCGCGAACTCAAAGCCGGCGGGATGGACGTGATCAGCCTCTCGGTGGGCGAACCGGATTTCGACACGCCGCAGCACATCAAGGACGCCGCCGTCGCGGCCATCGCGCGGGGCGAGACGAAGTACACGCCCGTCTCCGGCATCGTGCCCCTGCGCGAAGCCATCGTGACCAAGTTCAAGCGCGAGAACGGCCTCGACTACAAGCCGTCGCAGACCATCGTCGGCACCGGCGGTAAGCACGTGATCTACAATGCGCTGCTCGCCACCCTGAATCCCGGCGACGAGGTGGTGATCCCGCGCCCCTACTGGGTTTCGTACCCTGAGATGGTGGTGCTGTGCGGCGGCACGCCGGTCTTCGCCGAGACCACCATGGAGCACGATTTCAAGCTCCAGCCCGAGGAGCTGGAGCGGGTGATCACACCGAAGACGAAGTGGATCATCCTCAACTCGCCCTCGAACCCGTCGGGCGCGGCCTACGCGCGGGACGAGATGAAGCGGATCACCGACGTGCTCCTGCGCCATCCGCAGGTGTGGGTGCTCACCGACGACATGTACGAGCACCTCTGCTACGGCGACTTCGAATTCGTCACCCCGGCGCAGGTCGAGCCGAACCTCTACGACCGCACGCTGACCATGAACGGCGTCTCGAAGGCCTACGCCATGACGGGCTGGCGCATCGGCTACGCCGCCGGTCCGGAAAAGCTCATCAAGGCCATGGATTTCGTGCAGGGCCAGCAGACCTCGGGCGCCTGCTCGATCTCGCAATGGGCGGCCGTCGCCGCCCTCGACGGCACGCAGGCCCATCTCGCCGAGTTCCGCAAGGCCTTCCACGCCCGGCGCGACCTCGTGGTCTCGATGCTGAACCAGACCCAGGGGCTCAAGTGCCCGACGCCGGAGGGCGCGTTCTACGTCTACCCTTCCTGCGCCGAGACCATCGGGCGCACGGCTCCCTCCGGCAAGGTGATCGAGACCGACGAAGATTTCGTGGTCGAGCTGCTTCAGGCGGAGGGCGTCGCGGCGGTGCACGGCTCGGCCTTCGGCCTGGGGCCCAACCTGCGCATCTCCTACGCGACGTCGAACGCGGCGCTGGAGGAAGCCTGTACGCGTATCCAGCGGTTCTGCGGCGCCCTGCGCTGAAGCTCGGGCCAGCGTCTGCCGCCAGGGATCGTGCCGCGGGGTGTCCTGCGGCGCGACAACCAATTGTCGGCTTCCGGTTCGCCGCCTACACCGATTCTCCCTACTGCCGAGGCGTCCGATGGGTTCGCGAGCCCGCTCGAACTGGCATGGCGGCGGGGTCTGTCGTGACGGGACGGTGCGGACCAGTTCTCTGCCCCGCTCCTGTGAGGCCTGGTGGGCCGGGTCGCGGCAGGCGTGTCACGGGCACGGGGAACAGGAACCGTCGCCGTGGCGCATGGCCCACGCGTCCGCCCCGGTCCCGGGATGGCCTGATCCGGGATGTTCGGCCTTCCCGGGCGAGGGTGGTCCCTTAACGATCTTGCGCGAGTGTGATCATAAGCCGGGGAACCGGCCGTGTGTCACTGCGTAGCCTCGGGCCAGACCATCATGAGACGCCTCCTCACGGGTGGCATCAAGGCGATCCTTGCCATCGCCGCGCTTTCCACCGCAGCTCATTGGACCATGCGCCTGCAGCGCGAGCCCGCAGCCGCAAGCTGGCCCGTGGCGTCGATCCCCGATCCGGTGACCACGGGATCCATCGACGTGCGCAAGCCTGCGGCCGCCCGCGATGTCACGCGCGGCCTCGATCAGCGCCGCTTGTCGGAGCTGTTCGCCGACATGGCGCCGGAAAAGGCCAAGGTTCAGAAAGCCGCCGTGAAGCGTTGAGGGACATTCTCTCGCGGCGTGGCGGTGGGGCCTTCGGAACCCGCCGTCGGGGGCTCGTGTTGGTTGGCACAGCCCCTTCGCAGGAGAGTCCGCATGGCCAACCCAGGCCTACCGATCCCCGAACCCTTGCCCGGCGGCATTCCCGGCGACGTGCCGGCCCCTCCGCCGCCCGATGAACAGCCCGACATCGGGCCTACGGGTCCCCGCACGCCCTATCCAGTGAACGATCCGGGGGTCGGCGATCCGGCCGGTCCGGGCTCGGAACCGGATTATCTCCCCGGCGGTCCGACGGATCCCGGCGTGCGGATGTAGCTCGGTTCGCGGGCAGGAAAGCCCTAATGGTCCCCGTGCGAGGTTCGCACGTCGCGCGGGGCGCTCAGAATCTCCGAGAGGCTCGTCGCGACGTGGCGGGCCTCTTCGTCCGTCAGCCGCAACTGGAACGGCGGCAGGGCTCCGGCCTGGAGGGCGACCACGGCCTGTCCCTGTTCGTCCGTCCCCACCTCAATGGCCGACGAGGTCACGTCGAGCATCGCCAGGTCCTCATCGCCGAGATCCTCCGGGCCGTCGGTGTCGTCCGGTTCGTCGATGGCCGTGAGCAGATGACCGACGGCCCGAACCAGGGCGCGGGCGGCGCGCGCATCCATCACCACCGCCGTCGCCTGGTCGTCCTTCTGGAAGGACAGCTGAATGTTCGCGCCTTCGAGGGAAACCGAGATGCCCGCCATGAACCGCCTAACCGCATCGTCACCGAACAGCCCACGACGACGCCGGTTCGCGCAAGGTTCCCGCGGGCGAGGCGGGGCGCGGCGGCCGTTTTCGTGAGCGGCTCCAACTGCCTGGACTCGATCTCTTATATGCACCGGGCCGGGCCGGATGCCCAGCACTCGGCGCCCTTGTCGCAGGGCCTGGTGCGGTCCCCGGCAAGGTCCGCACGTTTCGGTGAACCGAGACGCCTTGTTGCCGCCGCATGAAGCGACTACATGTGGATGCAGCGGGTATCGGTGAGCCGGGCGCTTGTAAGACCGAGCGTTTCACGTCCTGCTGATCCCCGTCAGGACGTTATGAAAGAGGATCTACGCATCGGCATCCCTGGACGCCGGGCGGAGATCGACGAACGATACGAGGATCTATACGTGAATACCGGCACTGTGAAATGGTTCAACGAGACCAAGGGCTACGGCTTCATTCAGCCTGACGACGGCGGCAAGGACGTCTTCGTTCACATCTCCGCCGTCGAGCGGGCGGGCATGCGTAACCTCATCGAGGGCCAGAAGATCTCCTACGAGATTCAGACGGACAAGCGCAGCGGCAAGGATTCCGCCGGTAACCTCCAGGCGGCCTGACAGCCTCGGCGCCAGCCCACAGGGCTGGCGTCACCCGTGGCTCCGACGCGAGCCCTTCATTGCCGATCATTGCGGTGCCATCCGAAGATAAACAGGTCACCGATCGGTACTCCGCAATCCGATGGAACGTTCTTGGTCCCGTGCGAGGACCCTACACCTCACGACACTAGAAAGTACACAAGAAAACATATGTTGTTCGAATATACCCGGCGCCGCGGCGTCCGTTCGCCCGTCACCGACGCGGCGACCTTTCGGGTGGATCGTTTGAAGCAGGCCGCGATGCGCGGTTCCAAGGCGACGGATCTGAGCCACCTCATCGACACCTCCTACAATTATCATTCGGCCCGTGAACTGCGCTGGCACCTCGCCGACCGTTTCGGTATGGCCCCCGAGGCCATCGCCCTGCGCGAGCACGCCTGAGCTTGATCCAGGCGGCCGCTGGATCAGTCAGATCCCGCGGCGCTCGAGGACAACCGAACTCCGCCACCCCGAGGGAAGCAGACGGAGTTCGCGGGCGTCCTCGCATTCGGGGCTGATTCCCCAAGTCTGTTTCCCTAAGTCTGTCGCGCGGTCCGAGATTTCTCGGCCCGCCCGGCGACGTCTTCTCTCCGCGCGACCTCAATCTCACGCTGGTCTGGATTGCGACGCTGCACCCGTTCGACGGGCGCTGCGCGCCGCTTCCTCAGTCATGCCCTGTGAAGGCCTGTCCGACCGGCCGCCGAGCGGTCGGTCATCGTTCGCATGAACAATGCGAGGATCACCGAGGAGCGCCGACGCGGACGCTCGGGCGCCGTGGGGGAGGGGAGGCCTCGTTCTCAAGCAGAAGGGCCCGGCGCGCGAGCGCCGGGCCCTTTCGTTCAGGGGATCGCAAACGAAGGAAGCCCGGCCTTTCGGCCGGGCTTCCCAAGTACCGGAGACCGGAAAGATATCGGCTTAGTACGAGCCGAACTTGTAGTTCAGGCCGGCGCGGATGACGGCGAACTCGGTGTCGCGGCCACGGGTGTTGCCGATGGTCGTGGTGGCGTAGGGGGTGTTGGTGCGGAACTGCAGGCCGGTGCTGTTCGAGACGGCGAACACGTCGCTGGAGTTGGTGCGATCGAGGTTCACGTACAGACCTTCGATCTTCAGCGTCACGGCCGAAGAACGGAAGAAGTTCAGGAACGAGTCGGTCGGGAGAGCGTACTCGATGCCACCGCCGGCGGCGTAGCCGGTGCGGAAGCTGTCGTTGCCGCGGAAGCCGCCGAACGAACGGTCAGCGCTGCCGGAGCCGTAGGCGAAGCCGCCGGTGCCGTAGAACAGGACGCGGTCGAAGGCGTAACCGATGCGGCCGCGCACGGTGCCGAAGAAGTCGAGGCTGGACAGGCCGTTCGGGTTGATGAACGTCAGGTCCGGGTTCGGGGTGCCGATGAAGGCGGCGTTACGACCACGGTTGCGGCCGAAATCGACGTACTGGGCGTCGGCTTCGATACCGACCACGACGCCGGAGCCCGGGGTGAACTGGTAGTTGTAGCCGATCTGGCCACCGCCCGTGAAGCCTTCCTGCGAGCTACGGTCGGCGAAGATCGCCGCGCCGTTGCCACCGACGAGGCCGGGGTTACGGAAGATGCCCGAAGCGCCCGAGGCGACAACGGCGGTGGTGCCGTCGTAGCTGCTGGCGTCGAAGGCGTAACCGGCGTTGAAACCGGCGTAGAAGCCCGTCCAGGTGAACACCGGCACCGGCACGAACACCGGCGGCGCGGCGCGGCGCGGAAGGTCGGCGGCCGAAGCGGCGGCCGTGAGAGCCGTAAAGGCTGCGAAAGACGTCAGAAGCTTTTTCATTTTTTGATCCCCAGCGATTTGCCCGATCGCTGGGCAAACTATCCGAGTTTCCACAGCCAAGATGTAGCGTGGCGGTCACACTCGCCGGGGGATGAGGAGGCTCGCCCGGGCCGACCTCAGGTTGGAGGAGTCCCGTTGGCCGTCAGGACGGCACCGGCGAGGTAGAGCGAGCCGCAGATGAGGATGCGCGGAGGATGGGCGAAGGTCGTGGCGCTCAGGCCTTCGAGGGCCGCCTCGACGCTCGATGCCACCCGGGCTTCGAGACCGACCTCGACGGCGATCTGCGCCACTTCCTCGGCCGGCCGTGCCGCCATCTGGCCGGCGATGGGGACGGCGATCAGGGTCCGGGCGAGGCCGACGAAGTTGCGCAGGAAGCCCTCGGCATCCTTCGTGCCGAGCAGGCCCACGACGAGGACGAGGGGGATGTCGCCGCGCTCGCCGAGATCCGCCATGGCGGCGGCGAGAATCCGGCCGCCGTCGATGTTGTGGCCGCCGTCGAGCCAGAGTTCCGCGCCCGCCGGCACGAGTTCGGACAGGCGGCCCCGGCTGAGGCGCTGGAGACGGCCGGGCCAGTCGACGGAGCCGAGACCGGCCTCGATGGCCGCCGTGCCGATATCGCCGAATCCCGCCGCCCGCAGGGCCGCGATGGCCGTGCCCGCATTGGTGAGCTGGTGGCGGCCGTTGAGGCGCGGACGCGGCAGGTCGAACAGGTCGATCTCGTCCTGGAACACGAGGCGTCCGCGCTCGGCATGGACGGAGAAATCCTGATTGCCGACCTGGATCGGGCTGGCGCCGACGGAGTCCGCGATCCGGCACAGGACGGCATCGGCCTCCGCGTAATCCTGCGCGGCGATCACCGCCGGGCAGCCCGCCTTGAAGATGCCGGCCTTCTCGGTGGCGACCGCCTCGACGGTGTCGCCGAGATACTCGGCGTGGTCGCGGCCGATGGGGGTGACCACGGCGCAGGCCACCCGGTCGATGACGTTGGTGGCGTCCACCCGTCCGCCGAGGCCGACCTCGAGGAGGAGCACGTCGGCGGGGGATTCCGAGAACAGCAGGAAGGCCGCCGCCGTGGTGATCTCGAAGACGGTGATCGGCTCGCCGTCGTTGGCGGCCTCGCAGCGGGCGAGGGCGTCGGCCAGACGCTCCTCGGGGACATATTGTCCGCCCCCCACGGCCCCGATGCGGATGCGTTCGTGGAAGCGCACGAGGTGGGGTGAGGTGTAGACGTGGGCGGCCAGCCCCCCGGCTTCGAGGATCGCCCGCATGAACGCGATGGTGGAGCCCTTGCCGTTGGTGCCGGCGACGTGGATCACCGGCGGCAGTTTGCGCTCCGGATGGCCGAGGCGTTCGAGCAGGCGCTCGATGCGACCGAGCGACAGGTCGATGGTGCGCGGGTGCAGGGCGAGGAAGCGCGCCATGAGCGCGTCTGAGGAATCC
>Ga0182226_1000201_pt1 | contig 10912 bp, 9 predicted proteins | sample G6R1MG_27_FD_129658 | JGI IMG/M metagenome (GOLD analysis project Ga0182226, IMG submission 129658) | Miscanthus phyllosphere microbial communities from Michigan, USA - G6R1_MAIN_07NOV2016_LD1 MG | ecosystem: Host-associated > Plants > Phyllosphere > Phylloplane/Leaf | place: USA: Michigan...
ACGACGCCCTGCGGGCCCTCGACCGCTGCCTCGACGCCGAGAGCCCCGTACCGCCGGCACAGGAACCGCCCGCCCCGGCGGTCCCTCCGCCCCCGTCCGCTCCTGCGCCGCAGACACCACCCGAGCCCTCCTCCGAAGCCGGCGCGCTCCTGCGCGTCCCGGCCGATGCCGTCGATGACCTGACGCGGGCGAGCCATGAACTCGCCGGCGCCCTCGGGGGGGACGCCGTCGTGGCCGAGGGGCTGGCCCGGTTGACCCGGCGGGCGGCCGAACTCGGCCTCGCCGCCGAGCGCCTCCGCACCGGCACGACCGCCGCAACGGACCTGCGCAGCCTGGAGACGGGTCTCCTCACCCTCGCCCGCGAGGCGGCCGACCTGTCGCGCCTGCGCCAGACCGTGGCCACCGCCGTCGAGGCGGCGGCCGCCCGGGTGGCCGAGCAGGCCGAGCGCCTTGCCCTGGTGCCCGCCGAGACGGTGTTCGGCGGGTTTCCCCGGGCCCTGCGGGAGCTCGCCCGCGAGGGCGGCCAGGACATCGCGGTCCAGACGGGCGGCCTCGATCTTCCCGTCGAGCGTTCGATGCTCCAGGCCCTGAAGGACCCGGTGCTGCACGCCCTGCGCAACGCCTTGAGCCACGGCGCGGAGACCCCGCAGGCCCGCGCGGCGCGCGGCAAGCCGCCCGCCTTGACCGTCGGTCTCGACGTCGCCGTCCGCGGCGGTCGCCTCACCGTGACGATCCACGACGATGGGCGCGGCCCCGACGTCGAGGGGGTGGCGGATGCCGCCCGCCGCCGGGGCCTGAGCGTGCCGGACGACGATCCCGAGGCCGTCCTCGCCCTGGTGTTCGAGGCGGGGCTTTCGACGGCGACGCAGGTCGATACCCTGTCGGGGCGCGGCATCGGCCTCTCCGTGGTGGCCGAGACCGTGCGGCGCCTCGGCGGACAGGTCCGTCTCGCTCCCCGCGCGCCCTGGGGCACGAGCCTCACCATGACCCTGCCCCTGTCGGCGGCGCGGCGCCCCATGGTCCTCGTCGAGTCCGGAGGGGCGACCTACGCCCTGCCGAGCGCGGCCGTCGAGCGGGTGATCCGGTTCGCGCCGCGCGACCTCGAACGGGCCATGGGCCGTCCCGTCCTGCGGGTCGCCGAGGGGGGCGGGGACGAGGTCCTGCCGCTTCTGGCCCTGCGCGACCTCCTCGGGGGCCCCCTGCTCGGAGGACCCGAGGCGTCGTCCGACGCGGGAGCGCGCACGCCCGGGCTCGTCCTGCGTGCGGGCGGACGACGCGTCGTCCTGGCCGTCGAGGCCCTGCGCGAGGTCCGCACCCACCTCGTCCTGCCGGCCCCGCCCATCGGCGCCGATCCGAGCCTCGTCTCCGGCACGGTGATCCTGGGCGGCCGGCCCGTCCTCGTCCTCGAATCGGAAGGGCTCGTCGCCCGGGCGACGGAGACGGGAGGGGAGGATATGGGTCCGCGTGAAACCCGAGGGGGAACGATCGCCCCGGTCTCACGTTCGGCGAAGCTCACCACCATCCTGGTCGTCGATGATTCCATCACCACCCGTACCCTTGAGAAGGGCATCCTGGAGGCTGCCGGCTACCGTGTCGTGGTCTGCGTCGACGGGCAGGATGCCATCGAGCGCCTGCGGGCCGGCATCGAGCCCATCGCCCTCGTCCTCGCCGACGTCGAGATGCCGCGCCTCGACGGCTTCGGACTGCTCAAGGCCATCCGGGCGGAGGAGGCCCTCGCGCGCCTGCCGGTCATCCTCATGACCTCGCGGGGCGACGCCGAGGACGTGGCCCGCGGCCTCGAACTCGGGGCCGACGCCTACCTCACCAAGCAGACCTTCGACCAGCGCCGCCTCCTCGAGACCATCGGGCAATTGCTGTGACCGGGACCCCTGTCTCTCCAACCTCGGCCACCCCTGCCCCGCGCGTGCGGGTGATGCTCGTCGAGGATTCCCTCGTCGTGCGTCAACTCCTCATCCACATCGTCGGGCGCGATGCCCGCCTGGAGATCGTGGCCGCCGTGGCGTCCGGCGAGGAGGCCCTCGCCACCATCGCGACCGCCCGGCCGGACGTGATCTCCATGGATATCCGCCTGCCGGGCATCGACGGCCTGGAGACCACCCGCCGGATCATGGCCGAGCGGCCGACACCCATCGTGGTGGTGGCGGACGCCGTCGAGGATTCGTCCCTGCGCATTTCCATGAACGCGCTCAGGGCCGGCGCCCTGTCGGTGGTGGAGAAGCCCGTCGCCACCACCCACGCCGGCTACGAGGCCGTGGCGACGCAGATCTGCACGCAGCTGCGCATCATGGCGGACGTGCCGGTGATCCGCCGCCGTTCCATTGGAGCCGAGTGGGCCGGCAAGGCGCGCGATTTCAGCATTCCCGCCTCCGTCCCCCTCGCGGCGGCGCCGAGCGTGCTCGCCATCGCCGCCTCCACGGGCGGCCCGCCCGCCCTCGCCCGCGTCATCGGCGCCCTGCCGGCGGATTTTTCCCTGCCGGTCCTCGTGGTCCAGCACATGGGCGCGGCCTTCATGGAAGGCTTCGCCGCCTGGCTCAACGGCGTCGTCGGGCTCGCCGTCACCGTGGCGCGGGAGGGCGAGCGACCGGAGGCGGGCCGTGTCTACGTCGCGCCGGGCGACCGCCACCTCGAACTCTCCGCCTGCGGCACCCTGCGCATCACCGACGCCGATCCCGTCGGCGGCCAGCGCCCCGCCGCCACCGCCCTGTTCCGGAGCCTCGCCCGCCATGCCGGCGCGCGCGGCGTCGGCGTGCTCCTCACCGGCATGGGCGAGGATGGGGCTACGGGCCTCCTCGACATGCGCCGCGCCGGGGCCACCACCGTGGCGGAGGACGAGAGCACCGCCGTGGTGTTCGGCATGCCGGCCGCCGCCATCCGCATGGGCGCCGCCGGCCATGTCCTGCCCCTCGACCGGGTGGCGGCTCATCTCGTGCGGATCGCCACCGGGGGATCGACCGCATGAGCGTGCCGGCGCGCCTGCTCCTCGTCGAGGATTCCGAGACCCAGGCCCTCGAACTGCGGCTGCTCCTCGAATCCCACGGCTTCGCGATCGAGCGCTGCGCCACGGCGGAAGCGGCCCTCGACCACCTGAACACCCGCCTGCCCGACCTCGTGGTGGCCGACCACCACCTGCCCGGCATGAACGGCGACGAATTCGCCCGCCAGCTTCGCCTGTCCCTGCGCACCCGCGCCCTGCCCCTCCTGATGCTGACGGGCGCGCGGGACGGCGAGCGCCAGGGCCTGGAGAGCGGCGCCGATGCCTACGTGGCGAAATCCGCCGACCGCGACATCCTCATCCTGCGCATCCGCGCCCTCCTGCGCGAGCGCCAGGGCGGCGCCTCGGAGGCGCCGGGCGCGTCGGGCTTCCGGCGCGGGCGTGTCCTCGTCGTCGACGGCAGCGCCACCTACCGCACCTTCCTCGCCGGTCTTCTGGCGCATGAAGGCCACCTCGTCAGCGCCGCGCAAGGCGCGGACGCGGCGCTGGCCGCCCTCGACGCGGACGGGGCGGCGTTCGACTGCGTCATCGTCGATCTCCTCGGGCCCGCCTATGACGGGCTCGACCTCTGCCGGGCCATCGATGCCCGCCGGGCGGCCGGGCTCGCCGCCCGGTCGGCCCGGCCCTCCGGGCACGAGGGCGGGACCCCGACCTTTCACGTGGTCGGCATCGCCGGCAGCAGCCCGGCCAAGGATTTCCTCGTGGCCGCCTTCGCGGCGGGCGCCGACGACGTGGTGTCGAAGGTCGACGGCGAGGTTCTCGTGATGCGGGTGCGCAGCCTCGTGCGGCGCAAGCTTCTGGAAGAGGACAACCGCCGCATCGTCGGGGAGTTCGGCGACCGCGAGCGCGCCCTGGAACGGGCGCGGGCCGAGGCCGAGGCGGCCGAAGCCCGCGCGGCCCTCGCCGGGGCCCTCGAACGGGCCAACGCCGACCTCGCCACGGCCAACCGCAAGCTCACGGACGCTCAGGCCAAGCTCGTCCAGGCCGCCAAGATGGCGTCGCTCGGCGAGCTCGTCGCCGGCATCGCCCACGAGATCAACAATCCGCTCGCCTTCATCCTCGCCCACCAGGGCACCGTCGAGCGGTTGATCGGCGAGGTGATCGAGGCTCCCGACGATGCCGAGACCGGGCGGCGCCTGAGGAAGTGCGGCGACCGCGTCGGCGCCATGCGGATGGGCCTCACCCGAATTCAGGACCTCGTCCTCAACTTGCGCAAGTTCTCGCGCCTCGACGAGGGCGAGCGCACCCTGGTGAACGTGCCGGAGGCCATCGAGACGGTGCTGGCCCTGATCCAGCACAAGCTCGGCGACCGCATCGCCGTGCGGAGCCGCTTCGAGGGACGCCCGGAGATCCACTGCACCCCGGCGCTCCTCAATCAGGTGGTGATGAACATCCTCGGCAACGCCGCCGACGCCATGCCGGAGTCCGGCACCATCACCATCCTGACGACCGGCACCGACGAGACCGACGAAATCCGGATCTCCGATACGGGGCCGGGCATTCCCGAGTCCCTGCGGGAGAAGATCTTCGAGCCGTTCTTCACCACCAAGCCCGTCGGCGCCGGAACCGGCCTCGGCTTGGCGATTGCCTACTCCGTCGTACAGGCGCATAGCGGCTCTCTCACGGTCGAGGATGCTCCGGGGGGCGGAGCCTGCTTCATCATCGGCATTCCCCGGCAGACGCGGTGAGCATGTCCAAAGGCACGATCCTGGCCGTCGATGACGAGCCCGACATCCTCATCGCCCTCGAGGATCTGTTCGAGGACGAATACCGTGTCCTCACGACCTCGAAGCCGGCGGAAGCTCTCGAAATCCTGGCGGCCGAGCCCGACATCGCCGTCATCGTCTCGGACCAGCGGATGCCCGGCATGACCGGTGACGCCATGTTGGCCCAGGCGCGCGGCCTTCACGACGCACAGGCGATCCTGCTCACGGGCTACGCCGACATGAGCGCCGTCATCGCCGCCCTCAACCGGGGCGGCATCTCCGGGTATGCCACCAAGCCGTGGGATGCCGACCTCCTGCGCGGCGCCGTGCGCCAGGCCTACGAGCGCCATCGCCTCGGCCGGGACCTCGCCACCGAGCGTGCCCTGCTCATGGGCCTCCTCGACCAGTCGGAGGACGCCATCGCGTTCAAGGATGCGGCGGGCCGGTTCGTGCGCCTCAACGCCCGCAAGGCCGAAACCCTCGGCCGGAGCGTGGCCGAGTGCCTCGGCCGGACGGAGGACGCCCTGCGGGCCGAGACCTCGGCGGACGTTGCCGCCGCGGCCTCGGAGGCCGATGCCGCCGCCGTCGCGGCGGGGCAGCCCACGGAGACCCTCCTCGTCACGGGCGAGCCGGGCCTGGAGCGCTGGACCCATGTGGTCCGTGTGCCGATCCGGGCGGCGTCCGGCACGATCGCGCATCTCGCCACCATCGAGCGCGACGTCACCGAGCAGAAGAGCCTCGAAGCCCGACTGCGCCAGTCCGACAAGATGCAGGCGCTCGGCACCCTCGCGGGCGGCATCGCCCACGACTTCAACAACCTGCTCACGGCCATCCTGGGCAGCTTGGAACTTGCCACTCCGAGGATCGCCGACCAGCCGCGCGTGCTGCGCCTCGTCACCAACGCGACCCAGGCGGCCCAGCGCGGCGCGACCCTGACCAAGCGCCTCCTCGGCTTCAGCCGCTCGCGCGACCTGCGCCCCCGCGCCGTCGATCTCAACCAGGTCATCGCAGGCATGGCCGAACTGTTGCGAGGCAGCCTCGGCGGCCTCGTGACCCTCCGGCTCGACCTCGACCCCACCGCCCCCGCCGCCCGCGTCGATCCCGATCAGCTCGAACTCGCGGTGCTCAACCTCTGCATCAACGGCCGCGACGCCATGCCGGAGGGGGGCACCATCACGGTCTCGACGCGGATCGTCGCCGTGCGCGGCGACCCCGATCTCGCCGATGGCGACTACGCCGTCATCACGGTGGCGGATACGGGGACCGGGATCCCGCCCGCGATCCTGCAGCGGGTGTGCGAGCCGTTCTTCACCACCAAGGCGCTGGGCCAGGGCACCGGCCTCGGCCTCGCCATGGTGTTCGGTCTCGCGCAGCAATCGGCCGGGCGCCTCGGCCTCGACAGCGAAGTCGGCGCGGGCACGCGGGTGGACCTGCTGCTGCCCCTCACGCAGGCGGAGGTCCGGGACGAGGCCGTCGCCGGAGCGCCGCCCCCGGTGGCGGTCCAGGCCGCCCGCATCCTGGTGGTGGACGACGATCCCGAGGTGCGCCACGTGACGGCCTCGTTCCTCAACGCCTTCGGCTATGCCGAGATCGAGGCGCCGGACGGACCCTCCGCCGTGACCCTGATGGAGCGGGACAGATTCGACCTCGTGGTGGCGGACCTCGCCATGCCGGGGATGACGGGGGTCGAACTCGCCGAGATCGTGCGGGCGCGCTGGGCCGACGTGCCGGTGCTCATCCTCACCGGCCATGCCGAGGCGCTGCCGATTCCGGATGGCCTGCCGGTGCTGCACAAGCCGTTCGAATCCGGGGACCTCGCGGCCGAGATCTCCCGCCTGCTGTCCCCCGCCGCCTGAGCGCGAAGGGCGTTGCTCCCCGGGCCTAAACGGGCCAAAGCACGTCCACACCACCCCGACAGCCGCAGAGCCGCCGTGCCCCCTCCTCCCTCGCAGTTGCAGACCCTGCTGCCCGACCTCGGGCAGCGCGTCCTCGTCATGGGCATCCTCAACGTCACGCCGGATTCGTTCTCGGATGGCGGGCGCTTTGCCGATCCCGAGCCTGCGCGTGCGCAGGCCGAGACCCTGGTGGCCGAGGGCGCGGCCCTCATCGACATCGGCGGCGAGTCGACCCGGCCGGGCCATACGCCGGTCTCGGCCGAGGAGGAGCAGGCCCGCATCCTGCCGGTGATCCGCGATCTCGGCCAGCGCTTGGCCGTTCCGATCTCCATCGACACCTACAAGGCGTCCACGGCCCGGGTCGCCCTCGCGGCGGGCGCCCGCATCGTCAACGACGTCTGGGGGCTGCAGCGCGAACCCGACATCGCCCGCGTCGCCGCCGATCACGGCGCGCCCGTGATGATCATGCACAACCGGGAGACCGTGGAGCCCGAGATCGACATCGTCGCCGACATGCTGCGGTTCTTCGAGCGCTCTCTGAGCATCGCCCGCGACGCCGGTATCCGCGATGCCGACATCGTCCTCGATCCGGGCATCGGCTTCGGCAAGAGTTGGGCGCAGCACCTCGAAGCCCTGCGCCGCCTGCCCGAGATCGTCGCCCTCGGCTTTCCCGTCCTCGTGGGGGTCTCGCGGAAATCCCTGCTCGGGCGCCTGCACGACACCGAGACGAAACCCGTGGACAGGCTGTTCGGTTCGGTGGCGAGCCACGTGCTCGCCGCCACCCTCGGCGCCGGGATCGTTCGCGTCCACGACGTCCGCCCCCATGTCGATGCCCTGCGGGTGGTCGATGCCGTGATGAGGCGCGACGTATGAGCGATCGCATTCTCGTCCAGCGCATCGCGGTCTTCGCGTATCACGGCCTCCTGGAGGAGGAGGCCCGCCTCGGCCAGCGCTTCTACGTCTCCCTCGAGTGCCGCCTCGACCTCGCCCCCGCCGGGCGCTCCGACGACGTCGCCCATACGGTGAGCTACGCGGATCTGACCGAGATCGTCACCCGCATCGCGACGCAGCGGCGCTTCGCCCTCATCGAGGCCCTGGCGGAAGCCATCGCGGCCGAGATCCTCGCCCGTCACCCCCTCGTCGCCTCGCTGAGCGTGCGGGTGGACAAGCCGAGCGCGCCGGTGCCGGCGGTGATCGAGGGCGTCGCCATCGAGATCACCCGCCACCGGGCCGGAGCCGCATCGTGAAGGCGGCCTATCTCGGGCTGGGCAGCAACATCGGCGACAAGGCCGCCACCTTGGCGGAAGCCGTTGCGCGCCTCGCCGTGACGCCGGGCATCCGCATCACGGCGCGCTCGGCGGATTACCGCACCCCGCCCTGGGGCGACACCGACCAGGATTGGTTCCTCAACGCGGCGCTGGGCATCGAAACCACCCTGTCGCCGCACGATCTCCTGGAAGCGGGCCTCGCCATCGAGACGGCCATGGGCCGGGTGCGCGAGCGCCGCTGGGGGCCGCGCGTCATCGATATCGACGTGTTGTCCTACGAGGGCGCGACCATCGCGGACGAACGCCTCGTCCTGCCGCATCGCTTCGTGCGCGAGCGCGCCTTCGTGCTGGTGCCGCTCGCCGAGATCGCCCCCACCCTCGTCATCGGCCCCGAGACGGTGGCGCAGGCGCTGGAGAAACTCGACACCACGGGGATCGAGCCCATCTGATCCGGGTGGATCAGGGCCTGATCTCCACCGGGGTCCCGACATCGACCCGGGCGTAGATCGCCGCCATCTCGGCGTTGGTGACGCTGACGCAGCCGTTCGTCCAATCGACGAGCCGGTGCAGGGGGCCAAACCACGAGAATCCGTTCAGGAGGCCGTGGATCATGATGTCGCCGCCCGGCGCGCGACCCTCCGCCGCCGCCGCGCTGGCCTGCTCCGGTGTCGGGTAGGAGACCTTCAGGGACAGGTGGGCGACGCTGCGCGGGTTGCGGTAGGCGATGGCATAGACCCCCTCCGGGGTGCGGCCATCGCCCTCGCGGGTTTTCTGGCCCACGGGGGTGAAGCCGAGGGAGATCGGATAGGTGGCCAGGACGCGGCCGTCCCGCAGCAGCGTCAGGCGCCGCGCCGCCTTCTCGACGAGGATGGCGTCGGCCCGATCCGGCTCCGCCACGAGGGTGGGTTCGACGCGGGTCCATTGACGCTGATCGACAAGGACGAGGCCACCCAGAACGACGATGACGGCGGCGGATCCGATCCACCACCGCCTGAAGGATCCGGGAGGAGCGCCCGACACCGCCAACGTCAGGGTTTGGCCGGTTCGAGGAGCTTGTTGCCCTCTTCCTCCAGCAACGGTACGTCGAACTCCCGCAGCACCGCCTCGATATCGGCCCGGCGCTTGCGCAGGATCGTGTTGAGGGTCCGCTTCCAGTCGTTCTCCTCCATCCGCACCCCGAGGGCGATGCGGAAGGTGAGCGGTGGCCGGTCGGGCTCCTCAAGGAGCGGGGTCACCGTCATCGGCACGCCGCTCTGCTTCGCCAGCCAGCCGGCGGCCGGACCCCAGAGGATCGCCGCGTCGATGCGCTTCTCGGCGAGATCCGAGATCACCTCGGCCGCGATGGTCTGGTGCTTGCGCGCCGGATCGAGCTGATACGGCGCGTAGGCCTTCATCGTGCTGACGAGACCGAGTTCGCCCATGCGATTCACCGGGGGGGTGCCGCCGATGACCCCGATGGATTTGCCCTTGAGGCGGGGATCGTCGAGACGGGTGATGCCGTCGAGGTCGCCCTTGCGCGTCACCAGGGTGTAGGCCGAGCGGTAATACGGGTTGGTGTGCTGCACCAGCTCGCCGCCGGAGGCCGACCCCATGATGACATCGCACAGGCCCGTCCCGAGGGTGTTGCGCACGAAGCCCGGCCCCTGGGTCAGCCAGTAGTACCGGACCTTGACCTTCAGTTCCTCGGCGATGATCGCCGCGATCCGGTTCTCGAACCCGTCCTCCTTGCGCTCGGAGAACGGCATGTTACCCGGATCGCCGCACACCCTTAGGGTGTCCGTGGTGACGAGGTCGGGCAGCGATTGCGCCAACGCGGGTCGCGCCCCTGCTGCGGTGAGCAGGAGCGCGACGGCGAGGCCGGTACGGGCTCTCGATCGGATCATTAGCCGCCCAGGCACTCCTTCTCGGCCTTGCGAGCGGCCTCGGGCTTCTCTTCCTTGTCCGTCGGGCGGATGCGCGGCATGGCGCCGGAGGCACGGGCCTTCAGGTAGACGTACAGATCGTCGGCGTAGCACATGACGTTCTTGTTGTCGCCGAAGGCGGGCATCACCCGCTCCTGACCGGCCTGCGAGTCGCGCTTGCCGCCGGCGAGGATGCCGATGAACTCCTCGTAGTTGATGGTCTTGAGCGAGTCCTTCAGGGCCGGCGCGTAGGTCGAGCCCATGGCGTCGGGGCCGTGGCAGACGTGGCACTCGGCGTGGTAGCGGCGGTAGCCCGAATAGGCGTACCAGTCGAACTTCTTGCCGTCGTTGGTGATGTGGTAGGTCGGGTGACCTTCCTTGTCGAAATACTTGCCGTCCTCGACCTTCACCGCCGCGAAGTTGTCGATCAGCTTCTGATCCTTGTCGGGGGCGTTGGGGTCGAGCTGGTTGGCGAGTGCCGGATCGGCTTTCTTCGCATCTTCGGCATGGACCGCGACGGCGGAGACGGACACGAGGGCGAGGGCTGCCACGAACGGACGAATGACGGCTCTGTTGATGGTATACAAGGACGTATCTCCCGGGAACGCAACGTCGGCCTTGGGCCGCGCAGCTCACCTATAGTTTGTCTGATTCTAACCACAAAGGTGCCGGCGCGGAAATCCGCGCCGGCACCCTATTCTTCAGACTACGTGCGACCGATTAGTTCGGCAGCGAGAACACCGTCAGCTGACCGCCGAGGTTGGTGTAGTTCGAGAGGGCGGCGTAGCCACCCACGGCGCCGAGACCGGCGTTCGGGTCGGTCAAGCCGGCCGCGAGGCCGATGCCGGCCCAGCCACCGACACCCGACAGGATGCCGACGTACTGCTTGCCCTTGTGCTGGTAGGTCATCACGTTGCCGATGATGCCCGACGGGGTCTTGAACTTGTACAGTTCCTTGCCGGTCTTGGAGTCGACGGCCTTCAGGTAGCCCTCGAGGGTACCGTAGAACACCACGTCGCCGGCGGTGGCGAGAGCACCGGACCACACCGAGAACTGCTCGGGGTTGGACCACTTGATCTGACCCTTCACGCCGTCCCAGGCGATGAAGTTACCCATGCCGCCGTGGCTG